>Ga0070665_100005138_pt1 | contig 13555 bp, 6 predicted proteins | sample KBSS13metaG_FD_65862 | JGI IMG/M metagenome (GOLD analysis project Ga0070665, IMG submission 65862) | Switchgrass rhizosphere microbial communities from Kellogg Biological Station, Michigan, USA - KBS S1-3 metaG | ecosystem: Host-associated > Plants > Roots > Rhizosphere > Soil ... | reverse complement strand
TGCGACGTCGCGCCCCGCAACGGTCGCCCGCCGTTTCACGTGCTCGCCGGCGACATCGCGGTCGAGGTCGTCGGCACGCGCTTCACGGTCACGCGTACGCCGACTCCGCGCGTCGACGTGACGCGCGGCAAGGTCCGCGTCACGGCGCCGGGTGGAAGCTGGCTCGTCGCCGCCGGTCAATCGTGGTCGCCCTCGGTCTCGACGACGGTCGCGAAGTCGGAGCCGGCACCGGAGCCCACTGTCGCGCCGGAGACGCCTACGCCTACGCCTACGCCAGAGACGCCGACGCCCGCGCCCGTCGTGCATCGGGTCTCGTCGCAAGCGGCATTCCTCGCGGCAGGCCGGCTCGAAGCAACGGATCCTGCGCGCGCGTCGAAGGCCTTCCGCACGATCGCGTCGGGCAAAGATGCGTGGGCAGCTCCCGCGCTTTACGCGCTCACCGAGCTGCACGCGTCGTCCGATCGCGATGCCGCGCTGGCCGATTGCGCCGAGTATCTTCGCCGCTTCCCACACGATCCGCAGGCCGAGGACGTCACCTGGCTTCGCGTCGAGATCCTGCGCACGGCCGGACGACGTGACGAAGCTCGCTCCGCGGCCGCCGAATATCTGCGACAGTTCGCGCATGGCAGCTACGCCGGCCTGGCCGAGCGTATTGCCACGCCGAACTGAGATGCGATCGCTCCTCTGCTGCGCCTACCTGGTCGCGTGCACCCAGACGGTGCAGCTCGCGCCCGATCCGCTCGGCAACCTCGTGTCGATCGAGCTGTCGCCGAACGACGCGACGCTGACGATCACCGATCTCTCGCAGCCGCCGCAGACGCAGACCTATCACGCGATCGGCGTGTTCTCCGACGGCTCGCGCCGCGACATCACCGCGATGCTCGACTGGAGCGTCGACAATCCGGCGCCCGGTGACTTCCTCGATCCCGGCACGTACACGACGTCAAACGCGGCCGCGGGTCACGTCGGCGTGTCCGCGCGATCGAGCGACGGCGTGGTCGCGACCGCGCTGCTCACCATCGTGGTCGACGTCGTCGTGATCGATCCGGCGTTCCCACCGTCAGATCCGAGCCTGTTCGATCCGGTGAACCCGGTCGTCGCCGGCGATCCCACGCACGCGCCCGGTTATCTCTATCCCGCCGACGGCACCGAGCTGCCGCAGGGCGTCGCGCGCACGCTGTTCCAGGCGACGCTCGGCACCGGCAACGACGCGCTCGAGCTGACGTTCGATGCCGACGTCTTGCACCTGGAAGTCCTCACCGGCGCCGATCGCTGGGATACCGGCCCGCAGCTCCAGCAGCTGCTCGCGCTGTCGAGCGTCGGCACGCCGATCCAGGTCGGGATCGCGGCCGCGTCGTCGGCGATGCCGGGCACGGTCTTCAGCGGCGCCTCGATGTCGATCGAGTTCGACAGCGAGCAGCCCGGCGGCCTGCTCTACTTCTGGTCCGCCGCGACGAACGGGATCATGCTCGGCACGCTCGGCGCCTCGAGCTCGCCCAAGCTCTATCCGGGCGACACCACCTGCGTCGGCTGCCACACCAGCTCGCGCGACGGCTTCGCGCTCGCGATGGGCTACGGCAGCGAGAGCGCGCCGGTGTTGCAGTCGGTCGGCATCCAGTCGCTCGCGACGACGATCGATCACACGCAGGCGATCAGCGACGGATGGTCGACGTACTCGCCCGACGGCACGCTCTTGCTCGTCGCGAACAACGGCCAGCTCGTGCTGCGCGACGCGCAAACCGGCGCGCCGATCGGCAGCGATGGCAAGATCGCGCTGCCGAGCGGACACTTCGCGACGCATCCCGACTGGTCTCCCGACGGCAGCGCGGTCGCGATCGCGTACACCGCGACGCAACCGACGAACCTCGACGTCGCCGCCGCGTCGGTCGCGCTGCTGCCCTACAAGGGCAACGGCATGTTCGGACCGCCGATCATCCTCGTGCCGCCGACCGGGCCCGACAACAACTACTTTCCAAAGTACTCGCCCGACGGCAGCTACGTCGCGTACGTGCATGCGAGCGAGCCCTCGCAAGGCGCGGCGAGCGCCGAGCTGTGGATGGTGCCGTCGAACGGCGGCGCGGCGATCGCGCTCGACGCCGCGAGCCATCGCGTCGGACCGCAATCGGTCGCCGGGGTCTCCGACACGATGCCGTCGTGGGCACCGAGTGCCGATCACCACGCGTTTCTCGCGTTCGCATCGTCGCGCACGTACGGCGCGGTGCTCGCGAGCGGTCGGCCGCAGATCTGGATCTCGGCCGTCGATCTCAGCAATCCGATGCCGGGCACCGATCCGTCGAAGCCGGCCTTCTGGCTGCCGTGCCAGGACGTCACCGTCCTGAACATGATGCCAGTGTGGGCGGTGGATACGACATCGCCGCAGTGAGCACTTAGGCCGTCTGAGCGCGCACGCACAGCGGGCGCCAGCGCACGGTATGTCGATGCAAATCGGTGCTCGATGGTCGCGGGAGTCGTGTGGTCCCGGGCATATCGCGTGCAAACCTAGCCCCGCCGTGGATTCCGACCTCGACGACGACCTGGTGGATCACGGGCTCGTGATCAACTACGGGCGCGACATCCTGGTCGTCGACGACAGCGATACGAACCTGGTGGCCGTCGAGGCCGCGCTGAGTGGCCTCGATCGCGAGCTCGTGATGGCTCGGTCCGGCGCCGAGGCGCTCGTGCACCTGCTCGAACGCGACTTCGCCCTGATCATTCTCGACGTCGCGATGCCGCAGATGGACGGCTTCGAGGTCGCCAAGCTCGTGCGATCTCGCGCGCGCAACCGAACCACTCCGATCTTGTTCGTCACCGGGCTCGCCTGGCAGGACGAGGAGATCATGCGCGGCTACGAGCTCGGCGCGGTCGATTTCCTGATGAAGCCAATCCGCGCGGAAGTGCTACGCGCTAAAGCGACCGTGTTCATCCAGCTTCAGGAGCGAACGATCGAGCTGAACGAGAAGGCCGAGGAGCTGCGCCGCGCGCAAACTCGCGCGCACGAGCGCGAGCTCGAGGTCCAGCGCGAGCGCTTCGAGACCGAGCTGCTCGAGCACCAGATGCGCCAGCTCGCCGAGAGCGACAAGCGCAAGGACGAGTTCCTCGCGATCCTCGCGCACGAGCTGCGCAACCCACTCCAGCCGCTCCAGACGGCCGTCGAGCTGATCGAAGCCGACGTCGCCAAACCAGTCGCGCCGCGCGTGCGCAACATCATCCAGCGCCAGGTCCACTACATCGGCCGGCTCGTCGACGATCTGCTCGACGTCGCGCGCTTTCAGACCGGCAAGCTCGAGCTGCGCAAGGAGCTCGTCCACCTCGACAAGCTCGTCGAGGAAGCGGTCGCCTCGGCGATGCCGGCGGCCGAGACGCGCGGCCATCAGGTCACCGTCAGCGGCAGCGGCGCGCCGGTCGTCCACGGCGATCCGGTGCGGCTCGTCCAGATCCTGTCGAATCTGCTCTCCAACGCGATCAAGTACACACCGCCGAACGGCCGGATCCGCGTCGAGTACGGCCTCGAAGAGGGTCGCGCGTTCGCGCGCGTGACCGACAACGGGCGCGGCATCGCGGCCGCCGTGCTGCCCAAAGTGTTCGAGATGTTCGTGCAGGAGCGCGTCGCCGAGAGCGGCGCCGGCGGCCTCGGCCTCGGCCTCGGGCTCGCGCGCCGGCTCGTCGAGCTGCACGGCGGCGAGCTCCACGCGACGAGCGCCGGCACCGGCAAGGGCTCGACGTTCGAGCTGCGCCTGCCGCTGCCCGGCCCCGACGCGTACGCGAAACCCACGCCGCCCCCGCCGGTCGAGCCCGGTCACCGGCCGCTGCGCGCGGTCGTCGTCGACGATGCCGCCGATCTGCGCGAGCTGGTCGCCGATCTCTTGCGCATGAAGGGGCACGAGGTGATGGCGGTCGAGGACGGTCCGTCCGCGGTCGCGCTGATCCGCTCCGAGCGCCCCGACGTCGCGCTGATCGACATCGGCCTTCCCGAGATGGACGGCTACGAGGTCGCGCGCGAGCTGCGCCGCGATCTGCCGCCGCGCGAGCTGCGTCTCATCGCGATGACCGGCTACGGCCAGGCCGCCGACAAGGCGACCGCGCTGCAGGCCGGCTTCGACGCCCACATCGTCAAACCCGCCAGCGCAGACAAGATCATGCGCGCTCTCTACGGAAAGCCCGATCCATGACGACCACCGCACCGCGCCACGCCCGTCGCAGCACCAAGGCGACCCCCGACCAGCTCGAGCGCCGCGAAGTCCTCGCGGCGCTTCGCGCGTTCAAGCGCGGCGAGTTCGCCACGCGCATGCGCGAGAACCTGACGGGTGTCGACGGGCAGATCGCCGAAGCGTTCAACGAGATCGTCCTGATGGTCGATGGCATTCGCGCGGAAGCGGCCGCGGTCAGCCAGGACGTCGGCAAGGCCGGCAACGCCGCGCGACGCATGCGCCGCGTGGGCACGTCGGGCGGCTGGGCAGCGTACGTCTCGTCGGTCAACGAGATGATCGAGGACCTCACCGGTCACTCGAACGAGGTCGTCGAGGTCGTCGGCGCGGTCGCGCGAGGCGACCTCGATCTGCGCATGGACATCGCCGAGCGTCAGGGCGAGTTCTTGCGCCACGCGCGCATCGTCAACGGCATGGTCGATCGGCTCAGCCAGTTCGGCTCCGAGGTCACGCGCGTCGCGCTCGAGGTCGGCGGCGAAGGCAAGCTCGGCGCGCAGGCGCGCGTGCAAGGCGTCAGCGGCGTCTGGAAGGACCTCACCGACTCGGTAAACCTAATGGCGTCGAACCTGACGTCGCAGGTTCGCGAGATCGCGCGCGTCACCACGGCCGTGGCGCAGGGCGACCTGACCAAGACGATCACGATCGACGTCAAGGGCGAGATCCTCGAGCTGAAAGCGACCATGAACACGATGGTCGAGCAGCTGCGCGCGTTCGCGAACGAGGTGACGCGCGTCGCCCGCGAGGTCGGTACCGAAGGCCGCCTCGGCGGTCAGGCGACGGTGCGCGGCGTGTCGGGCGTGTGGCGCGAGCTGACCGAGTCCGTCAACGGCATGGCGAACAACCTGACGCAGCAGGTGCGCAACATCGCCGAGGTGACGAGCGCAGTCGCCGCCGGCGATCTCGGCAAGCAGATCACCGTCGAGGCCAAGGGCGAGATCCTCGGCCTCAAGAACACGATCAACGTGATGGTCGATCAGCTGTCGAGCTTCGCCGCCGAGGTCACGCGCGTCGCGCGCGAGGTCGGCACCGAGGGCGTGCTCGGCGGCCAGGCCGAGGTCGCCGACGTGTCGGGCGTGTGGCGCGAGCTCACGCAGAACGTCAACGGCATGGCGTCGAACCTGACGTCGCAGGTGCGCTCGATCGCCGACGTCGTCACCGCGATCGCGGGCGGCGACCTGTCGAAGAAGATCGGCGTCGACGCGCGCGGCGAGATCCTCCAGCTCAAGAACACGATCAACACGACCGTCGACAAGCTCGGCCGGTTCTCCGCCGAGGTCACGCGCGTCGCGCGCCTCGTCGGCACGGAAGGCACGCTCGGCGTGACCGCCGACGTGAAAGACGTGTCGGGCATCTGGAAGGAGCTGACCGACAACGTCAACTCGATGGCCGCGAACCTCACGAACCAGGTGCGCGACATCGCCGAGGTCACGACCGCCGTCGCGAACGGCGACTTGACCCGCAAGATCACGGTCGTCGCGCGCGGCGAGCTCGTGACCCTGAAGAACACCATCAACACGATGGTCGATCAGCTCAACGCGTTCGCGTCGGAGGTCACGCGCGTCGCGCGCGAGGTCGGCACCGAAGGCGTGCTCGGTGGCCAGGCGCAGGTCCGCGACGTCTCCGGCATCTGGAAGGAGCTGACCGACAACGTCAACTCGATGGCCGCGAACCTCACGAACCAGGTGCGCAACATCGCCGACGTCGCACGCGCGGTCGCGACCGGCGACCTGTCGCGCAAGATCACCGTCGACGCGAAGGGCGAGGTGCTCGACCTCAAGGCGACGCTCAACACGATGGTCGATCAGCTCAACTCGTTCGCGAGCGAGGTCACGCGCGTCGCGCGCGAGGTCGGCACCGAAGGCCGGCTCGGCGGCCAGGCGTCGGTCGAGGGCGTGCGCGGCACGTGGAAAGAGCTCACCGACAACGTCAACGGCATGGCCCGCAACCTGACGAATCAGGTCCGCGACATCGCCGAGGTGACGACGGCGGTCGCGCGCGGCGATCTCACGCGCAAGATCACCGTCGATGCGAAAGGCGAGATCCTCGAGCTCAAGAACACCGTCAACATCATGGTCGATCAGCTGTCGAGCTTCGCCGAACAGGTCACGCGGCTCGCGCGCGACGTCAGCGTCGAGGGTCGGCTGGGCGGTCAGGTCGACGTGCGCGGCGTGCTCGGCACGTGGCGCCACCTGACCGACGCGGTCAACTCGATGGCCGCGAACCTGACCGAGCAGGTCCGCAACATCGCCAAAGTGGCGACCGCGATCGCGACCGGCGATCTCCAGCAGAAGATCGTCGTCGAGGCGCGCGGCGAGATCCTCGAGCTCAAGAACACGATCAACACGACGGTCGATCAGCTGAGCTCGTTCGCCGAGCAAGTCACGCGCGTCGCGCGCGAGGTCGGCACCGAGGGCAAGCTCGGCGGCCAGGCGTCGGTCGAAGGCGTGCGCGGCACGTGGAAGGAGCTCACCGACAACGTCAACCAGATGGCGTCGAACCTGACCAATCAGGTCCGCGACATCTCGGCCGTCGCCACCGCGATCGCGCGCGGCGACATGACGCGCAAGATCTCCGTCGACGTTCGCGGCGAGCTGCTCGATCTCAAGAACGTGATCAACACGCTCGTCGACACGCTCAGCTCCTTTGCCGACGAGGTCACGCGCGTCGCGCGCGACGTCGGCGTCGAAGGCAAGCTCGGCGGCCAGGCCGCGGTGCGCGGCGTCGCCGGCACGTGGAAGGAGCTCACCGACAACGTCAACCAGATGGCGTCGAACCTGACCAACCAGGTCCGCGACATCGCCGACGTGACCACCGCGGTCGCGAACGGCGACCTCACGCGCAAGATCACGGTCGAGGTTCGCGGCGAGCTGCTCCAGCTCAAGAACACGATCAACACGATGGTCGATCAGCTCGGCAGCTTCGCGAGCGAGGTCACGCGCGTCTCGCGCGAGGTCGGTCTCGAGGGCATGCTCGGCGGTCAGGCCGAAGTGCGCGGCGTGTCGGGCACGTGGCGCGAGCTCACCGACAACGTCAACGTCATGGCGCGCAACCTCACCGAGCAGGTGCGCGGCATCGCGACGGTCGTGACCGCGGTTGCCAACGGCGATCTCGATCGCACGCTCAACCTGACGGCCCGCGGCGAGATCGCGACGCTGGTCGACACGATCAACAACATGATCGACACGCTGTCGACGTTCGCCGAGCAGGTCACCGGCGTGGCGCGCGACGTCGGCGTCGACGGTCAGCTCGGCGGTCAGGCCGACGTGCCGGGCGCCGCGGGCGTGTGGCGCGACCTCACGAACAACGTCAACGAGCTCGCCGGCAACCTGACCAACCAGGTGCGCGCGATCCGCGACGTCGCGACGGCGGTCACGCAAGGCGACCTCACGCGATCGATCACCGTCGAAGCACGCGGCGAGATCGCGCAGCTCAAAGACACCGTCAACCAGATGATTCGCACGCTGGCGACGACGACGAAGGTCAACGAGGAGCAGGACTGGCTCAAGACCAACGTCGCGCGGTTCACGCGCATGCTGCAGGGCCAGCGCGATCTGCTCACGGTCGCGCGCCAGGTGCTCAACGAGCTCGCGCCGCTGGTCAACGCGCATCACGGCGCGTTCTACATGGCCGAGCCGCAGACCGACGAGACGCAGGTGTTGCGGCTGTTCGCGGCGTACGCGTATCAGGACGCGGCGTCGCTCGCCGCGACGTGGCGGTTCGGCCAGGGCCTCGTCGGTCAGGCCGCGCTCGAGCGCAAGCGGATCGCGGCGACCAAGGTCCCGCCGGAGTACATCCGCATCACGTCGGCGCTCGGCGATGCCGCGCCGCACTCGATCGTCGTCGTGCCGATCTTGTTCGAGGGCGAGGTCAAGGGCGTGATCGAGCTCGCGTCGTTCGAGCCGTTCTCGGGCATCCAGCTCGCGTTCCTCGACCAGATGCTCGAGTCGCTCGGCATCGTGATCGCGACGATCGAGGCGACGATGCGCACCGACGAGCTGCTGCGCCAGTCGCAGTCGCTGACCGAGGAGCTGCGCAACCAGCAGAACGAGCTGCAGCAGACCAACGAGGAGCTCGAGGAGAAAGCGCACCAGCTCACCGAGCAGAAGGGCGAGGTCGAGAAGAAGAACCGCCAGGTCGAGCTCGCGCGCCAGGAGCTCGAGGAGAAAGCCGAGCAGCTCGCGCTGACCTCGAAGTACAAGAGCCAGTTCCTCGCGAACATGAGCCACGAGCTGCGCACGCCGCTCAACTCGCTGCTCATCCTCAGCCGCCAGCTCGCCGACAACGGCGAGGGCAACCTCAGCGACAAGCAGATCCGCTACGCCGAGACGATCCGTCAGGCCGGCACCGATCTGATGACGCTGATCAACGAGATCCTCGATCTCGCGAAGATCGAGTCGGGCACGATGGCGGTCGAGAGCGGCGACGTGCGGTTCGCGAACCTGCGCGATTACGTCGACCAGACGTTCCGCCAGGTCGCCGAGGAGAAGGGCCTGACGTTCACGGTCGAGCTCGATCCGGCGCTGCCGATCGCGATCGAGACCGACGACATGCGGCTGCGCCAGGTGCTCCGCAATCTGTTGTCGAACGCGATCAAGTTCACCGAGACCGGCCGCGTGTCGCTGCGCATCGCGCGCGGCGAGACGGCTGCCGGCGAGATGATCGCGTTCTCGGTCTCCGACACCGGCATCGGCATCCCGCAGGACAAGCAGCGGCTGATCTTCGAGGCGTTCCAGCAAGCCGACGGCTCGACGAGCCGCAAGTACGGCGGCACCGGCTTGGGGCTCGCGATCAGCCGCGAGATCGCCGGCCTGCTCGGCGGCGATCTGCGCGTCGAGTCGATCGTCGGTCAGGGCAGCACGTTCACGATGTTCCTGCCACTCGCGCCGCGCGCACGCGAGCCGCGCGCCGTCACCAAGCCGATCGTCGCGATGCCCGTGCCGGTGGTGCTGCCAACCGTCGAGGAAGCACCGAGCGAACGCCCGCGATCGCTGCCCGACGACTACGCGAGCCTCGAGCCCGGCGACCGCGTGCTGATGATCGTCGAGGACGATCTCAACTTCGGCATGACGATCCTCGAGATGGCGCGCACCTGCGGCTTCAAGGGTGTGGTCGCCAACACCGGCCAGCAGGCCCTCGAGCTCGCGCGCGCGCTCAAGCCCGACGCGATCACGCTCGACCTGCGCCTGCCCGATCTCGACGGCTGGGTGCTGCTCGATCGCCTCAAGCACGATCCGGCGACGCGCCACATCCCGGTGCAGATCGTGTCGGGGCTCGATGCCGAGCGCCGCAGCCTCCAGTCGGGCGCGCTCGGGTTCTTCCAGAAGCCGGTCGCGGCGGAGACGCTCGAAGCCGGCTTGCGCGAGGTCCAGGCGTTCGTCGACAAGCGCGTCAAGCAGCTGCTCGTCGTCGAGGACGATCCGGTCCAGAGCCAGGCGATCAGCGACTTGATCGGCGACACCGACGTCGAGACCACGACCGTGTCGTCGGGCGAGGTCGCGCTCGCGTCGCTCGCCGACAAGTCCTTCGACTGCGTCGTGCTCGACCTGCGGCTGCCCGGCATGAGCGGCTTCGACCTGATCGAGAGGATCAAGGCCGATCCGTCGCATCGCCGGCTGCCGGTGATCGTCTACACCGGCCGCGATCTCACCGAAGAGGATCGCGCACGGCTGCACGGCCTCGCGCAGACGGTGATCGTCAAGGACGTGACCACGATGGAGCGCCTGCTCGACGAGACCGCGCTGTTCTTGCACCGCGTCGAGGCCAACCTGGCCGAGCGCAAGCGCCGCGTGCTGCGCCGGCTCGCGAAGTCGGATCCGTCGCTCGCCGAGCGCACCGTGCTCGTCGTCGACGACGACGTCCGCAACATCTTCGCACTGACGTCGCTGCTCGAAGGCCACAAGATGAACGTGCTCTATGCCGAGAACGGCAAGCGCGCGCTCGCCAAGCTCGACGAGCACCCCGACATCGACATCGTGCTGATGGACATCATGATGCCGGAGATGGACGGCTACGAGGCCGTCCGCCGGATCCGCGAGCAGCCCAAGTGGCACGAGCTGCCGGTGATCGCGCTGACGGCGAAGGCGATGAAGGGCGACCGCGAGAAGTGCCTCGAGGCCGGCGCGAGCGACTACATCACCAAGCCGGTCGATGCCGATCAGCTGCTGTCGCTACTGCGCGTCTGGCTCTACCAGGCGTAGCGCCCGCGCGAGATCCGGGCGCGGCCCGATGTGCTCGCGCGTGTTGCCGGTCTGCGGCGAACCGGCCGTGGCGAGCGCGGCGCGCACCTGCGCGGGCGTCAGCGTGCGATGCGCGATGCTCTCGAGCAGGATCGCGGCGCCGGCGACGATCGGCGACGCACTCGACGTGCCGCTGAACTCGCCCGTGTAGTGGCGCTCGCGCGTGTCGTCGTCGCAGCGCTGGAGATCGCCGTAGTCGAGCGTCGCGACGCGCCGGCCCCAGCCCTGCACGTCGACGCGCGCGCCGTAGTTCGAGAAGTCGAGTCGCTCGCGATCCGAGAAGCCCGGGCGCGGCGGACCGCCGGCGCCGACCATGATCGCGCCGGAGTCGCGCACGCGGCGTTCGAGCTTGCCGCGATAGATCGCGCGCGCGAGGTTCTCGCCGCCGTTGCCCGCGGCTTCGATCACGACCACGCCGCGCGCGGTCGCCGCCGCGATCGCGTCGTAGTTGTCGTCCCAGTACTCGACCGGCAGGAACCGGCCGAGCGGCCCCATGCCCTGAAGCTCGACGAGCAACACGTCGCCCGCGCGCAGCTGCCGCGCCGCCTCGGCGATCGCGTCGGCGGAGGTCGAGCTGCCGATCGACGACGTGACCACGCGGTCGACGTCGGGCGCGATGCCGGTGACGCCGCGGCCGTTGTCGATGCCGACGACCTCGCCGAGCACCGCGGTGCCGTGCTCGCGCCAGCCCGGCGCATCGACGGGCGCGCCGTGGACGTGCGAGATCCGGTCGCCCGGCAGATCCTCGTGGCGCGCGTTCCAGCCGCCTTCGATATCCGCGAACCACACGCCGGCGCCGCGCACGCCGCGCCGCCAGGCCGCCGCCGCATCGATGCCTTCCGGCGCCGGCGCGAGATAGCCCTGGAGGTGATCGTACGCGGGCGTCGTGATCGGGCACGCATCGCCGTCGTCGGCGCTTGGCAGCGAAATGACGGGCGCGACGAACGCGTCGTCGACGAACGGATCGCGGCGCAGCGCGGCGAGCGCGTCGTCGACCTGCGACGCGGGCACGTCGAGGCGATACCAGCGCGCGAGCGACGGTGCCGCCGACATCTGCATGCCGATCGGATGCGACGCGCGCACGTGCAGCTCGACGCGTGATTCGTCGGCCTTGTCGACCCAGCACAGGATGCAGATCACGATCGCCAGGGCGATCGCGATCAACACGTAGCGCAGCGGCCACGGCAGCTCGGCAACACGGCGCAGCATCTTTCAAGCCTAGCAGTAGGCGGCGTAGCTCGCGATGCGATCGCGCAACCTGGCGTCGAGCATCGCGCTCGCGGCCCCGAGCGCGTCGGCGATCTTGGTCGCTTCTTCCCGGTATGCGCGGCACTTGTCGCGCGTCCAGTGCCCCGGCGGCGGCGCGAGGTTCGTGATGCGATCGCCGAGCTTGACCATCCACACCTCGCGCGGCTGCGTGCGGATGCGTGCGAGGCTGTCGGCCATCGGATCCGGCGTCGCTTTGTTCTTGCTGAGCGCCTGCACGGCATCGGCGACACGCGCGCCGAACGCGGTCACGAGCTCGTCGTGTCGCGTGCCGGTGTCCTCGATCGTGTCGTGCAGCAGCGCGGCGCACACCGCGAGATCGGCGTCGTCACCGGGCGCGAGCGCCGCGATCACCTCGGCCGCGACCGACGCGACGTGCACGATGTACGGCAGCTCGCTGCCGGGCACGAGCTGGCCGCGATGGCGCTCGGCGGCGAACCGCAGCGCGGCGACGTAGCGATCGGGCGCGAACGTCACCTACGCCTCCACGGTCATGATGTAGCGGTGAACCATCTGCGCGAGAGTATGCCGCGCTTCGCGGTCGAGCTCCGCCGAAACCGGGCGGCCGACCGCGCCGGCGAGCGAGTGCCGCGTCGCCGCGTAACCGAACGCGGCCGCGACCGCGAGCATGAGCGCCACCTCGATCGCATGGCGAACCGCGGGCGATGCATCCGGCCGCGTCGCCTCGACGATGCGCGCCGCGACCTGCGCCACGCCCTGGTTCTGGAGCGCGAACGCGTGCGTCGTGCCGACGCGCTCGCCGGCGAGCATGTACTGCATCAGCCGCACGTGCACCGGATCGTCGAACGCGGCGAACACCATGTCGACGAGCTCGTCGGGCCGCGACAGGATGCCGGGCGTCTGCAGCGCGACGAAGATGCGCTCGCGCAGCGCGGTCGTGCGGCGCTGGAGCGTCGCGGCGACCAGCCCGTCGTACGTGCCGAAGTAGTGCGTGATGAGGCCGTGGCTGGTGCCGGCCGCCTTCGCGACCTCCTTGAGGCCGACCTGCTCGGGCGATGATTTCGCGAACACGCGCTCGGCGGCATCGAGCAGCTCGGTGCGCGCGACCTCGGGAGTGCGCCGGCGTCGCCTTAGATCTCGCGGCATTACGAGGATCATCGTAGCACGAACTATTGTCACCTTGACAATATAAACGGAGTCACTATTATCAACGTGACAGTAAGGACACGCCATGCAGACCAACACGACCAACGAAACCGACGTCCAGTCCCTGCCGGCGCACGTGCGCTGGTCCCGCGCGCTCCGCGCGCTGAGCCGCGTGCTCGCGCATCCCGAACAGACCGATCAGGTCCTCGTGTTCTCGACCCACGCGAACGCCGGCTCGGCCGCGCATCGCATCGAGCTGTTCTACGGCGACCCGCGCGGCCAGGAGCTGTTCGATCGCCAGCGCGCGATCAACTCGCACACGGTCGATCTCGACAAGCTCGCGGCGCTGCCCGAAGGCACGCTCGGCCACGCGTACGCGACGTTCATGCGCTCGCACGGCCTCACGCCGGAAGTCTTCGACAACCCGCCCGACGACGTCGCGGATCCGCGCATCGCGTACGTGATCCAGCGCATGCGCCAGACGCACGACCTCTGGCACGTCGTGACGCACGCCGAGACCGACCCGGCCGGCGAGGTCGCACTCCAGGCGTTCACGTTCGCGCAGGTTCACGCGCCGAGCTCGGGCATCCTGGCGGCGCTCGGCATGCTGCGCACGCTCCGCTACAGCCCGCGCATCGTCGGTGACGTCGCTGCGATGCTGCGGCTCGGCGCGCGCGCCGAGAAGCTCGTCGTCTTCAACTGGGAAGACCACTGGGAGACTCCGCTCGCCGACGTCCGCCG
>Ga0070665_100005136_pt1 | contig 13559 bp, 8 predicted proteins | sample KBSS13metaG_FD_65862 | JGI IMG/M metagenome (GOLD analysis project Ga0070665, IMG submission 65862) | Switchgrass rhizosphere microbial communities from Kellogg Biological Station, Michigan, USA - KBS S1-3 metaG | ecosystem: Host-associated > Plants > Roots > Rhizosphere > Soil ... | reverse complement strand
CGGCACGACGACCGGCGGCGCGCTGGATCTGCTCGTCGGCAGCCGCATCTCGACGCTCGGCCCGGCGGGTGACGGTCGCGTGCTGTTGCGCGCTCCGGCGATCAACCGGGATACGCCGGATACGATTGACGACGACGTCGCTATCACGCATCTCGGCACGACATTCACTCACGTGAGCGAGCTGGCCGTCGAGCCCGTTCTGGTGTTCGATGCGCCTCCCGTCGTCGGCGCCGGCGAGTTCGCGGCCTTCGCGGATCAGGCCAATCAGTTTGCGGGCAGTGCGCGCAACAACTTCGTCAGCCGCCTTGGCAATGCCGGTGGCCTGCTGCGTTTTCGCCCGGGAGTCGAGCTGCAAAGTGCAGGTGACATCGAGATCGGCGGCATCGACCTCGCCAGCTGGCGGTTCCTGGGCGCCAACGGCGTGTTCAATGAGCCTGGCGCGCTCACGGTGCGCGCGGCCGGCTCGATCAACATTACGGGCAACATCTCCGACGGCTTCACGACCAGCGGCCAGCGCGTCGATCTGATGAACACTCGCTCGGCGACGTTGCGCTTCACCGCCGGCGCGCGGCTCGGCAGCGCCGATACGGGCACCGTTGTGTCGGGTGCGTTGGCCGACCTCAATATCGGCAGCGACAGCCGCGGCGTCGTGGTACGCACCGGCACCGGAGACATTCAGCTCGCTGCGGCTCGCGACTTGAAGATACTCGGACCGATCGGGAATCCGACCGCGTCGTCGGTTTACACCGGCGGGCTACCGGGCGCTGCGACGGAATCGCCTGAGAATCAGCGCATCATCTCTTTCCCGACGGGCGGCGGTCAGCTCTCGATGTACGCGGGCCACGATGTCGTGGGCACGCCCGTGACACAGTCCGTCGGCGCCTGGGAAATCCGTGGCGGCAGAACCGCCGACCAGACCACTCGCTGGGGCACCCGGCTGGCGCAGTTCAAGTGGAACGCGGGCACGCTCGGCGGCGGAGACGTCACTATTCGATCCGGCAACGATGTGCTCGATCTTTCGGTCGCCGCAGCGGACGGTGCCTACGAGGCGAAGCCGGGCCAGCTCACTCGCTTCAAAGGCGGTGTGCTCACGGTGGATGCCGGTCGTGACATCTCGGCGATCTATGCACACGCGACCCATGGTGTGAATCGCCTGCACGCGGAAGGATCCTTCACCCGTTCGCCGAATCGACCGCTGCCGGTCCCGGATGCAGATCCCGGTGCCAGCGTGCTCTCGTTCCAGGATGCGCGCTACGCGTTGAGCGCGCGCGGCGACATCATGATCGAAACCGTGTTGCACCCGACAATGCTCCTGCAGTCGGGCGCGCAGGGGCAGCTCGTCTCGTACTTCACGACGTATAGCGACACTTCGGGACTCTTCGCGCAGAGCCTGAGCGGTGATGTGGTGATCAACCCGCGTGAGACGGCCCTGGAGCTGTATAACGGCCCCTTCGTGACCGATCAGCCGTGGCTCTCGATCCTGCCGCCGCAGACCACGCTACGCTCCTTGAGCCACGATGTGGTGATCGACGGCCAGATCTCGGTGAGCGCAAACCTGTCGATCGCGCCGTCCGATCACGGTCAGTTCGACCTGTTCGCGGCGAACGACTTCCTGCTCGACAGCTCGATCTATGAATCGGATGCCAGCGCGCTCAGTATTCCGACCGCGCTGAGTCCTTCCGGGACGGCCGTCGACAATTTCAGGATTCTGTTCTCCGAGCGCAGAGCCGACGACGACACCCCGGCGCTCATCACGGCGGGCCACGACATCGTCGTCGCAGGAACTGGCAGCAACAAAATCACCCTGGCGACCGCGTCGCGCGTCACGGCGGGTCGTGACATGGTCAATTTTGCGCTGAGGGGCCAGAACGTGCGGCCCACCGACGTGACATCGATCAGCGCCGGCCGCGACATCCGTTACACCTCGGACAACCGCGAATCGCTGATCGAGCTCGGCGGCCCGGGACGGCTCGACATTCTCGCGGGGCGCGACGTGAACTTCGGGTTCTCCGAAGGGGCTTCCACGATCGGCTCGATCGTGAATCCGAACTTGTCGAAGACGGGTGCGGATCTCACAGTGCTCGCGGGCCTCGCCAATGGCATGGACTCCATCGGCTTCGTAGACACCATCGTTTCGAAGACGGATGACAATCGCAAACGTTTCATCAGCTACGTTGAGAGCGAGACCGGCAAGGCCGGCCTCACATTCGACACGGCCTCCGAGGAGTTCGCGAAGCTCAGCGAGCTCGCGCAGCGGCCGTTCGTGCTGGAGACGTTCTTCCGCGAGCTGGTCGCGTCGGGGCGCGAGGCCAACAACGATCCGAAACTCGGCTTCACGCGCGGTTATGCGGCGATCGACGCGCTGTTCCCGAAGAGCCGGCGCACGAGCGAGGCAGATCCGGCGAGCCCATACGCAGGCGACATCAACCTGGCGTTCAGCAAGATCTACACGCTTTCGGGCGGCACGATCTCGCTGGTGGCGCCGGGCGGCCTGCTCAACGTGGGTCTCGCCAACCCGCCGCCGCGCCTCAATCTGAACCGGCCGGCGTCGCAGCTCGGCATCGTGGCGCAGGGCACCGGCGACGTGCGTATCTTCACGAACGACGACGTGCTCGTAAACGAGTCCCGCATCTTCACGCTCGGGGGCGGCGACATCGCGGTGTGGTCGACCACGGGCGACATCGACGCGGGTCGCGGCGCGAAGTCCTCGATTTCGGCGCCGGCGCCGAGGCTGTCGGTGGACGACAAGGGCAACGTCGTGGTCGAGGTCAGCGGCGCGGTCGCGGGTAGCGGTATCCGCACCATCGAAACTCCGGGGGCGGCGAAGCAGGGCGACGTCGATCTCATCGCGCCGTCGGGCATCGTGAACGCGGGTGACGCGGGCATTGGCGCGGCTCGCAACCTCAACGTCGCCGCCGCGCAGGTCGTCGGGCTCGACAACATTCAGGTGGGTGGCACGTCGACCGGCGTGCCGGCTGAGACGAGCAGCCTGGGTGCGTCGCTTTCCAGCGTGTCCGCGGTGTCCAGCAGTGCGACGAACGCGGCGAGCTCCGTCGTAGAAAACTCGGCGCGCACCGAAGCGCCCGCTCCGCTCGCGGACACGGCGCTCGGCTGGCTCGACGTGTTCGTCGAAGGTTTCGGTGAAGACGTCTGCAAGGCGAGTGACGCGGCCTGCCTGAACAACAACAAGCCGAAGCCGTGAGCACGCTCCTGAACAGGAACCCCGACGCGCATTTTCGCGCCGGGATTGCGCTGTTCACGAGTGGGCACATGGAAGCAGCGATTCCGGAGTTCCAGCGCGTGATCGCGCTGGCGCCGCGCCATCTGCCGAGCCTCACTCATCTGGGCATTGCGTTCGCGCAAACGGGGCGGCCGCAGGAAGCGATCACCGCGTTGAAGCGCGCGATCGGGATCGATCCGCGTCATGCCGTTCTACATTACGCGCTGGGCGGCGCGATGCTCGCGACCGGCGAGTTCGAGCGGGCCGTAGCTGCCTACCGTGCGGCGCTGGCGCGTGAGCCTACGTTTGCCGATGCGGCCAATGGCCTCGGCGTCGCGTTGAAGCGGCGCGGTGATCTGCCCGGTGCGGCGGAAAGCTTTCGACTGGCGATCCGACTGAAGCCCGATTCCGCGGAAGCGCACAGCAATCTCGGGTCGGTGCTGCTCGATCAGGGAGATCGCGCCAGCGCGGTCGAGAGTCTCTGCGCGTCGCTTGCCTCGCGACCGGGCGATTTGTCGACGCTGCAGGATCTGGCGGCCGCCGCTGTGGAGCTCGCGCGCGATCTTCTGGCGCACGGCGATACCGCGGGTGCTGCAGTAGTGCTCGAGCGAGCGCTGGCACAGCCGGGCCTGCCCGAGCAACTCTCCGCCCGGCTCGAGCTCGGCGACGCCTATGAACAGCAGGGGCGCGCGCTGGAGGCGATCGCGTTATTCGAATCGGCTGCCTCCCTTGCACCGGATTCCGCGGCTGCGCACTACGCGCTTGCCTCGGCGCTTCATCGCACGGGGCGGTTGCCCTCTGCGCTCCTCAGCTACGACAGAGTGTTGGCGCTCGATCCTTCGCACCGGCCCGCGCACACACAGCGCGGCTTCGTGCTGGAAGCGCAGGGCCAACCTGTCGCGGCGATCGAGTGTTTTCGCGTGGCGCTCGCGCTCGGCGGCGCTGCGGATCCGCATGCGCTTGCGGGTCTCGTGAGCTGCGGTGTGCGTCTGTGCGACTTCGATCTCGTGCAGGAGAACCTCGAGCGGTTGCGATCGCTGGATGGCGGCGTCGAGAGCCTGCATCCGTTCGTGCTGCTGTCGGTCTCCGACGATCCGGCGGAACAGTTGCGCGCCGGCCGCTTCGCGGCGAGCGCGGCGATCCGGCGGTCGGCACCCCTGCCGCCGATCGGCACTCGTCCTGCGCGCGAGCGCGTTCGCGTGGCCTATCTCTCGCCGGACTTCCGCGAGCATCCGGTCGCCATTCTGCTCGCCGCGCTGCTGGAGCAGCACGATCGCAGCCGGTTCGAAGTGATCGGCATCGCACTCAACCCGCCCGACGAAACGCCGGTCGGCGAGCGGATCCGCGCGGCTTGCGATGAGCTGCATCTCGTGTGGCAGAAGAGCGATGCGGAAGTGGCGCAGATGCTGCGTGAGCTGGAAATCGACATCGCCGTGGATATGTCAGGGTTCACTACCGGCAACCGCAGCGCTGTGCTCGCGAGCCGCGTAGCGCCGGTACAGGTGAGCTACCTCGGCTTCGCAGGGTCGATGGGCGCGAGCTACATCGACTATCTCGTTGCCGATCCCGTGATCGTGCCGCCTGAGGCCGACATTCATTACGCTGAGCAGATAGTCCGACTGCCCGATACCTATCAGGTCAACGACAGCCACTACGCCGTCGCCGATCACACACCCGGTCGCACCGAACACGGGCTGCCGGCGCACGGATTCGTGTTCTGCTGCTTCAACAACAGCTTCAAGATCACGGCGGACGTCTTCGCGGCCTGGATGCGATTGCTGAGCAGCGTGCCGGGCAGTGTCCTGTGGCTTGCGGCTACCCGCGGCGAAGTGGTGACCAATCTGCGCGAGCGTGCGCGGACGCTGGGTGTCGACCCGGACCGACTCGTGTTCGCGTCGCGCGTGCCGGACCGTGCGGATCATCTGGCGCGCTATCGCCATGCGGACCTATTCCTCGACACGCTGCCCTTCAACGCGCACGCGACGGCGACCGACGCTCTCTACTGCGGAGTGCCGGTGCTGACGGTAACGGGAGCGACGTTCGCAGGTCGTGTGGGGACAAGCCTTCTGCGCACGCTCGATCTTCACGATGAGCTGGCATGCGAGAATCTGAAGTCCTACGAAGCGCGGGCGCTGGAGCTCGTGCGTGATCCTGCGCGCCTCGCGAGCGTGCGCGAGACGATAGCGCGCAATCGGCCGTCTTCCGCGCTGTTCGACACCGGCCGCTTCCGTCGGCACATCGAAGCGGCCTACATCGAAATGTGGGAGCGACACAGGCGCGGCGAGCGCCCCGCGTCCTTCAGCGTGGCACGGGTCTGACGCGAAGGCTTGCGCTGCCTTCTTCGTGCTTCCTGAGCATTGCCGCTGCCTCGAGCTCTCCCGCCGCAGCGGTCTCTTGTCCGAGCGCACTCAGGCCCTGCGCAATGTAGTCGCGAAGCTCCGAGGTATCCGAGTCGAGGGAGATCGCCCGTCGCAGCTCCACGATGGCTTCACGAAAGCGGCCTTGCTTGTGAAGCACGATCCCCATCACGCGATGCGCATCCGCGTACGCCGGCTTCAGTGCCAGTGCCCGGCGCGCACTGGCTTTCGCTCCATTCAGGTCCCCGGCTGCCAGCTTCGCCAGCGCCAGGTTCGCGTGCATCGGCGGAAAATGCCTGTGAGCCTTGATCGCCGCGCTCAGCAACCGGATCGCCTCGTCCTGCTGATTTGCCTGATAGGCGAGTACGCCCAGCAGATGCAAGGCATCGGGATTCTGCGGTTGCGCCCGCAATGTAGCGTGCGCTAGGGCCCGCGCGCCTTCGATATTGCCCACCGCAAACTCGGTCCACATGACTACTTGCCGAACTCGTACCCGAAATGCTCGATATCCACCGCGAAGCGCGCGGCGACGATGCCTCGCGTGCGTTCGTTGTAGTACTCGGTGTAGTGCCGTGTCCTTGCGGCATTCACGTTGATCCGCGGTAAGGCCGTACGGATGCCGAGTCGATTGGCCACCTGCGCCCAATCCGTCTCGAGGTTCTCGTACTTGCCGATGAAGTCCACAATGATTTCACCATGTGGATTCACGAACCAGTCGAGCTGGTAGCGATGCGGCACCGGATGCAGGCACGTGCTGCTCGCGAGTTTCATCCAGTCGATGAACTCTTCGAACGACATGCGATGGCGCAGCTGCAGGCCTTCGCGGCGCTCGTACAGCGAAACGGCCCGATCCCACGGATTGCGCACGAAGCCGAACTTGAAATACGCGCCGAAGCGGTCCCGATCCGTCTCCTGCGCGATCTGCCAGATGTTGAGGTGCGGCCTGGGCGGGCTGCCGAGGAGGGCGCGAACGCTGGTGGAAGCGGTCTTGGGCACCTCGATGAAAATGCATTTGAACTGATCAGACACCATGACGCGAATATCCCAACGCGTCGAGCAGCGGCCCAAACGCTTCGTTGAACCGTGCACGCTGCGCATCGTCCAGCATCGTGTTGCCGTCGCCGGCGCGACCTCCGCGCATGAAACGCACGCCGTCGTTGATGGCGCGCTGGAGATACGGCTTGTAGAAGATGCCGACGCGTTGGCTGCGGATATCGGACTCCTCGATCGCCCGCATCCGCTCGAATGACGAGTCCGCGGCGGCGCGTTCGATGTCCGCGACGGTTGCGTCGGGGCGGAGCAGGGCCGCGAGGCCTTGCGCGGCATCCTTCGGGGCGGCGAGCAGATCCTCATAGCGCACGCGGGCAACGGGGAAGGGCAGGTCCTCGCGGAACCAGCTCGTCACGTTCTGTTCCCAGCTGCCCATTCCCATCGCCACCCAGCGCGGGTCGCCGCGATGGGCGATGAACTCGTCGACGTAGCGCGGCCACGCTGTGCTGGCGTCGCCGAGCGTCGTGCCGCTGCGACGCGCGTAGTGAAAACCTGAAACCATCACGTCAGCTGGATGACGCACGATGTAGATGGCGCCGCTCGTCGCGTCGAAGAGCGGCATGCGCGGCGTGCAGGCGAAGTGCGTCTTCAGCAGCATCGGCTGTGGCGGCGAGGCGAGCACACTGCCCATTTCGTGAACGTCCGGCACCAGCCGGCCGAGCGCAGCGGCCGAGTCCTGCGGTCCGAAGACGAGATTGGCTGCGAGGAAGCGCAACCAGGTGTTGCCGCTCTTCGGATATGAGGCGAGCCAGGTGACAGTACGGAGCGCCGGGGCGGCGTTGGCGTTCATAGGTGCCCAACCTACCCGGCGCATGTGTCAACGGAATGTAACGTGACCTACATACCGTATCCGACCCCTGCCATGACTAATGCTGCGTTCTACTTCGAAGAAGACGCCTACCACATCGGTGGAGCGCAAATTGTCGGGCGGCAAGCGGCCGGGAACGGCTTCCTGCGCGGCTTCGCGCGCCATGCCGACGTCGATGCGTTCTGGGGATACTCACCCTCGCAGGAAGGCGCGGCTGCGTTCACGCGCTTCGTGCGGCCGCTGCGGCCCGATCGTCCGGTGCACGAGATCACGCCGCTCACAGCACCACGGCTTGCAGAGGTCGGCTGTCTTTTCTATCCGGGACCTGATCTCGCGTCGCTCGCCTGGCGACGTGAATTTCTGGGCCAGGCCAGCTTCAGCCTCTGCGGCGTCAATCACACGATCTCGACGCGCCGGGTCATGAATGCGGTGCCCGAGCTGCTGCATGCGCCGCTCGAACCGTGGGATGCGCTCGTGTGCACGTCCACCGCTTCTCGCGATGTGATCACGCGCTTGCTCGGCGCGCAGGCGGAATGGCTTGGCGCTCGCTTCGGCGTACGTGAGCCTCGCATGCCGCAATTGCCGGTCATCCCGCTTGGCGTGGATTGCGACACGTATGTATTCACTGCGGACGATCGCGATCGCGCGCGCCAGACGCTTGGAATTGGTGTGGATGACGTCGTCGTTCTCTACCTCGGACGCCTGTCGCTCCGAGCGAAGGCGCATCCGTTCGCGATGTATCGTGCGCTGGCGCTCGCGAGCGCTGGCAGGCGCGTGGTGCTGATCGAATGCGGACGTTTCGCTCACGACCGTGCAGCAGCAGCGTTCGCCGAGGGCCGTACGGTGCTGTGCCCCGACATTGGCTATCGGCGCGTCGACGGACTAGACGATGCGGCACGTCGCAATGCTTGGGCTGCCGCCGACGTCTTTTGCTCGCTCTCCGACAACATTCAGGAGACGTTCGGGCTGACCCCGATCGAAGCGATGGCAGCCGGACTTCCCGCCGTTGTTTCCGATTGGGACGGTTATCGCGATACCGTGCGTGATGGTGTGGATGGCTTCCGCATTCCCACCCTGATGCCGATGGTGGGTGCAGGCGTCGGCCTGGCGTACCGTCACGAGATCGAGATCGACGAATACAACCAGTACGTCGGGCTCGTTGGGCAATTTACTGCGGTCGATATCGATGCGACGGCACGAGCTTTCCGCACGCTGTTCGATGATGCGGGGCTGCGTCGCAAAATAGGCGCCGCCGGGCGCCAGCGCGCTCGCGAGGTGTTCGACTGGCAGAACGTCGTCGCGGCGTACCGGTCGCTGTGGAGCGTGCTTGCGCAGGAGCGTGCACGACACGCTAAGGATGCTCCACGCCGCTGGGCTGCGCGCCGCGATCCGTTCGCAGTGTTTGGCTCTTTCGCCTCGGCTCAACTCGGTGCCGACGATCTGATTTCACGTGGCAGTCTCGACCCGCGCGAGGTGGCGCGCATCCGCGCACTGGGCCTGTTCGCCTTCGCGTCCCACGCGCTCCCGCCCGACGAAATGCTGGAACGATTGGTGGCACGCATTCCTGCAGACGGCTCGATTCGAGTGCGCTCGATTCTTGCGGAGCTTCCTCAGCACGAGCAGGCGTGGATCGCCTGTGCCGTGGTGTGGCTGGCGAAAATCGGAGCGGTGCGCGTCAGCCGCCAGCCAGCTTCGCTTTCTCCGCGTCCAGCATCTGGTTGAGTTCGTCCGCGGTGAGCGCACGGCTGAGGCGCCGCCCACTGGGGAAAATCACCGTAGGCGTCGCACTCACCTTGATCTTCTCAGCCAGCTCCCGCATCTGATCCAACGTCTCGAGATCGCAGTCGTCCTTCTCCGCCGTGAGCGAGCCGGTGCGCATCCATGTCGTCCAGGTCTTCGACCGGTCTTCCGAGCACCAGATCTTCCGGGCCTTCTTCATCGCACCCGGATGGAGCTGCGTCAGGGGATAGAGGAACGTGTACACGGTGACGTTGTCGACCGTCTCCAGTGATTTCTCCAGCCGCTGGCAGAACGGGCAATCCGGATCCGCAAACACGGCCATCACCCGCTTACCGTCGCCGCGCACTTCCTTGATCGCCATGTCCAATGGCAGCGTGGAGAAGTCGACGGTGCTACGTTCTTCGAGCCGCTCGGCCGTCAGGCTGCGGCGGGTCTTCGTGTCGATCATCTCGCCGGCGAACAGGTGATCCCCGGTGGCGTCCGAATAGACGATCGCCGTGCCGGTGTACACCTCGTAAAGTCCGGCCATCGGGCCCGGGCGCACGTCGACGATAGGGACTTCCGGATAGCGTTCGTGCAAAGTCTTGGAGAGCTGCGCGGGCACGTCGCCAGCCAGAGCGGCGCCGACGGCAAGGACCAGACTGAGGGTATTCATGGTGCAGGAAGTTACCGTTGGTGCGTGTCAGAGCGATGTAACCTTCGCGACGGAAGGTAGGTCGCAATGAAAAGCCGCCGCTCTTTTCTCGCTGCCTCGCTGGCCTCGCTCAGTGTGGTCGCCGTGGGCGTGCCTCGCGTCCTGAGGGCGTCCACGCTTCGGTTCACCACAGACCCATTCTCGCTGGGCGTCGCGTCCGGCTATCCGACACCAGACTCCATCGTGCTGTGGACGCGCATTGCGCCGTCCCCGCTTGAACCGGGGGGCGGTGTTGCTCCCGGCGTCGTGCCGGTGAAGTGGGAACTCGCCACCGACGAGAAGATGACGAAGGTCGTGCGCAGTGGCGTCGAGTACGCAACGCCTGAATGGGCGCATTCAGTGCACGTCGAGCCAGACAGGCTCGAACCCGCGCGCGACTACTGGTACCGCTTCACCGTCGGCGACATGCGCAGTCCCATTGGGCGCACGCGCACGGCGCCCGCGTTCGGCGCGGCGAATACGCGACTGCGAATGAGCGTCGCCTCCTGCCAGATGTACGAGCAGGGCTACTTCACGTCATACCGGCACATGCTGGAAGACAACCTCGATCTCATCGTCCACGTAGGTGACTACATCTACGAGGGGAGCTTCGGGCAGAACCTGGTGCGGAGCCACGGTGCGCCGGAGACCTATACCCTCGAGGACTACCGGATCCGCTACTCCTTATATAAGAGTGACCCGGACCTTGCGGCAGCGCATGCCGCCTGCCCCTGGCTGGTCACCTGGGACGATCACGAAGTCGACAACGACTACGCCGGCGACGTCTCCGAGGAAGACGACAATCCCGAGCTCTTTCTCGCGCGACGCGCGGCAGCTTATCGCGCGTACTACGAGCACATGCCGTTGCCCCGCCGCGCAGTCCCGTTCGGCGCCAACATGCGCTTGTACACGCAGCGTGCATTCGGCGGTCTCGCCTCAGTGTTTCTGCTGGACCAGCGGCAGTACCGCTCGCCGGAGGTGTGCCCGGCGCCGGGCCGCCGAGGCGGGACTCGCGTCACCGAAAAATGCACCGAGATCAACGATCCGTCGCGAACGATGCTCGGCAAACAGCAGGAGGAATGGCTGCACGCATCGCTTGCACAGAGCGGTGCGCGCTGGAACCTGCTGGCGCAGGGCACTGTGATGGCGTATCTCGATGAAGATCCCGGACCGGGCCGCCAGTTCTGGACCGATGCCTGGAATGGCTACCCCGCCGCGCGTCAGCGTTTGTATGACGTGCTCGCCGAACGGCGCGTGCCGAATCCCGTGGTGTTGTCGGGCGACATCCACGCGTTTGTCGTGAGCCGGCTGAATCGCAAGCCGGAAGATCTGGAGTCGCCGGTCATCGGTTCCGAGCTAGTCACCACGTCGATCAGCACGCAGGGCGTGCCACAGAAAACAGTCGATGGCTGGCGCAATGCCAATCCCGACATCCTGCTGTTGAACAGCCAGCTGCGCGGCTACTTGAGACTCGACATCGCACGCGAACGGCTGCAGGCCGATCTCGTCGCCGTGGACTCCGAGAAAACACCGAAGAGCAAGACGCGAATATTTCAGTCATTTGTCGTCGAAGACGGCCGGCCGGGACCGTTGCCGCTCTGAAACAGAACCGTCACAGCTTCTCTCAATAATGCCCCCGTTCGGGGGTCACGCGTCCCTCGCTATTACAATTCAAGGGATGCCTGCCGATGCGTTTCTTCCGTACGAGCGCTCCGCTCCTGTTCCTGCTCATCGGAGCGCTGGGATTTGCCGCGCCGGCGAATGCGTGGTGGAACGACAAGTGGTCGTTCCGCAAGGAAATTACCTTTGATCTGACGCCAGCCGGCGCCGACATCGCCGGCGCGCCCGCCGATGTGCCGGTGCTCGTGCGCCTGAGCCTCGCGAACTTCGGCTACTTCAATGACACGAAGCCCGATGGCTCGGACCTGCGCTTCGTCGCGGGCGACGACAAGACACCCCTCGAATCCCACATCGAACGCTACGATCCGCAGGCGCAGATCGCGTTCATCTGGGTGCGCGTGCCGCGCCTCACCGGCGGCGCGAGCACCGACAAGATCTTCCTGTATTACGGCAACAAGGAAGTCGCGGGCGCGCAGGCGAGCGCCGGTTCGTACGACAAGAACCAGACGCTGGTGTATCACTTCGGTCCGCCGGCCGCTTCGCCGCAGGACGCCACGGCGTACAAGGCCGAGCCGTCATCGTTCACCGCCGAAGTGAATCCCGCTTCGCTGATCGGCTCGGGGGCGAAGTTCTCCGGCACGCATAACATTTCGATTCCGGCCAACGGCCCGCTGAAGCTCATTCCCGCGCAGGGCATGACGATTTCGGCGTGGGTGCGAATCGACGCCGCCCAGCAGAACGCGTACATCGCCGCGCTCGAAGAGAACGGCAAAACATTGGTGCTCGGTCTCGATGGCACCAGCATTTTTGCGCGCTGGAGCGGCACGCCAGCGGGCCCGGCTGTTGTCGCGCAGAGCGGCGTCCAGATGCCGACTGGTGAGTGGCACCACCTCGCGCTGCGTGTCGGCGACGGCCAGATGACGATCCTCGTCGACGGCGCCGAAGCGGGCCAGGCGGCGGTCGCGCTCGCCGAAGTCGGCGGCACGCTCACGATCGGCAGCTCCGCGCAGAACGCGAACGCGCTGACCGGCGAGATCGACGAGCTCGAAGTCTCGAACGTCCCCCGCAAGACCGAATGGATCAAGGCGGCGGCGCGCAGTCAGGGCATGGTGGCCCCGCTCGTCGTCTATGGCGGCGACGTGCAGAAAGACAGCAGCGGCGGCGAATCCTATTTCACCACCACGCTGCGCAACGTCACGGTCGACGGCTGGGTGATCATCGGCATCCTGATGGTGATGTTCATCGGGTCGGTCATGGTGATGGTCGGCAAGGCGCTGTACCTCAATCGCGTGGCGCGCGGTAACGCGAAGTTCCTCGCTGAGTTTCACCGCATGCGTGACGACCCCGCAGCGCTCGAGCGGCGCGAAGGCGGCAAGGACGACACGGAGAACGCGTTCGAAGGCGATGGCGGCGGCTCGCAAGTCATCTCGGCACTCACCGCGAAAAGCTCCACTTACGGTGTTTCGACGCTGTGGACGCTCTATCACCACGGCATGCGCGAGACGATGAAGCGACTGGAAGGCCAGTCCGCCGGCGCCGCGCGCGTGCGCTCGCTCACGCCGCAATCCATCGAAGCCATTCGCGCCACGCTGGATGCGTCGCTCACTCGCATGAGTCAGCGTCTCGGCTCTCAGATGGTGTGGCTCACGATTTCGATCTCGGGCGGCCCGTTCCTCGGCCTGCTCGGCACCGTCGTGGGCGTCATGATCACCTTCGCGGCGATCGCGGCAACGGGCGACGTGAACATCAACGCCATCGCGCCCGGCACGGCCGCCGCGCTCGTGGCGACCGTCGCGGGCCTCGGCGTCGCGATCCCGTGCCTGTTCGGCTACAACTATCTCAACACGCGCGTGAAAGAAATCACCGCGGACATGCGCGTGTTCGTCGACGAATTCGTCACGCGCATCGCCGAGACCTACTCGTAAGGAGCCCGGCCATGGCAGCAGCAAGCAGCGGCGATAGCGACGTTTACGATCAGATCAACGTAACGCCGTTGCTCGACCTCGCGTACGTGCTCCTGATCATCTTCATCATCCTGACCACCGCGACGGTTCAGGGCATCAAGGTGAATCTGCCGAAGGCGAGCGCGCA
>Ga0070665_100005134_pt1 | contig 13563 bp, 10 predicted proteins | sample KBSS13metaG_FD_65862 | JGI IMG/M metagenome (GOLD analysis project Ga0070665, IMG submission 65862) | Switchgrass rhizosphere microbial communities from Kellogg Biological Station, Michigan, USA - KBS S1-3 metaG | ecosystem: Host-associated > Plants > Roots > Rhizosphere > Soil ... | reverse complement strand
TACTTCAACGCCATGCGCGACTGCTGCGCCGAATGGCTGACGCGAGGCTGGTCCATCACGTTGTATTCGACTGCCACCATGGATCGGGCTACCCTTCTCGACCTGCAGGCAGCACTCCAGCAACAAATGCCGGCGCAAGCCGGAGCGATAAGAGTTCTGCCCCAGGGAACGGTCGCAGATCTGATCCGCTCGCTGCGCGAGCATCACCTCTGCGTGGCGGCACGATTACACGGAGTGATCATCTCGCAGCTGGCTGTGGTCCCGACGGTCGCCATCGTGCACGACTGGAAAGTCGAAGAGCAGATGACGATGGCCGGACACGGCGAGTTCGCGCTCGACATTCATGGCATCACGGCAGAACGGATTCTGCGCACCTGCGACGCCCTGGTGGCGCGCAGCTCACAGGTGGCCTCCGGGCTCTCCACGTTCGCGCGGAGCAGCCTGCAGACCGTCCTCGACGACCTCAAAACCCTGCAACCTTTTCTTACCCGACCCGGGGCATGACACGCATGAGCTCAGATCGACCGAACGCAATGCTGGTGTTCTTCCATTGCGGCACCAACAACGGCTATTCGATCACGATGTGGGAGCACGTCTTCTGGCAGATGGCGCTCAACGTCGTCGGCTCTCCGCAGCGCATCCACTTCGCCTACTCCACGATGGACAACGGCTGGCCGAAGAATCTCGAGCAGGGCGCCAACGTCATCCAGTTCGATTCGCGCGATGGCCGGCCGGAAAGCCTGGCGAAGATCGCGGACTACATCCGCAAGCACAACATCGACATCGCGATGGGCTTCGACCAGCCCGTGTGGCGACCGGCGTACAAGACGCTGCGCGCCGCCGGCATCAAATCATTCCTCTCGTACTGGGGCGCGCCGATGAGCAGCCTCAATCACGGCTGGAAGCTGCTCGCGAAGAAGATCGAGGTGAGCCTGTCGCGTTACCAGCCCGACTTCTACATCTTCCAGAACAAGGGCATGTCGGATACCGCAACCCACGGGCGCGGCGTGCCGGCGTCCCACTCGATCATCTGCCCGTCGGGCGTCAACACGGACCGCTATCGGCCCGACGATTCGAAGCCGTTCTACGCGCACGAGGCGCTGGGCATTCCGCGTGAGCGACGCATCGTTCACTACTCCGGCCACATGGAAGTGCGCAAAGGCATCCACGTGATCATGGGTGCGGCGAAGGAACTGGTGGAGAAGCGCGGTCGCAAGGACGTGCACTTCGTGCTCGTCGGCAACAAGGACGGTGTGGAGAAGCCGTTCCTCGAGCTGCTGAAGGATTCGCCGGCGCTGGGTCACGTGACGTTCGGCGGCTATCGTGCCGACGTGAACGACCTGCTGCGCTCGGCGTATCTCGGCGTGATCGCCACCACCGGCTGGGACTCGTTCCCGGTCTCCGGCATGGAGATGGCGGCCACGGGCCTGCCGATGATCGTCTCGAACCTGCCGGGCGTGAATGAAATGGTGGTGCCGGGCGTGACGGGCGAGCGCTTCGAGCCGGGCAATCCGGTGGCGCTGGCCGATGCGGTCGTCGGCTACATCGACGATCCGGAGAAGCGCGCACGGCATGCGCGCGGCGCGCGCGATCGCATGGTCAACACGATGACCACGCAGCACCTCATCGACCGGCTCACCAACATCTGCCTTGGCGCATGGAGAGGCCAGCTCGACGGCACGAAGCCGCTGCCTCAGCTCTTCAAGAGTCCGCCACGGCCCGAGCCGGCCACATGAAACCCCCGTTAGTCAGCGTAGTCACGCCGTTCTACAACGGCGTTGCCTACCTGCGAACCTGCATGGAGAGCGTGCTCCAGCAGGACTACCCCAATTTCGAATATATCGTCCAGGACAACTGCAGTGATGACGGGGCATCACGGATCGCGGAAGAGCTCGCACGCAAGGACCCGCGCATTCGCCTTTTCCGCAACGACAAGCTCGTCCCGCAGGTGCCAAACTATAACTTGGCCATTTCAAAATGTTCTCCTGAAGCAACTTACATCAAGGTTGCGCAGGCGGACGACTGGCTCCTGCCGGGTTGTCTCTCCGCGATGGCAGGTGCCGGCGAGCGCAATCCCACCGCCGCAGTGATTGCAGCGCATTACCACCTTGGCGATTCGATCGGCGCAACGCCCCTCGCGACGGAAAAGGAACTCTTTTCAGGACGGGAGATCGCGCGCTCACAGTTGCTGGATGAGTGCTGGTACTTCGGTTCGCCCACGACAGTGATGTATCGTGCGGCCCCAATCAGGCAGCGGCCGCAGGTCTATTGGGAGGGTCGCTACCACGAGGACACTGATCTCTGTTACGAATTGATGAGAGAGCATGACCTCGCGTTCTGCCATAAGATCCTGACAGCCGTGCGCATGGACAATCCGTCGATCAAGACCCGAACCGCCAGCTTCAATGCGTATCCGCTGGATCGCCTCATCCAGCTCGAGACTCACGGCAAGTACTTCCTCACCCCGCAAGAGCTCGCGCGCACGCGCAAGCAGTTCATGAGCGACTACTACGCTGCGCTCGCCAGCCGTGCCCTGCGCGGCGCGCCCAAGGGCTTCTGGGCCTATCACGAGCGCGGCCTCGCCATGGTGAATCTGAAGATCGAGAACTGGCGGCTGTTCCGGGGGGCGGCACACCGGCTCCAGCAGCTCCTGTTCAATCCGGGACACACGGCGCAGACCCTGATCAACGCCCATATCCGCCGTAACACGGGACGCAGCGCCTGATGGCCGCCGCCGGTTCGCTGAAGAAAATGCTGAGCCACTCCGCCGTGTACGGAGTGGGCACGGTGCTGGCCAAGGCGACCAGCGTCATCATGCTGCCGATCTACACACGGTATCTGACGCCGGCCGACTACGGACTGCTCGAGCTGCTCTCGCTGCTGACCGACCTGACCGCGCTGCTCTTCGGCATGCGCATCTTCACGGGCGTCTACCGGTACTACTTCGACACGGACGATGTCCAACGCAAGAACGAGGTCATCTCAACGGCGCTGATCGCGAACGTCGCGATGCACGCCATAGGGGTCTTCTTCCTCGTCTGTCTCTCCTATCCAGCCTCCATCCTGGTGATGAAGGACAGCAGTCATCAGGGGCTGATCGTCGCCTTCGCTTTCTCGCTCCTGACGATGTCCCTGACCACGGTGCCGATGCTCTATATCAGGGCACAGCAGAAACCGTGGTTCTATCTGATGGTGAGCGCCAGCAAGCTGGCGTTGCAGGTGCTGTTCAACGTGATCTTCGTGGTCGTGCTCCACTGGGGCCCCGCGGGAATCGTGGCCAGCACGCTGATCACCGGACTGATCATCGGGACGAGCCTCTCGTTGTGGGTCACCCGGCACACCGGGCTGCGCTTCTCGAAGGACGTGGTCAAGCGACTCATCACCTTCGGCTGGCCACTGATGCTCGCGAACCTGGGGTCGTTCTATCTCAGCTTCGGCGACCGCATGTTCCTGCAGCATTACTGGGGGCTGGCGGTGGTCGGCCTGTACGCGCTGGCCTATCGATTCGGCTACGCGCTCTACTCCGTCGCGTTCGGCACGTTCATGCTGATCTGGAGCACCGAGTCGTATCAGGTCTACCGCCAGGACAATCGCCTTCAGATCTTCCAGCGCACCTTCATTCTCACGATTTGCTCGATGATCTTTCTCGCCACCGGGCTGTGCGTGTTCGCGAAGGAAATCCTGCAGGTCATGTCGGCGCCGGAGTTCCTGCCTGCGCACCTGATCATCCCGTTCGTCGTCGCGTCCTGCACGGTGAAAGCGGCCACCGATTACTGCAGTTTCAGCGTCAGCGTCGCGGAGAAGACCAAGCATTTCCTGCAGGCGTCGATCCTCTCCACGATCGTGATGACCGTCGGATACGCCGCCCTGATTCCGTCGTTCGGCGGCATGGGCGCCGGCGCCGCGGCCCTCGTCGGCACGCTCGCCGAGCTGTGGTGGGTGGTGCGCACCGGCTCGCGCTACTTCGACATGCAGTTGCCGTGGAAGAAGGTCGCCTTCGTCTTCGGGAGTGGCGCAGTCGTCTACGGCATCAGCGTCGAGATCTCGGAGTCCTCGGACACACTGATACTCACGCTCGCGCTCAAAGCGCTGCTGATGGCCGGATTCCTCGTCGCGCTCTTCTTCTCGCCGATCATGAGCTCGACGGAACGCAACGCAGTCTTCGGGAAGGCCCGCACCACCCTGCAACGCCTGGCCGCGGGTCGTTGACTCCGCATGTCCTGGACGCTGACACCTCCCGTCGGCGAACGGATCCCGCTGCTCGGCACCGCCCGGGCGCCTGACCTGACGTTCGGCGGCCGCTATCGCGTGCTGCTCACCGGATCGGGCACGCAGGCACTCGCCGCCGCGCTGCTGGCAGCGCGGGCTGGCGCAAGCACTGAGCGCAATGAGGTGCTGCTGCCGGCGTATCAGTGCCCCGACCTCGTGACCGCGACTCAATTCGCCGGTGCGAAGGCACGCGCCATCGACGTCGAAGCGGGTCGGCCCTGGCTGGACCCTGTCTCTCTTCAAAATGCTTTGGGCAAGCAGACACTCGCCATCATCGCGCCCGCCTTTCTCGGCGCACCCGAACGCCTCGAGCGACTCACGGCTGCGGCCTCGGGTGTCGGCGCCGTAGTCATCGAAGACAGCGCGCAGCTCTTCCCGCGAAACCGGCAGCACCAGTTTGTCGCGCCCCTCGTCGTGCTGAGCTTTGGCCGCGGCAAGCCGGCCAGTGCGATGGGCGGCGGCGCGCTGCTGTATTCCGACGCGTATCGCGAAGCCGTCGAGAAGCTCGCCCTGGCTGCGGTCTCCGGAGGCGGCCTCAAGTACCAGGCGAAGTGCATGGCGTACAACGTCTGTCGCACGCCCCTCCTCTACCGCGCAATCAGCCGGGCGCTCGGGCTGGGGAAGGCACAATTCAAAACGCTGGATGCACTGACGACGATGCCGCCCGCGCCGCTGACACGCCTCTCCAGCATCATCGAAGGCCTGCCTGTCGAGCCGACCCCGGCCCAGCGAGCGATCTCAGCGATGCTGCGAAATCACGCGGATCACGTGACGGATCTCGGCGAAGAGATCTCCGGAAGCCACAAGCTTCCGCTGCTTCGATACCCAGTTCTCTTCCGCGACGAGCAGGCGGCCGCTCACGCCTTGGGATTGCTCGACGAAGAAGGAATCGGCGCGACGCGCCTCTACGCGCAGCCCCTGCAGGAGATCCAGGATGTTCCGCCGCTCGCAGGCGGCCCGTGGCCGAATGCAACGGCGTTCGCTGCGCGTCTGATGACGCTGCCGCTGCATTCGGGAATCGGAGCCGCACACGTCGCGCGCATCGATCGCGCGCTCAGCCGGCTCCGCGAGCTCAAGCCTCGGTCGTGACTTCTGCTTCGCGCTGGGTCAGCGAGCGCATCCGGAAGATCGCCTTCAGCATCCAGTGCCGCACGCCGTGCAACGTGCAGATCCATTCGCGCGTCGCCTCGAAATCCTGCTTGTAGTCGCGCTGTTTTCCGCCACCGGCGAGGAAGTTGTAGGTCTTCTGCCCGGCCGCAATCGCGCTTTCGATTCCGAACCCCAGATGCACGTAGCCGATCGAGCCCTTGTAGCGGTCCGAGCCGGTGTAGCCGCACTGAATGTTGTGCTCGACGCCACCGGCACGCAGGTCGTACAGCATCGAGATCAGCTCGCCGCCCACGTACATCGCAGACATCGAGAGGCCATCGCGAGCCGCCAGCAGCCGCGCGAGCGTTTCGTGGAACGTGCGTCGCGGGCCCACGTAGTGCTGTGAGTTCCAGCGCGCGGCGTGAAATTCGTTGAGCTTGTCGAAGCCCGCACCGATCTCGTCCGCGCCGAACGAGCGCACTTCGAGGTCTGGCAGCTTCTTGCGACCGGCCCACAGCTTGCGCCGCACGCCGCCATCGAGACGCTTCAGATACGCATCGAAGGTGCTGTCGAGCGCGAGCGGATAGCTCGGCAGCGCATCGGCCGTGCGCACGAAACACCCCTGCTCGCGCAGCACCCGCCCAAAGAGATCGACGGCAATTCCCGTGGACGGCGAGTTCGAAATGACGATCTCGCCCCACGACGAATCGCGCACGATGTGATTGAAGAGCGGCGGAAGAACCTGCGCTTCGTAGTCGCGATCGACGATGAAGTCGAGATACTCGCCGAAATCGGGCCCATGACGGCGCCACGCGTGCCCGAGACACTCCATTCGCACGATCGGCAGGACTTCTTTCCAGCGGACCGTGTGCTGGTAGAACGGCGCGAGCCCGACGAGCTTCGGCCCCGCGTACACCGCGAGCACCTTCAGTTTCGCCGGCATCGGCACGCCGTGGGTGCGCCACCATGTGGCCTGCCATTCCCAGCCCATGAAAAGCGGGTTGGCGCGCGAGCGGCTTACGAGGTCAGTCCAGGTTTCGCGGGAGGCCAGAAACTCATCTTCGGGCAATTCGCGTACGACGAGCGCACTCATGCGGGCAGCGGCCGGCTGATCGCGGGAACCAGAGCAGGCGACTTTCGTGTGGCGCGCTCAACGATGTTGTGCAGACAGACCGCGAAGGCGAGATTGATCCATAGGAACGGGTAATACACGACGCTGACGAACTGGCCGGCGATGACGAATCCCCAAGTCGCCAGGCGCAGGCCTTTCGCGAGCGGCACGTAGATCTCGTGTTCCAGCGAATGCTTTTGGCAGAGCTTTTCTACGTCGCGCGTGCTGCGAATGTTGCGATAGATGATCATGCAGTAGAGGAACAGGCCCGTGAATCCCGTATCCGTCGCCACTTGAATAAAGATGTTGTGCGGCAACTGGGCGAAGGCGTAGAGCATGTCCTCGGGATAATGAGCCTCGTAATACGGTGCGAAATTGAAGTAACCGACCCCAAGGAAGGGATGCTCCTTGACCATCTCGATGCCGTGCTTCCAGTACAGCAGGCGCTGCTCCGAGGACTGATCGGAGCCCGCCTCGGTGAACCGCGCCTTCTGCTCGTCCGGCAACAGGTACCAGCCGGCGCTCAGCACGACAACACCAAGGATGATGGTCTTGAGTGACAACCGTTCCTTCAGAATCGCGCGATAAGATTGGTAAAGAAGCCCGATCTGGCCGCCGCGGCTGCTCGCGCCCATCACAGTCATCGCCGCGGTGAGCGGCATGAGCAGCAGCACGTAGTACTTCAGTTTCGAGACGTGCGGCTTCAGGAACTGCACCACGTAGTAGCTGATGCCCGCGAGCATGAGCATCTGGATGCTGAGCTCGCCCGAGTTCTGGAAGAACCCCGGCGGACCCATGATGCCCCAGGTCGTGAAGGAGAAGCCGCGCGTGGCCCACGTCCGGGCTCCGAACAAGGACAGCTTGAAGCTCGCGATCAGGAAGATGGTCACGAAGATCACCAGCCGCGCGCGCGTGGTGACGGTGTGGATGATCAGGAAATAGATCACCAGCCAGCTGAAGAAATCGAACAGGTAGCCCCACGACTCGTTCGGGTAGATCGCAGTCATGCATGACAGCAGGATGACCACGAAGAACGACAGCAGGTACTTGTTGACCGGATCGCTCACCCAGCCGCGCTGCTTGTCGAAGAAGATGCCGACCAGCGCCAGGATCAGGAAGACCTGCCCCCAGGGCAGGAAGTCCAGGCCCGACACGATCGACTGCGGGCGGACGTACTCGACGAACAGGTAGCCGCAGATCATCCAGAACGCGAAGCCCTCACGGGCAAAGGCGCGCAGGTAACCCTTGAGGCTCAGGGCATAGAGGGGATCGGTGCCGGGAGTGCCGCCCGCGACCGTGCCGGCGTTCCCCGGTAGTTGTACTGTGTCGTGAGGCATCCGAAGTGAGGTCAGTCTACCGGGTTGATCCTGTTGATGTAAGCGACGCGGTCCATGGAAAACAGTAAGGTCCGACGGTACGCTTCACGACGTGTTTCACACCTTCCGCCGGTGCGCCTTCTGCAAGCCACAAACGTGACGTCGTCGAGCCCGGGCCAGCCGTTACGCGTGCTGCATGTCGCATCCGGGGACCTCTGGGCCGGCGCCGAAGTTCAACTCTTTCACCTGCTCTCCTCGCTCCGCCGCCGCACCGAAGTCACGGTCGAGGCCGCGATTCTCAATCCCGGCAAACTGGCCGACCGCTTGCGCGAGCAAGGCATCCCGGTTTGGCAGTTCGACGAGTCCCGCATGTCGAGTGCCGCCATCGCCAAGGCGCTCGTGCGCATCGCTCGGACCCAGGGTGCGCAGGTCATCCACACGCACCGGACCAAGGAAAACATCCTTGGCACCCTCGCCGCCGTCTGCACTCCGTACGGCGTAGCCCTACGCACCGCTCACGGCCGGCCGGAGCACGGCATCGGGCGGTTCGGCAAGCGCCTGATCCTCAATGCCGCCGACCGGATCGCCGCGCGATTCCAGCGCGCCACCATCGGCGTTTCCGCCGAGCTGTGCGGCTATCTGCGGCAGGCCTATCCGGGCCGGCCCGTGTATCACATTCCAAACGGCATCGATCCGGATCTCGTGCGGCAGGAGGCCCTTCTGCCCTGCAGCTATCCCCCGAGCGACGCCTTCACGGTCGGCTTCCTCGGCCGACTCGTTCCTGTGAAACGCGTCGACGTGTTCCTCGAGATGGCGCGCGCGCTCTGCACGCATGCGCCCGGTCGCTTTCGCTTCGCCGTCGCCGGCGACGGCCCGCTCGAGCGCGCGCTGCGCGCCAAAGCGAGTGAGCTGGCCATCGAATCCGCCGTGGACTTCCTCGGCTTTCAGCAGAACAGCGCAGCACTCCTGAGCCGCATGGACTGTCTCGCGCTCACCTCGGATCACGAGGGCATGCCCATGGTCGTGCTCGAAGCCCTCGCACTTGGCGTGCCCATCGTGGCGCACTCGGTCGGCGGCCTGCCCGAGCTGCTCACCGGCAGCCCGATCGGCCATCTCGTCCCGTCGCAGGACCCGGCTCAGCTTGCGCAGGCCATCGAAGCCGTTGCGCGCCAGGCCGGTCCGCGAAGCGAATCGGCGGCTCGCGCGAGTGCCCTGCCCGGGCAGCTCGATAGTCGCCAGTCCGTCCTGCGCTACATCGAGATCTATCGCTCGATCGCCCGAGCGCCGATCGCTCAGAACTGAAAGTACAGGAACGGCGAGCTTCGCCCGCCCGCCATGATGGCCATGCAGGCCCCCATCATGAACGCCGCCGCCGTTCCCCAGCGAATCGTCGGGCGGAATCTTTCGTGCACTTCCTGGCAATTCGGCATCCAGATGGCGAACACCGCGCCCAGCACGATCAGCACCGCGAACTTGTCGGCGTCGACGAGGCCGTCGCCCGGGGTCCATGTGAACATGGCGCGATAGATGTCCATCGCGATCGACATGTCCGGCGCGCGGAACACCACCCAGCCGATGACGACGAGCAGGAACATGAAAGGCACCGCGGCCCACTTCGGGATGCGATCCCACGCGGGCGCGGTGAAGCGATACGCGACGAGCAGCGCGCCGTGATACGCGCCCCAGATCAGGAACGTCCAGTTGGCGCCGTGCCAGAGGCCGCCGATCAGCATCGTCAGCATGAGGTTGCGATACGTCGCCGCCTCGGAGCCGCGATTGCCGCCCATCGAGATGTACAGGTAGTCGCGCAGCGCGCTCGACAGCGAGATGTGCCAGCGACGCCAGAAATCCGAAGGATTGAGCGAGCGATACGGCGAATTGAAGTTGATCGGAATGCGCAGGCCGAAGAGGTAGCCCAGGCCGATCGCCATGTTGCTGTAGCCCGCGAAATCGAAATACAGCTGGAACGTGTAGCCGAGCATCACGAGCCACGCGGCGCCCGTATCCAGCTTGTGAGCGTCGAGCATGCCAGCGTCGACGTAGTGCGCGAGCGAATCCGCGATGACCACCTTCTCGACGAGGCCCCACACGAACCATGAGGCGCCGAGGTACAGCCAGCGGGTGCGGTCCGCGCTGCCCAGGTTCTCGAGGTCTTTCTCGATCTGCCGGAAGCGCACGATGGGACCGGCCACCAGCTGCGAGAAGAGCGAGACGTACGCGCTGAACTCGAACAGCTTCCGCGTCGGCTTGATGACGCCGCGGTAGCTGTCGACGATGTAGGTGATCGTGTGGAAGGTGTAGAACGAGATACCGACGGGCAGCACGATGTCGAGCACCGGGAAGTGCGTTTCAACGCCGAAGGCATGCGCCGTATCGGCCGCCACACGCGTGAAGAATCCGGCGTACTTGAAGAAGCCCAGCAGCAGCAGATCCACGGTGATCGGCACGATCAGGATGATCTTGCGGGCGTGCGGCGACTCGTACTTCAGGAAGGCGAGGCCTGCGAAGTAACTGACGAGCGTCGAGAACGCCATCAGCAGGCAGAAGCGCGGGTCCCAGTAGCCGTAGAAGACGTAGCCGGTCAGCGTGAGCCACACGTACCGCTGGTCCGCGTTGCGCAGGCTCCAGAAAACGGCATAGGTGACCGGAAGGAACGCGAACAGGAAGATGAAGCTGTTGAAGATCATCGCGAGGTCACCTTCAGCTCACCGCCGATGCCGGTCAGCGGTGCTTCCAGCAGCTTCGCCATCTTGGCGGCGCCGGCGTCGTTGAAGTGCACGAGATCACCGAAGTTGTCGCGCTGCCCGGAGAGGGAGGCATCCACGTCCACGAGCGGGAGCTGGCGCTCCTTCGCGACCGCGCGGACCGCCTCATTCGCTTGCGCGATGAACTGCCGAAGCACGAGCGCCGGCGCGCGTGGTGAGAAAGCGCGGAACGATTCGAGGTCGCGCAGACCTGCGCTGTCCGGCGTTACCGCCGCACTCGTCGCCTGAGTGGCGAGCACCAGGCGGGTGCCCGCCCGCTGCACGTTATCGATGAGCTGCTCGAGATCGGCGCGGAACGCGTCGACGCAGATCTGCGGCGGCTTCGAATACAGCCAGCTCGCCGAATGCTGCGAGGTGACGGCGAGAATCTTGCGCTCGTTGCGCCATTCGACCACCCGATCCGGCAGCTCGACGACGTTCTTGGCGCGGGCGATCAGGCGCAGGTCGCCGATGGAAAAGCTGCGCGGCTTCGGCGGCGGCGGTGACGCCTTCGGCGCTTCCTTCGGCGCTTCTTTGGGCGCGTCCTGCTGCGGCAGGTCGTCCTCACACGTCATGTACAGGTGCGTCGAGGGATAAACCACGGCGACTTGCGGCCGGAACGTGACGACCCAGTTGTTCCAGTAGTCGGACAAGGTGTGAATCGTGATGCCCGGCAGCCCGGTATTGACGATCTCGAGATCCTGAGGCGCGACGAGCTTCGCGAGCTGCGCCGCGTACTCGTGATTGGGCGATTCGTACAGGCCGAAGGTTTCGGACGCGCCCAGCAGCGCGACCCGCACCGTCGACGGCCCCGGCGTCTGGGTCATGCTCTCCGGCGAGCGGAAGCCGAAGTTGTTCATGCGCCATTTTTCGAAGTGGGCGTGCGGCTTGCCGCGGCGGCCGAGCTCATCTTCCATGAACAGGTCGTTGTAGGACGGCGTCGAGAGGAACGGCACGTCGGCGAACCACCAGTCGTCCAGCCGGGCGAACAGCTCACCGCCCACGAGGCAGACGAAACCGAACACGCCAAGCACCAGCAGCGTGCGGATCCAGGCACGAATACCCGATGACGGCGCTGCCACGACCGAAGCTTCCGAGCTCATGTTTGCCGCCAGGAGCGCGTACTGCGGACCAGGGCCGCGGTACGGCAAAGAAAATACAGATGATAGAGCGCCGTGTTCACGAACAGGGACACGATGCCGACGAACCCCGTTCGCTTGAGCGCCGAAAGCCCCGCGATGCCTGCGCACACAACCAACGCGATCAGCAGCGGCAGCCACGAGTGCGCGGCGATGGCCGCGATCACGCCGCCCACCAGCAACGCGGAAAACACGACCGAGGTGATCGCGACGCGCGAGGCGAGGAAGCGCTTGAACGTGCCCGCGTCGCCCTGCCCGTGCCACATCTCCCGATTGGCGAACTCGCGCAGCGTGCGCGGAAAGCCGAGATGGATGGCGCGCAGGCGGCTATCGCTCACGATCTGGGCCCCGGCGCGGCGCGCGCGCTCGGAGAAGTCGAAATCCTCACCGGTTCGCAGGCTCTCGTCGAAGCCGCCGACGCGATCGAAGAGCGTACGCGTCACGATCAGATGGGCGCTGTTGATGTACTGACGCGGCCGGTCGCACATCGGCGCGAACCAGTAGCGCTCGATGCAGGTCGGATCGTCCGGCACGGACACCGTCGATCCGGTGACGATGCGCTCATCGCGCACCAGACGTTCGAGCACGGATTCGATCGAGGCACGCCATTCCGGCGTCAGGCGGATATCGGCATCCAGAAAGGCCAACACCGAGCCCCGGGCGCGCGCCACACCGGCATTCCGGCACGCGCCGACCGTTCCCCTGGCCTGTATGCCGACCGTATTGGGCAGCGACGCAGCGATCTGGAGGGTGTCATCGGTGGAGCCGTTATCGACAACCACGAGCTCCCACGTCACGCCGGGCGGCGTGATCTCCGTCACATTCTGATAAAGCTCGCGAATATGTCGCCCTTCGTTCAGGGCGGGCACGACGAACGAAACCTGGCACATCGGATGAAATCGTATTTTTTTGCGCCACGGGGCTGTTTGCGCGGAGGATACCCGATCGATATTGCGGCTTGCGGTGCGCACCTCACATTGTGCGCTCGCGACCCCTCCCGAAGAGGCGCGGGTCGTATCAATTTTCACACCCGGACTGCGACGGGAGTCACTAACAGCGGGAGCATCGTACAAATACTATGCCGTGTCGAAAACCCCCGTTTTCTCAGTGATTTTTACCTTGCCAAGCTTATTTTGTCTCCCTCTGCTGACATTCCACAGATCGGGGGAATCGAGTTAGGGTTCGCGCCGCTCTCAGAGCGATCTTTTTCTCGTTTGCTTGTGTAGGAGAGACCGATGGCATTTACGCGCTTCCGGACCGGCATGCTTGGCATGGCGATCCTCGTCGTCCTGAGCTTTGCTAGTCCCCGCGATGTCTTTGCCTGGACCCTGCAGCCCAACTTCGCCGGCATGGCGACCGGCACCCAGGGGTGCGGCCTCGCCGGCTCGGGTGGCTCGACCATTGTTGCCGCCAGCGGCACCGCGCTGACCGGTCTGGTTTCGACCACCAGCACGAACGTCTGCCAGTTGAGTGTCACCGCCGGTTCGACCGCGTTCGGCCAGTGGGGCGGCATCCTGACCTTCCCGAACAAGCTGAGCCGCGGCACCGAGCTGTGGATGCGCGTTCGCACCTACTTCCCGACCGGGTTCAACTACAACTCGACCGGCGAAGGTGGCGTGCTCAAGTTCCTGCGCGTGAAGACCGAATCCGCCACGGCGGTGCACGAGGGTTACAGCAACTGGCTGATCATGCCGGAAGGCAGCAACCCGACCTATGACTGGATCATGGAAGGCAACAGCCCGCAGAACATCTACTTCGGTGGCACCGCGGACGCGATCCAGCGTGGCGTGTGGGAAACCTGGGAGATGTACCTCAAGCTCGACAACATTCCGATGTCGCAGGGTGGTACCGCCCGTGCCCGCCTGTACAAGAACGGCAAGCTGCTGAAGGACATC
>Ga0070665_100005133_pt1 | contig 13565 bp, 11 predicted proteins | sample KBSS13metaG_FD_65862 | JGI IMG/M metagenome (GOLD analysis project Ga0070665, IMG submission 65862) | Switchgrass rhizosphere microbial communities from Kellogg Biological Station, Michigan, USA - KBS S1-3 metaG | ecosystem: Host-associated > Plants > Roots > Rhizosphere > Soil ... | reverse complement strand
GTGGCCAGAGCGCCTATGGAGAGGCGGGCCACCATCATCGGGAGCGTAAACGTCATAGCCGCCGCAACGTTCGCATACGCCGGCCACGAGCGCCGCATGATTTCGCCCACCACCACCACGACACTCACCCAGGCCATCAGCCCGGCGACGACGCCGAAAATCTTCTTCGACATCCGAGTTCCCCTCTCCTTCCGCGTGGAAGTCTAGGGAAGGTCGTTGCAGCGGGTCTTGGAAAAATCGGCCACGCCGGTTGCCGCCAGGCGGCCTGGTGTCGCGCCGGCAAAGCGGCTCACGTCGACGGTGAGGTGTGCCTGATCGAAAAACCCGTTCCCGATGGCGAGTGCCGCCGCGGGGCGGCCGGGCGTGTCGTCCATCTCGTGCAGCGTGGCCTGAAACCGGATGATGGTTGCGTAGTACTTGGGACCGTAGCCGACCCACGTTCGCATCAGCCGGTGCAAGTGACGTGAGCTCACGCCACAACGGGCGGCCAGGTCCGGAACCCGCACAGCGCCGTGCTCACGCTCTATCTCTTGAAGCGCCGTTGCGACGGTGGCGTGCAGCGCGGCGTGCTCGAGCCGCCGCAACAAGAATCGTTGAAGGACGTCGATGCAGCGCTCAGGGGTGCACGGACTGAGGTCGTCCGCCACGAGCGCATGAAAAGGTGCGGCGCCGCTCAAGCCGACGCGACGACCGACGATCGTGTGCGCGGGAATCCCGCTGAGCAGGAACGCGACACCTGGACGCAACCGGATGCCGATGAGAGTCGCCGGCGACGTGAAGTGCCGTTCGTCCGGTCGGACGAGGGGACCACGCAGCAGCCATTCGGAGGGCAGACCCTCTTGAAGCTGCAACGAAATCGCGGTGCTGCCATCCGGCACGACGCGAATCGTGGCGCCTTGCTCCGCCGTAATCACCCAGAAGCAGCCGACAAACGGGCGCAGCGCCTCCGCCGCTTCATGGAATTGAATCTGCGCGCGATCGACGAGAGTGCTGCTGATACTCATCCGCAGTTCACTCCGAAGCAGGCCTACAGGCCTGCGTGGAACAATCGCAGCATAACAGACTGGTGTAGAAATGAACCCGGCCCGCCCGTCATTGTCCTGAGAACTTGAAACAGGAGGCGGCCATGTGTCCCGTTTGTATCACCAGCGCAGTCGTCGTCGCGGCAAGCACCACTTCGGGGGCCGGCGTGCTCGGACTGGCCATCGTGAAGCTGCGGGCCGCGATGAGGAGAACCTGATGCTCTATGCCTTGCTGATCTATGAAAACCCGTCGGACTTCGAACGCCGCGACCCTTCAGTCGAGAAGGGGGCGTACGTCGGCGCCTGGCGCAAGTACTACCAGGCCATGGTCGAGGCGGGAATCCACGTCGGCGGGGATCCGCTGGACGTGCCGGAAACTGCCACCACCGTACGGTGGCGCGACAGCAAGCGGCTGATTCAGGATGGCCCCTTTGCCGGCACGAAGGAGCAGCTCGGCGGATTCACGCTGCTCGAGCTCCCCTCGCTCGATGCGGCGCTCGAATGGGCGGCCCGATGTCCGGCGGCGGCCTACGGGGCGGTCGAAGTGCGGCCCGTCGCTTCGGAAATGAAGCAACGCATCACCGTTGAACACGAGAGCTGACGATCAGACGCACCGCGCGATCGAGGCGGTCGCGCGCGAATCCTACGGACGCCTCGTCGCGATGCTCGCGGTCCGCACGCGCGATATCGCGGCCGCTGAAGACGCGCTCGCCGACGCGCTGATGGCCGCGCTGACGACGTGGCCACGCGACGGCATTCCGAAGAACCCGCAGGGATGGCTCCTGACGGCCGCGCGCAACCGGCTGACCGATCATGCTCGACACCGGCAGGTGCACGACCTCAGCGCTCCGGCATTGAAGCTCACGATGCGCGAGCTCCACGAGACCGCGGATCCCGACGCGCTGCCCGACAAGCGCCTGATGCTCATGTTCGTGTGCGCGCATCCGGCCATCGATCCGGACATGCACACGCCGCTGATGCTGCAGACCGTCCTCGGCCTCGACGCGGTGGCCATCGGACGCGCGCTCCTCGTCGCGCCGAAAACGATCGGGCAGCGGCTGGTGCGCGCCAAGACCAAGATCCGCCAGACGGGGATCGCGTTCGAGATGCCGACAGCCGATCAGATTCCCGAGCGGCTGGAGGCCGTGCTCAACGCCATCTACGCCGCCTACGGCAACAGCTGGGAAGACGCGACCGCCGCGGACCCACACGTCGCCGATCTCGGCCACGAGGCCATCTGGCTTGCGAGGGTCTTGCGCGAGCAGATGGCGGGCGAGCCGGAAGTCCGCGGCCTGCTCGCCTTGATGCTCCACTGCGAGGCACGACGGCCCGCACGCCGGAGCGCCGACGGGCGGTTCGTCCCGCTCGCCGAACAGGATCCGCGCGCCTGGCGCATGCCGATGGTCGAGGAGGCCGAAGCCGAGCTCGCCGCGTGCGCGCAGATGCGACGGTTGGGCCGGTTTCAAATCGAAGCCGCCATTCAATCAGTCCATGCGGAACGCGCTCATACCGGCCGCACCGATTGGACCGCGATCGCCGCGTTCTACGATCAACTCGTGCAGCTCGCCCCGTCGATCGGTGCGGCGGTGGCGCGCGCGGCCGCGCACGCAGAAGTGCGTGGACCGCAAGCCGGGCTGAGGCTTCTGGATCAACTCGTGCCTCCGCCGGTTTCGTACCAGCCCTATTGGGCGGTGCGCGCGCATCTCCTTCATCAGCTCGATCGGCCCGAGGCTGCCGACGCCTTCGACCGCGCCATCGGGCTCAGCGCGGACCCTGCAGTCCGCGATTTCCTGCTCGAACGTCGCGGCCGGTGACCCGGCGGCGGGTCTGCCGGCGCCTGTAGAAATGGCGCGGGCCCGATCGTCACTGTCATGAGAATCGCAGAACAGAGTCGGCCATCTGATGACCGAACAGAAAAGGACCAGGTTAAGGGAGACCGAGATGACATCAGGAATGAAGACGCCCCCGATCGTGTCGCAGCAGGAGTGGGAAGCCGCGCACGAGCAGTTGCTCGTGAAGGAGAAGGCGTTGACTCGCGCACGCGACGCGCTGGCGGCCGAGCGCCGGAGGATGCCGTGGCTCGCCGTGGACAAGAAGTACGAGTTCGACGGGCCTCACGGCAAGGCAAGCCTGCTCGACCTGTTCGAAGGCCGTCGTCAGCTGATCCTGTACCGCGCCTTCTTCGAGCCCGGCGTGTTCGGCTGGCCCGAGCACGCCTGCCGCGGCTGCTCACTTGGGGCGGACCAGGTGTCGAATCTCGCGCATCTGAACGCGCGCGACACGACGCTCGTGTACGCCTCGCGTGCGCCGCAGGCGGACATCGCGCGCGTCAAGGCGCGAATGGGCTGGGAGATGCCCTGGTACACGATCACGGACAGCTTCGACGTCGACTTCGGCGTGGATCAGTGGCACGGCCATAACGTGTTCTTCCGCGACGGCGAACGCATCTTCCGCACCTATTTCATCAACAGCCGCGGCGACGAGGCCATGGGAACCACCTGGAGCTATCTCGATGCGACGCCGCTCGGCCGCCAGGAGATCTGGGAGGACTCGCCCGAGGGTTACCCTCAATCGGCGCCGTACAAGTGGTGGAACTGGCACGACAACTACTCGCCTGACGCCCCGCCCGATCGGCAGTGGGTCAAGGTGTCGGAGGCCGGAGAGGCCGCGTTCAGGAAAGTCGACGCCTAACCGTGACACGATGAACACGTCCAGAAGAAACCGCCGAGACCGCGAAGAACGCCGAGAAGAAAATAGTTGCTCTGCGGTCTTTGCGATCTCCGCGGTTTCTTCCGGTACGTTCGTCAGAATACGAACTTCAGTGCCACCTGCATTTCGCGCATCGGCCGTCTGGTGGTGTTGATCGTGCCGTAGAGCGGGCTCGTCAACGTGGTGTTCGGGTCGTTCCAGATCGGATTGTTCAGCACGTTGAACGCCTCGAGGCGGAACTGAAGGGTCTTGCTGGCCGTCATGCGGAAGTTGCGGATGATCGACGCGTCGACGTTGGTGATCCCCGGACCGGTGAACGTGTTGCGGCCGGCGTTGCCGAACGAACCCAATGGCTGCAGCACATAGGCGTCAGTGTTGAACCACCGCGCGATCGACTGCTGATCGCCCGGCAGCGTCGGATCCAGGCCGGTCGCGTTCGGACGATCCTGACCGCCTCCGGTATTCGAACGATCGGTGCCGACGTAGGCGGTGCGCGGGAACCCGCTCGAGATCGAGATGATCGTGCTGACCTGCCAGCCGCCGAGGACCGCGCTGCCGACACCGTCCTGCAGGAAGGGCTTGCCACCGCCGAACGGCAGCTCGTAGAGGACCGAGGCCGTGAAGCGGTGCCGCACGTCGAACACCGACGGCCCCCATTCGCAGTCGAGGCAGAAGCTGTTCTGCGGGAACAGCGTGTCGCCGTTGAGGGTGCGGATGCCGCTGCCGTTGTCGGTCGACTTCGACAGCGTGTAGCCGCCGAGCACCGACAGGCCCTGGTGCAGCCGCCGGGTCAGCTTGACGGCGAGCGAATCGTACCGGGCCTCCGCGACGTTGCCGATCTCCTGGACCTTGGTGAACTCCGGATACGGCTTGCGGCTCTGCACAGACCCGCTGACCGACGGGATGGTTTCGTTCCAGTCGAACATCCGCTCCAGACGGTAGCTGTGCGATCCGAGATAGCCCACTTCGATCGCGGTCGACCCGCCGAGCTCACGCTGGACGTTGAAGAGATACTGCAGCATGTACGGCGTCTTGCGATCCGGCATGTTGCCGAGGACGTACACGTTGGTCAGGCACACGAGCGGCGGCGCCACGCCGCAGTCGTTGTTGGTGCCGACCCCTCTGAACGGCTGCTGAAACGTGAGGTCCGGCGTCAGCAGCAACGTATTGTCGCGGCGGCGCCCCGACAGGTTGCGCGCCATGTCGAACCTGGGATTCCCCGTATCCTGCATGTAGAAGATCCCGGCGCCGGCGCGCAGCGACCACTTGTCGCTCGGCGTCAGCGCCCAGCCGACGCGCGGGGCGAAGTTGGTCTTGTCGTCCGCGATCAGGTTGTCGCCAAGGCGTCCGTCGCGGGCGACCTGAATGTTCGGCGCGAAGCGGAGCACGGTGTCCTGATAGACGTCGCCGCTGCCGATCCGGACCAGGGTCGGATGACACGCGAGGTTCGAAACATTCGGCGTCGTGTCGTGGCACGGGAGCGAGGCGTTCATCAGCGTGCCATTCGCGTCGAACCACGGCGGCGTGTATTCGTAGCGGAGGCCGAGATCGAACGTCATGTTCGACCGGACCCTCCAGGTATCGGTGAAGTAGTACGCCTGGCTCAGCGCGCGGAATTTGGTCACCGCGAGCGCGACCGCCGCTTCGTTCTGCTGGGTGTATCCAAGCATGTAGTCGGCGAACGCGTAGCCGGTGGCGATGTTCTGGAACTGGAAGCTGCCGCGCGCGAACTGGTTGCCGTTCTGGTTGTAGTGGTCGACACGGACGCTCCCGCCGAACTTCAGCGCGTGCCGGCCCTTGATCCACGACAGGTTGTCGTTGAACTCGAACGCGTGGTTGCGGTTGGTGTACGGTCCTTCGGTGCTGTCGCCGAACGCACTGAACCCGGTGATCGCCACTTGCGGAATCCCCCACGCTTCCGCCGGCGGATCCATGAGGCCGGGAATGTTCAGTTCCTTGTTCACGTCGCGCACGTTCGCCAGTTCACGGCCGAACGTGTTGAAGAAGTAGTTGTAGCCGAAACGGAATTCGTTGACGACCGTCGGCGACATCGTCCAGGTATGGCCGACGGCGACTTGATGCACGTGCGTGTCGAGCTTGGTGCCGTTCAGCATCAGCGCCGGCATGGTTTCGTTCTCCGTCGCGTAGCTGTAGCGGCCCATCCAGGCGGACTTGGAGCTCTGCACGAGGTCCATCCGCTGCGTGTACTGGTACTTGTCGATGACGCGATCCTGCAGCGCCAGGTAGTTGTTCGTGAGCCCGCCGCCACTGGTGTTCGGCTCCGGAAAAAACTCGAGCAGCTGTTTGGCGGTCGCGTCCAGCCGGCTCGCCGGAATGATGTTGCCCGGAAACGGTGCGCAGGTTCGCGTCGTGCCGACGACAGTGCACTGCGCCGGATCGACGACGATCCCGGTTCGTTGACCGGTTTGCGGGTTGATCGGCCCGAGGCTGCCCAGCAGCTCCGAAAAATCGCCGGCGCGCATCGCCTTCGACGCCGTGCTGTAGAGCGTCTGGAACTGCTTCCGATCGTTGTAGCCTTCCCAGTTCGACAGGAAGAACAACCGGTTCTTCAGCACAGGCCCGCCCGCAGTATATCCATACTGGTTCCAGTTGAACGGCGCCTTCGGGGCCGCCGCCTGGGCGGCGGTGAACGCATACGGTCTGGCATCCAGCGCGTCGTTCCTGAGGAATTCGAACACGGTGCCATGCAGACTGTTCGTCCCTGATTTCGTGACGACGTTGACCTGGCTCGCCTCGCGTCCGAATTCGGCGGAGTAGACGCCGGTCTGCACCTTGAATTCCTCGAGCGCATCCACCGACGGCTGGAAGATGTAGGTGTTGAAGTTGACGTCGGTGTTGTCGACGCCGTCCAGCGTGTAGTAGTTGAACTCGCGGCGCTGCCCCGACACCGACAGCTGCTGATTCGATCGCGTCCCGCCCTGCCGGTCGCCCGCCTGACCGGGGCCGGCGAAATCGGCGCTGACATTGGGGCTGAGCGCGACGAGCTGCAGATAGTTTCTGCCGTTGAGCGGCAGCTCGACAATGCGCCGGTTTTCGATGACCGTCCCGACGGTCGCGTTGGTCGTTTCAACAAGCGGCGAGACACCGGTGACGGTCGCCATCTCGGAAATGGTGCCGAGTTCCATCGCCAGGTCGACGCGTACGGTCGCCTGCACCTGCAATTCGAGATCGCGTGTCACGGTCTTGAAGCCCTCGATCTCGCCTTTCACCGAGTAAGGTCCGGGCGGCAGGGCCGGGAAGTCGAACAGTCCGACCGCGTTGCTGACGCTCGTCCGCGTCGCGTTGGTCGCCTTGTTCACCACGGTCACCGTGACGCCCGGGATCACGGCGCCCGTGGAATCTTTGACTTCTCCAGAGATGGTACCGAGCGTTTGGCCCCACGATGGCGCGCAGAGGAACAGCCAGAACCAGGCCACGACGAGCGTCCGGCGCATACAAGGCTCCTTTCGACTGTGGTCGACCGTCTCGATTCGATAACGACGGGGAAGCCGATAAAACCGGCGCGCGCGGAATGAAAAAAGGCTATCTGTTGTGTATGTTTTGCGTAAGTTCGGAGAGGCTACGCCGCCAAACGAGCCAAGTCAAGCCGGAAGAGTTTTAGTTCGAGTCCATGTCACGGCGGAGCCGCGCGAACGCTTCGAGCATCTCCGCGTATGAAAAGTTGGCGTTGCGTCCGCTGGGATTCGGCAGGACGAAGACTCGCGCGCCTTCGATGCGCTCCTCCTGCGGGCCGAGCGCGACGGGCTGTCCCGCGGGACGGCCGAAGACCGACCGGAACAGCGTCACGCCGACGAAGGCGACCACTTCAGGTTTCACGCGACGGATTTTTCTTCGCAGTGTTCTTGCCCCTGCCACGTACTCCTCGCGGCGCAACGTGTCGATTCCAGGAGTGGCCCTGGGAATCAGATTGGTCATCCCGATGCCCCATTCCGGCAGCCGGTCGTCGTCGGCAAACCCGATCGGCTCCGGCACGAGGCGCGAGTCGTACAGCAGCTTCCAGAAGCGGTTCGACGGTCCGGCGAAATGATGTCCGACCTGCCACGAACGCATCCCGGGATTGATGCCGACGAGCAGCAGGCGGACGGGCAGGCGAATGCGGTCCTTCAGCAATTGACAATTCACAGGGGACAATTTACAAAGAGTCTAAGCCCGCTGACGCTTTGTAAATTCCCTTATTGTCACCTGTAAATTGTATGAACTGGCTGTTCAAAGAAGAACCGACGCACTACGGCTACGACGAGCTCGTGAAAGACAAGAAGACCGTCTGGAGCGGCGTCAAGAATCCGGTCGCGCAGCGGAATCTCCGATCCGTCAAGAAGGGCGATCAGATCTTCTACTATCACACCGGCGACGAGAAATCCGTGGTGGGGATCGCGAAGGCGCTCGGCGACGCCTATCCGGATCCGGCCGACAAGACCGGCAAGGCGCACGTCGTCGACGTCGGCCCGGTGCGGAAGCTGGCGCGGCCGGTGACGCTCAAGGAAATCAAGGCCGACGCCTGGTTCAAGGATTTCGATCTGGTCAGGATCTCGCGGCTGTCGGTGATGCCGGTAACGGATGCCCAATGGTCGCGGATCGAGAAGCTCTCGACATAGCGGCCATGTAGGTGTAGACCACCGGTGTCAGATACAGCGTAATCAGCTGCGACACGATCAGTCCGCCGACGACTGCCAGCCCCAGCGGACGCCGGGCTTCTCCTCCAGCACCGAAGCCCAGCGCGATCGGCGCCGCGCCCAGCAGCGCCGCCATCGTCGTCATCATGATCGGCCGGAACCGGATCAGGCAGCCCTCGTAGATCGCGTCCGCGGGCGACTTGCCGTGCTGCCGCTCCGCTTCGAGCGCGAAGTCGATCTGCATGATCGCGTTCTTCTTCACGATACCGACCAGCATGACCAGGCCGACGAACGAGTAGATATTGAGCTCGTCGCCGAACAGGTAGAGCGTCACGAGCGCGCCCAGGCCCGCCGACGGCAGCCCCGAAAGAATCGTCAGCGGGTGAATGTAGCTCTCGTAGAGCATGCCCAGCACGATGTAGACGACGCCGATGGCGATGAACAGCAGCAGGCCCAGGTTGGTCATCGACTGCTGGAACGTCTTTGCGGACCCCTGGAATGTCGTCGTGACCGTCGGCGGCAGCAGCGCCGCCGATACGCGGTTGATGTGATCGACGGCCGCGCCCAGCGACACGCCCGGACGAAGGCCGAACGAGATCGAGACCGCCGGCAGTTCGCCGACGTGATTCACGGTCTGCGGGCCGACCGTCTCCTGCGGCGTGACCACGGCCTGCAGCGGCACGAGCGCACCGGACGAGGTCTTGAACGCGATCGTCCGCAGCGAGTCGGCGTGCTCCTGATACTTCGGATCGAGCTCGAGCAGCACTTTGTACTGTGCCTGCGATCCGTAGATCGTCGACGCCCACTGCGGCCCGAACCCGTCGTAGAGCGCGGTTTCGATGTCGCTCGCGCTCAGGCCCAGCGCGGCCGCCTCGTCTCGATTGATCACGAGATTCACCCGCGGGCTCTTCATCTGCAGATCGTCGGAGACGTCCTGCACCTCGGGTAACGGCACGATCGCTGCCTCGAGCTTCGCTGCCCAGTCGTACAGATCCTGGGTGTCGGCGCTCTGGACCGTCAGCGTGTACGAGCTGTTGCCCTGGCGTCCGCCGATCTGGATCGCCGGCGGCAGGCTCACGAACGCGCGGAACCCAGGGAAGCGCAGGAGCTGCGGCCGAAGCTGCTGCGCGATCTGCGCCGCGGTCACCGGCCTGGCGCGCCGCGGCTTCAGCTGGAGGTTGAAGCGCGCCATGTTCATCGAGCCGAATCCGCCGCCCGTGCTCGCGAAGAACGTGTCGACGTACGGGTTCGCGTTGATCACCGCGGCGACCTTCGCGAGGTTCTGGACCATGTCGTAGTACGACGTGCCCTGCGCGGCCTGCACGTTCACGTTGAGCGAATCGTTGTCCTGATCGGGGATGAAGCCTTTCGGCACGATCTCGAACATCGCAACGGTCGCCGCGAGCACGGCCACGAAGACGCCGAGCATCACCGGGCGATGCCGCAACACGATCCCGAGGCTCCACTCGTACCAGTTGAAGGCGCGCTGGAAGATCCGTTCCATGAGGCGCGCGAATCGGCCCTTGCCGTGCAGCGAGGCGACGCGCAGGAAGCGGCTCGCCAGCATCGGCGTCAGGGTGACCGAAACAATGCCGGAGATCAGGATCGCGGTGGTGATGGTGATGGCAAACTCGCGGAACAGCCGCCCGAGGATGCCGCTCATGAAGAGAATCGGGATGAACACCGCGGCCAGCGACATCGTCATCGAGACGATCGTGAAGCCGACTTCCTTCGACCCGTTCAGCGAAGCCTCCAGCGGAGACTCCCCCTCTTCGATGTGCCGAACGATGTTCTCCAGCATCACGATGGCATCGTCCACGACGAAGCCGATCGAGAGGATGAGCGCCATCATCGACAGGTTGTCGAGCGTGAAATTCATCACCTGCATGACGGCGAACGTGCCGAGGATCGAGAACGGCAGCGCCAGCGCGGGAATGAGCGTCGCGGCTCCGCTGTGCAGGAAGGCAAAGATCACCGCGACCACGAGGACGAGCGTGATCAGCATCGTCCACTGGATGTCGCTGAAGGCCTCGCGGATGTTCTTCGAGCGGTCGCCGCGGATCGTCAGGTGGACCGACGGTGGCAGTGCCTCCTCGAACGTCGGCAGCAGCGCGCGGACGGCGTCGGTCACCTCGATGGTGTTGCTGCCCGGCTGGCGCATCACCTGGAGGTTAATCGCGCGGCGGGCGCCGGCTTTCGTGTACAGCCACGAGGCGTTCTTGTTGTCCTCGACGTTGTCGATGACGTTGGCGAGTTGGTCAAGGCGGACGGCCGCGCCGTGCCGGTAGGCCACCACGACAGGCTTGAACGCCTCCGCGTTCATCAGTTGGCCGGCCGCCTTGATGTTGTAGGTCATGGACGGGCCGAACAGCTGGCCCGTCGGGGTGTTCACGTTCCAGTTCTGCAGCGCGGTGTTGACCTCGTTGAGGCCGATGCCCTCGGCGTGCAGCTTGTCCGGATCCACCTGCACGCGGACCGCGTACTTCTGCGCGCCCTGCACCTGCACCTGCGAGACGCCGCTCACCATCGAGATGCGAGGCGCGATCATGTTCTCGGCGTAGTCGTCGAGGACGTACATCGGCACGACATCCGAGGTGAGGCCGAGGAACATGATCGGCTGATCGGCGGGGTTGAACTTGCGGAACGACGGCGGCGCCGGCATCCCCGACGGCAGCAGCGGCATCACCGCGGCGATCGCCGTCTGCACGTCAACCGCAGCGCTGTCGATGTCGCGGCCGAGATCGAACTGCAGGGTGACGTTCGTGCTGCCCGCCGCGCTCGACGATGTCATCTCGTCGAGGCCGGCGATCGTCGTGAACTGGCGCTCGAGCGGGCTCGCAACGGCGGAGGCCATCGTGCCGGGATCGCCGCCGGGCAGGCCCGCCCCGACATTCAGCGTCGGGAAATCGACGTTCGGCAGATCGCTCACCGGCAGCGCGCGATACGCGATCACGCCGAACAGCGCGATGCCGAGCATGAGCAGGCTCGTCGCTATCGGACGCCGGATGAACACCGCCGAGATGTGCATGTCGGCATCGTAGCAACGCGCCTGCAGCGCGGCCCGTAGTCTTGCTGCAAGGAATCGCGAAGGAAGCAATCAATGTCACCGCACGCACACAAGCGCTGACACATGCGTGCAACGCGACACGGATGTTTCAAGTCAGCGCCACAACTCGTTCACACCTGGGCCGTCGAACCACAGTGATGCCCACACGTCCTGCCCGCGGAGGTTCCACATGAAAACGTTGTTCATCGCCGCAATGCTCGTGCTGGCTGCGGCGCCCTCCTACGCGCAGCACCCTGATGTGTATGCGACTCTGGCGGGAGGGTTCGCCGTCAGCCCCGACGGTACGTCTGGCGACGTGCTCGGCGAGGTCGGCGTACGCATCGCGCCGCACATTTCCGTCTTCGGCGACATCGGACAATTTCACAACCTTCAACCGTCACAGTTGCAGCCTTCGGTCGATGCTGCCACCTCCACGCTGGCGGCCGGCGGACTCTCGGTGACCGGCGTGGCTCGCGTGCCGGCGTGGTACTCGATGGGAGGTGTGCGATGGACGATGCCGGTGAATGCTCGTGTGTCACCGTACGTGTTCGGCGGCGCCGGCTTCGCGAGGCTCACGCCGACGGCGACGTTCACGTACTCGAGCGGCACGCTCATCGGCGCCATCTCGCCGCCGGTGTCCGGCGACGACGTCACGAGTCAGATCGTGTCGCTCGGCGACTTCACGCAGCCGCCGTCATCGACGGCATTCATGTACGGGTTCGGCGGAGGCGTGGAATCGCCAATCGGCCCGCACCTGCTGGCCAACGTCGGCTATCGCCTGTCGCGGGTGCAAGCGGATACGCCGGTGAACGCGCAGAGCGTGACGTTCGGGATCGGATACAGGTTTTAGGCAGGATGGGCGGGAAGGGCTGGACGGGCAGGATAGGCTGGAAGGGCCGGATCGGAAGTTTCCCATCCTGCCCCTCCCGCCTATCCAGCCTGTCCTGCCCTGATCTGCTTCCCGACCGCGTCGACCTTCTCTAACAGTCGCAGGATGTTCTCGCCGAGGATGTTCTTCACGTCCTGCTCGCTGTAACCCTTCTCGAGGAGCGCCGCGGTGATCTTCGGCAGCATCGAGACGTCGTCCATCCCGTCGGGAACGGTCGTCCCGTCGAAATCGGAGCCGAGACCGACGTGCGTCGCGCCGACGAGCTTCACGGCGTGATCGATGTGCTCGACGATCTTTTCCCAGGAGACGGTGGGCCGTTCGGCCGGCGGGACATTCCGGAGGCCGGCCTGGTACAGCTCATCGGAGAGGAAGCTGCGCGAGTAGTTGATCATGATCACGCCGCCCTTGCCGCCGAGCGCGCGAATCATGTCGTCGGTCATGTTGCGGGGATGCCCGGAGATCGAACGCAGCGAGGAATGAGACGCGACGAGCGGCGCCTTGCTCGTTTCCATCGCGTCCCAGAACGTCTTGTCCGACACGTGCGAGATGTCGACGAGCATGCCGAGGCGGTTCAGCTCGCGGACGACGTCCTTGCCGAAGTCGGTCAGGCCATTGTGCTTCGGCGTGTCGCCCGACGAATCGCTCCAGTTCGTGTTCACGCTGTGCGACAGCGTGAGATAGCGCACGCCGAGCCGCTGGTAGTCGCGAAGGACGGCGAGGTTGTCGTCGATCATGTGCCCGCCTTCCATCCCCATCAACGCCGCGAACTTTCCGGCCTTGTGGGCGGCGCGCACGTCGGCCGCGGTAGTGGCGAGCACGATCTCGTTGGGATGTTTCTCGGCCAGGCTGCGGACGTGATCGATCAGCACGAGCGAACGCTTCACGGCCTCGGGACCCGTGATTGTGCCGGGCATGTAAATCGAAAAGAAGGCCGCGTCGAGCCCGCCCTCGCGCGCGCGAGGCAGATCGACATGGTTGCTGTCCTCGCCCCTGGTGGGCTCATGGCGCACCATGAAGTCCCACCCCTCGCGACCGAGCATCATCGTCGTGTCGATGTGCGTGTCGACGACGATCGCTTCCTTGTGGATGCGGGCGGCGCGAGCCGCCGCCGACTCGGAGGCCGGCTTCTTCGCCGCCGGCGCCTGCGCGCCGACCACGGCAGACATCATCACGACCACCAGCAACAGTCTCATCACCATCGATCCAATTAACAATTGACAGTTGACAAGTTACAACCAGCCCTCAGCCCTAAAGCCCTAAGCCCT
>Ga0070665_100005131_pt1 | contig 13567 bp, 11 predicted proteins | sample KBSS13metaG_FD_65862 | JGI IMG/M metagenome (GOLD analysis project Ga0070665, IMG submission 65862) | Switchgrass rhizosphere microbial communities from Kellogg Biological Station, Michigan, USA - KBS S1-3 metaG | ecosystem: Host-associated > Plants > Roots > Rhizosphere > Soil ... | reverse complement strand
CAGCCACAGCAGCGACACCACGCAGGTGATCGCGAAGCACTGGATCAGGATGGACAACACGTTCTTGGCGCGCACCAGGCCGGCGTAGAACAACGCGAGTCCGGGCAAGGTCATGAACAGCACCAGCGCCGTGGCCGTGATGAGCCAGGCGGTGTCGCCCGTGTCAGCGACAGGCGGAGCCGCTGCCTGGGCTTGCGCAAATAACGGGCACAGCAGAAAGCCGAGTGCCGCCGGCACCCGGTAGTTGGAGACTCTCATTGTCAAACCCCTCGTCAGGCGGCCGGAAGGACCGCGTTTAGCTCACGCACGATTCCGGCGCACCGCTGTCACGGTGCGCCGGCGTATTCTTTTGTTCGTGCTCGCGTTAAAGCCTTACAGGGCAGAGTTGTCCGTTTCACCCGTACGAATGCGGATGACACGGTCGATGTCGGTGATGAAGATCTTGCCGTCGCCCACCTTGCCGGTCTTCGCGGCCTTGAGGATGGCTTCGACAACTTGATCGACGAGGTCGCTGCGCACGGCCACTTCGATCTTGGTCTTGGGGACGAAGTCGACGACGTATTCGGCGCCACGATACAGCTCGGTATGACCGCGCTGGCGACCGAAACCCTTCACCTCCGTCACCGTCATGCCGGAAACGCCGATCTCCGACAGCGCAGCGCGCACGTCGTCGAGTTTGAAAGGCTTGATGATGGCGGTGACCAATTTCATTTCGTTATCTCCCAATTCTTGTGTGCCAATCTTCTATTGAGTGGGGACGCCGACATCGGCGAGCCTTAATCGCAGTGCAGCTTCCGTGCCAGTATCCCGAAAGCCCAACATAGCGGCAATTTCGCTCTTGGGCGTCTGAACGAGGAATTTTGCGGCACTAATTTAGCGCGCCGACTCGTCGGGCGCCCAACAATGGTGCGAGCCCAACGCAGTCTTATATATAGAGTCCGAGCCCATGTTCACGCCCATCTTGATTGTTGGAGCCGGCCAAGCCGCGGCGCAGGCCGCCGAAACCTTGCGCAAGAAGGGACACGTCGGCCCGCTCATCGTGGTCGGCGACGAAGATCTCCTGCCCTATCAACGCCCACCCTTGTCCAAGAAATACCTGGCGGGGGCCATGGAAAAGGATCGGCTGCTGTTCCGCCATGCCGATCACTATGCGCAGCACGCCGTGGATCTGCACCTGGGCTTTGCCGTCGCTAACCTCGATGCGGCGGCGCACCGCGTCGAAGTCACCGACGGATCGCACTTCGAATACGAAAAGCTGCTGCTGGCCACCGGCAGCCGGCCGCGCCTGCTGCCGGTGCTCGGGGCCGAGCTCGCCGGAGTGCACTACCTTCGCACCGCGGCCGACGTGGACCGGCTGCGGACTGAAATGAAGCCCGGGAGCCGGGCGGTGATCATCGGCGGCGGCTACATCGGCCTCGAAGTGGCCTCGACCTGTCGCGAGTCCGGGCTCAATGTGACGGTGGTGGAAGCCGCGGACCGGGTCATGGGCCGCGTGATCTCGCCGGTGGTGTCGCGCTTCTACGAGGCCGAGCACGCGCGGCATGGCGTCCAGGTGTTGCTGAATGCCCGGCTCGGCGAGCTGGTGTCCGCCGATCCACCCGGCGCGGGCAATCGCCGCGTCAGCGCGGTGCGCCTGGCGGATGGGAGAGAATTGCCGGCGGACTTCGTACTGGTAGCCGTTGGCGTGGTGGCCAACGACGCGCTCGCGCTGGCCGCGGGGCTGGCCTGCGAAGACGGCATCCTGGTCGACGAGTACTGCCGCACGTCGGACGCGGCCATCTGGGCGGCCGGCGATTGCGTGCGCCAGCGCAATCGGCACTTCGATCTGTCGGTGCGGCTCGAGTCCGTGGACAACGCCTTCGAGCAGGGAACCAGCGCCGCGCTCAACATGCTCGGGCTAGCTACCGTGCACGACAAGGTGCCGTGGTTCTGGTCCGACCAGTTCGACCTCAAGATGGTGATCGTCGGGCTGGCCGCCGGCCACGACCAGGTGGTGGTGCGCGGCGACCCGGCCTCGCGCGCGTTCAGCGTGTGTTATCTCAAGCGTGGCGAGCTGATCGCCGTGGAGTCGGTGAACCACATCAAGGACCAGATGGCGGCGCGCAAGTTGATACCTGCGCGCGCCCGTCCGGACCCGGCGAAGCTGGCCAACGATTCCATTGCGCTCAAGGACACCCTCTAGCTACGCCGCGGTGGCCAGCGCGGGCTGAGCCAGGCTCGCGATCCGTGCCTTGGCCTGCGCCAGCGCGGCAGTACGCGCATCCGGGCCGTAGCCGATCTTCTCGGCGTGCACGAAGGTCACGTCGGTGATGCCGACGAAGCCCAGCAGGTGCCGCAGGTACGGTTCCTGGAAGTCGAACGCGCCGGCCGGTCCTTCGCTGTAGAGACCGCCGCGGCTCTCGATGACGATCACCCGACGGCCGCCGAGCAGTCCTTTCGGACCCGCCTCGGAGTACGAGAAGGTTTCACCCGCGCGCAGCACGTGGTCGAACCAGGCCCGCAGGCTGGTCGGGATGCTGAAGTTGTACATCGGCGCACCGATCACGATGGTGTCGGCGGCGCGCAGCTCGGCGATGAGCTCATCGGAGAGTTTGCGCGCGGCGTTCTCCGCGTCCGTGGCCGGCTGGCCGCGCACGCCCGACAGCGTCTCGACGGTGAGATGCGGAATCGGTGACGCGCCGAGATCGCGGCGTACCACCTGCGCTTCGGGGCTGGACTCGAGCAGGCGCTCGACGGTCTCCTCGACCAGCGTTCTCGAGACCGAACCTTCGCGTGCGGCGCTGCTGTTGATGACGAGCAGGGACTTCATGGCGACTCCTTCCTGTTGATTTCCGTTGGGCATGGCGGCATGTTGGCGTTCCGGAAATCGAACGAATAGACCCATAAACGGCGACTCGGTGTCGCAGTAATAGGAACGAGACCATGGAAATCGAGGATATTCAGGCCTTTGTGGAGGTTGCCAGCAGCGGCGGACTGTCCCCGGCGGCGAAGCGGCTGGGCGTCAGCAAGTCCATCGTCAGCCGGCGCATCGCGCGCCTGGAGAAATCGCTGGGCGCAAGGCTGCTGTCGCGAAACACGCGCGGCGCGGCGTTGACCGAGGCCGGCGCCACCTTCCGCGAACACGCGGCGCGCATCGCCGCGGAAGCCGACGCCGCGCGCGACGCGCTCGCCGAGGATGGAAAAGTGCGCGGCCGGCTGCGGATCGCGGCGCCACTGTCGTTCGGCGCGACCCATTTCGCGCCGGTGCTGGCGGAGCTCGCCGCGCGTTACCCCGAGCTCGAGATCCAGGCTTCATACAGCGACCGGCACGTGGACCTGGTGACCGAAGGATTCGACGCGGCCATCCGGCTCGGCGTGCTCGAGGACTCGACGCTGGTCGCGCGGCGCATCATCACGTTTGGCGGACGGCTGGTCGCGAGCCCCGCCTACCTGGCCAAACACGGCACGCCGCGCACGCCGGACGAATTGCTGACTCACGATGCCATCAACCGCATCAACGACGAGTGGCCGCTCGCCACGAAGGATGGCGTGATCAACCTGCATCCGCGCGCGCGATTCACGGCGGACAACGGTGCGGCGCTGGTACCCGCGGCGCTCGCGGGCCTCGGCATCGCGCTGCTGCCGGATTTCCTGATCGCGGACCATGTCGCCAGCGGCGCGCTGGTGATCGTGATGCCCGACTACCCGATGCCGGAGGCCGGCGTCTACGTGGTGCGCCCGCCGGGCGGCAGCGCGCCCTGCAAGGTGCGCGTGCTCATCGACATCATGGTTGAGAAATTCGGCAGCAAGACCTGCGTGGTGCCGACACCGCCAGCCACCGCCGCGGCCGCCTAACTTCTCCAGCGCGCGAACAGCTTCTCGACGTCGCCGCCGGCGTCACTGGCGATGCCGGCCATCAGCTGGCGGCCGAGTTCGCGGTAGCTGTCGAACTGCAACTCGCCGTAGAACTGGTTGGAGGTGGGCTGGTTGGGGAAATCCGGGTTGATGCGCCAGTAACCATAGATGTCGGCGCCGAGGTTCTCGGTGAGCAGCGCCTTGAGATAGAGGATCTCGCCGTGCGAGCCGTCGGCGTAGGTGACGCGGCCGACCAGGTGGGCCTGCTTGCGCAGCGCGTCATCACCGTGGAACAGCGGGTCGGCGCAGATGTCGACCTCGGCGCCGAGGTCGGCGCGCGCACGTTGCACCGCCTGGCCGAGGTCGGCCAGCGTGCAGGTCGGATCCGCGCCCGCGTCGCCGACGATGATGTATCGGCAGCGGCGGCGCAGCAACTCGTAGACGCCGAGATTCTCGAAGTGACCGCCGTCGGCGAGGTGGATACGCGCGTCCTTCTCGTCGAGTCCGACGCCGAGCATTTCGCGCAGCATGAGCTGGTACCACGCCGGCCAGCGCAGGCGGCGCGGCTCGTGGCGCGGATTCAGCACCCAGATGCCCAGACGAACGTTGAGCAGGGTCATGAAAAAACTGACCGGGCGCGAGTGGGTCGCGTAGGTGTCCGGATCGACGGCCGCGCCCGACACCGCGAATGCCGTCGACAGCGTCAGCTCGCCGCGCAGGTAATTGGAGGTGCGACGCCAGCCGGTGCTCGACGAGCCGCAGTACAGCGGCGAAAGCATCATGTTCTCGCCGTTGCGGGCGCGCAGCATGGCGTCCATCGAGCTGCTGGTGTTCAGCGTCGTGTTGATGATGTGGAACGGCGCGCCGGATGCGGCGCGCAGATCCGTCAGCCTGAACGTGAGCGGATGGCGGCCCTCGTGCTTATCCGCGCCGACTTCCGGCATGAAGGCCTCGGCCAGCCGGCTACGGTAGTAGCTGTGCATCGACACCGCGTTGATGTCGCAGACGAAGGCGAACAGCACCGAGCCGGCGAGCCACACCATGAACGCCGACGTTTCGAGCAAGCGCGTGTGATGCGCGAGGTGATACATCGCGGTGAACAGCCCTGCCAGCAGCAGCACCAGTCCGGCCACCGCGAAGGTTGCCGAGTGCGCGCCGCGCTTGTTGGCCTGTCGCAGGGAGAGCACGCCCGTCAGCAGCGGCCCGAGCCAGGTGGCGTGGCGCGTGGCCGAACGCGCGGCATCGCTTCCCAGCCAGGTGGCCATGGTCTCCTCGATGCCGGCCAGCACCGGCAACAGGCCGACGCCGATGCAGATGGCGGCGCCGGCCAGCAGCTGGCCGAGGCGCAGGCGCAGGTACTGCCCCGCGCTCAGGCTGCGCAGCGGCGGCAACACCGTGCTCAGCGCGAACACCAGCGTCGCGAGTAGATAGAGCCCCAGCAACCCGACGCCAAACAGCGCCACTACCATGAAGCCGTCGTGCGCCTCCACCGGCACCGCGCCCGGCAGGGTCAGGTGCGGCGGCCAGCTGAACTCGAACCAGTCACCGGAGGCCAGCCCGATGACCAGCAGCATCAGCGGCAGCAGCACGAACAGGTTGAGCAGGGTGCCGGAGAGAATGCTGGCGCCGAGCGTCCAACCCGAAAGCCCCTTGCCGGAGATGAGGTAACGCCCGTGCGCGCGCAGCCAGTCGAGCACCGTGCCCGTGCCGTCGGCCAGCGGGATCGCGCCCAGCCGCTGCGACTGCGACACGGGAACATGCGAGCGCAGCCACGACACGCAGGAACCGATGTAGCCGCCGCCGGACACGGTGGATAGATAGTCGACGCGCGCCAGCAACCCGCTGCGCGCCAGGCTCTGCAACACGCCCATGTTGAACGCCGCCGAGCGGATGCCGCCGCCCGACAGCGCGAGGCCGACGATGGGCGCGTCCGCCGCGATACCGCCGGCCGCGGCGCGCCGTTCGCGGATCCAGTCCTGCTCGGCTCGTTCGACTTCGGAAAAATGTTCGGTGTACGGCGCGGCTCCATCCGCGCTCACGAACTTTCTCCGGGCAGCCCGCAGACCGGCGGCCGGTAATCCGCCGGCGTCTCGGGCAGGTCGCGATGCACCTTCAGGTACTCGATGATGTCGTAGCGCTGCTGGTCGCTGAATTCCGGTCCGATGACCCCGGGCGGCAGGTGGTTTTCCTTGGGATTCTCGAGATATTTCGCCCAGCTCGCCGCGTCGGCCGCGAAGGCGTGGCCGGTGTTGTGGTTGCCGTCGATGCTGGTGTCGAGCCAGAAGCCGTCGTCGTCGCCATCCGCGTCGGGCTGCGTGACGAAACCCACGTGCACCGGGTCGTACTCGCGCCGGCCAACGAAGAACTTCTTGTCGCGCTTATCGGGCGGCAGCAGCATCTGGTAGAGCGTCGGCACCGAGCCGTTGTGCAGGAAGGGCGCGGTGGCCCAGACGCCCTCGAGCGGCCGCGGCTTGTAACCGGCCACCTGTTGCGGCAGGTCGAGCGCGCCGAATCCTTCGATGCACTGCTGCGTCGCCCAGTCGATGCCGTTGTCGGCGTAGTACTTGTTCTTGATCAGGATGCCGACCAGGTTGAGCGCCGCGCCTTCGGTCAGCTTCTTCACGTCCAGGCCCGCCAGCGTGTGCTCGATGTAGTGAGTCCCCTGGCGCAGGTCCCACACCAGGTTGCGCAGGTGACAGTTGATGGCGCAGCCCAGCGGATCGTAGGGGCGCGATTCGGGCCCCGGGATCTGCGGCAGCGGATCGACCACCTTGACCAGCGCCGCATCGATGGCGGCGAAGGACTCGGCCGGCAGCGACGGAACCGCGGTGGCGTCCGGGTCCGGGTAGGCCGCGAGCGCGGCCGGCAGGTCGCCCAGCGGCAGCTTGGCCTCGGTTCGCAGCCGCACGACTTCCTTCAGGCGGAATCGCACGTCGCGCAGGATGTCGCGCAGCATCAGCGGTCGCAGCGCGTCCGCCAGTTCGGAGTTCCCGAGGCCGGTCGACGACAGGTCATAGCGGCGATCCATGAATCCCTGCGCGGCCGCCGGATCCGTGCCGATGTGCTCCAGCGGGATCACCTCGATGCGCCACTCGAGGCCGGTGCCCGGCTTCAACGGCGCGGTGGATTGCTGGCGCGCGGCTTCCGACACGTGCGGCCCGTGGCATTCCTGGCAATGCTTCGCGAACAACTCGGCGCCACGCTCCGCCTTGACCCGGTCGATGGTGCCGAGGATTTCCTCCGGCCACGGCGGCGGACGCAGCATGTGCAGCGTGTGCTCGATGTTCACCAGCCCGTTGATGTCGACCGAGCTGCGGAAGCGCGACTCGGGCGGCAGCGGCGTGCGCATGACGCTCAGCAGTGGCGCGATCGCGCCCACGCCCAGCGCCTCGCCGACATTGCGCGCCAGCGGCTGCGCCACCGAGCCGTTGTACTGCACCCAGTCGAACTTCCAGATGTTCCACACGTACGGGTAACTCACCGGCGCGATGCCCGGCTGGTAGTTAGCCGCCGAGAGGTGGTCGCCGAACGCGGTGTTGCCGATGCGGCCCAGCGCGTCGGTGCGGCCGAAGCCCTCGCGGATGGTGTACAGCTTGCGCGCCGGATCGTTCTGGCCACTGCCGGCCATCGCGGCGAGCGTGGCGCGCAGGGCCTTCTTGAGCCGCGGCTTGCCCTCGGGATACTGGTCTCCCAAAACCTTCCTGGCGAAACGGTCGAACTTCCATGGATTGACGACCGTGCCGAGCAGCGAGGCCGCCAGCGAGGGGATGAAGTTGCCGCGCTGCGTGTCGGTGAAGGCGTGCATGGCCGGGCCACCGTCGATGCGGATGGCGCGTGTCTTGCCGTTCGCGGTGTGCTGGATCTCGCCCGTGTGGCACGCCGCACAGGTGATGTCGAGCACGTACTCGCCCACGTGCGGGTCGAAGTGCCGCGTGAAGCCGATGGGCAACTGTTCCGGGTTGGCGGGACTCGGCTCAGGGTCCACCAGGAAACGCAGGCGCCGCATGTTGTCCGGCGAGGCGAATCGCTCATGTGACAGCGGCAGTTCGAGGTTCACGAACCAGCTGTAGCGCACCGCACCGTCGGAAGCGCCCTGCGGCATCGAGGTGCCCTGGGCCGTGTAGTAATAGCGCTGGCGCATGGCCGCGTTCTGGCCATCGCCCCAGCCCTGGTCGAGCCAGACATATTCATCGACGTGCTCGAGTGGCGGAATGGTGTGGACTGGCCACCACACGAACCAGGCATATGCCACCGCGGCGGCTGTCACAACCAGCGCGCCGATCCCGAGAATCCACTTCATGAATCGACGCATCGCGTTACTCCCTGCGCGAACTGTCGCATACTCAAACAAGCTTCCAGGCGACAGGATGGCGATTGTGTACGGGCTCAGGGACGTTGCAAACATTTCAACGTTAAGAAAGTTGCTGGCGTTCACGGTTGTTAGCCTCGCCCCGGCTCTCCTGGCGGCATCGCCGGGCGTGACATTGCCCGCCGACCAATCCGTGCAAGTCGAGTCGCTGAGCACCGAGATCGAACTTCTCGAAGACCCGACCGGCAACCTCGACGTCGAAGCAGTTAGCCGGCCGCCCGCCAGTTCGGGATTCGTGGCCGGTTCACCCGAGAAGGCCAATGTCGGTTTCTCGCGCTCGGCGTGGTGGGTGCGCCTGACCGTGCGCAACCAGGGCACCGAGGCCCGCGACGTCTACCTGCGCCAGGGCTATCCGCTCATCGACCTGCTGGACTTCTATCAACCGCAGGACCTGGCCAAGGATGGGGGCTGGCACCACGTGGCCACCGGCGATCGCCGGCCGTTCGACACGCGTCCCGTGGCGCATCGCGATTTCCTGTTCCCGGTGACTCTGCCTCCGGACTCGCACACGACCATCTACCTGCGTTACTCCTCGCAAGGCCCGGTCGACATCAACCTGTCGCTGCTCGAACCCGACAAGCTGGCCGAGACGCTGAGCCGCGAGCAGCTCGCATACGGCGTGTATTTCGGCTGCGTGCTGATGCTGCTGGTGTGGAGCGGCCTGGTGTTCGTCGCGGTGCGCGACAACGCGTTCCTCGCGTACTTCGGCTACGTGTCCATCTTCGGCGTGTACATGACGGTGAACACGGGCTTCGCGTACCAGTATTTCTGGCCGGACAGCCCGGGCTGGGGAAACGCCTGCCTGCCGGTGCTGCTCAACCTGTCGCTGATCACCGCGCTCGAGTTCTCGACCACCATCCTGCGCGCCCGCGACTACACGCCGCGCCTGAATACCGTGGCGCGTGTACTGCAGGGCTTCGCGGTCATCGCCATCGCGCTCACCCCGTTCATCGAATACGCCGTACTGATCAAACCGGTCACGTTCCTGATCTTCATCGCGGTCGTGTTCATGATCGCGCTGGGCGTGATCTGCCTGCTGGCGGGATCGCGGCCGGCACGCTTCTACGTCGTGGCCTGGGGCGCCTTCCTCGCCGGCTCCGTGGTGTTCCTGCTGAAGAACTTCGGCGTCGTGACCCACACCTTCATGAGCCAGCACGCCTGGCAAGTGGGCGCGCTGCTCGAAATGATCCTGCTGTCGATGACGCTCAGCAGCCGCATGAACGAACTCAAGCACCAGAGCCGCACCGACCCGCTGACGCTGCTGGGCAATCGCCGGCTGTTCGACGACCGGCTGCCGATCGAATTCTCGCAGGCGCGCAGCAACAATCGCCCGCTGTCGCTGCTGGTGCTCGACATCGACAATTTCAAGACCTACAACGACCGCCTCGGACACACGCTCGGTGACGAGGCCATCAAGATGGTGGGTGGCGCGCTGCGTCGCTACGCGCGCAAGCCGGTGCTGGCCTGCCGTTATGGCGGCGACGAGTTCTGTGTGATCCTGCCCGGCACCAGTGCCGACACCGCCGCGGCGATCGCCGAGCGCCTGCGGGCCAGCGTCGAGGCCAGTGGCAGCGACGAGCGTGGCATCACGGTGAGCATCGGCTACGCCTCGCTGGTCGGCGGGCAGTTCCCCTCGGCCGACAAGTTGTTCGATGCCGCCGACGCCGCGCTGTATACCGCGAAGCAGGCGGGCCGCAACCGCGTCGCCGCCTTCAACGGCCGTCGCAAGGAAGACGTTGCGCCGGTCGAGGCGCGCAGCGGCCTCGGCCCTAACTGAGCGAGTACTTGGCGCGGAGGGTGCGCGCCAGGTAGTTGGCGTCCGAAGTACCTTCCTCCGGCGTGTCGGCACAGGAAACCGCCAGCCCGCTCTGCGGAGCGTATAGAAGAGTCGGCGGCGTGCGGTTCACCACCACGGTGGGCGGCGCATTCGGATCGCCGCTGGGAATCGCGAGTGCGGAAGTCGTTCCGTCCACGTAACCGCTCTGCACGCGTTCCGTCTCCAGGCCACCGACCCGCATGAAATCCTGGCCGCGCTGCAGGCAGATTTCCGCGGCGCGCAGCAACGCGAAGTCCGCGGTGCGATCCGGTGCGGTGACTTCGTTGCCGACGAAGCGCACCAGGAATACGCCCGGCAGCACTTCCCGGTCCGTGAAGCCGCCGTCGCTCCAGGTCGAATACGGCTGGTACGGGGTGGCGCAGGCCGCGAGCGCGAGCGCGGCCAGACCGGCGAAGACGAAACGTGTTGCGCTGCACATGGCGAATCCCTCGCTGGCCTAACTACCGCTGGACGCTGCGCCGGCACGGCTGAACCGCGGCTGAATCCGGCGCATTCGCCAGCTTGTCCCGGACCCGGGATGAACGCACCGACGCCCGCGTATTTGACGTATCTGCGGTCGATCGCGGCGGGCTTGCGTTCTCTACTACACGTGTCATAGACTGCGCCCCACCTGTAGTAGACAAGGATGCATCGTGTCCGAACCGAAGCTCAGCACCCTCGAGTTGCGCATCATGTCGGAGTTCTGGAGCCGGGGTGCCTGCTCGATCCGCGAGATCCACGAAGCCATCATGAAGCGCGACAAGCCGGCCTACACCACGGTGCAGACCATGGTTTACCGGCTCGAGGCCAAGGGCGCGGTGCGGCGCACCAAGAAGATCGGCAATGCGCACGTGTTCGAGGCCACCACGTCACGCGCCTCGGTCCAGACCCGCCTGCTCAAGGAATTGCTCGGACTGTTCGGCGGGGATGCCGGCCCGGTGATGGCGCACCTGGTGGAGATGGGCAAGATCTCGCACGAGGACATCGAGGACGCGCAGAAGCTGCTGGACGCGCACCAGGCCAGGAAAGGCGGAGACAAGATCAAATGATCCGCGCGCTGATCGACCACCTGTGGCAATCGACGCTGTTCGGCGTTGCCATCTGGTCGATCACGCTGGCGTTGCGTTCCAACGCCGCCGCGGTGCGCCACTGGTTCTGGCTGCTCGCCTCCCTCAAGTTCCTGGTGCCGTTCTCGGCGCTGTACCTGGCCGGCGCCGCCGCCGGGCTGTTCACGCCGGTCGAAACCGAAACCGGCTTGTTCGGGGCCGCGGTGCAGGCCGCGGCCCCGATGATCTCGCCGTCGCTGACCCTCGCGCCGTCGAAGGATCCTTCACTGCTGCTGCCCGCATTGTTCGCGGCCTGGGCCCTGGTCGCCCTGGGCCTCGGGATGCGATGGCTGCGCAACTGGTACGCGGCGGATCGAATTTCCAGGGCAGCGCGGCCGGCGCCGGGCGCATTGCCGGATGCGCGCGTCACGGACGCGGATGTAGAACCCGCGGTCGCACGTGTGCTCAACCCGGTGGTGTTGCTGCCGTCCGCGCTGCTCGGGAGGTTGTCGCAGTCGCAGCTCGACGCCGTGATGGCGCACGAACGCGCGCACATCGCACGCCACGACAATCTCAAGGCGCATCTTCACAGCCTGGTCGAGGCCTTGTTCTGGTTCCACCCGCTGGTGTGGTTCATCGGCCGGCAGTTGATGGAGGAACGCGAGCGCGCCTGCGACGAGGCCGTGCTCGATCGTGGCCACGATCCGGGGGAGTACGCGGCCGGCATCCTCGCCGTGTGCCGTCACTGCGCCACCGCGCACCAGCGGCACACGGTGGCCGCCATCGCCGGCGATCTGACTACCCGCATCCGTCACATCCTCGCCAGCCAGCCACCGGTGGCGCTGGGATTCACCAAGGCCTTCCTGCTGTCCGCCTGGACGCTGGCCGTCGGCGCCATCCCGTTCGCCGCCGGCGCCATGGACGATGCCTTGCACCGCCACCAGCTGCTCACCGACAACACGCGCGCACTGTGGGAAGCGGACATCGATGTGCAACTGCTGCATGGCGGAGATGGCGGTGAAGAGGCCCGCATCTACGCCACCGGCAACGAAGTCACGATCCGCAACACCACGCTGCGCCAGCTGGTGGCGATCGCCTACGGGGTGCACCCCTGGCAGGTCGAAGGATCGGGCGACTGGCTCGACGCCTCGCGCTACGACATCCACGCGCACGTGCCGGTCGCGGTGAGCGAGCCCGAGAACCTGCATCCCTACGCCCTGCGCGGCATGGTCAACAAACTACTGTCTTCGCGATTCGACCTCGAGCTCTACCTCAACAAGGAGTGCCAGACCGCTTGCGGGCAAGTCCTGCCCGTGGGTTCTGACCGCGCGAGATAACGCGCCGCACTCGCCTCTTCCAGGAGTTTCGCCATGAAAATCCGGCGCCTCGTCGCGCCCGCGGGATTCTTTTTGCCCGGATCCGGGCCACGGCCTGCCAGGTAGCCGGTGCGTGCTCGCATCTCTCGCGGATCACCTGTGGCAGTCGCTGCTGTCCTGCGGATTGTGCGCGGCGCTGGCGTGGATCGCGCGCGTCAATTCGGCACGCGTGCGCCTGTGGTTGTGGCGGCTCTGCGCGCTGAAGCTGCTGATTCCTTTCTCACTGTTGTTCGCGTTCGGCCGCTGGATGGGATTTCCCGCCTACCACAGCGCCGACCGGGTGCCCGCGCCGCTGGTCCGCGCCGTGGAAATGCTGGCGCCGATCCTCGCGCCGGCGAAATCCGCCGGCCTCGGCGCGTGGGCGGCATTGCTCTGCGTGCTGGTATTGCTGGCGGCGCTGGTGCTGTTCGTGCCGCGCCTGCTGCGATCGCTGTTGTTGGAGCGCCTGCGGGTCGACGAGGAAAGCTCGAAGCTCGCCATGGATCCCGACGACGCGCCTCCCGCGCTGGGATTCTTCAAGGCCGCATTGTTCACGTTCTGCGCCGCGCTGATTTTCTCGGGCACCATCATGGCGGGCGCGATCGCCGAGCGACTCTGGCGACAGGAGTTGCTGCTGACCCATGCGCGCGAACTCCGCGACGCACCGATCAGCATGACGCAGGCGGCGCCGGGCATGGGCCTGCGATGGCGCGTCGACGCGACCGCGGATGGCGTCCTGTTGCGCAACATCAGCATCCAGGACCTGGTGGCGCTGGCCTACGGCGTGAATCACTTCGCGGTGTGGGGCAACCAGATGATGTCCGAGGACGATCCAAACTCGAGGCCTTGGCTGGTGGATCCGCGCTACGACCTGCGCATCCACGCGCGCCTCGTCCAGCCCGCGGACTTCGATGCGTACGCGCTGCGTCCGCGACTCACGAAATACCTGGCGGAGCGCTTTGGCTACGAGATCCATGTCAACGGCCGCTGCCAGCCGCCCTGCGGCAACTATGGCGTGGCGATGCCCGAAGTTTCCATCGACACTGACTAATCCGAGGTCCCCATGATCCCGAACAGACCCGTGTTCGCATTCCTCGCCTGCCTGGTCACGATCTCGGGAGCCTTCGGACTCGTGCCCGAGACGTCG
>Ga0070665_100005130_pt1 | contig 13568 bp, 8 predicted proteins | sample KBSS13metaG_FD_65862 | JGI IMG/M metagenome (GOLD analysis project Ga0070665, IMG submission 65862) | Switchgrass rhizosphere microbial communities from Kellogg Biological Station, Michigan, USA - KBS S1-3 metaG | ecosystem: Host-associated > Plants > Roots > Rhizosphere > Soil ... | reverse complement strand
ACACGGATCTTCGGTCCGGCAGCGAGCCAGGCCATGGCTCTGTATGGCCTGCTGGGCGGCTCACAACCGGCGGATGACCCGATCCTGGGCAGCACGGCCATGCAGGTTGCGGCCGATGATACGTTTCGCTGCCCGGCTGAATTCTCAGCCGAGACCCAAACGGCCGCGGGTCAGAAAGTCTGGCGCTTTCAAATGGAGCACGCCGCTCCCGAGGACCCGCGCATCGATCACGGCTCCGAGCTGACCTTTGTCTTTGACAATCGTCCTTTGAATATCGCAGTGGATGGCGTGCGTCCCCTGCTCCAGAGTTACTGGGTCAACTATATCCAACATGGGGATCCCAATGGGCCGGGCCTGCCTCAATGGCCGTCGTATGGCGGCAAGCGCGCTTATGTGGCGTTCACATCGGGAGGGGTAGAGGCGCGCAGCGCATTGCGCGCTCCGGAGTGTGCCCTGCTTCAGCGTCCATAGGGCGCGATGGGTAGCATCTCTGCCATGATCAGGGCTGCAGTCATCATCGGATGTTTCACACTCGCCGGTTGTGTGGAAGCGCCGGTGTTCGACGAGCGATTGGTCAGTACGCATTCAGCGTCCGAGATCGAAATCATGGGCGCGCGCGGCCCATTGTCAAAGAAGCAATCGAAAGCCGTGTTGGACCGGCTCGCTGCCCAGGCGCCCGATGCAGGCGCGCTGGAACGCCATCTGGCTGTCGAGCAGGCGGTTGCCGAAAGCCCGCTGTATGCAGGCAACACAGTGCGGATTCTCCGTGACGGCGACCAGACATTCCCGGCCATGTTTGCCGCCATCCACGGCGCCAGTCACTACCTGTATCTGGAATACTACATTTTCGAGGATGTGAGCTGTAATGGCGAACAACTCTCGGATGTGCTCCTTGCCAAAGCCCGCGAAGGGGTGCAGATCCAGATCATCTATGACGGCATCGGCTCCATTACAACACCCGCCGACTTCTTTGCGAAGCTCCAGGCGGGGGGCATACAGGTGGTGCAGTTCAATCCACCCAATCCGTTGCGCTCCGGCGGTCATTTCTCGTTGAATGACCGCGACCACCGCAAGATGCTCATTGCCGACGGCTCGCTGGTGATTGTAGGTGGCGTCAATCTGAGCTCGACCTACCAGAGCGCTCCGGGCGCCTCTGTTCTCACCAACACCCAGGATGTCTGGCATGACACGGATCTGGAGATTTCCGGGCCGGTGGTGGTGCAACTGGAAAGATTGTTCCAGGAGCATTGGCGTGAGCAGGGAGGCCCGCCGGCCACGCCCGCTGAAGCACCGGCGCCCGGTGCGGCTGGCAGCGAAGTTGTCAGAATCATTGGCAGCGCTCCGCGGCGGCTGAAGTCCCGCTACTACGTAACGGTTCTCTCAGCGATCCGCAACGCGGAAAAAAACATCTGGATGACTCAGGCCTACTTCGCACCCACCCACCGTGAGAAAGAGGACCTCATCCGCGCCGCCCGCCGCGGTGTGGATGTGCGGCTCCTGCTGCCATCGCACAGCGACTCCTCGCCGGCAATCTATGTACAACATTCGCACTACGAGGCGCTCCTCAGGTCAGGAGTCAAAATCTACGAGCGCAATGACGGCATCCTGCACTCCAAGACTATGGTCGTAGACGGCGTGTGGTCCATAACGGGGTCGTCGAACTTCGACTATCGCAGCGTGCTGTTCAATGACGAGGTCGATGCGGTCGTCATTGGCAAGAGCACCGGCGAGCAGCTCGCCACTCTGTTCGAAACCGACTTGCAGCACGCGGCGGCAATCGATCTCGAGAGCTGGCGCCGGCGATCCGTTTTCACGCGGGTGCGGGAGCAGTTCTGGCGGCTGTGGGAGAAGCTGCTGTAGGTACTACTTGCGGGAAACGTCTTTTGAGAGCCGATAGGCCATCCAGGCCAACAACCCCGCCCCTGCGACCAGCACCGTCCACAACAATGGCGTCTTCCAGGGGAATGGTGCGGCGAGCGGCTGCAGGAGCGATTCCCCGCCGGAAATTTCCGAGCTCAATAAGGATGCCGGAGCGATCACCAGATTCCTGGGGAGCATGGTGAGTGACGCGGCTGCAGGCTGGGCAACACTGCTGCCGTAGGCAAGATAGAACGGTCCGGCACCCCGGGCTATGAATACAACTTCGTGTGGAATCCACTCGACCGACAAACGCGGCGCCGCAGCACCGAGACCGCCCTTCGTTGGGTCAGTGCGTATCAGCCAATAGCGGTCGGTCGTCGCAGGGACCGCCACCGGGCCGTTTCGAAGCTCCTCGCCATCACTTTTCAACCTGTAGAAACCGCCGCTTCCGACTGCGTGCCACGGGTCCTGGGAGTGCTGGCGAGACAGCAGCTCAACATTGACGACCGTGTTGATTTCCGGCAACCCGAGGTTGACGCGATCGACCGGCGGCGCGGCGCCGAGATCGAATTCGAACTCACCCGGCGCCGCCTTCGTCGGTGTGGCTGTGACGGTCATACTGGCGTGGAGCGCATCGACACTTTGCTTCGCCGGCTCTGCCAGGACGGATGTCAACGCAAACGGCGCTGCGGTGCCCGCCCAGGACAGTCGCCAGAATCTGGCCTTGGTGGGCGCGAACTCAACCCGTTGCTCCACGAGCCGGTCGGCGGTCGAATGCAGATTTGCAATCGGCGCCGCGCCCGCCACCACCCGCCAGCCGCTCAGGCTGTCGCCGGCCTCGACTCGCACGCGGCCGGCGAAGTCCGGAGCATCCTGCGGCCATTCCAGTCGGAGCGCGGAAACGGGGACATCGAGTGCCCGGCCGTCGACCAGATAAGCGTTGATCCGTCCCGACGGAGACGTTTGACCGCCGGTTTGCACATTAATGGCGCCCTTGCCGGATTCGATAGTGACTCTGATGGCATCGAGTGTCGCATCGGAATCATCCTGCAACGGGAAAATGGGCAATGCGGCAGCAGCGTTCGCGATCGTTCCCGCGGCGCGCCGTTCGATGGCAAAAGGGACCTGCTCCGAGTTGCCATTGAAGACCCGCAGGTCCGCCAGGTCCGGATGGACTACCTTCTGATAGACATCCAACGGGATCGTGATGCGATAGGCAGCGGCTTGCGCGGTGCCTGTCACCTGCATGCGATAGGCGAAGTCTTTGGGAGTGGACAGTGTTGCTGTCGCCGCGACGAGCGCCAGGAAGATTTTCATGTGTTTGCGGGATGCGCCTGGGGTGGTGCCGGTGGCAAGGGTGAAAAATAGCCGATGACCAGCATCAACACCCCTACACCTACAAACGAGACAATGCGCTCGACTGTGCCGACGTGCGAGAGGTCTACCAGGAACAACTTGGCTATGACCACACCGAGCAGGCCCGCGGCAGTCAGCCAGACCACACGGGCGTGCTTGCGGGTCGCAACGAGCATGGTGGTCAGGGCAATCACCGTCCAGAAAATCGAAATCGAGGTTTCGACGAGATTGGATTGCAGCAGGGCCCCGACTTCAAAGGCAACGCCGGCCAGCTGATGCAGGGATCGCAGCAACGCTGCGTTCAGCCACACAAAGGCCAGAAGCGCCAGAGCCGCGAACACCGGGCGTTGCGGAATCGGGCCGAAGCCTGCCAACTGCGCGGATTGCAAATACAGCCAGAATCGCGACAGGACCAGCACCACGAAGAATTCCGCCAGGTCCAAAGGATTCAAAAGCGGGAGAAAGGGAAGCGGGTACGGGTTACCGGGCATAGTCACGTTCGTCGCGACGCTCCACAGCGCCAGGTAGAAGGCCAGTCCAACGGCCCCGAAGCCAATATAGGCCTCGCGATGCTTCGCAAAAGGCCAACCCTGCAGCTTCGGCAGCACAAACAGAATGACGGCGGGGATCAGCGCCCAGGCGATGGCAGGCCATGAGCTGCCGCCCGCAATGGCGTGATCGATTCTCCAATACAGCTCCCAACTCAACAACGCCGTGAGCAACCACAAGGAGCCTACATGCAGCACACTTGCCGATGCGGACCGGGGCTCCCCCTCGTGACGCCTGCACACAAGATAGAACGCGGCGAACGCCAGCGGCCATGCTACCCAGCCGCCGTTCGAGAATGGATGCTGGACGCTCACCGCCGCCAACAATGCGTAGAAAATCATCATCGGCAACAAGCCGAGCGCTGAGTACCGCGCAAAGCTGACCTTGGCACGCCGCACCAGCTCGCTCGAGATCCAGGCCGTGAGCGCCATCAGGAGCAGACCGGCAGTGTCTTTCAGCAGGTCAGGAACCCGGCGTTGAATTTCCATCAGGCCGGCGAACAACCACCAGAGAACGCCCCAGGCAAACAGCAACGGGGCCAGGGCGTTCTCGCTTCGAGCGAGCCGATTGCGATTGCGCTCGAGCAGGGCCGCAGAAAATACCGAGGCCGCGCTCACCATGACGCCTCCCAGGAACCCGCTGTTCAGAATGGGCACGGTTCCCTGGGGCGCTTCGATGTCAAAGAGGAAAATTACACCGCCTGCAATCTGCAGGAGCGAGCCAAAGGCGCGCGGGAGCCGGCGGTCCTGGCGGCAGCCGATCCAGACCAGCGCTGCGCCTTCCAGTGCCCACGTGGCCGCACTCCAGCGCCCATCGAGAGCCAGTGGCACGGCCAGTGTCAGGAACAACACGCCCAGCGCCATGAACGACTCAACCAACAGTCGGTACGAGGCGTGCCTGGTCCGATGCAGCACTGTCGCCAGCGCGAGATACAGTGCACTGACCGCCAGGGCGCTGAAGGCCAGTACGAATCGCCTGTCATGGAGCATTGCCGATTGCAAGCCGAACGCGACGAGGGGCGTACCGAACACGAGGGTTCCATCGACGTAGCCGCGCAGCTCCGGTGGCTGGCGGGAGGCAAACAGGATTGCGATGGCTACATAGAAGAGGAAGAAGAGGACGAGGAAGGGCTCGGTGGTGGCAAAGAGTTGCGGCTGATAGCTCAGGACCCCCCAGGCTGTGCCAATCACAAATGTGAACAGGAAACCCAGCACATTCAGGGGCCGCCAGGCTTTGAACCAGGCGATGGCGAGGATGCCGCCATTCAGGACGGCGTAGTAACTGAACAGCATTACGTGGTCGCCCTTCCCGGTAGAAGCGAGAATGGGTGCGAGGAAACCACCGCTGACGGCCAGAAACGCGAACGACTGGGAGTTTTGCAGGATGGCCAGCGCCACTGAAAAAGCGGCCACCACCACCAGCAACGCAAATGCAGCGCCGGCAGGCAGCACTGCATAGATTTTCAGACCAGCGAAGACAGTCAGATACAGTATTCCAACCGCTCCACCCTGCAAGGCCAGAGCGTATCCTGCGCGCCTGGTCCGGAGCCTCCACCCCAACACGAGCAGAACGATCCCGCCCAACGCAACGCCTGACAGGCGAAACTCGATTGGGACGTGAGAACGTTCAGCGGCGTAGCGAAGGAGGAACGCGACGCCGAAGAAAAGGATGATGATGCCGACTCGGACCAGCGTGTTTCCGCCGGTGAAGTACTCGCGGACCACGCGGACTGCTGCGTCCACAAAGTCTTCCCGGCGGGGTTGTACAACGCGGGGACGCGGTTGACCTGGTGGCGGCACTGCCCAGGCGCCTGCAGAAGGCTGGCTCGACGATGTTGGATGCGGGGGGCGAGTTGCATTCCGCGGGCCACCTTCGGGCGCGGTTGATTGCACTTCAGGCGCGGTTGACGGCGGCTTGGATTCGGTTGCCCGCGACTCCCGTTCGCGGCCGGCCTGTTGCGCCACCGCCTTGCGCAACGCGCCCAACTCCCCTTCCAACGCCTTCAGCTTGCCGCGCAGGGCACCGAATTCGCCGGCAGCAAAGCCGGCGAAAGCACCCAAAACGATGCCGAACATTTCGTGTGAGCTGCTCGCCAGACTGAGTCCAGCGATCGCGCCAATAATGGCCAGGATCACTCGCATGGCGGTCCGCAGAATACCACGGACTTCCGGTGGCGCCCCGAAAGGCGCCACCGGCCTGCGCACCAGTGTGAGCCGGGTATCAGTTCTTCAGGTCGCGCGCCGTCAGATCGAGGCAACGCCAGGCCTTTTCAATGAGCTCGTCAATCTGCGCCCGTTCCATGACCAGCGGTGGCGCCATTATCATAGTGTCGCGCACGGCCCGCATCACCAGGCCATTGGCAAAGCAGTGGTCGCGGCAGATCAACCCGACATCGCCCCGGCCCGGGAAGAACCGCCGGGTGGCCTTATCCGCCACCAGCTCCAACGCGCCGATAAAGCCCACACCCCGTGCCTCGCCAACCAACGGATGGTCGGCCAACTCCTGCCAACGCTTCTGCAGGTAAGGACCTGTGTCGGTTCGAACGCGATCCACAATCCCCTCCTCCTGCAGGATTCGGATGTTTCTGACAGCAACAGCACACGCGACGGGGTGGCCCGAGTAGGTGAACCCGTGGTGAAACTCGCCCCCCTTGTCGATGAGGACGTCGGCGACCCGGTCACTCACCATCACGCCCCCCAGCGGCTGGTAGCCTGACGTGATCCCTTTAGCGAGTGTCATGAGATCGGGTTTGAACCCGAAATGCTCCTGGCCGAACCAGCGGCCCAGCCGGCCGAATCCGCAAATTACCTCGTCCGCGGCGAGCAGGATGCCGTAGTGATCGCAGATTCGCTGGATCTCGGGCCAATAAGTGTCCGGCGGCATGATGACGCCCCCGGCGCCCTGAATCGGCTCCCCAATGAACGCCGCGACATTTCGCGGACCCACCTCTTCAATCTTGCGCTGCAGTTGTTGCGCAGCCCTGATCCCATATTCCGCAGGCGAAAGATCGCCGCCGTTCTCATACCAGTATGGCTGCTCGATGTGCACAATCCCGGGGATGGGCAGCCCCCCCTGTGCATGCATTGGCTTCATGCCGCCCAGGCTGGCAGCCGCCATGGTACTGCCGTGGTAGGCATTGTCGCGGCTGATGATGATGGTTCTCTCGGGCTCTCCATTCACATCCCAGTAGCGCCGGACCATGCGGATAATGGTGTCATTGGCCTCGGAACCCGACCCCGCATAAAACACTCGCTTGAATTGCGGCGGTGTTATGTCCGCCAACAGCCCCGCGAGCTCAATTGCCGGCGGGTGGGTCGCCTTGAAGAAGCTGTTGTAGTACGGGAGCTCGAGCATCTGCCGGTATGCGACCTCCGCCAGCTCCTTGCGCCCATAACCGACATTGACACACCAAAGACCCGACATTCCGTCAAGAATGCGCTCGCCATTGGAGTCATACAGATAGACACCCTCGGCACGCGTAATGATCCGTGCGCCATGAGCGGCCAATGACTTGAAGTCTGTGAAGGGATGCAGGTAGTGCTGCGCATCCGCGCTCTGCCATTCACGGGTGGTGCGGGGGGCGATCAACGGGGTCTGTGTCATGTTGTTGTTCCGCAGGCAGCCGGATCAACCGGCCGTCAGGTACCAGTCATATTCGAGCGGCGTGACCTGATTGTCGAAGGCTTGCAACTCCGCGCGCCGCGTGGTTGCGTACAATTGTTGGAAGTCGGCGCCCAGGTACTCTTGTGCGAAGGCGCTCCGTTCGAACAGCAGCGCGGATTCACACCAGTTCGTAGGTAGTCCCGCTGCCTCTGCGCAATCACGATAGGCATTGCCGACGACGGGCTCGCACGGCTCGATCTTCTGAGTGATCCCCTTGTGAACGCCGGCAAGAACGAGCGCGGCCAGAAGGTAGGGATTCACATCGGCGCCGGCGACACGGTGTTCTACCCGGCGGTTCTCCGGCGTATCGGCGGGAACTCGCAGGGCCACGCCGCGGTTGTTGAGCCCCCACGTGGGACTCAACGGCACGTAGCACTCGGGCCGGAAGCGCCTGTAGGAATTGGCCGTCGGCGCAAATACCAACATGGATTCGGCCATGGTCATTGCCAGGCCGCCGATGGCGTGCCGCAGGGTTTCATTCGGCTCGAGACTGTCGGATGCAAACTGGTTGCGGCCATCATCCTGCAGCAGGCTGACATGAATATGCGTACCGCTGCCGGGTTCGTCGGCATAAGGTTTCGGCATGAAAGTCGCATGCAGGCCGTGTTTGAGAAACACTCCGCGCACAATGCGTTTCAGTCGGATGACGTGATCGCACGCCAGGCACGGATCGGCAACATGGCGCAGATTCACTTCGTATTGGCCCGGCCCGCTCTCTGCGAGCATGCTCGTGGCCGGAACATTCTGGATCTCACAGGTGCGGCTGATTTCCGCCAGAATCGCGGAAATCTCCTCGATCCGCGCCATGGAGTTGATCTGTTTGCCAGTGCGGCGGGCCGATTTGCCGGGGCTCGCGGCGGGCCGAATCCCGCCCCGGCGCGTTCTGCGTGGATCGACCACGTAGAATTCCACCTCGAGCGCAACTACCGGCCGCAGACCAATCTCAGTGAACCGGTTGACCACCTGTGCCAACACGTGACGGGGATCGCCGAAGAACGGCTTGCCGTCGTGATCCGCCATACTCACTTGTATCTGCGCGACACCCTCGTCCATCCACGGAGCACAGACGAGCGAGTCATGGACAGGAATACAGGATCGATCGGCATCGCCGTCATCGAATCCCAGGCCCGTGGCCTCGATGGTGTTGCCAAGGGCATCCATTGCGAAAATGGAGCCCGGCAGTCGGAACGCGCCGGCATAAACGGCCGGCAAAGCGTCTATTTTCAGCCGTTTACCGCGGGGTGTTGATAACAGGTCTGGAAGCAACACATCCACGAACTGGGTATCGGGATGGGCCCGGGTAAACGTATCGATATCAGGAACATGAATGGAGGGCATGATGCATGGCAGCTCATCTTGCGAAAGCGTGGGAAATCGCGAGCGCGGACGCTCACGAGCAATCTCTAGCTGGCCAACATACCGAGTGGGATCTGCCGGCCCGACACCGTGATGTCAGGACCTTCCAGGGCGGAGCAACTTCTGTGCAAGCTTCGCACAGTCAACGAGGTTGCTGACTTGGAACCTGGATTGAGCATGAGCCGAGTATGCCGCTTTTGCGGCAATAAGTCGAGTCATGTCAGTCAGGTTGCTTTCTGCGCTGCCAGGATGGGCCTGCGGCTGCGGGATTCCGAGGCGGAGCTGGATTCAGGGCGCGGCACGCCGCTCAGCGTCGAAGGCCAACCGTTGGTTCGGACGTTGATGGCACCGTGTCACCGAACGCTCATTCATAACGCAACGCTGCCACAGGCCGTGCGCGAGCGATCAGATAGCAATGTGCCCCCACCGTGAACAGCGCGATCAACAGCCCCAGCAGAGCGGCGGCAAGCATCCACCACACATCCAGGGCCACGTGATAGGCGAAACCATGCAACCACCGGTTCATAATGATCCCTGCCACTAGCCACGCGACCGCCATCCCCCCCAGCACTGGCTGCGTGAACTGCCAAAGCAACATGCGAACTATGTCTGCGGTGCCGGCACCCATCGCCTTGCGAATACCGATTTCCTTGGTACGGCGTTCGGCCAGCGAGGCTGACAATCCCACGAGGCCCAGACAGGCGATGATAACGGCAACCACTGCGCTGATGGCGAGAGCCTGCTCCTGTCGCTGTACTGACAGGTATAGGCTTTGAATGTAGTCATTGAGGAACTGCCGGTCGATGGCATCCGCAGGATGGGTTGCAGTCAACAGGCGGTCGATTTCAATTAACGTCGGAGGGATATCACGGCCGGTCAGCTTGACATTGATCAACTGGTGCCCGCGCCCGTCCCGCTCCCGCTCCAACGCCGTATACACAGCGGGGCGCACCGACTCATTCACCGCATTTATTGTGAAGTCGGGAGCGACAGCAACGATCGGAATACTCGCCATGTCGGGGGCGCCGACGACCGGGAGATATTGTCCGATAGCCCCGGCGGCGCTCAAAAATCCGAAGCGTCGCGTCGCGGTTTCATTGATGACGAGGCCGGCGGGTCCGGAGCCGGCGGCCGGATATGCGCCCGCCCTGGGTTGCAGGTCCAACATCTGCAAGAGCCCCGGCTCAATCGGGTTGATATCAACCGCAGTGAAAGTGCCATCCCGCAATTTGAAGTTGCCAAAAGCTGCACTGCTCAGCAGCGATTCGCCCGAACACGCCACCATGAGCACCCCTGGAAGTGCCCGGAGCCGGTCCTCGAGCGCCTGCTCGCACGGGGCGCGAATGACCAGTACCTGGTCCGTGTTGACGCGAAGTGCTTCGTGAGTAGCGTATTGCCGCTGCTCATACACCACGCCCGCGGCAATAACCAACCCGATCAGAGCGGCGAACTGCGTACCGACCAACAGCAATCGCAATGAGTGACTACCCGGGCGAGCTGCCCTGGCCGTCAGTACTGCGGCGGGCCGAAACGCCGACAGCACAAAGGCGGGGTAGCTGCCGGCGAGCAGGGCAAGCAGCAGCGACCCTGCAGCCAGCCGCGCAATCTGCGACGGCTCCCGCCACCACGCAAAGGTCGCCCCGGTCTGCAGAAACTCATTGACTGCCGGCAGCAGCAACTCCACCAACATCAACGCAAATGCTGTGGCGATGAGCGTATACAGCAGCGCCTCGCCGAGGAATTGCACCACCAGCAGCCAGCGGCCGGCGCCGGATGCCTTACGTACGCCCACTTCGCGCGCGCGGCGTGCGGCCCGGGCGGTAGTCAGATTCACAAAGTTGACTACTGCAATCGCCAGTATCAACGCGCCAAGCATGACAATCATCAGCAGCCGGCTCGCCACGCCTGGAGAGACTTCCGCGGACAAATGAACCTCATCCAGCCGCATGAGGTCCAGCCAGGAATGAGTGCCCGCGGGCATCAATCTCTCGGGGCGGACACTGTTGAAGAATTCGGGCATGGCCTGCTGCAGGCGCTCAATCGAGGTCCCGGGAGCGAGACGGAAATAGGTCCATACGGATAGCCCGATCCCCGGGGCATCAGCGCGGTCTGTGTTATCGAGACGGGTCAGTTCGGAGAAGGACGCGGCGCCGCTTGCAAAGATCGCAGCTTCAAATTGCGTGTTATGGACCGGCAGATCTTCTATGACCGCCGTGATGGTCATCGGGTGAGCATCGTTCAACAACACGGCGGCGCCGAGTGGATTGTCACGGCCGAAGTATTTCCTCGCGGCCGCACGGTTCAACACGATGCCATCGGGCCGCTGCAATGCCGCCTGCAGATTTCCGGCGAGAATTGGAAATCGCAGAATACCGAACGCATTCGGATCCGCCCAATAGATCGTTTCACGTGCCTTCACGACTCCGTGCTGTAAGCGCACATCCTGGCGCGCGATCCGTGTAACAGCCTCGATCTGCTTGAATCGGTGCCCCAGCGGGGCAGCGATCCAACTCGGCGTCGCCGTTGAATACAAGCCTGGATGTCCCGTCGGTATGAGCACTTCGCCTGCGAGATAGATGTGCTCATACCCCGGTAGGAAGCGGTCGTAGCTCCTCTCGTTGTGGACGATCAATGCCACGAAAATGGCGGCGCACAGGCCGATTGCCAGGCCAACAACGCTGATGGCGGAGTAGATGCGGCTGCGAGCGAGGCTACGCAACGCGGCCGCAAGGCAGTTACTGAACACGGTAACCCTTACTCATGGCGCAGCGATGCCACCGGCCTCACGGCCGCCAGCCGCAACACTTGCGCACAGATGGTCGTCCAGGCGACCAACACAGCCACCAGTCCAGAGCCCACGAAGACGCCCGCACCGAGATCCACGCGGTACGCGAAGCCTGCGAGCCAATGACGCAGAAGGAAGAAACAAACGGGCCACGCTATGAGGTTCGCCGCGAGGACCGGCAAGCTGAGCTGGCCGAACAGCAGGCGCAGAATGTCGCTGCGCCCTGCCCCCATTGCCTTGCGAATGCCCGTCTCCTTGGTACGCCGCTCGACGGCGAACGACGCCAGCCCGAACAGGCCTGTGCACGCCAGCAACAACGCAAGGGCGCTGCAGGTGCCGAGTACGGCCGCCGCGGCCACGAGGTCCGCATAGAAGACCTGCAGGGCCTGCTCGATGGGATACATAGACAACGGCCGGAAAGGCTCCTGTTGTTTCCAGAGGTCTTTGATTGAGTCCAATGCGGCAATCTGTCGAGCGGGCTCCGTTCTCACGCTCAGCATCTGATAATCTCCGCCCGACACGGTGAAGACCGTGGGCTCAATCGCACTGCGCACCGACTCCAGGGGAAAATCGGGAATGACCCCCGCGATGCGCATGGGCTTGGAATCATCTGTGACCGACACAAACTGGCCGACCGCCGCGGTGGCGGAGGAAAACCCGAACTGACTGACAGCCGTGGCATTGATGATGACTGTGTTCGTGTCCGCCACGGGGTCCGGTAGGAACAGGCGCCCCGCCAGCGCCTTCATGCCGTAGGCTTCGAAAAAGCCGTTGCCGACCGTCTCCTTGCGGAACATCGTTTTGACTCCATTGTGAAAGGAGCCGTAACTGTGACGCTTCACAAAGCCCAGGGGCGCGCTTTCGGAACATCCCGCCGCGATCACGCCGGGCAAAGCACGAACCCGATCGAGCAGTGATTGCTTGCACCCGGTATCAATGACAAACACGCCGCCTGCATCGAGCCGGCCTACCACTGCCTTGGCCAATGAAGTCTGCTCGAACACCACGGCGATGGTGCACAACAACCCGATCAGCACGGCGAATTGTGCGGTAACCAACACGTTGCGCAGCGCGCTGCCCGCCTGCACCGGGCCGCCCTTCAGGGCGGCAACCGGGTTTGTCGATCCCAACACCAGCGCGGGATAGGCCCCCGCCAGCAAGCCCACCAGCAATGTCGAGCTTCCGGCCCCAACCAGGAGCTGCGGATGCCGCCAATAATCGAAAGCCAGATCGGTACCGGACAGCCGGTTGAACTCAGGCAAGGCCAGCTCGACCACGCAGACCGCGAGAATGGCGCCGAAAGCTGCGTAAAGCGCAGCCTCGCCGATGAATTGCACAATGAGCTGACCGCGCGTCGCGCCTGCCGCCTTGCGGACGGCCACTTCAATGCGGCGGCGAGATGCTCGGGCGGTTGACAGGTTGACGAAGTTGATGATGGATACCGCGAGGATCAGCGTTCCAACCGCTCCGATTGCCCACAGCATTTCGATGCTGCCGTGATCCCGCATCGCAGCAACACCGGTCGGTGCGAGATGGATGGCGGCGATCGGCATGATGGGTAAAACGTTCCGCATACCCGTCCGCTTGCCGGGCAGTGCGCCCTGCTCGTGGATAAACTCATCGAGTGCGGCCCGAACAGCCTCAATGCTGACACCGGGTGGAAGTCGAAAGTAGCTGTTGGCATCCCAGGGCTTGCGAATGCTGCCGGGCGTCCTGTCCATGATCGTCGTCGGACTGAATTCCGCGCGATTGGAGCCGATCAGCGTGAAACTGAAATGTGTGTTGGCAGGAAGGTCCTGCAGGACCGCGGCCACTCTCATCACGTGCACACGATCCATCACCAGCGTCTCGCCCACCACGTGCTCGCGGCCAAACAGCCGCCGAGCGGTCGAACGCGTGAGCACTATGGCGTCCGGTCTCTGCAGGGCGGTCTGCAGGTCGCCCTGCTCCACCGGGAAGCGGAAAATATCGAAGAACTCCGGATCCGCCCACAACAGAT
>Ga0070665_100005127_pt1 | contig 13576 bp, 14 predicted proteins | sample KBSS13metaG_FD_65862 | JGI IMG/M metagenome (GOLD analysis project Ga0070665, IMG submission 65862) | Switchgrass rhizosphere microbial communities from Kellogg Biological Station, Michigan, USA - KBS S1-3 metaG | ecosystem: Host-associated > Plants > Roots > Rhizosphere > Soil ... | reverse complement strand
CACTCGTCGCAGAGGGTGACCACGACCGGGTCATCCTGGGCGAGCGCCCGACACCGTCCGTGGTCGTCTGACCGCTGGCGCCGACGGTTGTGCGGCGCGATCCGGATCGCCCCACATGCGCCCACCTCGACCGTGATGACCTTCGGAGCGCGCGGTCCGGGCGAGCTGGAGCTCGGTGCGACCGTTCACGGACGGGTGAACGGCGGACCGTCCCGTACGCCGATCGCAGGTGCCCGTTAACCGGTTCGCAACGACCCTCTCTGTCACCACACGTAGTCGTGCCACTACCTTCTGCGGCACGCTCCCCAGGAGGTGACCGCCACGTGGCACTCGCATCCATCTTGTCCGCCATGCCCGATCTGCTGCAGCGCACACTCGCGCAGCACTCGCCCGACCAGTACGGCTACTGCCGTGAATGCCGAGAGGCCTCCGGCATCGCCGCGCCGTGGCCCTGCGCCACCCGCGAGGTCGCCGAGGAGGCCCGGTACATCCAACGCGGCGGCCTCCCCGGCACGCTCGGCGGACGCCACCGCAACTGAGCCCGGCCAGACCCCCGAAGGGCCGTCCCGCATCCGCGGGGCGGCCCCTTCTCGTGCCGGACCCGGCACCCACCCGTGATCACCACACCCTCCTGCACATCCCGCCTGCCCATTCCGCGCTCATGGTGTGGTGATCTTCGCCTGCGGTGATCACCACACCGTCACTCCAGTTTTGGCTCGGCCGATTCGCGGTGAGGGTGTGGTGATCACCAGCAGGCTTGATCACCACACCTCCCCGCAGGTCCGGCCCGCCCAGAACTGCACTGAGGGTGTGATGATCTTCAGCCGCGGTGATCAGCACACCCTCAACCCGGTGCCGGCCCGGCCGATCCGCGGTGAGGGTGTGGTGATCTCCAGCAGGCATGATCACCACACCTCCCCGCAGCTCCGACCCGCCCAGAACTGCCGTGAGGGTGTGATGATCTTGAACCGCGGTGATCAGCACACCCTCAACCCAGTGCCGGCCCGACCGATCCGCGGTGAGGGTGTGGTGATCACCACACCCACACGGCACCGAGAGACCGGCGCCGCGACCCGTCACCGACCCCGGAGCGACCCCCCTACCCCCGAGCCATCCCCTACCCCCGAGCGCCCTCTACCCCGGAGCAGGCCCCCGCGCACGTCGGAACGACTCTGCCGAGAGCGGGGACCCGAGGCGCAGATCGAAACCGCTCTGAACCCCGATCGACCGCCGCGCCCGCACACCGCTGCGCCGGACGGTGCAGCCCCCGCGCCCACTGGCTAGCCCTTTCGGAGCACGAGAGCTGGCCGTCGCGCACCCCGGCGCGCTGAGCGGACAGCGGGGTGTGCGCTGCGCCACTGCTCGGCCGCCCACCGCGACCGTCACCACTCTGAGAGCCGCTCGCCGCTCTCCCTCTTCCGATCGTCTCACCAGGGGCAACCCGGCGCGGCGGACCCGCTCGGGAGCCCCTAGCGTCGGACACGACCGGATCACGGAACGATCACGAACGGCCCTGGAGCCCCCGAAGCTCCGCTCCCCCCGGGCCGCGCGAGTCCCCTGATCCGCCCGGGACCGGTCGACACCGAAACCTGAATACCCACGAGAGGTCGCAAGTGGCCCGGCATCGCTCCCCACGAGGCCGCACCGCGTTCCCCCGCTCCGCGACGTCGAGCTCCCCACGACGTCGCGCTCCCCGAGCGGGGGACGCGGTCCGGTCGATCCCCGGTCCCGTACGTCACGGGACCGCCGTCGTCCTCGCCGCGGGCGGGGTGGTCTCCGTACTCGGAGCCGCCGCGCCCCTGGCGGGCCCGCTCGCCGCGGGCGTGCAGGACGCGGCCGCCGCGTTCGGCACCGCGCCGATCGCGCAGCAGATCGACGGATCCCCCGATCCCGACGCCGGTCTGGACGCCCCCGTCCTCGGGGACAGCGTCGTGGGCGGCGCCCTCGCGGCGGTCCCCGCGGGGTCCGGCGAGGCGGTGACCCCGCCCGCCGCCGTCTCGCTGACGTACCTGTCCGACGCGGCCCGCACGGCGGGCGACCGTGCCGTCGCCGAACAGCGGCGCGTCGAGGACGAGGCCCGCGCCGCCGAGGAGCGCGCGAAGGCCGCGCTCTCCGGCCAGACCCTGCGCGCGGGTTCCGGCAGCGCGTCCTGCGGGATGAGCACCGCGAGCCTGGGCGCGGTCAAGGCCTGGGTCGCCGACGCCGCCGAGTTCCTCGGCTGCCGGTTCGGGCAGCCGCAGGTGCTGGGCGTCGGCAGCCGGGGCAACGCCTCGGACCACCCGTCCGGCCTCGCCGCGGACTTCATGACGAGCAACCAGGCCACCGGCGACGCCATCGCCGCGTGCGCGCTGCAGAACATGCAGGAGCTCGGGGTGAGCTACGTGATCTGGGACCGGCAGATCAACACCGGTTCGGGCTGGAAGCCGATGGAGGACCGCGGCAGCCCCACCGCCAACCACGAGGACCACGTCCACGTCTCGTTCCGCGACTCCGCCCCGAGCGGCACCCCCGCGAGCTGCTGACGACCGCTCACCGCTCGGCGCGACACGCACATCTCACCTTCCGTAGGCGAAACCGACGTTTCGTGACCTCTCCGCTACATTCGGTCGCGAACACGACGGTCCGGCTCCCCGACGGGCATCCCCAGTGCTCCGCCCGGGCCGACGGTTCACGAAGGTTGGTCGTGTCGCGGCACCGCTCCCCCGCCGCGGAGGCGACCGGTGCCACCGCGACGGTCGACGTGCGCCGTCCGCTCGCGGGGCCCGGCGCCCCGCAGGCGTCCCCCACCCCGTCACCCCTCTCGATGCGCTCACCCGCCGCGGTGACCTGGGCGGAGTCCCGGCGCTGTGCGCTGCGCCGGGGGATGACGGCCGCGGCCGTCACGAGTGGCGCCCTCGCCGTGGCCGCGCCGGCGGCGGCGTTGCTGCCCAGCGGGCTCGACGACGTCCGGGTCGGCCTGGCCGCGTCGAGCGCGGCCGCCGAGGCGCGCTCGGTCAGCGGGTCCGACGTCGTCGAGGAACCGGAGTTCCTGCAGGTCGATGGCGCGCTGCTGGCCGCGAGCGTGCTCCCGGTCCGCCACGAGACCGAGCCACCCGCGATCGACGCCGCCGAGCGCCTGCTCAAGTCCGCCGACCTGAACGCGGTGGCGCGCAAGGCCGAGGAGGAGCGCCTCGCCCGCGAGGCGCGGGTGAACTGCGACGCGGACCTCTCCGCCCTCGGCGCGGTGAAGCCACACGTCCGAGACGCCGCCCGGTTCCTCTCCTGCCTGTTCGACGAGCCGGACCTGATCGGCGTCGCAGGCCGCGGCCGCGTCTCCGACCATCCGACCGGCCGGGCGCTGGACCTCATGACCAGCGGCGCCGAGGGCGACCGGATCGCCGCCTGCGCCCTGGCCAACCGGGCCGCCCTCGGCATCTCGTACGTGATCTGGGAGCAGCGGATCAACTACGGCTCGGGCTGGGAGCGGATGGAGAACCGCGGCGGCGTGACCGAGAACCACTTCGACCACGTGCACATCAGCTTCGAACGCAGCGCCGGATCGGCCACCCCGTCCCCCGACCTCTGCACCTGACGCAGATCGGACGAAGGGGTCAGAGCCCGATGCGGGTGGGGCGGCCGTCCTCGTCCGTGTGCCAGATCCCGACCACCGCAGGCCTCGGCTGGCTGTCGCCACCGTCCGGCCAGTGGCTGGCCGGGTCGGCCGGGGTGGCGTCGTCGACGTCGCCGGGGTGTTGGACCGAGATCAGGACGAAGTCGTCCGTCACCACCGGCCCACAGGTCTCGGCGCCGATCGGGACCGAGGCGAACTGGGTGGTCCGCCCCCTCGTCTCCCCCTGCAGCGAGACGCCGAACAGGCCGTCGTTCTGCCCCAGTGCGCCGCCGGAGTCCGTGGAGATCCACAGGTTGCCGTGGGAGTCGAACGCCAGGTTGTCCGGCGATGTGATCGGGCTGACCTGCGACTTGTCGAACCCGCCGAAGTAGGTCGACGGGTCCGCGGGATCGCCGCAGACCAGCAGGATCGACCAGGCGAACGTGCTGCCGGTCGGGTCGTCGTCGGTCTCGACGAGCTCGATGACGTGCCCGTGCTTGTTGTCCGCCCGCGGGTTCGCCTCGTCCGGCCCCGCCTTGCCCGCCTTGCCGCGGTCGGTGTTGTTGGTCAGCGCGAGGAAGACATGCCCCGTCGTCGGGTGCGGCTCGACGTCTTCGGGTCGGTCCATCTTGGTCGCCCCGACCCGGTCGCCTGCCTCGCGGGTGAAGACGTAGACCTCCTCCGCGGACATTCCCGGGACGAAGCTCGTCGTGCCCGACGCGAGCTTGATCCACTCCCCGGAGCCGTCGAACTCCCCGTCGGCCGTGCCGTCGCCGGTGAACCTCGCGACGTACAGCGTGCCGTCGGACAGCAGCGACCGGTTGTGCTCGCGGGCGCGGCGGCTCTGTCCGTTCTGGACGGTCTTCGCGGAGACGAACTTGTAGACGTAGTCGAAGCGCTCGTCGTCGCCGAGGTAGGCCACGGCGTGGCCGTCCTTCGACAGCCGGATGGTGGCGCCCTCGTGCTTGAACCGGCCGAGCGCGGTGTGTTTGACGGGCCGGGCCTGCGGATCGTGCGGATCCACCTCGACGACCCAGCCGAACCGGTTGGCCTCGTTCGGCTCCTTGGCCAGGTCGAACCGCGGCTCGACGGTCTCCCACGCCCGTTCCGACGCCCCCTCGGCGAAGCCGTAGCGGGCGAGCCGGGCGTCGGCCGGGTCCGCGTTGGCGAAGTACTGGTTGACGTTCTCCTCGCCGGACAGGAACGTGCCCCACGGGGTGACGCCCCCGGAGCAGTTGTTGAACGTCCCCAGCACGACCGTGCCGGTCGGGTCCGCGGAGGTCCGCAGCAGCGACGAGCCCGCCGCAGGCCCGTCGAGCACGAACTCCGAGGTGCCGGTGTACCGCCGGTTCCGGCTGCCCTCGACGTCGACGGTGATCCGCCCGTCCCGGTCCCGGACGATCTCCACGACGGACAGCCCGTGCGCGGCCAGCCCGATCCGGACCTGCTCCTCGGTCGGCGCCTCGGCGTCGTAGTCGCGGAACATCAGGGGCTCGAGGGTGTACTCGTGGTTGTTGAACATCACCCAGCGCCGGGCGGGGCCCTCGAGCAGGATCAGCCCGCAGAAGTCGTTGTTGTAGCCGAACTGCTGCGCCTGCGCCTCGGCGGTCTGCCGGTCGAAGTCGAACTCCGGCGCCCCCGGCACGATCGGGTCGCCCCAGCGCACCACGACGTGCTGCTCGTAGCCCCGCGGGACCCGCACCGCGTCCTCGAGGTTCGGCGGGACCGTCTCGTAGTCGAGGCCGTAGGGGGCGGGTGACGGCGCGGGAGCCGCGGGCAGCGGCTCGGCGGCGGCCGCGACGGACGTGCCGACCAGCGCGGTCGCCCCGGTCGCGAGCCCGAGCACGGCACCGGCGCGGAGGATGCCGCGGCGGTCGAGGACGGTCTGCAGCACCTCGCCGAAGTACGGGTTGGCGGAGCGGTTCGGCTCCGGCTGGGCGCAGGCGTCGCCGCACCGGTAGCGGCAGGTCAGGCCCTGGCGGCCGCGATGGACCACGGGGAGCGGGCTGCCGTCGCACGACAAGGACACGGTCGTCCTCCTGGTGGGAGCGTCCGGCGTTCGGGTCGCCGGATCGAGTCACCCGGGGACGCTAGGTAGCCGAGGCGAGGACCGGATGAGCGCAGGATGGCCGGTCGGTGAACGCGCTGCCCGTCGTGACGAACGCCCTACGGCGTGGCGGTGTGCGCCCGATGGCCGTGGGTGCGGCGCCGCTCCTTCATCTCCGCCTCGAACACGTGCCTGCGCCCGCCGACCAGGTCCTCCCGCAGCGCGCGCTCGGTCTCCTTCAGCGGGCCGTAGTAGCCGTCGTCGAACTCCTCGACGATCTGGAAGCTCCAGCGACCCTCGATCGCGTTGCGTCCCACCAGCTCCGTCGCGATCCGCTCCGCCCACTCGGTGTGCCCGCCGGAGCGCAGGGTGTCGACGACGTCGTCGAGCATGGCGTCCGCACCCCCCATGAGCTGGTGGAACTCGTAGAGGGCACCGCGGGCGCGCTCGATGCGTTCGAGCATCTCGGAGAGCTTGCCGGTGGCGGCGACGTCGTCGTCGGAGGCACCGTCGGGACGGGCGTGGATCGGGTCGAGATCGGCCATCCCACGGGGTACCCCACCGGAGGCCACTTCAGTGTGACGGCGGTAACATTCGAGGCGTTCTGCATCGATGGAGATGGGGGAGCCGGATGCGCGTGGGGATCCTGACCGGCGGGGGCGACTGCCCCGGCTTGAACGCCGTGCTGCGGGCCATCGTCCGCAAGGGGGTGCCCGCGTACGGACACGAGTTCGTCGGGTTCCGGGACGGGTGGCGCGGGGTGCTGGAGGCGGACGTCACGCCGCTCGGCATCCCGGAGGTGCGCGGGCTGCTGCCCCGCGGCGGCACGGTCCTGGGCTCCTCACGGACCAACCCCTTCGCCGGCGATGACGCCGCCGACGGGCCTTCCGAAGGCGCGGCCCGCATCCGACGCAGCCTCGCCGACCTCGGGGTCGAGGCCCTGATCGCGATCGGCGGGGAGGACACGCTCGGCGTCGCGGCGCGGCTGCACGACGAGGGGCTGCACGTCGTCGGGGTGCCGAAGACGATCGACAACGACCTCGGCGGCACGGACTACACCTTCGGCTTCGACACCGCGGTCTCCATCGCGACCGAGGCGATCGACCGGCTGCACACCACCGCCGAGTCCCACCACCGCGTGCTGATCGTCGAGGTCATGGGCCGCCACGCCGGCTGGATCGCCCTGCACGCCGGGATGGCGGGCGGGGCGAACGCGATCCTCATCCCGGAGCGCCCGTTCTCCGTCGACGCCGTGCAGGGCTGGGTGGAGAGCCGCTTCCGGGACCGGTACGCGTCGATCATCGTGGTGAGCGAGGGCGCGATGCCCGAGGGTGGCGCCGAGGTCCTGCAGAGCGGGCAGAAGGACGCGTTCGGGCACGCCCGGCTCGGCGGCGTCGGGGACTGGCTGGCGCACGAGATCGAGCGGCGCACCGGCAAGGAGGCCCGGACCACGGTGCTCGGGCACGTCCAGCGCGGCGGGACGCCCACGGCCCGGGACCGCTGGCTCGCCACCCGGTTCGGACTCCACGCGATCGACGCCGTGCAGGCCGGTGACTGGGGCATGATGACGGCACTGCGCGGTACGGACATCGTCACGGTGCCGCTGCTGGAGGCGACGAAGGAGCTCAAGACCGTCGACCCCGCGCTGTACGCCGAGGCCGAGGTGTTCTTCGGCTAGAAACACTTCGTAGTCCGGAGGTAACCATCCGGACATCGATCACGCCGGCCTGCGTTCTACAAAGGGAACCGACGCCCGTCTCGACGGATCGGAGGCCCCGCCGTGGACCGTATCGCTCTGCTCGCCTGTCCCGCGGAATGCCGTGCCGACCTCGCCCACCGCGCCCACCACGACCGGCTGCTGGCCGTGGAGCGGGACGCGGACGCGGTCGTCGAGCTGTTCGAGACGGCGGTGACCTGGGCGGAGCTGGAGTACCCCGAGGACACCACGATCCCGCCCGCGCAGTGGGTGGAGTTCGCCGAGCGGCACCGCTGGCAGGACCCCGACCGGGTGCTGCGCATCTTCCTGCTCGCCGCGGACATGGCGGGCCGCGGCGCCCGCCCGGCCCCGGCGCCGCTGGTCAGGGCCTCCGGGGACGGCATCTGTCCCACCCTCGCCCCCGCACCGGTCCGCCACCTGCGCATCGCGCCCTGAGCTTGCTCCCGGGCGCGTCGGCGGAGCATCCTCGACGCACCCCGCGGGAGGTGCGATGACGGTCTGGGACATCAGCAGGCACCCCACGGGCGAGCAGTTCGACTTCTGGCGCGAGGTGATCTGCCAGGCGTTCGTCCCGCTCGCGCCGACCCGCACGGCCGCCGAGCCCGGGTTCGCGGCACGCGTGGAGACCCGCGCCCTGGGCGCGGTGAACCGGGCCCGGATCGACTCGCGCCCCCAGCTCACCGACCACGGTCCGCGCGAGGTCAGCCGCTCGGCGGGCGAGTACGTGTTCGTGAACCTGCAGCTCGCGGGCTCGTGCCGGGTGCGGCACGGCGAGGTCGAGTCGGTCGTCGAGCCCGGCCGGTTCGTCCTGCTGGACACCGCCGAGCCGTACTACCTGCGGTTCGACGAGCCGTGGCGGATGTTGTCCTTCCGGGTCCCGCACGCGCACCTCGGCGGGCGACCGCGCTCCCCCGCCCTGGGCCGCGCGCTCGACGGGCGGGGCGGGACCGGGCACGTCGTCACCGCGCTGATGGACGCGTTGTGGCGGCTCGGCGACACCGGCCCGTCGGCGGACCTCGAGCAGTCCTTCGCCTCGGCGGTCGGGGCCGTGCTCGGTGGACCCGCGCCCGCGCCCGGTGACCTGCGGGCCGCGGTGCTCCGGCACGTGGGTGCGCACCTCGGGGACCCCGGGCTGTCCGTCGGCTCGGTGTGTCGCCGCTTCGCGGTCTCCCCGCGGACCCTGCACTCGGCCTTCGAGGGCCACGAGTCGAGCTTCGCCGCGACCGTGCGGCGGATGCGGCTGGAGCGGTGCGCCCGGGCGCTGGCCGATCCCGCCGAGACCGCGGGGATCACCGCGATCGCGGCCCGGCACGGCTACCCGGACCCCGCGGCCTTCAGCCGGGCGTTCCGCCGGGAGTACGGCATGGCCCCCCGCGAGCTGCGCGGACGGCACAGGATCTCCGCACCCGAGGCCAAGACCGACGCGGACGCGCGCGGGGAGGCTGGGGCCCCGTCCTGAAGGAGGCCCCGTGTCCGTCTCGTTCACCCTCTCCCCCGCCCAGGAGCAGCTCAAGCAGGCCGCGCGGCAGTTCGCGGACGAGCACCTGCGCGATCTCGCCGCGGCCGTCCGCGCGGAGCCCGACCCCCGCCGCCGCGCCCTGCTGGCCCGCCCGGCGTTCGAGAAGGCCGTCGGCGCGGGGTTCCTCAAAGGACTGATCCCGGCCCCGTTCGGCGGCGCCGCGGGCGGTGGGGTGGACGCCGCGATCCTGATCGAGGAGTGGGCCGCGCAGAGCCCGGACTTCGTCATCTCGATGGCGGGCCCGCTGATCGCGCTCGCCCCGGTCTACGAGGCCGGGACGCCCGAGCAGGTCCGCCGGTTCGTCGCGCCGTTCCTCGCCGACGCAGGCGCGCCCGTCGCGGCGATGGCCTACTCCGAGCCGGAGGGCAGCGCCAACTTCGACGCCCCGCCGCCCGCCGAGGGCACCCGCACCGTCGCCCGCCCGGACGGCGACCACTGGGTGATCGACGGCCGCAAGCAGTGGGCCTCCCACCTGCCCGGCTGGGACGGCGACGGCCCCGAGATCATGACCGTCGTCTGCCGCACCCCCGGTGGGATCTCGCTGGTCGTGGCCGAGCGCGAGCACCTCGCGGGCCACCTGGAGGTGGAGGAGTATCTCGACCTGCCCGGGCTCGCCGGCTGCCTCACCGCCCGCGTCCGGCTGCACGGGGTCCGGGTGCCGAAGGAGAACCTGATCGGCGCCGAGGGCCAGGGACCGGCCCTGACCCGCAACGCGTTCGTGGCCAGCGGCGCGTCCATCGGCACCTTCGCGACGGCGGCGATGCGGCAGGCCTTCGACGTCGCCTACCGGTTCGCCACCACCGAGCGGCGCGGCGGCGCCGAGCCGATCATCGCCCACCAGGCCGTCTCGGACGTCCTCGCCGACGCCAAGGGCCGCATCGAGGCCGTGCGGCTGCTGTCCTGGCGGGCGCTCGACGCCGCGCTGTCCGGCGACCCGGCGGGCCCCGAGCTGGCGTTGCACGCCAAGGTGTTCGGCTCCGAGACCGCGGTCGACGTGATCACCGGGCTGGTGAAGATCGTGGGCGTGACCGCCTACGACACCGCGTTCCCGCTGCTCCGGTACCTCAACGACGCGCTGGCCTACCCGGTCATCGAGGGCAGCAACACCGGCGTCCGACGACGGCAGCTCCAGGACCTCCTCCGGACCCCCGGCTACGACCCGCTCGCGGCCTCAGGGATGCGGTAGGCCGGTGATCGGGGTGGCGTGCAGGTCCAGGACCTGCACAGTCTCCCCGTCCCGGGTCAGCGAGAGGACGGCGGAGTCGTCGAGGGTGCCGACCACCGCCGCGGCCAGGTCCCGCTCGGCGAAGGCGGCCAGGCACTCCGCCTCCCGCCCGGCGGGCACGCAGAGCAGGAAACCGAAGCTCGGGAAGCAGTTGAACCAGCGGACCAGCGGCACACCCGACGGTGCGGGGACCGCCGAGACGTCCACGGTCACCCCGAGCGACCCCGGTTCGAGCAGCATCGCCAGCGACCCGACCAGCCCCGCCATGCTGATGTCCTTGGCCGCCACCACGATCCCGGCCTCGGCGAGCGTGCCCAGCAGCCGGACGTCGCCCGCGCTGCGCCGACCGCGGGACTCGAAGGCGGGGAAGAAGGGGAAGTCCTCGCGCATCCGCCCGTCGAGCGCCGCGGCGACGACCAGCGACTGCCCCGGCGCGGCCCGGGTGACCGACAGCGGCGCCTTCGTGTGGCCGACCGCGAACGCCGACAGCGCGGGCTCGCCGTGGTGCAGGGTGAAGTGCCCGCCGACGATCGGCACGTCGTAGAGCTCGGCGGCCTCGCGCATCCCGGCCAGGGCCTTGCGCGCCACCGGCTCCGACGCGACGACGGTGTCCACGACGCCGAGCGGCACCCCGCCCATCGCCGCCACGTCGTTGACGTTCGCGAGCACCGCGGCGAACCCGGCGCCGTGCGGGTCCGCGGCCACGAACGGCGGGAACAGGGCCTCGCCGCAGGCGATCACACCGTCCCCGACCACCGCGCCGTCGTCCCCCGGGCCCGACTCCCAGTCCGTGCCGCCGAACACCTCGCCGACCAGGGCGATCTCGGCCTTCGCCGCGAGGCCCGGGTTGGCGAGACAGGCCTCGGCGATGTCGGTCAGCGACTCACCCACGCAGGATCACCCAGGTCGCTCGCACCGGTTCGGACCCGGTGTTGTGCCAGGAATGGCCGCGGTCCGTGGGGTAGTGCACCGTGTCGCCCGCCTCCACCTCGTAGGTCTCCCCCGCCACGTCGACGGTCAGCACCCCGGAATGCACTAGGACGAGCTCCTCGCCGGGCCGACGAGGGCGGGTGTCCCCGCTCCCCCCGCCGGGCTCGACGACCACCGCGACGGCCGCCGTGCGCAACGCGTCCGACGGCGCCGCGAGCCCCGCCGCCTGCACCCCCCGCGCGCCGGGCACCCAGTCCCGCGGCGCGGGCAGCCGGTCCTTCGCCTTCACGTGCACCGCCGAGGGGGGCTCGGCGCCGGTGTCGTCCACGAAGGCCGACACGGGCTGGCCGAGGGCGCCGGCGAGCTTGAGCAGCGTGGTGATCGTGGGCACCATGTCCCCACGCTCGACCTTGTGCACGGCCGCCGCGGAGACGTCGGCGCGGACCGCGAGCTGCTGGAGGGACAGTCCCAGCCTGCTGCGCGCGGCACGCACCTTCGGCCCGATCGCGTCGACGATCGGCTCCCAGGTCGGCGTGCTCACGTTGACCATCCTAGACGGCGTTCACCTATGGTGGACACTCCTGACCCTCGGAGGCCCGGTGTCACCCGACCCGTCCCGGTCTCGGCCCTACCGCCCCGCGAGACCGCCGTCGGCCTTCGCGCGCAGGCTGGTGCGCGGAACCGGCACCGACGGCGTCGTCGACGAGCTGCGGGCCGTGATCCTCTCCGGCGAGGCCGCCCCCGGCATGCCCATCCCGCTCGACGAGATCGCCCACGTCCTCGGGATCAGCCCGATCCCCGTCCGCGAGGCCCTGAAGACGCTGATCGGCGAGGGGCTCGTCGACCACCGCCCGCGCGGCGGGTACACGGTCGCGCGGATCACCGTGGCCGAGCTGTCGGAGCTCTACGTCGTGCGGGGCGTGCTGGAGCAGGCCGCGCTCGCCGCCGCCCTCCCCCTGGCCACCCCCGCGGACCACGAGGAGGCCCGGGCCGCGCACGAGGCCGTGGGGCGGGCGCTCGCCGAGGGCGACATGCCCGGCTACCACCGGGCCTCGCGCCGGTTCCACCTCGCGCTGGTCGCCCCCGCCCGGATGCGACGGCTGCAGGGCATGCTCGAGTCCGCCTGGAACGTCACCGAGCCCTACCGCCCCATGTCCCAGCTGTCCGACGAGGGCCGCGCCGGCCTGCACGCCGACCACGCAGGCATGCTCGCGGCCTTCGAGGCCGGGGACGCCGAGGCCCTCCTCGCCGAGGCCATCGAGCACCACGAGCAGCTCCGCCGCGCCGTCGCCGCCCTCCCCGGCGACCCAGCCCTCTTCGCCGACCCCTGAGCCTTCCCCATGATCAATCCGAGCGTGACAGGAGCGCACGGGCAACGACCGTCCCGTCACACTCGCAACGATCACGCGGCGCGGGCGGGACAGGACGGTCCTCGCCGCAGCACTCGCGTCACACTCAGAACGATCACCGACGAACGTGACAGGACCGCACCCGCAACAACCGTCCCGTCACACTCGCAACGATCACACCCGACGAGCGGGACAGGACGGTAGGCCCACCTCCGACCGGACGGCGAAAAACTCGGGCACCTGGAAGCGCCTGCCGGGCTCCGTGAGGAGCTGATAGACCATCCGACTGCGCTGCCCGGGATCGGTCAACCGGGCGGACCGGTCGGCCCGTGCTCGGCGACGAGCCGCGCGATCCGGCTCCGCACGGTCTTCTCCGACGGTCGGCGCGGTCTACGTGCCCGCCGCCGGCGTGACTCCGTCGGAGGAGCTGTTGGCGTGGAGCGCGGAACGCCTCTCCCCCGCCCGCCGCCCCCGCCACTTCACCGCCGTCGACGAGCTGCCGCGCTCCAGCGTCGGGAAGATCAAGCGGTTCCAGGCGAAGGGCCTGCTCACGCCTCCGCGGTGATCCACCCGAGCGTGACGGGAGCGCTGCGGTCGCGACCGTCCTGTCACACTCGGAACGATCACCCGTGGCGAGTGGGACACGACGGTCGCAGCCGCAGCACTCCCGTCACACTCGGATGGATCAGTCGAGCGGGAGGATCTTGACGATCCGCGCGGCGGTGCGGCCGGCGCGGCGGGCGTCGGTGCTCCGCTCGACGGGCCGGTCGGGCCGCAGGCTCGCGTGGTGCACGACGGCCGTGCCGTCGGTGCCGACGCCGATCCCCACCTCGAGCGGGCTGGCCAGGGCCGCGGCGTGGGCCAGGGCCACCGGGTCGCCCTCCCCCGGCTCGACCGTGACCGGCACGCCCTCCTCCTCGGCGCCCGCGCACACCAGCCGGAGCACACCCGCCCCCACCGCACCGCGCACGACGATCGCGGGCGGCTCGACCCCGCCGCTCACCGCCGCCCCGCTCCCGCGTCGGACTTGCGGTCCGCAGTGTCGGACTCGCGCGACGCAGTGTCGGACTCGCGGTCCGCAGTGTCGGACTCGCGCGACGCAGTGTCGGACTCGCGGGATGAGATGTGCGACTCGCGGGATGGGGGGTGCGACTCGCGGGATGAGGGGTGCGACTCGCGGGATGGGGTGTGCGACTCGCG
>Ga0070665_100005125_pt1 | contig 13580 bp, 7 predicted proteins | sample KBSS13metaG_FD_65862 | JGI IMG/M metagenome (GOLD analysis project Ga0070665, IMG submission 65862) | Switchgrass rhizosphere microbial communities from Kellogg Biological Station, Michigan, USA - KBS S1-3 metaG | ecosystem: Host-associated > Plants > Roots > Rhizosphere > Soil ... | reverse complement strand
CTTCAACAGCGACGGATGGTCGAATTGCGCGAGCAGACGGGCTTCGTTGATGAAGCTGCGGAGCCCGACGCCGAACGTTTCCGCGTGCCGCTCGGACCTGACCGCGACGGTAAGTCCATCCATGCGGCCGGCAAACGACGACGGCATGTATTCCTTGAGCGCGACATTGCGCTGCAGCGAGCGATCGTGCACCAGGTACACGATGCCGAAGCCTCCTTCGCCGATGAGGCTCGAGATCTGGAATTCGCCGATCTGCGTGCCGATCGGCAATGCGTTGCGCGAATAGTTGGCGGCGGCCTGGCGTTCGGCCTTTGATATCCGGCCCGGGACCTCGCCCGGCATCAAAGTGCGTTCGTCATCCTCCTCCGGGGATACCGGACTCATCGCGGACCCATTACACGACGACGAGGCACGGGGCCTGCCTCAGGCCCATTGCGGATGATCCGGAACATCGCCGTCCTCCATCCCGAGCAGGAGCTCCACGAAGCGATCTTCGGACGGCAAGCCCGCGAACAGGTTGATCTCCGTGGTTCCGGTGGCGCCCACGATGGACCACCAGATTGTCTTGCCCGACGAGTTCGCGTCTGCGGCGCGCATCGCCGCGCTGCGCAACGCATCGAGGGCCGTTTGCGAATGCGACAGCCGGAACCCGCGTGAATCGGGAGCGGGATGCTGCCACCATGCTGCCAGGGCGTCGATCGTGCCGTCCGCCTCGGGATCAAAATCGGCACCCTGCGCGAATGGGCAGCGCTCGAGGTCGCGCTCGAGATCGCTGGCGGAAAAGTCGGCGTTGAGCGCGGACAACGCGACCTTCTCGAGATCGGCAAACCACGACTCCGCGGAGAGAATCATCGTCATCGTGTCGATGCGGGGATCGCGCTCGAGCTCGAGGGCGAGCGTCAGTGGAAAGTGGCGGCCCACCTTGTCGACGCTCGGCATGAGCACGCCCGCCCAGGCGCTGCCGTCGAGGACCTTCGGCATCAGGGCGAATCGCCAGATCGGGCTCGTGAGATAGGTGTCGAGCCAGCGGTCCCCGAGGGCGGCTCGGCTCGCGGCCATGGAATGCTGCAGCCACGAGTCCCAGGCGCTGATGAAGGCGGGCGGAAGGCGGCGCGACGCAAAGTCGCCCAATGCTGGAATCTTTCCGTACCAACCGGCGGCGAGGTTCACAATTTTTCGGGGCAGGAGAACTGCTCGAGCTCCGGCAAGCGGAACGGATTCTGCACGCTGCTCGTGGTCACTTCGAATTTCGCCTTTCGGCCATCGATAGTGAAGGTCACAAGGAAGCGCTCCGCCTGCGGCGTGGTTTCGATCTTGGCGCGGTCGAGCATCCGGAAGAGGGCCCATGGGCCATCGAAAATCTGGGCGGACGAACCACTCGCCAGGGGCGGCGAGAATTGCAGGCGTGTCTGGGTGCTGCCGCGCGGACCCGGCCACTGCACTGCCGTGCGGACCTGCGGGCCGTGGCTGTAGCTCACGACCTGACCATCGACGTCGAGGATGAGCTGCGTGATGGACGCATCCATTTCCATCGGCTTGAAGTCGAGCCGGAATCCCGCCGTGCGAGCGCCGCGGAAGAAGATGTCGCGAATCGCCTGCGCCCGCTGGAATTGGAGCAGCGTGGCCGAGGATGTGGTGATCGTCGAGTCCCCGACCTGGCGGAAACGCCAAGGCCGGGTCGCGGTATCGACGTACGACGCGAGATTCTTCTGAAAAAAGTCGTCGATGATTCCGCCCGGCGCAAAAAGGCGGGCAAAATCGTCCTGGGTCACATCGCGATTGCTCGAGCGCACGAAGGGATAGCGCCCGGAGATGGCGTCCTCGCAAAACTTGCCGATCCCGGTCGGAATGGCTCGGCTGATGTTTTCGCGCGTCGCGCCCAGCGCCTGGTTGGCGCCGCCCTGGGAGAGCGTCAACAACATCGAGCGCAGTGGTTCGGGCAGGCGTCCCGCTTCCGCCTTGATCTTCGTCGGAATATCGCTCGGCGGCGGCGCGCTCGCGGACTTGATGGCGGTCTGCGTCGCCAGCAACAGCGTGTAGAGCTCGCCTATCAATTGCACGGTGGCGTCTACTGGCGCCGGCTGGCCCGGACCCGCGCTGCGTGCCAGGCGCCGCAAATTGTCGAATCGATCGTCGACGATCGCCTCGAGGCGCGAGGGATCCGCGGTGGACGCGGGCTGGCCTCGCTGCTGGTTCAAAAGCTTCATGAGATCGTCGCGCCGCTTCGTGACGGTTTCGGTCGCCTTGTCGATCAGGTCCTTCTCGGTGGCCTCGGTTCTCTGCAGCGTCACCTCCTTGACGATCGCCCGCAGCAACTGCGGCAGCGGCGACTCCGGCCCGGAGAGGACGCGCGCGGATTGAACCGACTGCTCGAGATTGCCCGCTTTGATCAATTTGATGTCGTTGACGAACTGCTCCCACGTTCGCGCATATTCTTCGAGATAGACACGGCGAACCTCGAGATTCAGGCGATTGCGTCCCTCGAGATCGATGACCTTGCCCTTGTCCTGAACCGCTGTGCCGAGGACCCATTCCTCTTCGTCCGCCAGTTGCTTTGCGACCTGCTCGGCTGCGGGAATGAAGACCTTGTAGTAGCCGTCGTAGCTGAAGAGTCCCGGGACTCCCTTGGTCAGCGGCTGTCCGCTGCTCATCACGAATACCGATGCTGCCGTGGGCCCGGCCGCGCGCGCGACCGAGAATTGCTGCAGATCGCTACCCAGACCCTGCCGCTTCAGCCGGTTGTACACCCGCTGCGGAATCGGGGTGCGCGCGAGGGCGTCCCGTGCGGACGCGATCAACTGGGCATCGGGTGGGATCGGCGACGAAACGGCGCCGCGGCGCAGCAGTGCATTCAGATGCGAAACGAGCTCCTTCCTCTGCTCGACCGTGACCTCGCGCGGCAGCGTCGATTCCCAGTCCGCGGTGATGAAGAGCTTCAATGCGTTGGCATCGAAATGCCGGGCATCGTTCAGCATGACGTACGCTTTCAACCCCTCGTAGAGCAACTCCGGATTCTGCTGGCCACTGGTGCGCAGCTGCTGCTCGATCCTCGCCTGCAGGCGCGGCAGGAAGGCGTCCTGCAACAGACGCTGATAGGCCGCAGTCGCGGCCGCGCCGAGCTTGTCCCCCTGGTACAGCCCGAAGGTCATGGATAGCGGCGCTTCATCTTCGGCCGCTTGCGCGGTGACCGCGAGATTGCGCACGGTGCGCAGCGTCGGCAACAACGAAACGACGTCGGAGCTCGAGCTGCCCTGCAGCGCCTCGAATTGCTTCGAGGCCTCCTGCAGATTGGCCTCGACGTCGGCCACATACGTCTTGTTGCGCGAATAGCTGATCGACCATGCCGCGATAGCTCCGATGGCGACCAGCCCGGCCAGCGACAGCACCGCCCAGCGCAGGATCGAGCGGCGGCGCTCCCAACGCAGATTGGTTCCCGCGATCCCGGCCTCGGCGAACATGACGTCCTTGATGAGCCGGGTCAGGAAATAGGACATGCCGGTCGGCTTGCTCGGCGGCAGCACCAGGGCTTCGAGGCCGAATGCGCGCGAGAGCTGCCCCATGATGCGATCGATCGGGCTGCCTTCCTGCGTGCCGCTCGTGAAGTACACGCCGCGCACCATCGGCCGGACCTCGAAGCTCGATGGCTCGAAGACATGGGCCAGGAACTCGACCAGGGGCTCGCGCAGGGTGGCGAACTGTTGCGGAAAGCTGTAGATCAGTGCGCGCTTCTGCAGATCGTGCTCCTGCTGGAGGCGATCGACGAGCCGGTCGTTGAGGCGCTGCTCCAATGCTCCCAGCTCGTCGTTGATGCCGGGCATGGGAGCGGAGTCGGTTTCCGTCAAGGGGAAGGTCACACCCCATACCTGGGCGCGGTCCTCGCGTCCGTACTCGCTGAAGAAATCCATGAAGCCGGCCAGCAAGTCGGCCTTGGTGACAAGGACATACAGCGGAAAGCGGATTCCCAGATGCTCGTGGAGCTCCTGGATGCGGCTCCTGACGGCAGTGGCCTGCAGTTCCAGCGACGCCTTGCTCTGCTCCAGAAGGTCGGCGACGCTGACAGTGACGATGACACCGTTGATCGGCCGGCGCGGCCGATACTTCTTGAGGAGCTCCAGGAAGCCCTTCCACGCCTTGCGGTCGACCTGCTGGTCGCTTTCCTGGGTCGTATAGCGGCCGGCGGTGTCGAGGAAAACCGCTTCGTCGGAAAACCACCAGTCGCAATTGCGCGTCCCGCCCACGCCGCGGATCTTTTCCTGGCCGATGCGCTCGCTCAACGGAAAGCGAATGCCGCAATTGACGAGCGCGGTTGTCTTGCCCGAGCCCGGCGCGCCGATGAAGATGTACCAGGGGAGGACGTAGAGATATTGCCGACCCGGCAATAGCGAGCGAAGTCCGGACGACGTTCCATCCTTGCCGCGCTTCAGCAGGGCAACCGCTTCCTCGAAGCGCTTTTGCAGCTTTTCGAGCTCCTGCGCGGCGGCGACGTCCCCCGGCGGAACCTCTTCCGCGGCGGGCTTTGCAAGGCCGCTCATCAACTGGGTATTCGAGCGCACCGCCTTGATCAAGCGCCATAGCAGATAGCCGACTACGATCAGCACGACGACGCAGATGAGTATCACGCGCGAGCGCTCGGACTCGAGCGGCTGGTAATCGGCAATGGCGATCAGCGGCCCGACGTACCAGATCAGCATGCCGATGGCCCCGATGCCGAGCAGCGACGCGGTCCAGCGATTGAAGAGGAACAGGAAGATGGAGCTCATGTCGCGATCGAGGTTTCCATGGCGGGCGGCCGGGAGGTTGCTATCGCTCGCGTGCTACTTGGGCGCATCGGCGCCGCGACTCAAGACGAGGGTCACTTCGACCCGCCGATTGCGACTGCGGCCTTCAACCGTGTCGTTCTTGGCGATGGGCTCGGTTTCGGCGCGGCCCTCGGCGGTGATGCGGGCAGGTGCGACGGTCGCGGAGAGCATCTGCGCCACCGAGTGCGCCCGCTCCTGAGACAGATGCCAATTGGAGGGAAACCGGGCGGTGCGAATTGACTGGTTGTCGGTGTGGCCGCTCACGACGACCTGCCCGGCTACCGAATTCAAAGCGGTTGCGATGCGCGCGATGAGCGGCTCGTACGCTGCGGCAATCGTAGCGCTGCCCGGGGCGAACAGGCCATCGCCGCGAATCGTCACCACGCTGCGCGCGTCTTCGTCGCGTACGGCAACCAGTCCTTCCGCGATCTCCTTGGCGAGGAATTTCGCGAGTCTCGCTTCCGAGGCGGGTTTGGGCGGGGCGGCGGGGGCGGTCTTGACGCGGATGGCCTGGATGCCGGCGAACACCGGATCGGACGCGGTGTTCAACAGATAGCTGAACCCGGCGTAGATCCCCAGCAGGACGAGACCAAGGACGGCGAGCGTCACCCAGATCGGGACCGCGAAGAGCGCGGAGTGGCGCTTTCCCGTTGCCGGTAGCCAGTGCGGCGACAGATCGCGTTCATACTCTCCCTGGGTGCGGCGCAGGATCTGGGTGAGCCGCTCCCGCACGGCCTCGAGTTGCGCCTTGCCGTTGTCGAGCATCCGGTAGCGGCCTTCGAAGCCGAGCGCCAGGCAAACATCCATCAGTTGCAGGAGGTCGAGGTTCTCGGCCGGATTCTCCGCAAGCTTCGACAGCAGCTGAAAGAACTTCTCGCCGCCGGAGGCTTCGTTGTGGAACATGATGAGCAGGCTGTACTGCTGCCACATTCCCGAGCCGCCCCAGGGGGTGGACGATGCGGTTTCGTCCAGCAGCGTGCAAAGCGCGTACCGGGCGGCGATGATCTTTTGATTCGGGATGTGCGCCGCCTGGGCGCGACGCTCGAACTCCTTGATGTCCCGCGCCAGCGATTCGCGCAGCGATTGCGGGTCCGGATGGTGAAGCGTGCCGCGCAATCGCGGCACCATCGCGAGCAGCGCGTTGGCGGCAGCGAGGAGCGGATTCATCCCCGAGATGACGGCGCTTCGTTCCTCCCATGCTGGAGTCATCGTTCGAACCGGAGGCGGGACGCGGGCCTGCCCCGCGCCGCGCGCGCCCGGCGATGGAACCATGACCGTGCGATCGGTGCCCTGAGGCGCGAACGGGTCGTCTTGGCTCATGGGGAGGAGGGGCTATCCCCGAATGGCCCAGAATTCCATCTCGAGCCCTGGAAATTCACCCGCGATGTGAATGGCAATCCCGCCCGTGCGTTCGAGCTGTTTCCACAATTCTCCGCCGCGCTCGAGCTCGAAGTAGTTGAACCCGGCGTGGTAGGGAATCTGGCGCGGCGCGACCGGCATGGGCCGTACCGGGATGCCCGGCAAATGCGAATTCACCAGGGCGCCGATGCGTTCGGCCGGAGCGACGGTCGCGTGGCTCATGAACCGCGAGCGCAGCGCGTCGGGCGGAACCTGGGCGTTCACGGCAAAGACGAAGGTCGCGGACTTCAGCAGATCGAGATCGGGAATGATCCCCACCTTGACGCCGAACTTGCGATCCTGCAAGTCGATAGGCACGGCGTTCTGCTCGAGCACCATGCTGAAGGATCGCTTCAGGTCCGCGATCAGCGGCTTGAAGCACGCCTCGAGGTCGTCGTGCTCGTAAGCGGGGAAGGCATCGGGACGTCGATTGGCGTGGCTGAACGTGGCGAGACTGCCGGCAAGCTCGAGGCAGATCGCGAACAGGCGCTCGGGATGGACGACGAGGCTGCCGCCCAGATGCGCGAACACCGGCTCGAAACGATTGATGATCTGGAGATAGATGAAATCGGCGATTTCGGGGACTCCGCCACGACCGGGGGTCGTGTGCCTCGCGGCCAGCGCGTCGCCGCGTTGGTGGAGGAGGCCGTGCAAGTCCCGCAGATAGCCGGCGAGGGTCGGGTCGCTCCCGACATCGAGCGTCGGCGGTATGTAGGAATTGTGCAGCACCAATTGATTGTCGGCGCGACGCTCCTTGACCCGGGCGATCCCCAACGTGGCAAAGGCATCCGCGGTGTCGCGCTGTCGCGCGACACGCAAGCGCAACTGGCCGACCTGTATGGGCGCGGTCCCAGGGTTCGCGGCGTTCGAATCCCTTACTTCGACGTCGCTGACTGAAAAGCGGGTGAGCTTGCGATGCTCGTCGTCCCCTTCGCCGACTTCTTCCGCCCCCGAACGCCGCAGCGGCAACGCGAGCACGATCAACTCATCCCGGACATCGGCGCCGATGTCCAGAGCGAGCGGCGGCGGATCGAAATGCGGAAAATCGAATGGTGTGCCGTCGGGGAGGATGCCGCGCGCCGAGGCGACCTGGATCTTGCCCAGGGCAGCCGCCGCATGATCGAGCTCGAGCTCCGCGAAGCCCCAGTAATTTCCCTGCGCCGGGCGCGTACGCGCCTCCAGCAGTCGCTCGAGGTAGCGATCATGCTGCTGAAAATGCTGCGGCTGAAGGAACATCCCTTCAGACCAGATGACCTTATCATCCCAGGACATATCGGTGCTTCCTCGAGATCACTTCGAGTCCCCGGTCGCCACCGGTACCGTGCACGGGGCTGGCGCTACCGGCCCTCGATTGTCACCTTGCTCGCATCGAGCTTGATCTCGACTGTCGATGTGCGATTCGGCACGACTGTCATCGTAGCGCGCCACTGCGCGCGTTCGAGATCCCTGAACGCTGCGGTGGCGCCAATGTATCGGGTCTCTGGCTGCAACGTGCGAGTGAATTTTTTCTGGTCGCCGGGAAGGAGCTGGAATTCCTCGCGCGCGACGAGCTCGCCGCCAAGGACGTCCTTGTCCTTGTCGAGAAGTGCGAAGAAGTCGGCAGACGTGAACGCCGCCAGCGATCCGAGCTCGTAGAACCGGAAGACGACCGGCGACGATCTGCCGTTTGCGTCGGGATTGACGTTCGGTAATGCGTTGATGGTGACTTGAAGAATGGTCGGGGGCGGCGGAGGCTTGGAGGCACAGGCGAGCAACCCCGTTACGAGAAGCATCGGCAACAGCGTTCGAATGCACCGCAATGTGAGTTCCATTCTAGTGCCGCCTCCCTCGGAACGTTGCAAAATCGCCACCATTTGGGCCGGTGCCTGCGGTTTGTCCTATTTAATCGTAGAATGCAAAAGTTAGCAATCAACGGCTGCCTGGCTCACTGCCCTGCGCCGGCCACTGCCCGCCGCCCGTCCGCCGCATGTCGAGCCCGTCGCCGGGCAGGATGCTTCACCTTGGGCCCACCTGAAAGGGTTCTGTCATGTTGCGACGCGCAGTTGATGCCAGCCCCAGCCGCAGTCGTCCGGTCGGGCTCCCCCGGCAACTTGCGGCCGTGGCGACGCTTGGAATGGCGGTGTTCGGCACGATCGCGCTGGGGCAGAACATCGGCGCGATCGGTGCCGTCAATGATCCCAATGCGATAGTCGACTGCCGACTGCCGGGAGTCACCCGAAAGCTCGGCACCGGCACGGTGTACCTGATGCCCGGCAAGGTGACCAAGACGAGCGTGAAGGAGTGCGAGGTCCGCGGCGGAGAATATGTCCTGTTCGATCGGGCCGATCCGGCGACCGCGATGAAGATCTGGCAAAGTGGCGCGGAGCAGGGCGACGCGGTCGCACAGTTTCGCCTCGGACAGATCTACGAGATGGGTATCGGCGCGGCTCCGGACTATGCGGCCGCCGCCGTCTGGTACAAGAAGTCGGCCGACCAGGGAAATGGATCGGCGGCGATCAACCTCGCAGTGCTCTACGAGAAGGGATTGGGAGTCAAGCAGGACTCTCTCGCGGCGCTCAACTTGTATCGCAAGGCGCAAGGATTGCCGAGCGATCTCGTCTCGGCGAAGCAGGTCGGTGCGCTGCAGGAAACCCTGAAGAAAGCCCAGGACCGGGTCAATCAGCTGGAGGGCGAGATCCGGCAGTTGCGGCAATCGGGCAGATCCACGAGCCAACAGGAAAAGGAATTGGAGGCGGTTCGCGCGCAGGTCGATCAGATCCTGGGCGGAAAGCGAATACCGCTCGGGCTCGTCGTCGATGTCGGCGAAAAGGCCGGCACGAAGCCCAGCATCCAGCTGATCGACCCCAATCTCGTGGTGACCACCCGCGGTACCGCCGATGTGTCGATCCGGGGCGACATCAAGAGTCAGGCGTTGGTGGGGAGAGTGCGCACGCAAAAGGGGGTGTCGTCGTTCACCGTCAACGACAAGGAGGTGCCGCTGGATCGGTTCGGATTCTTCGAAACCAACGTGGCACTCGGTGCGGATCGCACGCCTGTCCACATCGTCGCGATCGACAAATCGGGAGAGCGCGACGAGGTGTCGATGAGCCTGCGGCACGGGCTCGCCCCGACGGCAGACCGGCCGAAGCTCACCGGTCCCGCCAGCGCCTTCGGCACCTACCATGCGCTGGTGATCGGCAACAACGCGTACAAGACCTGGCCCGCACTGAAGACGCCCGTCGACGACGCGAAGGCCGTCGCCGAGTTGCTGCAGGGCAAATATGGATTCAAGGTGAGAGTGCTCACCAACGCGACGTTCGAGCAAACGCTCAACGCGTTGAACGATTACGCGACTACGCTCACGCCCACCGACAACCTCCTTATCTATTACGCCGGTCACGGCACGTTCGACCTGGGGAAGCGCGGCTACTGGATTCCCGTCGATGCCGAAACCGAGAGAAACACACGGTGGATCCTGAATGTCCAGATTACCGACCTGCTGCTCAAGATGAATGCCCGCAAGATCCTCGTGATTTCGGATTCGTGCTACTCCGGCGCGCTGACGGCCGCCGAGAACGGTGCGATCCCGACTATCCTCAACGGAATTTCGGATGAGACCCGCTCGGACGTGGCGAAGCAATTCTCCGACGTCCAGTCGCGAACGATACTGACGTCCGGAGCCCTGCAGCCGGTTTGGGATGTCGGGCTCGGGGGACATTCGCTCTTCGCCAAGGCATTTCTGGATGTGCTCGCCGCCAACGACTCGTTGCTCGAGGGTTATCGCCTGTACGAATCCATCGAAACGCGCGTGATCCGGGACAGCCGCAAAATCCGGGAGCAGGAGGAAAAACTCGGGCGCAAACCCGGGCTGGAAAGCGACCAGACGCCCTTGTACGCCGCCATCCAGCACGCCGGCCACCAGGGCGCGGACTGGATCTTCGTGCCGATCGCGCGGTAATCCTTCGACCGAGCCTCGCCCGACGCGATCGCGCCGCGCATTCGAATCTTCGACTACTGACCCTTGCCGTCCTGGTGGGTGGCGTGACGCTGCCACATCTCGACGAAGGACGTTTCCACCTCGCGAGCCAACGCCGGGCCGTCGGTGAGGCACGAGGACTGCATTCGCGTGCGAAGGCCGGCGCGAAGCTCGGTCAGCTGCTCTGGATCCTGCGCCAGCGCGATAGCCTTCGCCACGTATTCGTCGGGCGTTTGCGCAATCAACTCGCCGAGGCCAACGCTCGCGAGCAAGCTCGCTCCAGTGCGCGAAAACGAACGCTCGCCGGCGAGCGTGACGACGGGCACGCCCATCCACATGGCGTCGCAGGTGGTGGTCCCCCCGGCGCATGGCCATGTATCCAGGGCAATGTCGCTCGCGTCGTAGAGCGCGAAGTAGCGGTCGATCGACTGTCGCTCGATGAGAGCAATGCGGCTCGCGTCGATGCCGCGGGCGTCGAAGAACGTGCGCAACTCGGCGATGCGGCTCCGCTGGGTGCTGACGTGCAGGTTCAGGCGGGACCCTGGCGTCGCAAGCATGATGTGGATCCACAACTCCAGCAACGATCGGGTGAGCTTGCCGGGATTGTTGAGGCTCACGAACGTCACGAATCCGTTGGCCGCAAACGGCGACGGACCCGAGGCGGGCGCTTCGTCGTACGGCTGATAGCACCACGCGGTGGTCGGCAGGCGCCACAACGTCTCGGTATGGAAACCCTCGGTGAGTCCCGGCGGATCTGCCCGAGGGTCGGTCAGCCGATAGTCGACCGCGGTGATTCCGGTGGTCGCGAGGTAGCCGAGCCAGGTCACCTGGATCGGAGCGGCCCGCAGGAAGAACACGGGCAACCGGTTGGGCATCGTATGGCCGTCGAGATCGACGAGGATGTCGATACCGTCGCGGCGGATCTGCGCTGCGACATACCCGTCGCGCATTCCGCACACCGTCGAAAAATGCTCGGCGCGCCCGCGTATCCGGTCCGTGATGTCGTCGGCTGCCATGCCGTTGTAGTAACAGTGAATCTCGAAGCGGTTCCGGTCGTGTGCCGCGATCAGGGGCTCGAAGAACTTGGCCACCGCGTGCCGCCGGAAGTGCGAAGAAAGGTAACCGATCTTGAGCCGCTCCCCGGACCGCGACGCCCGCGGCGGCGCCGGCAGGGGCATGAGCTGTTTGGCGAAATGCCGGCCGAACGCGCGATGCTGCGCGGCGATTTCCGAAGCGGATTCCGCATCCGTGCATTGCAAGGTCAGGAGGAGATTGCTCCAGAGGTCGGGCCGATCCGGCGCGAGCGCAATAGCCTGCCGGAATGCGGCGATCGAGCCGTCGAGATCGCCGGCGTCGCGCAGGACGTTGCCAAGCTGGTTCTGTGCGCTCCATTGCTTTGGATCGAGCTCGATCGCACGTCGATAGGCTGCAATCGCCTCGTCCGCGCGGCCGGTCGCGGCGTGGAGCCTTCCCAGTGACGTCTGTACCAGCGGCGAATTCCAATCCAGGGCCACGGCCCTGTTGAGCAAAGGCTCCGCGGTAGAGGCATCGCCGGCGTCGAGGAAGGCCGTGCCGAGCTCGAGCAGTGAATCGAGGCGGCTCGGCTCCAGCTCGAGGGCTCGCGTCAGGCTCGCGATCGCATGCTGCAGTTCGCCACGATGGCGCAGGGCGACGCCGAGGCAGTGGTGAGTCTCCGCACGATCCGGGCGGAGGTATGTCGCCCGGCGCCCGGCTTCGACGCCGACTTCGGGCAGCCCAACCTTCACCGCCAGCGACCCGTAGGTACACAGGAGATCGATATTGTCCGGAGCAAGCGTCAGGGCGGACTCGCACAGGGTCCACGCATGCTCGACGCGCCCGCTCTCCTGGGCGTTCTGCAAACGCTGCAGCAGGCGCTCGAGCTTCTGCTTCGCCGCGAGCGAGCCTGATCCGTGCCTCCGGTTGTAGCGCGACGTGGAGGAAGGCATTCGATTGTTGTGCGAAATGTTGCGTTGCTCGAGCTCTTGCCACGATATCTGAATTCGCTACTTGACAAAATATTGTGTCAGGCGGATCGTTTTTCCGGATCCGATCTTGAATGGATTCGGCTCGATCGTGGTCCGTTTGGCCGGAATCGGGTTTTCCGTGCCAGGCAAGCGCAACACAAGCGCATCGCCAGGGAGCACAAAATGAGAAAAAGAAGGAACGTCCATCGCCGGTACGGATCCCTCGGATTGCTCGGCTGCCTGCTGAGCATTGCGGTGCCGGAAATAGCGCGCGCGCAGGTTGAATCCTGCACCATTCGTCCGAGCACTCCCGGCCCCGTCCAGGTCGGAGCTACGGCGACCATGACGGCGGTATGCACCGGCTCCCCGGTGGACTATACGTGGAACTCGAGTCTCGCGACCTGCTCTCCGCTCACCGGAAATGCGCAGACCGCATCCTCGACTACCTGTACCTTTCCTGCGGCCGGCACCGGTGCCATCCGGCTCCTGGCGCATTACAACAGTGGCTGTTTCAGCGGCTGCTTTGCCACCGCCGCCTTCGACATGCAGGTCACTGCGCCGTCCGCGCCCATTCCGGTGTGCACGTCGCTCACCGCGAATCCTTCGGGCCCCGTCGCCGCGGGAACGCCCGTGACGCTGACGGTCAACTGCACCAACAACCCAACCTCGTTCATCTGGACTGCCAACGGCGCCCCCGCCGGAACCACGACGACGCCGACTCTGCACGTGACGCCATCGCGAACTACGACCTACACGGTCACCGCGTCCAACGCCGGCGGATCCGCGGCCGTGCCGCAAACCGTGACCGTCAATGTGCCGTCGAGGGTGGCGGCCGTGTCCGGTACACCTCAAACCGGCACGCCTGGTCTCGCGTTGGCGGCTCCGCTGGTGGTGCTGCTGACGGATGCCAACGGCAATCCCGTGACGGGCGCTCGAACCCAGCTCGTGGCGGCATCGACTGTGACATCGGACGTGCTCTCAGCCGTCAGCGATGTGCCCGGCCAGCCGGGGCGGTATCAGGTCACCGCCACACTGGGCGCGAGTACGGCTACGCGCAATATCACGATATGTCTGTCGGCGTCGCCCACCGAGTGCGGCGTGTTTACAGTCACGGTTCAGACTGCGCCCGTCGATGACGCCGCGAGGCGGGTGATTACGCCAATGGAAGTGGCGGCAATCAACTCGGCGACGCAGCAGTTGAGCAACATCAACAAGTGGCTCGACGTTCAGCGCACGCTGCGCAATCCGACAGTGACGCAAGGTCTCAAGGTCAGTGTCGACGGGCAGGCTTTGCCGCCGATGAGCGCCTTCGCACTCGCGCCGACGACGAAGGATGGCAACGCGGTTGCGGAGAAAGGTGGCGGAGCAAGCGCCGACCGCGACCCGTTCGAAAAGTGGGGCTTCTTCGTCCAGGGCGATGTCGATCTCGGCAAGCAAAGCGGC
>Ga0070665_100005124_pt1 | contig 13581 bp, 3 predicted proteins | sample KBSS13metaG_FD_65862 | JGI IMG/M metagenome (GOLD analysis project Ga0070665, IMG submission 65862) | Switchgrass rhizosphere microbial communities from Kellogg Biological Station, Michigan, USA - KBS S1-3 metaG | ecosystem: Host-associated > Plants > Roots > Rhizosphere > Soil ... | reverse complement strand
ATCGCAAGGCTTTCGTCGAACGGCGTCGTTGATCCGGTCTGGAATCCGTCCGCCGACGGCAATGTGAACGCGATCCTCGTCGACGGCGGCAACGTCTTCGTCGGCGGCACCTTCTTCACGATCGGCGGGGCCAGCCGGAATTTCATCGCGAAGCTCTCGTCCGCCGGCGCCGGCGGCGCGGACGCGCGCTGGAACGCGTTGTCGAACGGCAATGTCTACGCGCTGGCGCAGGACCCGGACGGCGCGATCTATGCGGGCGGCATGTTCTCGGTCATCGGCGGACAGTCGCGCAACCGGCTCGCGCGACTGTCGCCCAACAACGGCAGCGCCGACACGCAGTGGGATGCGTCGGCCGACGACGATGTGCTCGCGCTTTCCGCGAATGGCGATGGCTCGCTCGTCGTCGGCGGTGCGTTCGCCAACCTCGGCGCGCGGCAACACCTCGGATTCGCATTCGTCGACGCGTTCGGCGAGACGAATACGCCGATGATCGATGCCGAGATACCCGGTTACGCAAGAGATACGCTCGAGCTCGCCGACGGGTCGCTCATCGTCGGCGGCGAATTCTGGAAGGCCGGACAGCAGATCCGCGCGCATCTGCTAAGGATCACGCCGACCGGAACGCTCGATCCCAACTGGAAACCGCTCGCGAACGGTTTCGTCTACGCGCTCGCGCTCGATGCGGACGGCAGCGTTTTCGTCGGCGGCGTGTTCACTTCGATCAACGGCATCGCGCGCAATCGTCTCGCGCGTCTTTCCGGCAGCGGCAGCGGCGCGATCGATGCCCTCTGGAATCCCGGTGCGGACGGACCCGTGGTGTCGCTCGCCGTGATACCGGGCAATGCATTGTTCGTCGGCGGATCGTTCGGGCACGTCGGCGGTGCGGTGCGCAAAAATATCGCAAAGGTTTCGACGACCGCGGCGGGCGCCGTCGACGCGACCTGGACTCCATCCATGGACTCTGCCGGCAGCATCAGCGCGATGGCGCTCGACGACAGCGGCGGGCTCTACGTCGGCGGCCATTTCACGTTCATCGGCGGCGCGACGCGAACGAGCATCGCGAAGCTCGCCGCGACGGGCACGGGCTCGGCCGACCCGACCTGGAATCCGTCGCCGGACAACGACGTAACGTCGCTGATCCTCGACGGCACGGGCAACGTCTACGCGGGCGGCCTGTTCACAACGATCGGCGGACGCTCGCGCAACTACGTCGCGAAACTCTCGGCGAGCAGCAGCGGCGCCGCGGACGCAAACTGGAGCGCGGCGCTCGATTCGTTCGTCTACACGCTCGCGCTCGATGCTCACGGCGGCCTTTTCATCGGCGGCGTTTTCGATCACGTCGGCGCCGCGTCGCGCGCGCATCTCGCACGCCTGGCGACGATCGATGGCGCGCTCGACGTCGACTGGAGCTCGACGGTCGCCGGAGACTGGGTGAGCTCGCTCGCGAGCGTCGGCAACGATGCGATCGCGGTCGGCGGCAATTTCACGGTGATCGGCGACGTGCCGCGGACCGGATTCGCGCTGATGCCCACGGCACCGCGCGCAACGACGACGATCGCGCTCTCGGCCGGCGGAACCTCGAACGTGACCGAGCCCGTCGCTTTCGTCGCGACCCTCGCGAGTGCGGTAGCCGTGGAAGACGGCATCGTCACGATCGGCGACGGCGAATCGAGCTGCACCGCGCCGGTCGTGCATTCCAGCGCGGCGTGCGAAGTCGTGTTCGCGCATGCGGGGCTGCATGAAGTGACCGCGACCTACAGCGGCGACGAGCAGCATCAGCCTTCGATTTCCGCACCGGTGACGCAGACCGTGCTGTCGGTAGCGACGACGCTTGCGATCACCTCGCAGAATCCGAACCCATCGATACCGGATCAGCTCGTGACGGTGTCCGTGAGCCTGGCTCTTCCGGTCGGCACGCCCGGCCCCGCTACCGGCACCATCTCGGTCGATGCACAGAACGGTGCCGCATGCGCCATCGAGCTGCCCGCGACGAGCTGCGCTCTCCCGTTCAGCGTGCGCGGTGCGCGACAAGTAGCCGCGCACTATCTCGGCAATGCGGATTTCCATCCGAGCGACGCGTTTTCGAATCAGGACGTCAACTTTCAGCCGGTCGCAACCGACGACGAGTGGACGACCAACGAGGACCAGCCGTTCACCGTGAACGCAACGGACGGCGTGCTCTCCAACGACACGGATCCGGACGGCAACGAGCTCGTCGTCGGCGACGAGGGCCCGCGCACGGCCGGCGGTATCGGCGGCACCGTGACCGTGTTCTTCGACGGCAGCTACGAATACGCGCCGCCGCCCGATGCGAACGGCGACGCGACATTCGAGTACACGCCGTTCGACGGTCTCGAAGACGCGGCCGCGCCGGCGACGGTCACGATCCACGTGCGGCCTGCGAACGATCCGCCGACGATCTCGATTCCGTCGAGCCTTCACCTCGGCCCCGGTCCGTTCGGCGTGCGCGAAACGCCGGGCTTTGCGACGATGACGAGCTCGGGTCCGGGCGAAGACGACCAGCCGCTCGCGTGGCAAATCCGCACGCTCTCCGATCCGTCGGGCCTGTTCTACGGTGAGCCCTCGATCTCGCTCGACGGCACGCTGTCGACGCTGCTCACGGGGCGCGGCGGCACCGCGACGCTCGCGGTCTCGCTGATCGACGATGGCGGCACCGACAACGGCGGCAACGATACGTCGGCCGAAAGTACGTTCACGCTGACGGTCGACGCGGGCGCGGATCTTGCGGTTTTCATCGTCGACGGCACGGGTCTCGTGAACGGCGGCGGCACCGCGCTCTACGAGGTCTGGGTGCGCAATCTCGGCCCGGTCGACGTGACGTCGGCACGCGTGACGTTCGCAGCGTCCGCGAATCTTTCCAGTTTCGAATGGACGTGCGCGCCATACAACGACGCGACGTGCTCGGCATCGGGCAGCGGACCCGTGTCGGACCTCATGAGTATTCCTCGCGGCGCGGGCGCGATCTACGAGATCACCGCGAGCGCGGTGATGCTGCCCGAGCTTCCGGTCGAGACCACGGCGACGATCACGCTGATCACGGGCGCGACCGATTTCAATGCCGCGAACGACACGGCACACGACGTCAACGTGACGGGCATCATGCAGGGCGTGTTCGATCCGACAGTGTTGCCGCCGGACTGAGCGCGGAACGTCCATCGACGGTTACAAAGTGACGCTTTGGACATTCGCAACAGCATTACAAGTGTAAAGAAGCGCGCCGGAGGCGTTCCCGGCGCGTAATCTCCCCAGGATCGCGCGATTGCGGACGTGCATGATTCTTGCTGCATGGCCGCAGTCGGAACGCGTCCGATCTGCAAGGGGAGTCGGGGATGCCGGATTGGTTCGTGCCTGCACGGGCGTGCGTGACAGCGCGCGCGAGCTTCGTGTCGCTCGCTGCGTGCTGGTGTCTTCGCGCCGGCCTGTTCGTGTCGGCGCTTCTCTGCGGCACCGCGATGGCCGCGTCCGTGTCGGCGCCGCTCGAAGTGCCGAATATTCCGGTGCTCGCGCCCGGCGACGTCAACGCGATCGCCAGAGCGCCCGACGGCAGCTTCTTCATCGGCGGCTCGTTCACCACGGTCGACACCAATCCGCGCGCTCACATCGCGAAGATTCGATCCGACGGTGCGCTTCCTTCGTGGGAGGTATCGCTGGACGGAACGGTCCATGCGCTGGCCGTCGACGCCAACGGCTTCTCCGTCTACGCGGGCGGTGCCTTCAGCAATGCATCGGGCGTCACGCGATTCGGCGTCGTGAAGATCGACGCCGAAACCGGCGCGGTCGACGAGGCATGGGGCGCGCAACTGGTGGGCACGGTCTATGCGCTCACGATCGGCCCGGATGGATCGGTTTTCGCCGGCGGCACGTTCAGCGCGGGCGTGATCTCGCAAAACAACCTCGTCAAGCTCGATGCAGCGACCGGCGCCGTCGATACGACCTGGAAAGTGCATCCGGACGCGGCCGTTCGCGTGCTGGCGACCGACGCGTCGTGGCTTTATGTCGGCGGCGACTTCACGTCGCTAAGCGACATGACGCGCAACCGTCTCGCGCGTCTTGCTCTCAATGGCAACGGTGCGCCCGACCCCGCGTGGCGACCGGCGCCGAACGACACGGTTTATGCGCTCGTCGTCACGCCGGATTTCGTCTACGCCGGCGGCGAGTTCACGTTCATCGCGGGAACGAGCCAGACGGGCATTGCACGCCTCTCGACGGCGACTGCGGCGCCGGATGCGACCTGGAAGCCGGTCATGATCGGCGAAAGCGTTCGCGCGCTGGCGCTCGACAGCACGGGCCTCTACGTCGGCGGTCGCTTCCACGTGATGGGTTTCGCCAACCGCGCCGGGCTCGCGCGTTTGCCGGTCACCGGAAACGGCAATGCGGATCCGGTCTGGCATCCCGTACCAGGCGGCGACGTGTTCGCGCTCGCGGTGCGCACCGACGGAGGCATCGTCGAGGCCGGCGGCCGTTTCGGCACGGTCGATGGCATTCAGCACTTCTCGCTCGCTTCACTCCGCGCGAGCGATGGCGGCGCAGCGGACACGGACGACTGCGACGCGGAAATCCCCGGTGAAGTCAAAGCGGTGGCGGTGCAGCCGAGCGGCAACCTCATCGTCGGCGGCCGCTTCGGCAAAGTCGGACAGACCGAACGCAGGAACGTATTCCGCCTCCTTTCGGACGGCACACTCGACACGTTGTGGAATCCCGGCACCGACAACGACGTCGATGGAATCCTCGCCGATTCCGGCGACACGGTCTACCTCGCGGGAGACTTCACTCACGTCCGGGGTTTGTCGCGGAGCTTCCTCGCGAAAGCGACCGGAGTGACCGGCACCGTCGATCCCGACTGGAATCCGTCTCCCGTCGTGGCGGGGGCGCTCGCGCGCGCGGCGGACGGCAGCGTTCTCGCAGGCGCGACATTCCGCGACGCAGGCGGGACGATCACGCATCGGGGCATCGCGAAACTGCGGCCGGACGGCAACGGTGCTCCGGATCCGGCCTGGACCGGGACGCTCGACAATACCGCCGACTCGATCGCCGTCGGCCCGGACGGATCCGTGTACGTCGCGGGCTTTTTCTCATCGGCCGGCGGCTTCGCGCGAAAGGGCCTTGCGAAGCTCGACGGCGCGGGCACGGGCGCCACGGATCCAACGTGGAATCCGAGCACGAACGACCGGACGCGGATAGTCACGGTCGGATCCGACGGTGCCGTTTATGCGACGGGGTCCGTGACCGTCGATGGCGTCTGGCATCCGACATTCCAGAAATTCGACGCAGCCGGCACCGGTGCCGCAGACCCTGCATGGCATCCCGATGTCGTGAATGAATTCCGGTCGCTGGTTTCCGACGGCGCCGGCCATCTCTATGCCGGCGGCAGTGCAATCACGACCGGTCCCATCGCACCCGGATTCGCGCGTGTTTCCGAAGCGACCGGCGCGGCGGACTCCATGTGGCAGCCGACCGTCGACGGATTCGCCAATGCGCTGGCGATCGGCGCCGACGGCGCGATCTTCGTCGGCGGAAGGTTCGCGCTGGCCGGCGGCGTCCCGCGGTCTTCGCTCGCCGCGTGGCCGCCGAGCCCGATCGACGAGGTCTTCGTGACGATCACCTCGATCGCGCCCGAGCCCTCGGTGCCGACGCAAACATGGACCGCCTCGGCGCATGTCGACATCGCGCTCCTCTCGATGCCGCCGCCGACCGGGACGATCACGTTCACGCGCGGAGACGACACCTGCGCGGCCGAGCTTCAGGTCACGGGCGACGCGAGCTGCGACTTCGACGGCGGAGCCGAAGGCACGTTCGATGTCGTCGCGCACTACGGCGGCGACGCGATCTACAAGCACGCGGATTCCGCTTCGGTTGCGCACACGATCGCGCGCGCCGAAACGACGATCGTGCTCTCGCCCGGCGGTTTCTCGGTCGCGACCGAGCCGGTGCATTTCTTCGCCAATCTCGGCAGCGTCGTCGACGTCGACGGCGGCACCGTGACGATCGGCGACGGCGAATCGAGCTGCACCGCGGAAGTCGTGTTCTTCACGGCGGCGTGCGACGTCGTGTTCGCGCATGCGGGCGTGCATCAGGTGACTGCGGTGTACAGCGGCGATGAGACGCATGAACCGGCGGTTTCCGATCCCGAAACGCAGACAGTGACGGCGGCGGCGACCGGGCTCGAGATCGTTTCGCACACGCCGAATCCGTCGATTCCGGGACAGCCGGTGACCGTGACGGTCGACCTCACGCTTTTCGGCGGTGCAATCGGCCCCGCGACCGGCTGGATCTCGATCGACGTCGCGGATGGAGGGCCAGCATGCGTTATCGAGCTGCCCGACAACCGCTGCGACATCACGCTCACGCAGCGCGGTCCGCTCACGCTCGTCGCATCCTATGCGGGCAACGACGATTTCGCGCCGTCGAACGCGTTCGCCGAGCACAGCGTCAATCAGTTGCCAGTCGCGAACGCCGACGAGGCGACGACGAATGAGGACCAGCCGTTCACGGTCAACGCGAGCGACGGCGTTCTCGCCAACGACGAAGATCCGGACGGCACATCGCTCGTCGTGGCCGACCCCGGCACGCGCACGGCCGACGGCATCGGCGGAACGGTGCTGCTCAAGTACGACGGCAGCTACGAATACACGCCGCCGCCCGACGCGAACGGCGACGCGACGTTCGAGTACACGCCGAGCGACGGCCTCGAAGACGCGGCGGTGCCGGCGACGGTCACGATCCACGTGCGGCCGGTGAACGATCCGCCGGCGTTCTCGCTCGCGACGAATCCGCATTTCGGTCCAGGTCCCGCGGGCGTTCACGAGACGCCGAACTTCGCGCACATGACGAGTGCGGGCCCTGGCGAATCCGACACTGTTCTCGCATGGCACGTTCGCACGGTCTCCGATCCATCGGGCGTGCTGACCGGCAGCGCGACGATTGCGCTCGACGGGACGCTGTCGACGCCGCTCAGCGGGCAGGGCGGCACCGCGACGCTGGCGGTCGCGCTTCAGGACGACGGCGGCACCGACAACGGCGGCAACGATACGTCGGCCGAGCAGACGTTTCAGGTGATCGTGAGTCCGGGCACGGACCTCTCGGTCGCGATCTACGACGGCACCGATTTCGTCGCCGGCGGCGTCGTCGCGATCTACGAGATCACGGTGCGCAATCTCGGCGGCGACGACGTGACGTCGGCACGCGCGACGATCGGTGCGTCGGCGAATCTTTCCGATCTCGAATGGACGTGCGCGGCGTTCGACGGAGCGACGTGCTCGACGTCGGGCGTCGGGGCTGTATCGGATACGCTGACACTTCCGGCCGGATCGAGCGCCGTGTATGAGCTCACCGCGAACGTGTCGGCTAATCCCGAGCTTCCTGCGGAGATCACGGCGTCGATCGCGGCGCTGACCGGAGCTACGGATTTCAATCCGTCGAACGACAGCGCGCACGATGTCGATGCGGTCGGAATTTTTGAAGACGGATTCGATCCGTCGCAGACCGCGCCCGGAAGATAGGCCCGCGGAAGATGCGGATGTTTTCCCCTCTCCCGCTTGCGGGAGAGGGGAGGGTGAGGGCCAGCTCGGAAAAGCCCCTCATCCGCCTTCGGCACCCCGGATCAAGTCCGGGGCAGGCTCTTCTCCCGCGCGGCGGGAGAAGGGAACAGCCCGCTCATTTTTCCCAGCGATAGTTGATGCCCGCGCGGTTGCCCGTCGTCGCGTTCTGCGCCTCGAAATTCCAGCGCCGGTTGAAGAGATACTTGAGCGTCACGACTTCGCCCGGCGTGAACAACCCGACGCCGTAACTGAGATAAAGCTTCGGCGAAAGATATTTGCCGACCGTGAACGCCGATCCGCCGAGCGCGGTTGAATCGGCGACGCCGACGTCGAGGCCCGTGCGCGCGCCGATGCCTTTGGCGAGCAGGTCGCCCGATGCGCTGCCGAGCGCGCGCGCGGCGCTGCCGAGCATGTCGCCTTCGCCGCTCTTCAAACCCGACAGCGGCTTGCCGGTGATGAGGTACGAGAGCGCCTCGGATTGCTCCATCGACGGTTGCGAGAACACCGTGAGCACGGGCACGAGCGCAGTGCCGCGCACCTGGAGGCCCGCCTTGATCACGTCGCCGAGATCCTCGCCCTGCGCACCGACGATCGTGCGCACCGCGCGGATGTCGAGCCCCGGATTGTCGAGCGACGTGCCTGCGAACAGGAGGCGTCCGGTTTCGATCCTGAGATCCTGGCCATACGCCTTGTAAGTGCCGCCGACGTTGAGCGTGCCCGTGCCCGTCGCGACGCGGCCCGGCCGCTGATTCACCGCGAGCTCGCCGCCGATCGAGCCGTCGAGTCCGAAGCCCGCGAGCTTGACGTCGTCGCCGAGCTTGACCGTGACCGCGACGATGACCGGCAGCGGCTTGTTCGCCTCGGGTTGCTCGGCGTCGACGACGACGACGTCGGGCGATTTCTGCGTGACGCCGCCGCCCGGCAATTTGCCGAGGTCGATGTTCGCTTTCGGAATCGCCACGCTGCCGCCGACCTGGATGTTGTCGGTCGTGCGCTCGAGCGTGAGGTCGGGCGAGATCAGCACGCGCGCGGCCGGGATGTCGGCCGCGAGGAAATTCGTGCCCTTGATCGACGCCTTCGCAGGTGCGGTCTTGCCGATGCCGCCCGCACCCGAAAGCACGAGCGTGCCGTCGCCCGACTTGATCGTCCCGTCGAGCGCGAAATGCTCGGGATCGGATGCTTTGACCGTAATCTCGCCGTCATGCAGTTTCAGACCTGCATTCGGCACTTCGGTCGCGAATTCCTTCAGCGCGAGCGAGCCTGCGACTTCCGGCTTCGATGTCGTGCCCGCGAACGTCCAGTGCGCTTCGACGTGGCCTTTCATGTTCGCGACTTCGGGCGTCAGCAGCTCGACGAACGCGAGACTATTGAGCCGCGCATCGAGCTTGCCCGACAGCGCGGGATTCGCGCGCATCGGACCCGAGAGCGTGACGTCGCCGTCGATGCGGCCGTCGTGATCGAGCGAGCCTTTGACCGTCGCGTGCACGAGTTGCGGCGAGAGATTCGCATCGAGTGCGAGACCCGTGTAGGCGAGCAGCGGCTGCGTCGCGTTGTCGGGATACGCAATGCTGCCCTTGTCGGAGCCGATCGTCGCCTGACCGTTGAACGCGCCCGCGGCGTCACGGCGGATGTCGCCGTGGCCCGCGATCACGCCGTCGACGCGGAGCGGCGCGTCGGGCGACGCGATCTTCATGACGAGCGCGAGCGGCAGCGCGTCGATGCGATAGCGCGCCGCGAACGCGCCGTCGCCGCCACCGTTGCCGGCGACGCAAAGGGTGGGTCCGCCGCCCGCGAGACAGACATCGGTAGCGCTGAACTGCTTGCCATCCCAGGCGAGCTTCGAGGGTTGCTGCAGCGCGAGCTTCGGCACGTCTTTCACCGCGACGTCGAGCGTCGACAGCGTGCCGCTCCAGGTATTCGTGTCGCCCATCGCGCCGTTGAGCGCGATCGTCGTCGTCAGCGGCGTACCGTTCGCGACGAGCTTGAGCTGATGCGCCTTCTGACTGCCGCCGCCGTCGACGTCGATCGTCTCGAACGCGAGGCTGCCACTCGTGACCTTCTGCGCACGCACGGTGAGCGTGCCTTCGGGCGGCTCGATCGACGCGACGTTCGCGCTGACGTCGACGACCGCGATCGAGGTCGAGCCGGTCGCAATGCTCGCGCCGTGCGCGGTGCCCGTGATCGCAAGCTTCGGCCAGTGGCCCTGGACGTGGAAATTGCCGTCGAGGCTCCCGCTCGTGTCCGGCACCCAGTCGGCGAGCGAGGCGATCGCAAGCTTGATCGTCGCGTTGGTCTCGTCGGTGCCGCGCGAACCCGCGACGTCGACGCGGCTCTTGCCGGACGCGAGCGAGAGATTTCCTTCGACGACGTAGCCTGGATGGACCTTGAGGTCCGCGGTGCCGGACACGGGCCGCTTGCGCAACGTGCCGCCGAGCTTGTCGAGCCTGATCGTCGCGTCGGGTCCTTTGTCCGTCATCGTGCCGTCGGTCGCGAGATCGAAATCGAGCGCGCCGGGCCACTCGGCCGCGAACGCGCCCGGATCGAAGCGGCTCGCTTTCGTCTGCAGTTGCCAGCCGATCGCAGGCTGCAGCTTGATCGTGCCGTGCGCGTCGAGCCCGCCGCGGGGCTGCTTCAGTGCGAGCTGCTTCAACGCGATCGCATCGGGCGTACCGTCGAGGTCGAGCGCGATGTCGGCGAGATTGCCCGGCGGTCCGATCGAGAGCGCGCCTTTCGCCGCGAATTTCCCGGCGCTGCCCGACGCGTCGATTTTCCCGTGCGTCGCGAGCGGCTGGCCGACGAGATCCGCCGGAAGCTCGACGCCGGTCCATTCGAGCGCGAGCGTCGCGTCGACCGGTTTGGCGTTGAAACGCACGTCGCCGCTCGCGTGCAGCGTGCCTTCGGCTTCGGACGATTTGAGCGTGAGCGTTTCGATCTTCAGCGTCTCGCCTTCGATCGCGTAGCGGAACGGCTCGAGCCGCACGCGATGATCGTTGACGGCCACTTCGCCCGTGAGCGCGCCGTGCTGCCTGTCGCCCGAGCCTTCGAGCGCGAGTGCGAGCGCGGTCAGCGTCGATTCGGGCTGCACGGCTTTCGGATCGAAGCGCGGCACGCTGACTTTCGCGGTCCACGGGAAGTCGCGCGACTGCGTGACCGTCGCGTTGACGGTCGCATTCGTCGGCGCAGCCAGCGCGAGCTCGAGCGTCGCCTGCTTGCCGTCGCCTTTCGCTTTCAGCGTGCCTTCGATCTCGCGGTCGGCGGCTTTCCATTGAAACGTCGTTTCGCCGTCGCCCGGATAACCGGGCGCCGAGGAGATCGTGCCGTGCAGATCGACGCGTCCGTCGGGTGTGCGAAGGCTCAGCGCTTTCACGATCGCGCCGCCACGCGTCCATGCGCCCGCGAGATCAAGGCTGTCGGCCGCGAACGCGAGCTCGCCGTCCTGGCTGATCTTCGCGTTCTTGAGCGTGAGCTTGTCGAGGAGAAGGTCGATCGGTGCTTCGAGCGAGAACTGCGAAGCAGGCTCGTCGGGTTTCGTCGCCACCGTCGTCAGCGCGACGTCGACGCCGTCGACATCGAGGCTTTCGACATGCACGCGGTGCGAGAGGATTTCGAGCGGCGCGATGTCGACGACGACCGAGCCGACGCGTGCGTCGACCCCGGCCGACGGATCGTTGTAGCGCACGTTGCCGAGCGCGAGCGGCCCCGTGAGGCGGCCGCTCGAGCGTTCGATCGTGAGCTTGCCCTCCATCGCGCCGATCGCGCGCGCGATCGCGAACTGCGCGCCGGATTCGGTGCGCAGCAGCCAGTAGAGCAGCCCGCCGACGATCGCGATGAGCACGAAGAACGCGATGCCGATCCATTTGAGGATGCGCATCGCGGCGATGCCGCGCAGATGTGCGCGCGTGGGCGTGCTCATAGATCCGGCCCGATCACGATATGCAGCTCGACGCCATCATTCATGTCGTCATGCACCGGCACGCCGAGATCGACGCGCACCATGCCGACCGGCGAGCGCCAGCGCGCGCCGATGCCGACGCCGATCTTCTGGCGATAGTCGTCGAATGCCGAGAACGCGTCGCCCGTATCGATGAACGTCGCGATGCCCCAGTTCGGCTTGAAGTAGTACTCGTACTCGGCACTCGCGACCGCGAGGAATTTGCCGCCGATGATGAGCGTCTGGCAGTCGCGATTCCTGTCGGCCGCGCAGCGCGCGCGCGCTTCGGGCACGAGCTCTTCGGGCAGCGGCGGGCCGATCGTCTGATACGCGTAGCCGCGGATCGAGCGGTCGCCGCCGGCGAAGAAGCGGAGCTCGGGCGGCAGCTTGTCGAAGTCGTCGACTTGCGTGGCGCCGAGCGAGCCGCGCGTGATGAAGCGCGATTTCTCGCCGATGCCGTGGATCCATTTGGCGTCGGCGGTTGCCTGCGCGAACTTCGTCGATCCGGCGCCCGCGCGCGCGGCGACGGTCAGCGAGTAGCCGTCGCGCACGAAGATCGGATCGTCGGCCTTCTTGCGCGAAAGCGAGACTTCCGGATAGAGCAGTGTCGTATCGCCCGGGATGTTGGCGACCTCGAAATCGCCGGTCAGGAACTTGATGCCGTACTGGCGCGTCCAGCCGTTCCAGATCGCCGAATCCGTCGCCGCGAGGCCGAACGTGCGCGACTTGCTCGTGTCGGTGTTCTCGTCGCGATACGCGAAGCCGAAGTTGAGGCTGTGGTTGTTCGGGCCGGCGAGCGGGATGATGTATTGCGCGTTGAGCGTCTTGAGGCGCTCGGCGACGATCGCCTCGACCTTGCCCTTGTGCCCGCGCTTGTTGAGCCAGCGCCGCGTGACGCCGCCGCGCACGCCGAAGCCCGTGTCGGTGCCGATGAAGAGTCCGCCCGTGTAGATCGTGCGCTTCGCGGGGCCGAGGATCACCTTGATCGGCACGATGCCGTCGTGCGCCTTCTCGATGTCGGGCTGTACCTGCGCGATCGCGAAGTAGTCGGCGTCGATGAGCCGCTGCTGGAGCTCGAGCACCTTGTCCTGCGTGTAGAAGTCGCCTTCCTTCCACGGCACGTAGCGCTGCATGAACGTGTCGGAAAACTGGCCGCCTTCGAACTCGGTTTCGCCGAGCCGAAAACGCGGGCCGACCTTCCACGACAGATGCACGTCGGCCGTGTTCGCCGAGCGCGTGACGTCGACGCGCTTTTCGACCAGCTCGGCTTCGAGATAGCCGGATCCGAACAGCGCGGCCTGCACCGCGGCCTTGCTCTTCTCGTACGCGCCCTGATCGAGCGGCTGTCCCTTCGCGGGCGCGAACGCCGCGATCGCCTTCTGCACGGGCGCCTGGCCATCGGCGTCGCCGTCGAGCCGGATGTCGATCGTCGCGACGCGCACGGGATCGCCGGGCGTCACGTGCAGCACTGCGACGAAATCGGCGCCGTTCTCTTTAAGCTCGCCGCTGACTTCGGCGTGGAAATAGCCGTAAGGCTCGAGCGCGTTCCGGACCTGATCCGCCGCGCGTTCGTAAAGCCGGTTCGCCTGCGCCGCGGTCACGTCGCGCGTGCCGTACTGATTGAGCTCGAGGCCCGCGAGCACCGCGTCGCGCAGCGGGCCGTCGACGCCGTCGACCGTGACGCTGATATGGCCCGCGACGGCGCGACCGGCCACGAGCAGCAGCAGGCCCGCGAGCAGCGAGGTGGCGAAGCGTCGCTGGCGGATGCGGCTGTCCGTGCCCATGGCCGCAGTTATAACAAATGCGGCGCCCGGTCAGCGTTACTGCGCCGCCGGCCCGGCGTAGGCGGCGGCATTCAGGGCTGCTTCTTGTCGAGGATCTCGCCGTAGTTTCGCGACAGGCCGTCCGCGATCTGCACGAGCACGTTGAAGCGCGGCATCAGCGAGGCCGCGACGGATTTTCCGCCGAGCGTCGAATCGGCCGGAATCGAGCCGATCTGATCGAGCGCATTCTGCTGCAGGCGCAAGTACTCGTCCTGCACCTCGTAGACGCGCGCGACTTCGCTGATCCATGCGAAGTCGACCGTGCGCA
>Ga0070665_100005122_pt1 | contig 13582 bp, 13 predicted proteins | sample KBSS13metaG_FD_65862 | JGI IMG/M metagenome (GOLD analysis project Ga0070665, IMG submission 65862) | Switchgrass rhizosphere microbial communities from Kellogg Biological Station, Michigan, USA - KBS S1-3 metaG | ecosystem: Host-associated > Plants > Roots > Rhizosphere > Soil ... | reverse complement strand
CAGCGCCGGTAATCCCGGCACATCAGGTGGCGAGAGCACCCGCCGAGCCGAATCGACGTATCGGATCAAGCCCCGAGCCGACCCCAGAGGGTCACCGAAGCCCTTGCGCACCATGGCAGTTGCGCCACCGATCACCGCAGGCACCGCGACCGAGGTCGTGCTTGAGTTCGCGCACTACGAAGTCCGCCGGACCTGGTTCGGCATCCGCGGGCGCGGTCGGCTGTGGCTTGTCGGGTTGGTGAGCCCGCTGCCGAGAATGCAACTGGGACAACAACTGCCTAAACCCCAGTCCATCAGCCAGCGCATGATGCAGTTTCAGTAGATACGCCGCTTTGCCATCGGGCAAGCCCTCAACGAGCACCGCCTCCCATGGCGGCCGGGTGCGGTCAAACGGCGACATGGCAATCTGCGCGGCCGCAGTGAGAAGTTCTGACCATCCGCCTTCTCCGCCAGGGCGGGACCGACGTAAGTGATAGCGCAGATCGAAATCCTGGTCCCTCACCCATATCGGGGTGCCGACAAAACCCAGGGGTTCGGCGATCCGGTCACACAGTCGAGGCACCATCCGGGTAGCCCACTCGTGGGCGTCGACGAGCCGGTTCCAATCGGGTTCGGTATCGAGCAGCTCGACCGCCATGACCGTTGACCGCATCGCCCGGTCGGTATCCGCGCGCCACATCACCGTGTCGAGCGGAGTCAGCGCATCGGCGGTTCCCCAGTCCAGCGCTCCGGCGTCGGTTGTGCTCACCTGCTCATCCGTGACATCGCGCAGTCCCTTTCAGGGTTCTAATGGCAAGTAGATACTGTTGTCGGCCGCATCGGGTCTGCACCGCGTGCACACCCGCCGACGGAACCCACGGTTTTTACTATAGATTAAACGATGCCAGCCTCAGCTACTCACGGCGCCTTCGCGCTTGCCGGGGGTGAAGGTGACGGGCATCGAGGTGAGTTCGTTGGAGAAGTTTGAGGTCAAGCGGGTGATGGGCCCCGCGATCTGCATGTCCGGCATCCGCCGCATCAGTTCTTCGAACAGGATTCGCAGTTCGAGTCGTGCGAGCGGATTGCCAAGACAGAAGTGTGCGCCGCCGCCGCCGAACGCCTGATGTGGTGGTTTCTCGCGGGACACGTCGAACCGTTCGGGGTCGTCGTTGAGCGCCGGGTCCCGGGAGCCTGCGGAGTACCACATGGCGACGCGTTCGCCCTCTCGAATCGGGTGACCGCCAACTTCGGTGTCACACTGCGCAACACGGGTGAAGTAGATGACTGGTGTCACCCAGCGCAGCATCTCCTCGACGGCGTTCGGTATCGCGCCAGGATTGCCTACCAGCTTCTGACGCTCGCCATCGTTCTCGAGGAGCGCCCGCATGCCGCCGGAGGCTGTGTTCCGTGTGGTGTCATTGCCGGCGAACATCAGTATGCCGAAGAAGAAAGTGACCTCGGCCTCGGAAAGGCTCTCGCCATCGACTTCCGCCGTGACCAACCGCGATACCAGGTCGTCGCCGGGATTGGCCTTGCGTTGCGCCGTAAGGCCGGTCAAGTAGTTCCCGATCTCCATCAGGGCGCCGAGACCCATTTCCGGGTTGGAGGTGGCCGCAGCCTCGGATAGCCTGTTCGTCCATTCGAACAACTGCATACGGTCGTCCTGCGGGACGCCGAGCATGTCGGCAATCACGCGCAACGGCATCTCGACGGCGATGTCACGGACGAAGTCACAGGCTCCCTTCTCGATCACCTCATCGATGAGCTCCGTCACCACATTCCGGATATCGGCCTCCTTCTGGCGGATGAGCTTGGGTGTGAAGACGGCCTGGACGACGTTGCGCTGCTGGGTGTGCCGAGGTGGATCCATACCGAGGATGACCTCCCGCAGCACCTCAACGGGCACCGCGCCCCGGGCCGTCGCGAATACGCCATCGCGGGCCGACGAGAAGGTCGCGGGATCGCGACTGATGGCCTGAATGTCGGCCGCCCGGGTGAAGGACCAGAAGCCGGGCTCGTCACCTTCCAACGCGTTCCAATGCGGGCTTGCTTCTTCGCGCATCCGGGCGAAGAGCTTGTAGGGTGGGCCGTCTTCGAAGTACGCAAGGTCGGTCAGATCAACCTTGGACAGGTCGATCTCGGCAGGATTGGATAGCGCGGTCATGACGTTCTCCTCTTTAAATCGTTGTTGGTCAAAGGGTCTCGAAAGATGTCGAATTTCGGCTCATGTCAGCGACTCTCACCGTCGACAAGCCAGGACGCAACGTCGAGCGGCCCGCTTCCTTGGCGAGCATCACCGCGACGATGTGTCGCGCACGCAATGCGGCGGCGTCGGCCTGGAACTCAACGCTTGATTGCCAGCCGTCGTAGCCCACGCGGGACGCAGCCGCTTCCACAATGGCCGTGTCGCGGTGGATGAGTTCGTCGACAAACGACTGCAGCGTTGCCGTCACCGCGTCACGCTCCAGTGCGTAATTGCGCGACGCCTGCATGAAAACGTGTGTCGAAGAAGCTGTTTCGGGGGTGATTGCATGTGTCCGTACGTTTGAGTATTTCGCCACGTCGGCCTCGATCTCCCACCGCTGAATCTGCATCGCCGGCGAAGCGAAGACCCCACTTTCACGCCGGGAATACCCGCGCGCAGTATCCAGTCCGGTGGCGTCGGCTTCCCATTTCGCAAGTGGGGCCTCCGGAATCAGCCGCGTATAAGAGACCGTTGTCTCCGTGACTTCGACATCGTGAAAAGCCGGGAGACGGTCAAGCCCTGGCGGGACGTCGTCCCTATGCACGACGGGGGCATAAGAGAAGTCGAGATAGTGCTCGTGCAACATCAGGTAATTCGCCTTCACGAGCCAGGCGCTGGTAAACGTCGACCAATCCCTATCGTTGAGCCACGGTGTCCGCGGCGGTCGGCGGCCGGAAGCCCCAGCGGGTGGACCCATCCAGATCCAGACGAACGGGGGCTCCTCCAAAACCGGATACGTCCGCACGCGCATTCCTGGTGGAACATCGTGCTGTGTCGGAATCTGCACGCACCGACCATCGGGTCCGTAGGTACAGGCGTGATATCCGCACACGAGTCGATCGCCCTCTACGCGGCCGTCCGACAGCGGGAACCCCCGATGTGCGCAGCGGTCGTCAAAGGCCATGACTTGACCGTCGTTGGATCGCCACAGGACGACATCGCGATCCAGCAACCGCCGACCTAGAGGGGCATCACCGAGTTCCTCTGATGTGGCGGCCACGTACCAACACTTCTTGGGATAGTTCGCGTTCATAGGTCGAGCACCAGCCTTTCCGTGCGTGACCGCGACACGCAGGTCAAAATCATGTTGCCGGAGGCACGTTCGGCGTCGGTGAGCATGGAGTCGCGATGATCCGGCGTGCCTTCGACGACGGTCGCCTGGCATGTGCCGCAGACGCCGTCGAGGCACGACGACAGGATTGGAATGTCGGCGTCCTCCAGCGCTTCGAGGATCGACACATCGGCTGAGACGTCGACTGTCACCGCCGAGCGTTGGCATACCACCTGGAAGGTGTCGAGCGCTTCGCTGCCAGCGTCGGGGGCGGGCGCCTTGGCCGCGAATCGCTCGATGCGGAGACTGCCCTCTGGCCAGTGGCTGCAGGTCTGTTCGACGGCGGACAGGAGTTGTTCCGGTCCGCAGCAATATACGAGGGTTTCATCTGTCGGTTCTTTGAGAGCCGCCTCCAGATCGAAACGTCCCTTTTCGTCGCCCGGCCAAAGATTGACGCGGTCCCCGTAGATCGCGGACAGTTCCCCGGCGAAAGCCATTGTGGTACGACGTCGCCCGAGGTAGATGAGCGTCCAGTCACTCCCCGCCCGCTGCGCGGATTCGATCATCGGCATGATGGGGGTGATCCCGATGCCGCCCGCGATGAATAGATACCTCGGCGAGTCGACGAGCGGGAAATGGTTGCGAGGGCCCCGTACTCGGACCGACGCGCCTTCCGCAAGATTCTCGTGGACATGGCGAGAGCCGCCGCGACTATGGGGATCAAGCAGCACGCCGACGCGCCAGACATTTCCGTCGGTCGGGTCACCGCACAGTGAATACTGGCGGACCAATCCCTCCTCCAGCATCAGGTCGACGTGCGCCCCGGGTTCCCAGGCCGGCAGCGTGCCGGCCTGCGGGTCGACGAGATCAAGTACCACCACGTCGTCGGCCGCCGGGTGCCGACGCCGCACGACCAGATCGGTCGTGAACTCGTGGACCTTGGCGCCCGACACCATGGCTGGGGTCGCCTGAGCGGTAGTCATCAGTCCGCACTCCTTTCCGTGGTCACGAGCCGCGAGAGCTCAGCCAATTCATTGCGAATGTCAGCCATCAGATCCCAGGCGTCGGGCAATGCCTTGGCATCGCCGACGATGCCGACGTCTAGCCCTTGCTGGTAGCTGACTACGGTGATGTTGAGTGCGAAGCCGTCGAAGACGAGACTGAACGGGTAGTTCGCGAGGAGTGGTGCTCCGGCGCATGCCAGCCCGACTGGCGATCCGGGCACGTTGGAGATGATCACGTTGATCGGCGGCCGTACCCATTGCGAAGAGACGAGGTCCATCAGACCTCGAGCAGCAATGCCAAACATCGGCGCCGGGATCGGTTCATTCACATCGCTCATGAGGGTTGGCGGAGCCTCGGCGGTGCGGCGTTTCGCGACCGCCAGCGTTTCGTGGGCGAAGGTGAGTCGCTCGCGTGCGTCGGACAAATGCGTTGGGATCGGCGCAATGATCGAGGTGATCGAGTTTCCGTAGCGGTCTTCCGCGTCGGGCAGCCTCGTCGAAACGGGTAGATAGGCGACGAGCGGTTCCGTCGGCAGTTCGCCGGTCGATGCAAGCCTGCGGCGTATCGCACCGGCGCACATGGCGATTACGACATCGTTCACCGTGATGCCGAGTGCGTTCTTGACAGTTTTGACGTCGGCCAATGGGACCGTGCCGAAGGCGACTGCGCGCGCAGGTGAAAGCCGTGCATTGAATCGTGTCCGTGGGGCGTCGAGACGCTTCGCGCCGAGGTCTCGCCTGACGACACGTGAGACGGCGTGTACACCCGGCAATGACCGCAGAGCCGGAACTTGATCGAGATGCGCGAGCGCACGTGGGGCGGACAACAGCGTCCGGGCGGGGCGGAATGGTAGCGATGCAAGACCGCGAACCGCGAGCGCGGCCCGACCCGGAAGGCCGTCCGCGGGTACCTGCCTCAATTCCGTTACCGCCGAGCGTTCGTCACCGCAGATGTCGAGCAGCGTGGCGAAGATCTCGCCCGCCGCGATGCCGTCTACCGCGGCGTGATGCAAGGTGAAGGCGACCGCGGTACGTCCCGGCAAGCCGTGAAAGACGCTCAGCTTCCACAGCGGCCTGTCTCGATCGAGGGGCGTGGACAGGATGCTCGCCACCTCGACCGCGAGGGTCGATTCATCGGCAGGCGCGGCCAGTGTCGTCTCCGACACGTGGTCGTCGAGGTCGATCTCTGTTTCGGCGAACACTGGATGGTCCAGGCCGAGCGGAACCGTCACCAATTTCCAACGCAGCGGCGGGCATTCGCCGATGCGTTTGGAAATCAGCCGCCGCATCTTGGCAGCGGTGATCGGCTTCCCGCGCCGGGTTTGATAGACGGCGAGTCCGCAGTAATGCGCGCCGAAGTTGCCGCGCTCAGCCGCGAGAAACTGCGCGTCCAAAGCCGATAGCCGTCGCATCAGAAAACCCGTCGCATGATCTTGAGCGCGCGGTGCGTGTAAGGGGGGTAGAACAGTTTGGGGTCGGGGTTGGCGCGTTTGGCCAGCACAGCCCTGCGGTGGCTCATCGCTTCGAATCCCCAACGGCCGTGATAGGCGCCCATCCCGCTGGCGCCCACACCGCCGAACGGCAACTGCGGCACCAGGCAATGCACGGCGACATGGTTGACCACCGCACCGCCCGACGGGATTTGGTCGATCAGCGCGCGCGCACGCCGCTGAGATGCGGTAAATACATACAGCGCCAAGGGTTTCGGCCGACTGTTGACGAGGTCAATCGCCGCGTCGGTGGACTCGACACTCAGTATGGGCAGGATTGGTCCGAAGATCTCGTCGGCCATGACGGGATCGGTTGGCGACGGGTCGACGATCACGGTCGGTTCGATGCGCAGCGTGGAACTGTCGGACCCTCCGCCAGCGACCACCTTGCCATCGGTAGCGCTGACGAGGGCGACAAGCCGATCAAATTGGCGTTGGTTCACGATGCGTAACGACGGATCCTGCTCCCGTGAACGGAATTCGTGCAGATTCGCGACGATCTTGTCGACGAGCTCACCGGCGATGGCCCGATCTGCGAGCACATAATCCGGTGCGATGCAGGTCTGTCCGGAGTTCATCAGCTTCACCCACGCGATGCGACGGGCGGCCACGTCGATGTCTGCGTCGGCTGCCACGATCACGGGGCTCTTGCCACCGAGTTCAAGCGTGACGGGCGTCAGCGTCGGTGCGGCGGCGGCCATGATCTTCTTGCCGACTTCGGTGCCACCCGTGAAGAATGCGTGGTCGAAACCCTGGGCCAGCAGGGTCTGAGTCGTTCCAGCGTCGCCCTCGACAACCCGCACGGCGTCGGAATCCAGATACACCGGCAGCAGTCTCGCCAGCAGAGCGGAGGTCGCCGGGGCGAGTTCGGACGGTTTGATCACGGCGCAGTTTCCGGCGGCAACGGCAGCGACTAGTGGAGCCAGGCTCAAATACAGCGGATAGTTCCACGGCCCGATGATCAGCACGACACCCAGCGGGTCGTATTGAACCCACCCTCGGCTGGGTCGCTGGCTCAGTGGCAGCGGTTGCCGGGTGGGCCGCATCCACTTCTTCAAATGCTTTCGCGCATATGCCGCCTCGGCTTTTGTCGAGGCGATATCGCCGAGCCAGGCGTCGACCGCCGACCGGCCGAGGTCGTCGGCCAGTGCAGCGGCGATCTCTGGCTCGCGTTCGTCGCACAGTCGCTCGATGCCGCGCAGCTGATCCACACGCCACGACATCCCGCGGGTGCGGCCGCCTGCGAACACGCGGCGAAGGTCGGCCAGCACGTCGGGGCTGTCTATTGATGCGGTACGGCTTGGCATTTCACGGACCTCGCGATCTAGATCTCAGGAGCGGGGATGACCCCACTGAGTACCGCACCGGTGGCACCACCATCGACGACAAGCGGATGCCCGTTGATCCAGCGCGCCGCATCGGAGGCAAGGAAGACGATGGCACCGGCAATGTCGTCCGGAGTCGCATGGCGCCCGAGCAATGCCTTCAGACCGTCGAGCGCGTCCTTGCCCATGGAGTCCTCGAAGTCAGCCAGGATCGGCGTCTGCACCGGCCCTGGCAATACCGCGTTGATGCGCAACCCCTTCTGCGCCACCATCAGAGCCATCGACATCGTGTACACGGTGGTGACTTCCTTGGAGAAGTTGTAGGCGTTGCCCTGTTGAGGGTGGGCCTTGAACCAGGCCGCCCCTTCCTCGAAGGTTTCCGTGGCCAACAGGTCACAGATCACGTCGAGCCGCGCCGGCCAGCCGAAGCCCGCTGTCGACGAGACGATGGTCACCGTGCCCCCGGGCTTCAGCCGCTCGAAGAACGATTCCGTCAGCTGCCGTACAGCCAGGGCGTTGACGGCCACCACGAGATCGGCCGGCGCGGTGCCCGGGATACCGGCCACGTTCATCAGACCGTCGAACTGGCCATCGAGTTGCTCGACGGCAGCCTCGATGCTGCGTGGGTTCGACAGATCGACTTCGATGTGGCGGGTCACCGCCGCGCTCGGAGTGTTGCGGTCGAGGCAGTAGACTTCCGCGCCGGCCTTCAGCAGCTGCTCAGCTACGGCGTGCCCGACACCTGACGCGGCGCCTGTCACGACGTACCGCCTTCCGGCGAATTCAGACATGGGTGTTCCTTCCATTACGATCGTGCGCTCGCGTAGCGCTCGACGAGCGCTCGCTTGACGAGCTTTCCGGTTGCAGACCTTGGTAATTCGTCGACGAAGTCGACCGTCTTGGGAGCCTTGTAGTGCGCAATCCGCTCCCGCACATAGCCGATGATTTCGGCCGCCAGCTCGTCGGACGGCGTCACTCCCTCACGCAGTTGGACGACTGCCTTGACTTGTTCACCCATTTCCGGGTCGGGCACCCCGATGACCGCGACGTCGATAATCTTCGGATGCAGGGCGAGGGCGTTCTCGACCTCTTGGGGGTAGATGTTGACCCCACCCGAGATGATCATGAACGCCTTGCGGTCGGTGAGGAACAGGTAGCCATCCGCGTCGACGTATCCGAGATCGCCTACTGTGCACCAGTTCTCATGTATCGGGTGCCGTGAGTCCGCGGTTTTCTCCGGATCGTTGTGGTACTCGAACGGCACAACAGGCCGCTCGAAATAGATCAGGCCGGCCTCGCCGGCCGCGAGCTCGTTACCGTCGTCGTCGCAGATGTGCAGGACGCCGAGCGCTGCTTTACCCACCGATCCGCGCTTGGCCCGCCATTCTTCGGTGGTGATGATGGTGGTGCCGTGTTGCTCGGTCGCGCCGTAATACTCGACGAGAACCGGCCCCCACCAACCGATCATCGCGTCCTTGACATCTGGAGGGCACGGCGCGGCGGCGTGGACTGCCAACCGCAGGGACGACACGTCGTATGCGTTGCGCGCCTCCTCGGGCAGTTGCAGCATCCGGACGAACATGGTGGGCACCATCTGCGTCACGGTGACCTGATATCGCTCGATCGCGGCCAGGGCCTCCTCGGCGCCGAACCGCTCCATGATGACCACGGTGGCGCCTAACGCCTGAGCCGATGCACACCACTTCAGCGGAGCGGTGTGGTAGATCGGCGCGGGGGACAGATAGACATCACCGCCGGTGATCTTGAATGCGTTGGCCAGCAGGGCGATCAATGGGTCCCCCGGTTCGTCGACCTGGATGGGCAACAGATGCGGTTTGATGCCTTTCGGTCGGCCCGTGGTGCCCGACGAGTACAGCATCTCGGATCCGCGGGGCTGGTCAGTAAGACGCGCACCGGCCGAAGCCAACAACGTGGAGTACGACTGATAGCCCTCGACGGTCCCGCCGAATGCGTACCAACGCTTGACGTCTGGCACCAACGCCGGCAACGGCTCGGCCACCTTGCGCACACCCGCGGACGCGATCACCACTTGAGCGCCGCTGTCTTGCAGGATGTACGCCGCTTCCTCGGGCGCCAGATGCCAATTCACCGCCGTGATGTAGAGGCCGGAACGTAAGGCCGCCCAGTAAATCTCGAATGCTTCCGCCGCGTTGTCGCACACCATGGCGACGACGTCACCCGTGCGCAGACCCAAGCCGTGCAGCGCGGACGCCAGCTTGGCGGAATTTTCGTCGAGCTGACGATAGGTCAGAGTTTGACCCGAACCGGCCATGACGACGGCCGGACGATCGGGTGCAATTGCCGCGTGTGTTCCTGGAAACATGTCAGTGCGCCTACCCCGTCACACAGTCGACATGCTGGGCTGCGGCCCGCGTCCAACACGGTCGGCCAAGTGGTCCCGCTTGAGCTTTCGCTCGAGTTGAGAGTAGCGCCGACTTCGCCGCCGGTCGGCCACAAAATGAAATCCCGTGATAATCGTCGGAATTAGCACCGGCGACAATACAAGCGTCATGATTGCGACGGCAGAAAACATAGTTCTACTCACTTACTTCCGCGAAGCGGATTGTATTGATTTGCAATTTCAAACACCCGGAGTTTCGCTGGTGAGGGCGATGTCGGGCTTCTGCGTTCAGGAGAAACGTTACGAACCAAACGGCGGCACAGCTACGTCGTCAACCGACCAAATTCGACGGACTTTCGGTGCATCGTTGTCGCTAACAGACAAGGGTCTCCGGCTGTAACTCCACCGACCGTGAACCTGGGTAGCCAGATGCCGGCGTTCGCTCCTAATGAGGTGTCCGCGCGTCATAAGGTCGGTCTATGGCTCAGAGCATCGGGGAGCATGACGCCCTCGTTGCCAAGTCGGCGGCGATGATCATCGGCCGGCTCAACGACAAGCTGGCTGAGATCACAAGATCCGTGCAGGAGATGCTGGCCAGCGAGGTACCGGAAGTTGCCGCCGACGGGGAGCTGCTGGCGTTGGTTTACGACGCCGCACAAGGAAACTTTGATGCGTTCTTTCCGGCGATCCGCCACGGCATACCAGTCGACCGCATCGAGCCGCCGACAGCTGCGCTCGAGCATGCACGGCGCATGGCCCAGCGGGGGATGGACGCAGATGCACTGGCGCGCGGATACCGTCTCGGCCACCAGGCGGTGGTAGACCTCGTTCTCGACGAGGTTCGCGCCGCAGATTTCGATGCCCAGTTGACCTTGGACGTTTTCCAGCAGATCACGTCAATGTCGTTTCGTTATATCGACAGGATTTCCCAGCTCGTGCTTATCGCCTACCAAGGTGAACGCGACCGCTGGTTGGCGAACCAGAACCGGGTGCGTGCATTACGAGTCCGGGAAATTATTGACGCAGACGAAATTGATATCGACGAGACGGCGAATGCAATCGGCTACCCATTGCGAGGCATTCACCTGTCAGCCGTCGTGTGGTGCGGGGAGTTGGAAAGCGGCGACGAACTGTTAACGCTGGAACGGTTTACAAGTGAACTCGGGAAATCGCTCGGCGCGCAGGAGCGTCCGTTGTTCATCGCCGCCGATCGGGTGACCGGATGGGCATGGATACCCCTGTCGGCTGACACCGCAAAGGACGTGGTACCGCGGGCTCGCACGTTCGCCGCGGGTCGAGCCGAGGCGTTGTGGATTGCCATTGGTGATCCCCTGCCGGGCATCGACGGCTTCCGCCGCTCGCATCAACAAGCGATGGCAGCGCGCGCTGTGGCGATTGCCGCGGGCCCGCGCCAGCCACGGGTGACCGCGGCCAGCGATCCGGGGCTCGGGGTGGCCGCCCGATTCAGCGGTGATCTCAAGGCGGCGCGCGCATGGGTTGGCGAAGTGCTCGGCCCGCTTGCCTCGGCGACGGACGTTGACGAACGGCTGCGCGAAACTCTGCGAGCGTTCCTGCGCACAGGGTCGAGCTTCAAGGCCGCCGCCGACGAGCTGCATCTGCATTCCAACTCGGTGAAATATCGAGTGCAGCGCGCGGTCGAGCGTCGGGGCAAACCGATCACCGACGACCGACTGGATGTCGAAGTCGCGTTGCTCCTCTGCCACTGGTTTGACACCGCAGTTCTGAGCTGATGTTTCGGCATTACGCGCGAAACGGCTACAACTGAAGCGACGCGCACTCCCTTCGCTGAGCGGCCGGTCGTTCGATCAGGTAGTCATTAGGTCGGCTGATATCCCGTCGCCGAGTTGCGCAACTGCCAGATGCTGGCGGGACAAAGGATGCCCACTGCGTTCGAAACGAGATAGTTCGCGGATTGCTCGTCATTGGGCGTGATGTCGGCTTTCACCTCAGCCATCACGGTTGCGTAAGGCGCCCCCCGACCCACCTTGTCGCATATCCCGTAGCCGTACCCGATGGCGTCGTTGTTCGGAAAGTTGTAATGGCGACGGAAGACAACGTTGTAGGTGAACTCCACTTCAGGGGCCGGCACGGCCGATGCTGGCGGCGCAAGAACCAGTGTCATCGCAGCAAGGGCGATGACGCCAATGGCCCTGGCTCCGAATACTTTACGAACGTTCATCGCCGATCCCCTCGTTGTCTGCCGCCGGCGCTGCCGCCGCCGTCCCGGCAGCCACTGCAAACATCCCGGCTAGCAGCATCCGTGCGAGAACAGCACGCAGCCAACTGGTTTCACCGTTCATGGGTGTCTCCGCTAAACGGGCGGGTATGCCGGCGGCGGGTAGACACCTCGCAGGGCCCAGGGGAACCAGTTGAAGAAATACTCGAGCTCGTCGCTGGCGTCGTAGTCGGACTGGGATCCACGCCGTACCTCCGTATCCCTCGTGCCGATAGTGGGTGCGCCCTCCACTCCGCGACGCCGGAGCGCACCGGTGTCATGCGACTGAGTTGACCAATGATTAATCGAAATTAAACTAAATGCAAGGCTTGGTCTGACGCGGCCCCGGTTCGCAATATCCGCGGGCCGGCTCGGTCCAGGATGCGGCGGGCCCGCGCGACCACGGGCCGGTCAATCATCTTGCCATCCGGCTTGGCTGCGCCGCTTATGTCGCGGACGGCGACAACCCTACGTGCCCGGGCCGCCTCCGCCCTCGGGGCGGTTCGCTGAGACACACGGTAACGATAGCCATTTTCTAATATGTATTTAACTTGGTGCTACCGCCGCCCGACGCGCTTCGTACCGTGAACCGTCCTGCGCCGGCGCTCGCGGCATAGAATCGAACGATGGCTAAGCGAACGGGCAATACAGTGCGATCGACCACACCGGAGGTGGACGATACCGAGGCCGCGTCGAAGTCGGCTTTGACGCGCGCCCGCATCCTGGACGCCGCCGCACACGTCCTCAGCGAGCAGGGTTATGCGGGTCTTCGACTGACCGACGTCGCCGCAGAAGCCGAGATCCAGGCACCGGCGATCTACTACTACTACGCGTCCCGCGACGAGTTGATCGAAGAGGTCATGTGGGCCGGTATCGCGGATATGCGCGAGCACGTGTCAGGAGCTCTGGCCGAACTGCCCGATGGCACGCCGCCTCTGGACAGACTGCTCGTCGCGGTTGAGGCCCACCTTCGCCACGCACTGGAGATCTCGGATTACACGACGGCCTCGATCCGCAACGCAGGGCAGGTTCCACTGACGATTCGCAAGCGTCAGATTCTGGAAGAGGAGCGTTACGGCGAGATTTGGCGACGGCTGATCAACGACCTCGCTCGCGAGGGTGGTTTACGGCCGGAACTCGACCTCTACATCGCCCAGATGCTGGTGCTCGGAGCGTTGAACTGGACGGTGGAGTGGTGGGACGCGCGCCGCGGATCCGTGGAAGCGGTCGTCGCCAACGCGCAGACCATCATCCGTCACGGAATCTCGCCGGAGGGTTGAGGCGCGGGTCGTCGATCATGGGGACGTGACCGCGCCATTCGACACTTTTTCTAATTTGGGTTAAACTTTGGGTCGTCGGCGACACTAGGAACGGTCCGTGATTCATCCTCCGCAGCAACCCAGTGCCGGAAACCGCGTCGGTCCGCTTGCCGCAACGCTCGGCATACGAGCGTGACGCCGCCATCGAGCAACGCCCCGGTCGGCGGTTTCCCCACGGGGGTCGCCGACACCACGTTGGTACTCGCCGCAGTCACCTCGGAGGTCGAACTTCGTCTCGTCGACGAGTGGCTTTCGAGACGCGCCAGCACCAGCGACGTCGTCGAGGTGGTGCAGCTGCCGCGTGGCCTCCCACCAGTCGCTTTGCAGAATCGCCTCGCCGACCTTCTCGCGACCAACGCCCATACCGAGGTGGTTCCGGTGCGCGTGCTGTGGTCACCGGGCCACGTCGGCGTCCTGTCCAAAACTCTCGCGTGGTTGTCCGGCCGAGACGCCCACCGCCCGCCACGGTTTCGGCAGCGGTCGATCGTCAGGCGGTTCCCAGGCCGCGCTCGGGTCGTGTCGGGCGAACCGGCTTTCATCGCCGACCTCCGTCGACAGTGGCACTCCGAAG
>Ga0070665_100005119_pt1 | contig 13590 bp, 10 predicted proteins | sample KBSS13metaG_FD_65862 | JGI IMG/M metagenome (GOLD analysis project Ga0070665, IMG submission 65862) | Switchgrass rhizosphere microbial communities from Kellogg Biological Station, Michigan, USA - KBS S1-3 metaG | ecosystem: Host-associated > Plants > Roots > Rhizosphere > Soil ... | reverse complement strand
TTGCCGTCGACCACTTCACGGGTTTCGCTTTCCACCGCTTCCTGCGAATCCAGAGCCTTGATGCCGAAGGGGTTGTTGCTGTCGGGCGGCATGGCCGAACCCCAGGCGCTTTCGACGATCCATTGCGCCAGCGTGACCGAGGCCGGTATGCCCCATCGGGTCTGCGACGCCTTGGCGGCGTCGATCACCTCGGCCGGAAGGATGCCGACATGGCCGAAGCGTATCTGGGGCGGGGGCTTCCGGTTCACCAGAGGCCGGGCGGCCAGGGCGTAGTAGGTCGGACTGCCGGGCGCGACGTGGCCGCTCGGCGGATTCATGTTCATGGCGACCGCCTGGAAGGTCTTGATGGCCAGGATCGTCCCGGGATCGATCGCGCCGGTGACGGAAAGGTCGACGTGCGGTTGGGGCAATCTCCTGTTGAGCAGCGACTGGATGACGAAAACATCACCCGCGCCGTTCACCGCGTCTTGCCCCACCGAGGTGAAGATCGGCGGAGCGATGCTGCCCGTCTCGTCCGTGCTCAGGATCGTCTGTGACGGAACAAGACACATCGCGACGGACTCCTTCCACTTCCGAAGGGTCTCCTTAATGACCCGGCGCCTTTTGACGGTCAAGAAAGCCCGCTGGAGTGCCTGACGAAACGCCATCCCGGCGGTGGAACTTTGATGCGGCGCCCACCTGTAGCGAACCCGCAAAGGGCGTAAGCTTCGGACGGTGGTTCAGTGCCGTCGGCCGAGCGCTACAGGAGTGCGCGCCAATGAAGGGCTCCTCGCAGATTCCGGACGTCGTCCGCCGCGTTGGGCGGCGCGGCTGATCGCGGCGATGTGAACCCGCATGACCAACGGCCCTTTCGACAAGCCCGATCGCGGCGGCCGAACGATCGTCCAGCTTCCTGTCGGCGGGCGCCCGGCATCGGCAATTCCGGCGGCCGGCGCGCCGCACAAGGCTGCGCCTGACGACGGCAACCGGACGATCATCCGGCCGACTCCGGGCAGGCGGCAACCGAATGCGGTTCCGGCGGCCGCGGCGCCGCACCAGGAGGCGCGCCGGGACGTGCCTGCCGACCGACCGATGGCGCCGGCCGTCAGCACGGGCACTATCGCCGCCGGCGAGGAGGGGCTCACGGCCGCCGCCGCGCCGCTTCTCCAGCTCATGGCGCGACTGCACAACACGGCAGTTCCGCCTGACACCGGCGATCTGCACGAGTGGACGGCGCGCCAGATCAGGATTTTCGAACAGGAGGCGGGCAGCACAGGGATGGAGCCGGAGCAGCTTCGCGCTGCCCACTATGCGCTGTGCGTCAGCCTCGACGATGTCGTGCTGAACACGCCCTGGGGCAGCCGCGGACCCTGGAGGACGCAGCCCCTGGTCGCGACCTTCCATCGCGAGGTCGGAAGCGAGGAGCGCTTCTTCGAGGTGCTCCGGCAGATGTGCAACAACCCGCGCAAGTGCCTGCCGGTCATCAAGCTGATGTACCTGTGTCTGTCGCTCGGGTTCGTCGGCCGGTATCGCGCGTCGGGCGGCGGCATCGCCGACATCAAGCGCATTCGGGAAGAAGTTCACGCCATCATCCTTCGTCAGGAGAAGGCGGCCGCGCCGGAGCTGTCTCCGCATGTCAAAGGCGTTTTCGCGCCCTACCGGCCGACGCGCATCCGCGTGCCCTTGTGGGTGGCCGCCAGTGCGGGGCTCGGGCTCGTGGCGGCGTTGTTCGGCTGGTTCGCGATCGCTCTCGATGCCGACTCCGACGTCCTCCAGGCACGCGCGCGGGATGTCCCGCCGGCGCGAATGCCCGACATCGCGCGTGCCCCGATCGCCGACGAGCAGCCTGTCGCGCGGAAACCCGTGCTGCCGCCGGAACCGACCGCGCTCGACCGGCTGCGCAGGAGCCTCCAGCCGGAGATCGCGCAGGGCCTGGCCGAGGTCCTCGGCACGGCCGCGCAGCCGTTCGTCCGGGTCGCCGGCAGCGCCCTGTTCGCTCCCGGCAGCGCGGTCGTTCAACCCGCCTCCAGGCCTCTGCTGACCCGCATCGGGCAGGCGCTCGGCGGCGAAGCCGGAAAGGTCCGGGTCATCGGCCACACCGACGATCAATCGATCCGCACGATCGCCTTTCCGTCGAACGCCCAGCTCTCCGCGGCGCGCGCGCAGGCGGCGAGCGCGATCGTTGCGGCCGGCATCGGCGATCCCTCGCGGGTGAGCTTCGAGGGCAGGGCGGACGCCGAGCCGATCGCGACCAACGCCACGCCGGAAGGCCGCGAACGCAACCGGCGCATCGACATCGTGCTGTCCCGCCAGGGCCCGTAGCGATGCAGGCGGCAGTGCGCTTCCTCGCTTCCCGCTGGTCGCTGAGCTTCGTCGGCACTGCGATCCTGGCGCTGCTGGTCTGGTTCTTCGCGCCGCTCACCGAAGCGCTGGAAGGCTGGCTGCCCCGGCTCGTCATCGTGCTGGCCATGCTCTCGATCTGGCTGGCGTCGAATCTTCTGCTCGATGGCCTTCGTCAGCGTCGCGAGCGCCGGCTCGAAGCCGGTGTCGCGGAACGTCGGCCCGCGAGCGTCGGCGACACGCCGGACGAAGAGGCCGCGGCGCTTCGGGAGCGGATGTCCACCGCCCTTGCCCTGCTGAAGAAGACGCGCGGCACGCTCGGCTATCTCTACGAGCAGCCGTGGTACGCCATCATCGGTCCGCCGGGCGCCGGCAAGACGACGGCCTTGCGCAACAGCGGCCTGAAGTTCCCGCTAGCCGACAAGCTCGGCCCCGGCGCGGTCGCGGGCGTCGGCGGCACCAGGCTCTGCGACTGGTGGTTCACCGAGAACGCCGTGCTGATCGACACGGCCGGCCGCTACACCACCCAGGACTCGAACGCAGCCGTGGACCGCGCCGGCTGGCATGCCTTCCTCGATCTGCTGCGGACGACCAGGCCGCGCCAGCCGCTGAACGGCGTGATCGTGGCGATCGCGCTCAGCGAGATCGCGGACGCTCCGGCAAAGGAGCGAACCGCCCATGCCCGGGAGATCCGCGCGCGCATCAAGGAACTCGAGAGTCGCCTCTGCGTCCGCATGCCGGTCTACGCGCTGTTCACCAAGGCGGACCTCATCGCCGGCTTCACCGAATTCTTCGATGACCTCGATCGGGAGAGTCGCAATCAGGCGTGGGGCGTCACCTTCCCGCTGGACGAGACCGGGAGCGGAGCGGTCGAGCGCTTTCCCGCCGAATTCCGTCTTCTGCTCGATCGTCTCAACCAGCGCCTGTTCCGGCGCCTGCAGGAGGAAGAGAGTGTCGATGGCCGTGCCCGGATCGCGGCCTTCCCGACGCAGATCGCCCTGCTCGAACCGTCGCTTCAAGCGTTTCTCGTCGACGCGTTCGGCGGCTCCCAGCACGATCCCGCGCCGATGCTGCGCGGCCTCTACTTCGCCTCGGGAACCCAGGAAGGCACGCCGATCGACCGCCTGACCGGAACGCTGGTGCGCACCTTCGGGCTCGACCGACGGCGCGGGCCCGCTCTGCGGCCCGAGCAGGGGCGGAGCTATTTCCTCGGACGATTGATCTCCGACGTCATCCAGGGCGAGTCGATGCTGGTGAGCGAACCGCCGGGTGTCCGGGCGCGACGCGCCGTGCTGCGGGCAGCCTCGTTCGCCGTCATTGCCCTGGCGGTTGCCGGAGCGGCGGGCTGGCTCGTCTTCAATCGCCTGGCTGCCGAGCGCGAGATCAGGTCGATGTCGGCGGCGCTGTCGAGCTACGAGAGCATCGCCAAGGCAACGAGGCTCGATCCTGTCGAGGATTCCGATCTGCCGCGCCTGCTGCCGTTGCTCGACGCCGCGAGAAATCTCGAGAAGGCCGTGGGCAGCCCGTCAGTGGGAACGTTGTCGAGCTTCGACCTTTCGCAGACATCCAGGCTGCGCACGGCGGCCGATGCGGTCTATCGGCATGCGCTGGGCTACGCCTTGCTGCCCCGGCTGATCTGGCGGCTGGAAACCCAGATGCGCGGGACTCTCGCCAATCCCCATTTCCTGTACGAGGCGACCCGCGTCTATCTGATGCTGGGCGGCCAGGGCCCGCTGGACCAGGCTCTGGTCAAGGACTGGATGGCCTACGACTGGCAGGCGGCGCACGGCGGTGCCCACAACGCGGCGGCGCTCGCCGGACTTGCCTCCCATCTCGATACCCTGCTGGCACAGCCCTTGCCGGCGATCGCTCTCGATGACGCGCTCGTGGCGCGAGCGCGCACGGCGTTCGCCAGCGTGCCGCTGGCGGCGCGTGTCTATTCACGCCTCAAGCCCGTGCTCGCCGCACAGGCCTTGCCGCCCTGGCGGCCGAGCGACGCGCTCGGCCGCGCCGGTCTGCCGCTCTTCGTGCGAGCCTCCGGCAGGAAGCTGAGCGATGGCGTTCCGGGCTACCTGACCGTCGAGGGATTTCACAAGGCGCTGCTGCCGGCCCTGCCGGCGGCCGTGCGCGAAGCAGCCGGCGAGAGCTGGATAACCGGGCAGGGGGCCGCCCGCCTGAACGAGGGCGAGCAACGCGCGCTCGTCGACGCCGTCGTCGCGCTGTTCGCGGCCGACTACATCAAGGCGTGGGACGATCTCCTGCAGGATCTCGAGGTCGCGCCGCTGCGCAGCGTGCCGCAGGCCGCACAGGATCTCTTCATCCTCGGCGCTCCCCAGTCGCCGATGAAGGAGCTGCTGACCGCAATGGCCCGCCAGCTCGCCCTGACGGAGCCGCCCAAAGGTGCCGCCGGGGTGATTGCGCCAGCGCCGTCTGGGCAAGGCCCGGCGGCGGCGCCCGGCAGCGAGGTCGAGGAGCATTTCAGGGCGCTGCGCGAGCTGGTCGCGGTGGCGGCCGGCACGCCGATCGATCAGGTGCTGAAGCGGATCAACGATCTGCAGCAGCAGATGGCGAAGCTGGCGGCGGCCGGACCGGTCACGGCGGCACAGACCGTCGCCGCGCTCGGCAACGAGCCCGTGCTGGCGCTTCGGGCGGAAGCGCGCAAGCAGCCCCCGCCGATGGCCCGCTGGCTGCAGGCCATCGCCGAATCGGCCACCGCCTTGCGCGGCGGGGCGGGCGGCGCGCGGCAACAGGTCATCGCCGCCTACAACGGTTCGAACGGGCCGGCGGCGCTCTGCCCGCTGGCCGTGAACGGCCGCTTCCCGTTCGTGCCCGGCAGCTCGCTGGATACGCCGCTCGACGATTTCGCCAAGCTGTTCGCGCCCGGCGGCCTGCTCGACGGCTTCTTCAACACGCAGCTACGGCTCTTCGTCGACACCACGAGCAATCCCTGGAGGGGGCAGACGGCCGATGGCGTGGCGCCGCCGGTCTCGGCGGCGGACATCGCTCAGTTCCAGCGTGCGGCCGCCTTGCGCGACATGTTCTTCGCGCCGGGCAGCACGACCGTCGCCGTGCGCTTCGACATCACGCCGCTCAGCCTCGACGCCGGTGCCTCGAAGGTCAGCCTGGAGCTGGACGGCGCGACAGTCACCCATCTGCAGGGCGCGCCGCCGCGCGCGACCCAGATCACCTGGCCCGGCCCCGACCGCCTGCAGAACGTGCGGCTGGTCTTCGACCCGCCGCCCCCCGGCAGCACGGGCGTGCTGGCAGAGAGCGGTCCGTGGGCGATGTTCCGCCTGTTCGGCCGCGGCACGCTCGGCCCGGCGGGCGCGCCGGGCCGCTACACGCTGTCCTTCGCGCTCGGCAACCGGCGCGCGGTGTTCGAGCTTCGGCCGGCCACGGCGATCAATCCCTTCGCGCCGGGCGTCGTGCAGGACTTCCGCTGTCCGTCGGTTCGCGACTGACCTGACGATGCCCGTGCTTCCCCCCGATGCCTGTGCCGGCCTGTTCGGCAAGCTGCCGGCGCGCGGCGACTTCGTGCGCGAGAACCTGCCGCGCGATTTCACCGATGCCTGGGATGCCTGGTGGGAGCGCGGCCTGGCCGGTACGCAGCAGCGGTCGCGGGAGGAGTGGATCGCGTCGTGGCTGGAAGCGCCGGTCTGGCGCTTCGTGCTGCCGCCGGGGCTGTGCGGCCGGAACGGCGTGCTGGGCCTGTGGCTGCCGAGCGTGGACAAGGCCGGACGCTATTCGCCCCTGACCATAGCGGCCGTCGCATCCGTCGACTGGGCACCGCATGTCGGCGCGATGACGTCGTTCCTGGCCGCTGCGGAACAGGCCGGACGCGATGCGCTCGACCACGATCTTTCGCCGGCCGACCTGCTCGAGCGCATTCGGCGGGGCTTCCTCGCCGACGATGCGCCGACCTGCGCGATGGATCACCTTCCGGCGCAGGCCGCGTGGTGGACCGAAGGCGGCCCGCGCGTGGCTCCGCGGCTGGTGACCGGAGACGCGCTTCTCGAAGGCCGCTCCTTTGCCGCGCTCATCGATGACGACTGGGCTTAGCGTAGGCCGCGTCGTCGTCATCGGCAATGCGGGCCTCGATCTGCGGCTGGCGGTGCCGCGCCTGCCGCTGCCGGGCGAGACGCTGATCGGAAGCGACGCTGCACGGGCGCCGGGCGGCAAGGGGCTGAACCAGGCCGTCGTGGCCGCGCGCTGCGGCGCGCGGGTGCGGTTCTGCGCTCCGCTGGGCAACGACGAGGCCCAGGCGCGCGAGGTCGAGCGGCATCTGTCGCGCGAGGGCTTCGACGAGCTGATCCTGCCGCGCCTGTCGCATGCCACCGACTTCTCCCTGCTGATGGTCCTGCCGGGCGGCGAGAACAGCATCGTGAGCACCAGCGCCTGCTCGCTGGCGCTGACCGCCGCCGACGTCGCGCCGGCGTTGCGCGCCGTGGGCGAAGGCGATGTCGTCCTGCTGCAGGGCAACCTCTCGCTCGACCTGACCGGCTACCTTCTCGCAACGGCGCGGCAACGAAAGGCAACGACGATCTTCACGCCCGCACCGTTCTGGCCGGGAGCCGAAAATCTCGTGGGCGGGTGCAGTCTCGTCATCGCCAACCGCCTCGAGGCCGAGGCGCTGGGCGCGTCGATCGAACAGGCGGACGCCGCGATCGTCACGCTCGGCGCCGACGGCTGCCGATTCGACGAGCGCGTCTTTCCGGCCGAGCGCGTCGCCGCCGTCGATACGACGGGCTGCGGCGACGTGCTCTGCGGCGTGATCGCCGCCGCACTCGCCCGCGGCATCGCGATCGAGACGGCAATCGTCCTGGCCCAGCAGGCCGCTGCGCTCACCGCGACCCGGGCCGGCGCCTTCGAGGCGCTGCCCTCGCGCGACGAACTCGGCGCGCTCTTCGCCGGCTGACCCGGGGCTTCTAGTCTTTTTGGTCAGATCAGATTCGCTGGGGGCGCGTCACTCCAGTGACGCGTCATGCGGTGCCGCAACGATGAGGAAGACGCGCCACTCCGGCGAATTCACATTCGCCTTTAATGGCGCGCCCCCAGCGAGTCTCAGCCCGGCAGGACGAACCGTACGCCGGGGCGGGCGAGGCCGCCGCCGAGCGCGACCGCTGCGCCGTCGGCGCGCCAGCAGGCTGCGCCGGTCATGCTGCCGTCGTCGTGGAACTGGATGGCGTTCATGCCGCCCGCCACGGTCGGCATGATCTGCAGCGTGTGACCGCGGTCGCGCAGGCCCTGACGCACGCTCTCGGGAACGCCATGCTCGACCTCGAGCACGACGCCCTCGGTCCAGATGCGCGGCGCCTCGACCGCCTCCTGCAGCGCCATGCCGTGATCGATCAGGTTGATCAGCGCCTGCCAGGCTGACGGGAAGATCTTGCGGCCGCCCGGCAGGCCGAGCGCATAGACCACCTTGCCGTCGCGCAGCGCCATCACCGGCGACATCGAGGTGGTGACCCGCTTGCCCGGCGCGATCGACAGCGGACTGCCCGGCCGCGGATCGAAGTTCGACATGTAGTCGTTCGGCACCATGCCGATACCGGGCACGATGAAACGCGCGCCGAACAGGCTGTTGATGGTCTGCGTCGTGGTGACGACGTTGCCGTTGCCGTCGGCGACGGTGAGATGGGTGGTGTCGGCGCCTTCCCTGGCCAGCAGCCCGCCGGTCCAGTTCCGGGCGCGCGCCGGATCGATTTCCGCACGCCGCTCGTCGGCATAGGCCTTCGAAGTGATGCGCTCGACCGGCACCTTCACGAAGTATGGGTCGCCACTCGCTTCGGCGCGGTCGGCGAAGGCGATCTTCAACACCTCGGCCAGCAGATGGAGCGTCTCGACCGTGCCGAAGCCCATCCTCGCGATGTCGTAGCCTTCGAGGATGTTGAGCATCTGCGTGATGTGCACGCCCGACGCCGCGGGCGGCGGCGGGCCGAGGATCTCCCAGCCGCGATAGCGGCCGCGGATCGGCGCACGCTCGATCACGCGATAGTCGGTGAGATCCTTACGCGAGATGAAGCCGCCGGTTCGTTCCATGCATTCGACAAGCAGGTCGCCGAGCGGACCGCCGTGCAGCGCGCTCTCGCCCTGCTGGGCGATCAGGGTCAGCGCCTCGGCATAGTCGTCCTGCACCAGCCGCTCGCCGGCCTTGAGCGGCGTGCCGTCCGGCAACAGGCGGTCGGCGGCGAACGGATCGTCGAGCAGTTCGGCGGCGGCGCTTTCGATGCAGTCGGAGAGATAGGGCGTGACAGTGAAGCCGCGCGTGGCATGCCGGATCGCGGGCTGCATCACATCGGCCAGCGCCATCGTCCCGTAGCTGTCGAGGGCATGGCACCAGGCGCGCAAGGATCCCGGCGTCGCCACTGCCTTCGGCCCGACCTGATTCTCTCGCCGCTCGACGTCGTAGACCTGCGGCAGCGTGCCGGGGATCGGGCGATACATCATCGGATGGCCGCTGAGCGGCACGGCGCTCATGCCGTCGACGATCCTGTGGCTGCCGTCGGCGAGACGGATGTGCGAGGTCGTGCCGCCGATCAGCCCGACCATCATCGGCTCGACGACCGTCAGCGCGAACTGCGCGGCGACGGCGGCGTCGATCGCGTTGCCGCCCGCGGCCAGCATCTCCATGCCCGCGGCGGACGCCAGCGGATGGTTCGTGACCACCATGCCGTTGCGGCCGTGCGCCGAGTGCTTCTCACATCTGAACTGTGTGCCGGCCCGCTGCCGCCAACCCGACTCGCTCATTCGTCACTCCCCCGCGAAACGCCTGGCACAACAATCACCGCCGCTCGGGTTGCCGATCAAGGCGCATATCGTCCAGGTCACCTTCCCATCCCAATCCCTCTAGGTCGGAGAGGGCGTTGGCCTGCTTGCGCATCCGAACCAGTAACCTCAGGCCCTCTTCTATTGTGGTTCGCTGGGTCGACAGGCCCGTCGCCCTCATCGCTTCAGCGAGAAGCACCTCATCGATTTCGACATTGATCTGCATCGTCCTGACCTCGAGCAACTATATACGATCGCCGCTTCTATCGGCGCGAGCAACGCAGCGTGATGAGGGCCGCCTCGCCGCTAGTGTTGAAGCGCACGGTTGGGCCGGAGTCACCGGGGCAGAGATCGAGGGCGTTGCGGACACCACGCCGATGAAGCGGTGTCAGCCGCAGGCCGCGATCGAGCATCCCGAGGAGCGCAGAGAACGCCCGATCGCACCACCGAGGCCGAAGGCGAACGCCGCTGCTGCCGTGGCGCGCCGCTTCCAGAGCGCGGCGGCGGGTGGCCCATTCGGTCGTTGCATCGTCCTTTGCCGGGAAACCCTTGTTTCTCGTCGCTGGGACCTCGCCGAGCGGGCGAACAAAGTTCAATGGGCGGGATTGGAGCGGCGGGATCGCGGCGGTACACTTCGCTCTCCCAATCGGCGGAGTCCCTGATGCAGCCCAAGTCGTTCGGCCTGTCGCGCAGATCGTTCCTGGCCTCGAGCGCGGCCCTTGGGTTTGCCGGCGCCGCGCATGCCGCCGATACGATAAAGCCTGACGGCAAGGCGGCGCTGATCGTCATCGACGTGCAGAACTGCTTCGTCGACGGTGGCACCTTGCCCGTGAAGGGCGGCGCCGACATCGTGCCGATCATCAACAAGCTCGCGCCGGCATTCCCGAATATCGTCGTCACCCAAGACTGGCACACGCCGGGCCACGTGTCGTTCGCATCGGCCCATCCCGGCAAGAAGCCGTTCGAGACGACGCAGCTTCCCTACGGCACGCAGGTGCTGTGGCCCGACCACTGCGTCCAGGGCACCGAGGATGCGGCCGTGCTCAAGGACCTCAAGCTGCCGAAGGCGGAGCTCATCATCCGCAAGGGCTACCATGCGGAGACCGATAGCTATTCCGCCTTCAAGGAAGCCGATGGCAAGACCGCTACCGGGCTGGCGGGCTACCTGAAAGAGCGCGGCATCGACACGGTGTTCCTGGCTGGGCTGGCTACCGATTTCTGCGTCGCCTGGAGCGCGGTGGACGCGCGCAAGTTCGGCTTCACGACCTATGTCATCGAGGACGCGACTCGCGCCATCGACCTCAACGGCTCACTGGCGGCGGCGTGGAAGCAGATGACGGACGCCGGCGTGAAACGCATCCAGTCCGTCGACATCCAGGTAGCCTGACCGGCCACGTTCGAAATTCATGGTGTGCAAGCTCCCGCTGCGACAGCATGCCGGCCATGACCGCATTCGGCATCCGGGGGGCGTTCCTCGATTTCATCGATGACCCCTGGAAGCATGTCGGCAGGGAAAAGGATTCGGCACGCTTCCACGCCGACGGCCTGCTGGTCGTCGAGGAAGGACGAATCGCCGATTTCGGAGCGTACGACGGCGTGGCTGCGCGGCACGCCGGCCTGCCGGTCACGACCCTCCGCGACAGGCTGATCCTGCCGGGGTTCATCGACGGCCATATCCACTTTCCGCAGACGCGGGTGATCGGCGCTTTCGGCGAGCATCTCCTGCCGTGGCTGCAGAAATGGGTCTTCCCGGAGGAGATCAAGTACAAGGATCGCGCCTATGCGCGGGAGGGCGCGCAGCGGTTCTTCGACAATCTGCTCGCGTCCGGCACGACCACCTGCCAGGCTTTCACGACCTCCTCACCGGTCGCCACGGAGGAGTTGTTCGACGAGGCTGCTCGCCGAAACATGCGGCTGATCGCGGGACTCACCGGCATCGATCGGCTGGCGCCGCCGGACTATATCGACAGTGCCGACAATTTCTATCGCGACAGCAAGCGGTTGATCGAGCGCTACCATCGCCGTGGCCGGAACCTCTATGCCGTCACGCCGCGCTTCGCGCTGGGCGCGTCGCCCGACCTTCTGGCCGCCTGTGAACGGCTCAAGCGCGAGCATCCCGACTGCTGGGTCAACACCCACATCTCCGAAACGGTCGACGAGTGCCGCGGCGTGCAGGACGCCCATCCCGACAGCGGCGACTACCTGGCGGTCTACGAGCGATACGGCCTGGTCGGGCCGAAGTTCTCCGGTGGCCATGGGGTCTGGCTGAGCGATGGCGAATTCCGCCGGATGTCCGACAGCGGCGCGGCCGTCGTGTTCTGTCCCTGCTCGAACCTGTTCCTGGGCAGCGGGCTTTTCCGGATCGGTCATGCCACCGATCCGCGGCACAGGGTCCGGATGGCGCTCGGCAGCGATGTCGGCGGCGGAAACCGCTTCTCGATGCTCAACGTCCTCGACGATGCCTACAAGGTCGGCATGATCAACAATGCCGCCGTCGGCGATCCCGCCGAGGCGGAGCGCAACAGGATCTCCCCGTATCGCGGCTTCTGGTCGATCACCCTGGGGGCGGCGGAGGCCCTCTATCTCGATGACATGATCGGGAATTTCGAGCCAGGCAAGGAAGCCGACTTCGTCGTCCTCGACTGGCGGGGCGGCCCCCTAGCGCAATCATGGCGGCAATCGCTCGTCATCGACGAGGCCGGCCCGTCGACCGTCGAGCAGGCAGCAGACCTGCTTTTCGGCCTGATGATGGTGGGCGACGACCGGGCGATCGACGAAACATGGGTCCTCGGGCGGCGGCTGTTCAAGAAAACGTGAGCTGGCGCGTCAGATATCGCAGTAAGTACGCGATATATTGGCGATACAAATCGCCAACCAACAAGAAGCAGCATCGCAAGTGGCATAATTGCCGGTGGAAGCTGCCGAATTCTACAGTCTCGTCAGTTACTTATTCCATTTTATAAAATGATGACAATGCATTAAGGAATTAACGTCCGGATATGGTCGAAGCAATTCTGGGCTCATCGACGGAGTTCTCGCGAGTCGAATCCGCTGGCGTTTTGTCGGGAATGCGCATATTACTGCTTCCGAAGTGCAGACATATGTTGGGAATGTCGGCATGGACAATGGGAGCGTGGGCCGGCGCATGCCGACCTCGCCGGGGTTCTGGGGAAGGCGTGGGATGCGTCACATCATCATTGCATCGACTATGTTGGCTTTCGCCCTGATGGTCACGTTCGGGGCGGCGAGCATCCTTCAAAGCCGGGCTATCGCTGCGGGGCCGTCGAGCAACGAGCCGTTTGTGATCGTCGAGGCGGCGAAGCCCGCTCCGCCGAAGACCGTGACCAGCAAGGAGCAGGCAGCGTCGCAGTTCCGCATGCGCGGCGTTCATTCGACATCGGCACAGGTCGGTCTGTAGACGGCGCGGGTACGGGCGGGGGTTGGGGCCGCCTGCGCGACGTCGAAAGGCTGGGCAAGAGCGTTCCGGACCCCTGGTCCGGAACGCTTTTTGCTGTTTGGGTGCGTGGAATGAGGAGGAGCACCGGACATGGCCAAGGAAATTCTTTGCGGATTCGGGATCGACGTCGATGCGGTCGCCGGCTGGCTGGGCAGCTACGGCGGCGAGGACTCGCCCGACGACATCTCGCGTGGATTGTTCGCCGGCGAGGTCGGCAGCCCCCGCCTGCTCAGGATGTTCCAGCGGCTCGGGATCAAGACCACCTGGTTCATCCCGGGCCATTCGATCGAAACCTTCCCGAAGGAGATGAAGGCGGTGGCCGAGGCCGGGCACGAGATCGGCATCCACGGCTACAGCCACGAGAATCCGATCGCCATGACGCGCGAGCAGGAGACCGAGATCCTCGACAAATGCATCGAGCTGGTCACGCAGCTCTCCGGCAAGCGGCCGACCGGCTACGTCGCGCCGTGGTGGGAATTCTCGCCGGTGACCAACGAGCTGCTGCTTGAGCGTGGCATCAAGTACGACCATTCGCTGATGCACAACGACCACACGCCCTACTACGTGCGGGTCGGCGATAGCTGGACCAAGATCGACTACGCGAAAAAGCCGGCGGAGTGGATGACGCCGTTGAAGCGCGGGCATGAGACCGACCTGATCGAGATCCCGGCGAGCTGGTATCTCGACGACCTGCCGCCGATGATGTTCATCAAGAAGTCGCCCAACAGCCACGGCTTCGTGAATCCGCGCGACATCGAGGAGATGTGGCGCGACCAGTTCGACTGGGTCTATCGCGAGCACGACTATGCGGTGTTCCCCATGACCATCCATCCCGACGTCTCGGGCCGGCCGCACGTGCTGGCGATGCTGGAGCGTCTCTATCACTACATGGCCGGCCATCCTGGCGTGAAGTTCATCACCATGAACGAGATGGCCGACGACTTCGCCAAGCGGTTCCCGAGGAAGAAGTGACCTCTTCTCATGTTCCTCCCTGCGCTTGCGCGGGGAGGTGGCCCGCAGGGCCGGAGGGGTCATGGGCAACGGAATCG
>Ga0070665_100005117_pt1 | contig 13594 bp, 7 predicted proteins | sample KBSS13metaG_FD_65862 | JGI IMG/M metagenome (GOLD analysis project Ga0070665, IMG submission 65862) | Switchgrass rhizosphere microbial communities from Kellogg Biological Station, Michigan, USA - KBS S1-3 metaG | ecosystem: Host-associated > Plants > Roots > Rhizosphere > Soil ... | reverse complement strand
GGGATCCCGTAACCTTGAACGGCAAGGCGACTGCCCTGCAAAAGCTGGGCAGATTCGACGATGCGCTGGAAAGCTATGACCGCGCCATCGCGGCAAAGCCGGATTATGCGGAAGCCCACTACAATCGCGGAAATATCCTTCAGGCCCTTGGCCGTTTCGATGAGGCGATTGCGAGCTATGACGCAATCCTCGCCCTCGATCCCGGCCATGCCGATGCCTGGACCAACCGGGGCAATGTGCTTGCAGAACTGCGGCGGTATGCCGAGGCACTCGAAAGCCATGACCGGGCGCGGAAGAGCAAGCCCAACGATCCCCGGATTTTGGGCAATCGCAGCATCGCGCTGTGGAACATGGGACATCATGCGCAAGCCCTGGAAAGCGCGGACTTGGCCCTGAGCATCGATCCCGGCCTGGCTTTCCTCTGGAGTCATCGCGGAAATGTGCTGCGGGCCATGGGGCGGCCGGACGATGCCTTGGAGAGCTTCGACCGGGCCATTTCCCTGGACGGCGGGGATGCCCAGAGCCGCCTCAACAAGAGTTATTGCCTGCTTCTGGCCGGACGGTGGAAGGAAGGCTGGCCCTTGTTTGAGTGGAGGAAACGCCTTCCCGTTCCCGTGGAATCCAGGAATTTCGCGCACCCCCTTTGGACCGGCAAAGAAGATCTGCGAGGCAAGATCCTGTTTTGTTATGCTGGGCAAGGCCTGGGCGATACCGTCCAGTTCTTCCGCTATTGCGCGCTCCTGCGGGAGCGGGGGGCGCATGTGATCCTTGCCCCCCAGAAGTCCTTGATGAGATTGCTGGGGGCGGCAGACCCTTGTGTCACGCTGATAGACGAAAATGCCGTGCCGGAGCATTTTGACTATCACAGTCCGCTGATGAGCTTGCCGCTGGCATTCGGTACGACGGCCGAGACCATTCCTGGCGGCGGCGCCTATCTCAGCGCGGAGCCGGCCAAGGTTCGCGAATGGGGCGCGGCGATTGGAGAAGGCGCCTTCAAGATCGGAATTTCCTGGCGCGGCAACGAGCGCGGCACCATCAGGGGCCGCAGCTTTCCCCTTTCCTTGTTTGAAAAACTCGCACGCTTGCCCGGTATACGCCTGATTAGCCTGCAAAAAGATGCCACGGATGCGGAACGGGATTCGGTTTTCCCCGATTTGAACATCGAAAGTCTGGGCGGAAAATTCGACAATGGGCCGGATGCGTTCGTCGACAGCGCCGCGGCGATGCAAAATCTCGATCTTGTCATCACCGCCGACACCGCCATCGCGCATATCGCCGGCGCGCTGGGCAAGCAGACATGGATTGCCTTGCAGCATCTGCCCGACTGGCGATGGCTTTCAGACCGGGCGGATACGCCCTGGTATCGCAGCGTGACGCTGTACCGGCAGCCTGCCCCCGGCGATTGGCCGGGCGTGTTCGATCAGATGGAGCGCGCGCTCGCTTTGCTCCTGGCGGACGCTAGGAATTGAGGCCGCGCGGCTCCTTGATCACCTGACGGGTGGACCAGGTGCGCGGCGTGTGACCGCTGATCTCCGTTCCGGCTTCATGACTGAAGCGGCGGTTCCAAATCGTGGCGCTGAGCGAGACGATCGCAACCGTCCAGAAGGCCGCGGTGAAATCGGAAAATTGAGGCGCATGATGGCCGCGCAACACCATCGCCGCCTGCAGGGCGGCGGCGCCGGCACAGATTCCCACCGACAGCATCAGCTGCTGGAAAGTGGTGTAGAAGGTGGTGGCGCCAGCCAAGCGCTTCTGATCGACTTCGTCATAGGCGATGGTGTTATAGCCGGTGAACTGAATGGACATGAAAAACCCGCTCAGGATCATCACCACGAACATCAGCGGCATTGGCCAGCCGGGACGAAACAGCCCGCACAACACATAGCCCGCGCTGGAGAAGAAGCCGTTGACCACCAGGATATCGCGGAAACCGAAACGGCGCAGCAGAAAGGGCGCCACCGGCTTGGCGGAGATGGAGCCCAGGGCGGTCGCCAGGGTCATCACGCCGGACTGGGCGGCGGAAAGGCCGAAACCCAACTGCATCATCAGCGGCAACAGATAGGGATGCGCGCCCTGGGTGATGCGGGTGATGGCGCCGGCGATCACCGAGGTGCCGAATGTCGGAATCCGCATCAGGGAAATATCCAGGATAGGGTCACGGGCGGTGCGGGCATGAACGACATAGAGCGTGCCCAACAGCGCGCCCATCGCCAGGAATGACAAAGCCAGAATGGCCTTGCCGTCATGGCTGACCAGTTCGAAGCCGAACAGGAACAGGCCCAACGACAGGCTGGAGAGGAATATCCCCTTATAGTCGGTTTTCTCCGGCACCTCGCCGCGGGTGTTGGAGATGAACAGGCTGACCAGCACGATGCCGATCAGGCCGATCGGCACATTGATGTAGAAGATCCAGCGCCAGGAATGCAGATAGGTGACAATGAAGCCGCCCACCGGCGGCCCCAGGATCGGTCCCACCACTGCGGGGATCAGCACCCAGCTGGTGGCCTGGATCAGGTCGCGCTTTTCCACATTGCGCATCAAGACCAGCCGCCCCACCGGCATCATCAGCGCTCCGCCTATGCCCTCGAAGAAACGCGCCACGACCAGGAAGCCGACGCTGGGCGCATTGGCGCAGGAGATCGAACCCAGCAGGAAGATCACGATGGCGCTGCGGAAAACGGTGCGAGCGCCGAAACGATCCGCGATCCGCCCCGATATGGGAATGAAGACGGCCAGGCTGATCAGGTAGGAGGTCAAGGCAATGGACAGGCTGGGCGCCGACACACCCAATTCGCGCGCCATGCTGGGCAGCGCGGTCGCCAAGACCGTGCCGTCGAGCTGTTCCATGAATATGGCGGCGCCGACGATCAGCGCGATGGTGCGAAAATGGGGCTTCGGAGCGCCGGCTTCGGGCATGACCCATTCCGTTTAGGCCCCGTCCGGGCGGGGCGCAAGGGCTCGGTTTCGTTGGTTTTTGAGGCATTTCGCCCCTGCGCCACTGCCGCTATAAAGAACAGAAATGACCCTTCAAGCCGACTATGACCGGGCGGTCGCCGCCCACCGGCGCGGCGAGCTTGGCGAAGCCGAACGGCTCTACCGCCGGCTTCTGGAGGCGGCGCCTTCCAGTGCCGCCGCCCGTCACATGCTGGGCGTGCTCAGGGCCCAGTCCGGTGACGCCCAAGAGGCGCTGGAGCTGATTGGCGCCGCCTTGGCCTTGAAGCCGGACGCACCCGACATGCATTTCAACTACGCCAACATTCTCAAGCGCACCGGCCGGCTCGACGAGGCGCTGGCCGCCTATGGACGCGCCTTGTCCATCAAGCCCGGCTATGACGCGGCACGGATGGCGCGGGCCGAGGTCCTGAACCTCAAGGGCAACAGCCTGGGCAATGCCGGAGAGACAGAGCAGGCGCTGCGCTGTTACGAACAGGCCCTGGCCGATGCGCCGCACTATCCCGATGCCCTGAACAACCGCGCCGTAGCCCTGTTGGGCCTGGGACGTCTCGAGGAAGCGCTCCTGGACCTTGATGCGGCCTTGATCCTGAAGCCCGACTATGTCGAGGCCCATTATAATCGCGGCAATGTGTTGCGCGACCTGCTGCGGCTGGAAGAGGCCAAGCAGAGTTTCGACCGCGCCACCGCCATCGACCCCGCCTTTGCGCCCGCCTATCGCAACAAGGCATTCTGCGCCCTGCTGCAGGGCGATTTCGCGCAAGGCCTGCCGCTCTATGAGTGGCGCAAGCGCCTGAACCCGGCCATCGAGGCGCGCGTCTATCCCCAGCCCCTATGGACCGGAACGGAAGACATAAGGGGGAAAACCGTCTTCGCCTATATCGAACAGGGTTTGGGCGACACGATCCAGTTCTACCGCTTTGCCGCGCCGTTATTGGCGCGCGGCGCGCGGGTGATCTTGTCGGTGCAAGACAGTCTGTTGCGGCTTCTGGAGAATGCCAGCCCTCGGATCGCGCTGGTGGGCAGCAAGATCGTGCCCGCCTCCTTCGACTATCACATCCCGCTGATGAGCCTGCCGCTGGCATTGGGATTGACGGTCGAATCGATTCCCGATCCCGGCCCCTATTTGGCGGCCGACACTTTGAGAGCGGCGCAATGGGCGGCGCGGATAGGCAAAAAAGGCTTTAAAATCGGCATTTCCTGGCAAGGCGCGCGCGGCGGCGTGACCAGCCGGGCGATGCCGCTGGCGCTTTTTCGCGGCCTTTCCCGCATCCCCGATGTGCGGTTGATCAGCCTGCAAAAAGGCTTCGGCACCGAACTGCTGGCGGATCAATCCTGGGTGGAGGTCCTGGAAGGACTGGATGACGGGCCCGATGCCTTCCTGGATAGTGCGGCGGCGATCGCGCATCTGGACCTGGTGATCACCCTGGATTCGGCTTTGGCGCATCTGGCCGGCGCATTGGGACGCCCGGTTTGGGTGGGTTTGAAACAGGTGCCGGATTGGCGCTGGTTCCTGGGCCGCGATGACAGTCCATGGTATTCCAGCATGCGATTGTTCCGGCAGACGCGGGACGGCGATTGGGCCGGCGTCTTTGCCGAAATGGAATCACAGGTGCCCCGATGATCGCCAGCGCCCTGCCCCATGTCCCGGTCTCGTGGGGCGAATTGCTCGACAAGATCACCATTCTGGAAATCAAGGTGGAACGCCTTGGCGGTGAGGAGGCGCGCGCCAATGTTGCCAAGGAGCTGGAGCTGTTGCGTGGAATCGCTGCGCCGGTGATGGCCGGCGGTCCGGCGCTCCCCCTGGTTGCCCGTCTCAAACAGCTGAACCTGGCCCTGTGGGACATAGAGGACCGCATCCGCGATTGTGAGCGCGGCGGCGACTTCGGTCCCGGATTTGTCGAATTGGCGCGGTCGGTCTACCGGCGCAACGACGAGCGGGGCGCCATCAAGCGCGAGATCAATCTGGCGCTGGGATCCGTGCTGATCGAAGAGAAAAGCTACAAGCCTTATTAGAGCATGGCGGGGCCGGCCGCCTCCCCTTGCCAGTAGCGCCAAAGAAAAAGGGCCCTTCGTTGTGCGAAGGGCCCCTGATCTTGGTTTGCGGGTCGCGCTTAGTTGTTGAAGCGCACGCCCACGCGATACATACGGCCGATCACGTCATACAGCGTGTTGTTGGCGTTCTGGCCACCGGTATCCGGCGGACGGGTGTTGGCGACGTTGTCGACCTTCGCGTACAGCTGGGTCTTGTCGCTGACATTCCAGTTGGCGCCGACGTCGAAGTACAGGATCGAGTCGACCTTGTTGAAGTTGATGGTCGGGCTCTGAACCGTCGAGACCGGGCAGGTGCCGGGGGCGCAGACGATGGTGTTGCGGGCCGTGGTCACGCCGCCGGAATACCAGCGTTCCGTCAGGTTGAAGCCCCAAACGTCGTTCTGGTAGCTCTGGGTTTCCTGCAGCTTCCAGTTCAGCACGTTGAAGTTGGTGTTGTACTGGCTGCTGTTGCCGCCGCCGCCCAACGAACCGGTGATTTCAACGTTACGCTGGGTTCCGGGGATGCCGGAGTCCACGATGAACTTGCTGGTGTGGGTAACCAACGAGCGCAGGGTGAAGCTGCCGGGAACGTCATAGTCCTGCAGGTCGAACTGATAGCCGGCCTCCAGGTCGAAGCCGTCGGTGATGATGCTGCCGAAGTTGAACACCTTGGACTGAACCGACGTGATGGAGGTGCCACCATGCGGTGCTGCGGCGCTCTGGTTGACGCCGTCCGCCGTGGTGATGGCGTCCTGCTGGCAGAAGGTGGTGAAGCCGGTGAAGCAAAGGTCTTCAACCTGCTGCAGGCCAAGCGAGACGACCGGACCCTTGACCGCGATGCGGAAGTAGTCGATCGACGCCTGGAAGCCCGGGATGAAGTCCGGCTGCCACACAAGACCAACTTCCGTGGTCTGCGATTTTTCCGGCTTCAGCAGCGAGTTACCGACGTTGTTCTGGCGGACCTGCTGGTTGTTACCCGTACCCGGGGCCACGGCGTTGACGAAGTCGTTGTTGATGCTGCCGTTGAGGCCCGAAGCCGGGAAGAACAGTTCCGACAGGTTGGGCGCGCGAATGTCGCGCGACTGCAAGGCCCGCAGGCGGACGCCGGGGATCGGCGTTTCCCAGGTCAGACCGACCTTCCAGGTATTGGCATCGCCGGCGGTGGAGTAGCGCGCATGACGGCCACCGATATCCAGGTCCATCTTGCCCCAGAAGGAGTCGTTGAGCAGCGGGATACCCAATTCCACGAACACTTCGTTCACGTGATAGGTGCCGCGGCCGTTGTGGTAGTTGCCCGCGTTCCAGGCGCCCAGACCAGAGCTGTTGCCCGGAGTCCCGCCGAAGCTGGTGAGACCGCAGTCAATGAACGGATCGGTGCAAGGCATGTTGACGGTCGCCGGCGTCGAAGCCGACACGCCGGCCGAATAGGGGTCGGCACGCTGGCTGAAATGCTCTTCGCGATATTCATAACCAGCCGCGACCTGAACCGGGCCCGCCCAGTTGTCGAGCGGCGAACCATTGACCGAGAAGCTGAAGGCTTCCTGGCGGTTGGTCTGGATCGAGGTCGGTCCGATGGTGGTGCCGCCGGGACCGTTCTGGCCGTCGAAATAGGCGATCTGGCCGGGGGTCAGGGTGCCGCCGAAGGGATTGAACGGCACGCAACCATAGGCCTGAGCCACGGTGTTGCGGCAGACGATCTGGCCGGCCGAATTGAACACCGCGTCCTGGGCCAGGTTGAAGCGCGAGAACTGGCCATTGGTGCCCGTGGTGGTACCGACGGTCACAACCGGGGCGCCCGAGAGCGGCATGTTGTAGATCTTGATGCTGGTGTCGGTTTCGCCGTGCTGGAAGTAGCTGCTCCAGTTCCAGTCCTTGCCGAACAGCTCGAAGCTGCCATCGCCGCCCACGACGTAGCGGCGCATGGTGCGCAGCAGGAACATCAGCTGGTCGGTGGGGATGTTGGCCCAGTCCGAACCGTAGGTGAAGGTGGAAGCCGCCGGCGCATTGGTGCCCAGAGACGTGGCGCAAGCCGCTGAAAAGGCGCCGGGGGTCGCGCCCGAAACGCCAAACGCCGTGCCGGCAAAGGTCTGGTACAGGTAGGCGTTATCGCAACGCATGACCATGCCGTTCTTGGACGAGTTGCCCTGGGCCGGAATATTCTCGGTGCGGGTCAGGCCATAGACCAGGGTGGCATAGATATTGGTGGTCGGGGTGAGATCGTAGGAGACGCGGGCATAGATGTTGCCGCGCAGCAGCGGGTCATAAAGGCCCTGGGTGAACTGCTTGGAGTCGTTCTGGTTGCCCGGATCGGACGGGGTACCGGCGCAGGAACCGTTGAGGCCACCGCCCAAGGTGTTGGTGGCGGTCTTGAAGCAGGTGCCGGCCAGGTCATACGGAACCGGGCGGCCATTATTGTCAAAGGTGGTGAAAGCCAGGGGACCGGACTGAATCAGGCCGTAAGCAGCCGACTGGGTGCCCTGGACGATGTTGAAGTAATTGGAACGCGGCTGGCCGGCCGGCGCGGCGGCAGCGCCGGTACCGTCGGCGCCATAGGACAGAATGCCCGACTGGCGCGCCAGGGTGCGGCCGCCGATATTGGGCTGCGCGCTGTGCTGCTGGGCAACCGGATAACGCGGCAGCAGGCCGTCGTTATAGGCATATTCGCCCGCGATTTCGAAGTGGCCACGGCCGCCGGCAAAGCTGGTGCCCGCCGCGGTCTGGAACATGATGTTGCCCGAATCGCCGTAGGTCGAAAGGCCGGCCTGGGCGTTGAACTTGAAGCCTTCGAACTTGGTGTCGGTGACGAAGTTGATGATACCGGCAACGGCATCCGAACCCCAGGAAGCCGAGGCGCCGCCGGTCACGACGTCGACGCGCTTGATCAGGAGCTGCGGCATCTGGCTGACATCGACCGCGCCGTTGAAGTTACCGCCGACCACGCGCTGGCTGTCCAGCAAGGTCAGGGTACGCAGCGGCGACAGGCCGCGCAGACCAAGCGACGACAGGCCGATCAGGCCGGTGGTGGTGGAGCCGGTATTGTAGCCGACACCCGTCGAACCCTGGAGGGCGGGCAACTGGGTGATGGCATCGAAGATGCTGGGCTTGGCCTGGGCTTCCAGGTCCGCGGCGCTGACCACCGTGGTCGGCGTCGGAGCGTCAAAACCCGCGCTTTGAAGGCGGGTCGAGGACACAACGACCTGTTCGACACCTTCTTGCGCCATCGCGGCGCCAGCGCTCAGCGCCAAAATGGCGGCGCCGCTTGCAAGGCGTACGCGGGTCTTGGTCAAACCGTAATTCATAGAATAGTCCCCCTGGAGACGGTTGTTTTCACGGCAAGATGCCGAATTCGGAGGCTGGATAGCAGAGTGGTCGTGTACAGATCGAGCGCAAACTTGGTTTTTGCCGTTCGCCAAACGCATCTAGTGATAGAAAGTCACATAAATGCAACGCCCTATGCTGCGGTGCAGCAACGAATAAAAGCCTATATAAATATTTGCTTAACCAGTGGTGCTGGCGCTTTGCAGCGAATCGAATCTCGCTTCCTTCGCCGATGAAAAACGCGCCATGCGGCGCGGCCGGATCATGCACGCCGCGATGTCGTAACGGCGCGGGACCGGCGCCGCGGCCACGGGCCCGTTGCACATAGCGTTGGCACATCGCGCGGGGTTGGGCCCGGACGACTTGCGGGGCAAAACCACTTACTGTCTAGAACAGCCATGGACCCGCAGGCCCTTCTCAACCAGGCGATCGCCTTCCACCAGACTGGCAAACTGGCGGATGCGGAACGTCTCTATCTGCAACTGATGGCGACCGTCCCGGGTGAACCCATGGCACATCACATGCTTGGGGTCGTCCGCGCCCAGCAGGGACGCAACAGCGAGGCGCTTGCCTTGATGGGCAACGCCCTGACCCTGCGGCCGGGAGCACCGGAAGTCCTGTCCAATCTGGGCAATGTGCTGCGAGCGGAGGGACGGCTGGAGGAAGCACTGGCCAGCTACGGCCAAGCTTTGGCGGTCAAGCCCGATTATTTCGCCACCTGGACCAAGCGCGCCCTTGTCCTGCATGAGCTGGGGCGGTTGGACCAGGCCTTGGACAGCGCGGAACGGGCCCTGGCGCTGCAGCCGGGCCATGTGGAGGCCCTGAACACACGCGCCATCGTCCTGGCGAGCCTGGACCGTCCGCAGGAGGCGCTGGCCGATTATGACCGCGCGCTGGTTCTGGCGCCGAATTTTCCCGACGCGCTCAACAACCGCGCCTTGGCATTGCGGGGCCTCAAACGGCTGGAAGAGGCGCTGGCCAGCGTGGAGCGGGCGCTCCAGGTGCATAACGGCTTTGCCGAGGCCTGGAACAACCGCGGCGTCATTCTGTTCGACCTCAAACAGATCGGCGAAGCGCTGACGAGTTATCAGAACGCCCTGACGCTGAAGCCGGATTATGCCGAAGCCTGGAACAACCGCTCTGCCGCCTTGTTCAGCTTGAAGCGTTTCTCCGACGCCTTGGCTGACAGCGATCGCGCCTTGGCGCTGCGGCCCGGCTTTGCCGACGCCTGGTACAATCGCGGCAACGCCTTGTCCGAACTCAACCGGCCGCAGGACGCGCTCGACAGCTATGAGCGGGCCTTGGGCGTTGATCCCGCCCACCCGCGCGCCTTGAGCGGATTGGCCAATGCCGCCATGACCATCGGCGACTGGGACCGCACATCCAAGCTCGCCGATAGGCTCAAATCCGAAATCCAGGCAGGGACGTCGCTGATCCAGCCTTTTGTGCTGATGGGATATTGGGACGATAACGAATTGCAGCTGCGCTGCTCGCAGAATTATGTGCGCGAGGCGGGGCCCGGCCCGCTTGCTCCGCTATGGACCGGACCGCGCTACAACCATGACAAGATCCGCGTGGCTTACCTTTCCGCCGATTTTCACGAGCATGTCACCGCCACCCTGATGGTGGAAATGTTCGAGCGGCACGACCGGGATCGTTTCGAGATTGTTGCGGTGTCCTTCGGCCCTGAAGACAGCAGCGCGATGCGCGCCCGGCTGATCAAAGCATTCGACCGTTTCCACGACGCCCGCCAGCAGAGTGACAGCGATGTGGCCCGGCTGCTGCGGGAATGGGAGATCGACATCGCGGTCGATCTGGGCGGCTATACCAGCGGGGCGCGGCCCTGGGTGCTGGCGCATCGCCCCTGCCCGGTCCAGGTCAAATATATGGGCTATCCCGGCACCTCGGGCAGCGGCTTTATCGATTACATCATTGCCGATGACCTGGTGGTGCCGCCGGATCAGCATCGCTTCTTCAGCGAGAAAATCGCGGCCCTGCCGGACACGCTGTGGGTGACGGATACACGGCGCGCCGTGGCCGAAAGGCCCAGCCGCGCCGAGGCGGGCTTGCCGGAGAACGGCTTTGTCTTCTGCTGCTTCAACCACAATTGGAAAATCACGCCTGCCCTCTTCGACATCTGGATGCGCCTGCTGCAGGAGGTGGAAGGCAGTGTGCTCTGGCTGCTGGAAGGCAATGCCAGCATCCGCGGCAATCTGTGCAAAGAGGCAGCGGCGCGCGGCATTGCGCCCGAGCGCCTGATCTTTGCCGGCCGCACCACGCCGGAAAAACATCTGGCGCGCCAGCAACTGGCGGACCTGTTCCTCGACACCTTGCCCTACAATGCCCACACCACCGCCAGCGACGCGCTGTGGATGGGCCTGCCGCTGATCACCCTGCCGGGCAAATCCTTTCCCGCCCGGGTGGCGGCAAGCATCCTGACCGCCGCGAATGTGCCCGAACTGATCGCGGCGGACTTGGCCGAATATGAAGCATTGGCTCTGAAGCTTGCGCGCGATCCCCACCTGCTGGCGGCCATCCGCCTGAAGCTGACATCCGGCAGGGACGGCATGGCGCTGTTCGACACCGCGCGCTTCACCCGCAATCTGGAAACGGCCTATGTCGCCATGCTGAACCAGGCATGAGCGGGCCGGTCTTGCCCATCCGGCTGTCACTGGCGGCTCCCGCCTATAACGAGGCCGAAGGCATCGAGGCCGTGATCGCGGACTGGCATAAATTTTTGTCGGCACAGGCCGCTCTGGCGGAATTCGAGATCGTGATCTGTAACGACGGCAGCAAGGATGCAACCGGCGACATACTGGACCGGCTGACCCTCTCCTATCCGCAATTGCGCCCGCTGCATTTCGCCAGCAACCAGGGCGCCGCCGCCGCCCTCAAGGCGGCGATTGCCGCAACCAAGGGCGATTGGGTGCTGCTGATGGATTCCGACGGGCAATTCGCCATCGAGAACCTGCCGGACATGCTGACAGCCCTGGGCCGGTCGGGTGGAAAAGCCGCCATCGGTATCCGCAAAAAGAAAGATGCCGCCTTCGCGCAATTCGGCAGCTGGGCCAGCGGCCTGGCCTGCAACCTGGTGCATGGCAGCCGGCTCAAGGATTTCAATTCCGCCTTCAAGCTGGTGTGGGGCCCGGCCTTGCGCGGCTTGGGGCTGGAAGCCAGAGGCATGAATTATTCCACCGAAGTCACGTCCCGGCTGCTGGAATGCGGCATCGTGCCGGTGGAGGTCGAGATCGCGCATCGCCCGCGCACCACCGGCGTCAGCAGCATGAAGCTGATGCGCGGCGCGGCACACCGCTTTCTGTTTGTGATGTATATAGCCCTGCGGCAATTGCTGCTGCGCTTGAATATTCTGATCCGGCCCGGGCCATGAGCACACGCATCGTTCTGTTCTGCGGAGGGCGCGGCAGCGCCACCATCATCCGCGCCCTGCTGCGTCAAAGCGATGTGGATCTCACCTTGCTGGTCAATGCCTATGACGATGGCCTGTCGACCGGGGCGTTGCGCAATTTCATTCCCGGCATGCTGGGGCCGTCGGATTTCCGCAAGAACCTGTCCTATCTGTTCGGCAACTATTCCCAGTCCCAGTACGCGCTGAAGAGCCTGATGGAATACCGCCTGCAAGGCGCAACCGATGCGCTGGCGCGCTATGCCCAAAGCGGCGATCCGGCGCCGCTGGAGGAGCCGCTGAAAGGCTGGTTCGCGCAATTGCCGCCGCACAGCGCGATGCGCGCGCTGCTGGCGCGCTTCTTCGACCATGCCGCCGGCCGGGACTTCGACTATCGCGATTGTTCGCTGGGCAATCTCGTCTTCGCGGGCGCCTATCTGGAAAAGAACAGCGACTTCAATGCCGCCGCCGCCACGGTGAGCGAATTGGTTGGCAGCCGCGCCCGCCTGCTGAATGTGGGCGAGCAACAGAACCGCGTGCTGGCCGGCCTGAAACAGGATGGCAGCTTGCTGGCCAATGAGGCCGCCATTGTGGGGACGCAATCCCCTTCTCCCATCGGCGATCTTTATTTGCTGGAACAGCCGCTGACTCCCGAAGAGATACAGTCTGTCGAAGCGCTCGATCTTGCCGGCAAGCAGGCCTGGCTGGCGGCGCGCGACGCGGTGCCCAAACTGTCCCAAGCGGCGGCGGAGGCTCTGGCGGGCGCCGATATCATTCTTTATGGCCCAGGCACCCAGCACTCCTCGCTGTTTCCCAGCTATCGCATCGCCGGGGCCGCGCTGATGGCCGCGCCCGCCCCGGTCAAGGCCCTGGTGATGAATCTGGAAAGCGACAACGACATCCAGGATTTGACCGCCAGCGATATCGCCGACCGCGCCCTGCACTATGGCGCGTCCCTGACCCATATCCTGCTGCATGAGAATAGCGTGCTGCCGCAAGGCGCGTTGACCGGCGACAGTTATCGTGGCGCCGGGCTGGTCCGCCGGTCCCTGGCCACTCCCGTGCGGCCCCATGTGCATAGCGGCGCGGCCGTGGCGGATACCGCACTGGGACTGCGGGCGCGCCGCGCCCAACCGAGCCTGGAAATCTTTGTCGATATTCTGGGCCGCTCCATCGCCAGCGAAGAGCTGGTGGAAGAATTCCTGGAAACCGACTGGGGCGGCACGGCGGCGCATCTCACCCTCAATCGCGTGACCCAGCAACAGGCGCCCGTCGCGACATCCCATCTGGGCGGCCTGTTTCCCGAAATCGCCTATTTCCGCGACTGGCTGCGCGGCGGCACGTCCGATTACCTGGTGCTGATGACGGGCGACGGCGCCTACCGCTTCACCGACGTGCAGGCCATCATCCGCCTGCTGGAACAGCAGCGCTCGCTGGGCGGCGTGTTCGGATCGCGCACCCAGAGCCGGCGCCAGTTCATCACCTCGGTCCGCGCCGCCTATGGCGAAAGACGCCTGCTCTATGCCTTGGGCAAGGCGGCGGCGTTTTTTCTCAGCATGCTGTTTTATTTCCGCACCGGGGTGATCTTCTCCGATCCGTTGACGGGCTTGCGCGTCTTTCGCCGCGAGGCGCTGACCGGCTTGCGCGACATTCCGGACGCCGCGCCGCTGGCGATCGTGCGTCAGCTGATCCGCCAGGGCGTCGAGGTCGCGGAGCTGCCGGTCCTGTACCGCACCTTCTCCGGCTTCACCGATCCCAACTGGCGGGTGCGGCGGGGCCTGCGAAATCTGATGGCGCTGTTTTCATCATGAGCGTCTGTGCTCTCATTCCAGCCGCGGGCCGCGGCAGCCGGTTGGGTACCGATGCGCCCAAAATTCTCGCGCCTCT
>Ga0070665_100005113_pt1 | contig 13603 bp, 13 predicted proteins | sample KBSS13metaG_FD_65862 | JGI IMG/M metagenome (GOLD analysis project Ga0070665, IMG submission 65862) | Switchgrass rhizosphere microbial communities from Kellogg Biological Station, Michigan, USA - KBS S1-3 metaG | ecosystem: Host-associated > Plants > Roots > Rhizosphere > Soil ... | reverse complement strand
ATCCTGGATGCCAATCAGCGCGTCGGTCTTCATGACCTCGAGGCACGCCTCGAGCAGCAGCTTTTCCATGAACGGATCGCCGACCTGTACGGCCGGCCGCTTCTCGGCCGACTTGTCGTCGAACTCCGCCGAGGCCATGGTCGCGCCGTGGATGCCGTCGCGCCCCGTCTTCGCACCGACGTAGTAGACCGCGTTGCCGACGCCGGACGCGACGCCCTTGATGATGTCGGTCGCTTTCGCGATGCCCAGGCAGAACACATTGACCAGCGGGTTGCCGGCATAGCACGGCTCGAACGCGATCTCTCCGCCGACGGTCGGAATGCCGATGCTGTTGCCGTATCCGGCAATCCCCGCCACGACCCCCTCGAGAATGCGCCGCGTCCCCGCATCGTCGAGCGAACCGAACCGCAGCGAGTTCAGCAGCGCGATCGGGCGCGCCCCCATGGTGAAGATGTCACGAATGATGCCGCCGACGCCGGTGGCCGCGCCCTGGTAGGGCTCGATGAACGACGGGTGGTTGTGCGATTCGATCTTGAACACGGCGGCCAGGCCGTCGCCGATGTCCACCGCTCCGGCGTTCTCGCCGGGACCCTGCAGCACCTGGGGCCCGCCGGTGGGGAGCGTTTTCAGATGCACGCGCGAACTCTTGTAGCTGCAGTGCTCCGACCACATGACCGAGAAGATGCCGAGCTCGGTCAGATTCGGTTCCCGGCCCATGAAGGCGACGATGCGGTCGTACTCGTCCGGTTTCAGGCCGTGCCGTTCGAGCACCTTCGAGTCAATCATGCCCGTGCCACCAGGGCTCCGCTCTTGATGGATTCGACTGCCGACTCGAACACGCGGAGGCCGTCGGCGCTGCCGAGCGCGGACTCGCACGCCCGCTCGGGGTGCGGCATGAGGCCCACGACGTTGCGCGCCTCGTTGCACAGCCCCGCGATCGCCGCCGCCGATCCGTTCGGGTTCGCCTCGTCCGTCACCTGGCCCTCGGCGTTCGTGTATCGGAAGACGATCTGCCGGTTCGCCTCGAGCCGCGCAATCACGTCGGGGGGCGCGAAGTAGTTGCCTTCGCCGTGAGCAATGGGCAGCCGCAGGACCTGGCCAGACCGGCACGCGGCCGTGAACGGCGTGTCGAGCTGCTCGACGCGGACGTGGACGTGCTCGCACTGGAATTTGACGCTGCGATTGCGCAGCATGGCGCCTGGAATCAGCCCCGCCTCGAGCAGAATCTGGAACCCGTTGCAGATGCCGAGCACGGGGCCGCCGCGGCCGGCGAACGCCCGCACGGCGTGCATGATCGGCGAGAACCGCGCGATGGCGCCGGTCCTCAGGTAGTCGCCGTAGGAAAACCCGCCGGGAAGGATCAGAACGTCGGCGCCTTTGAGGTCCTCGTCCTTGTGCCAGATGAATTCGGCGTCCTGGCCGAGGACGTGCTTCGCGGCGTGGTAGGCGTCGTGATCGCAGTTGCTTCCCGGAAACACGACAATGCCGAATGTCATGTCAGTCCACCTCGATGCGGTAGCTCTCAATCACCGGGTTGGCGAGCAGCTTGTCAGCCACTTCGGACGCCATGGCCCGAGCCTGCGCGGCCTCCGATGTCGCCAGGTCCAGCTCGAAGTACTTCCCCTGGCGGACATCTTCGACACCGCCGTAGCCGAGCGAATGCAGCGCGTCGGCGATGGTCTTTCCCTGCGGATCGAACACGGACGGTTTGAGCGTGACGAACACACGTGCGCGCATGACCTACACCCCTGCCGGAACGGACGTGAAGACGCGGTCGAGAACCTCGTCCACGTGCCGGTACTGCTCGTTCAGATCGAACGCCCGCTCGATCTCCGCCTTGGTCAGCACACCGCAGATGTCGGTGTCGGACTCGAGCAGCGACTTGAAGTCGCGCTGTTCGGCGTGCGACAACATCGCGTTCCGCTGCACCCATTCGTACGCCTGCTCGCGGGACACACCCTTCTGCGCCAGCTCGAGCAGGACGGTCCCGGAGAAGACGACACCGCGCGAGCGGTTCAGGTTCTCGCGCATCCGATCCATGTGCACGACCATGCCGGTGACGATGCGCGTGAAACGGCGCAGCATGTGATCGAGGGCAATGAAGCTGTCGGGCAGGATGACGCGCTCGACCGAGGAGTGCGAGATGTCACGCTCGTGCCAGAGCGCGATGTTTTCGAAGGCGGCGTGGCAATTCGCGCGGACAAGGCGCGCCAGCCCGACAATCTGCTCGCACCCGATCGGGTTGCGCTTGTGCGGCATCGCCGACGAGCCCTTCTGTCCCTTCGCGAACGGCTCCTCGACTTCGCCGATTTCCGTCTTCTGCAGGCCCCGAATTTCCAGCGCGAACTTCTCGAGCGAGGCCGCGGTGATGGCGAGCGCCGACATCAGCTCGGCGTGCCGATCGCGCTGAATCACCTGCGATGCGACCGGCGCCGGCTCGAGCTCGAGCCGTCTGCAGACCTCGGCTTCGACCGACGGCGGCAGATGCGCAAAGGTGCCGACCGCGCCGGAAATCTTGCCGACGCTGATCGTGGCGCGCGCGCGGCGCACTCGTTCGATATCGCGATCGATCTCGGCGTGCCACAACGCCAGCTTCAGCCCGAAGGTCGTCGGCTCGGCGTGGACGCCGTGCGTCCGGCCGATCATCGGCGTCCGCCGGTGTTCGAACGCCCGGTGGCGGACGGCGGTGTTCAAACCCTGAAGCAGTTTGAGGATGACGTCGCAGGCCTCCCGCATCTGGAGCGCCTGCGCGGTGTCGATGACATCGGACGAGGTCATGCCGAAATGCAGCCAGCGGGCCGACGGCCCGACTTTCTCGGCTACGGCTTCGGTGAACGCGATGACATCGTGCTGGGTGCGCTGTTCGATCTCTTCGATCCGCGCGATGTCGAATCCGCCGCGTTCCCGGATGTCGCGTGCGGCCTCGGCCGGTACGATACCGGCGGCCGCCATGGCCTCGGCCGCGGCGGCTTCGACCAGCAGCCAGGTTTCGTACCGGCGCTGGTCGCTCCAGATGCGCCCCATTTCAGGGTGCGTGTAGCGTGCAATCATTCCTAGTTGAGATCGAGCCGTTCCCGCGGCAGCTGCAAACCGTTGACGTTGCCGAGAACGGTCGCTGCCAGTGAGCCGCTCCCGAAAAGATCCACCGCCACGCGCTGGACGTCCGCGGCCGTCACCCGCTCGATGCCCTGCAGTGTTTCATCGAGGCCGAAATGCCGGTCGAAGTAGATTTCCTGCCTCGCCAGATGCGACATCCGGCTCGCCGTGTTCTCCAGGCTCAGCATCAGGCTGCCCTTGAGGTGATCCTTCGAGCGCTGCAGCTCGGCGTCCGGCACCGGCAGCTGCTTGATCGTGCGCAGCTCCTCGACGACGAGATCGATCACTTCGCCGACCGCCTCGTTCGAACAGCCCGCGTAGATCGTGAATGAACCCGCATCGCGATACGCGCTCAGACCGCTGAAGACGGCGTAGGCGAGACCACGCTTCTCCCGGACGTTCTGGAACAGGCGCGAGCTCATCGAACCGCCGAGCAGCGTGTTCAGGACGTAGCTCGAATACCGGTCGTCGTGTTTCTGCGGATAGCTGCTGACGCCGAGACAGACGTGGCTCTGCTCGAGCTCCTTGTTCCTGATGAGCGTCTTCGGCACCACCGTCGGCGCATCCTCGGTCTGCGGCTGGCCGACCTGCACGAGCGACCCGAACTTGTCCTCGATGAGATCGCGAACATGCGCGTGTTCCAGGTTGCCCGCCGCCGACACGATGAGATTGGGAGCCGTGTACGCGTTCGTGAAGTAGGTCCGCAGGAGATCCGCGTTGAACGACTCGACCGTCTCGCGGGTGCCGAGAATCGGCCGGCCGAGGGAGTGATTCTCCCAGAAGCCCTGGGTGAAGAGCTCGTGGACGAGGTCATCCGGCGTGTCCTCGACCATCTTGATCTCTTCGACGACCACCTTCTTTTCCCGCTCGAGGTCGTCGACGCTGAAGGCCGGGTTGCGGACGATATCCGACAGGATGTCGATGGCCAGCGGCAGATGCTCGTCGAGCACCTTGATGTAGTAGCTCGCGTATTCCTTGGCCGTGAACGCGTCGAGTTGTCCGCCGATCGAATCGATGGCCTGCGCGATGTCCTCCGCGGACCGGCTCGTCGTGCCCTTGAAGAGCATGTGCTCGACGAAGTGCGCGATGCCGCCGCGCTCGGCGGCTTCATGGCGCGAGCCGCGCGTCAGCCAGACGCCGATGCTGATCGAGCGGACCGCCGTCATCCTCTCAGTGAGAAGACGAAGACCGTTACCGAGAACGTCTCTGACGATCGCCGGATTCGACAAGGTGTTGGACTCGCAAGCAGGAACGCGTTGACCGGAGCGACAGGGCCAGAAATACGCCGCAAAGCCTTTAGGGAGAGTAATTTACCGACCCGCGGCCATTCTAGCATGGCGGGCTGAATCCATCAAGATCCAACGAGGCTCGGGATGACCGCCGCATCGGGGATACAATTTCCTGATCCGCCAACTAGTTAGAAACGGGACAGATATCGTGACGACCAGCCGCCCCGACCTCGGAAATCTGGACCGGCCGGCGCTCGAAGCGGTCCTCGCCGAACGCGGAATCCCGCGTTTCCGCGCCCGCCAGATGTTCAGGTGGATCTACCGTCGCGGCGTCATCGACGTCGCCGGGATGACGGACCTGTCGCGCGAGCTCCGCGAAACACTCGGCAGGGACTTCGCGCTCACGACACCTGAGCTGGTGACCCGCGAGCGTTCCGTGGACGGCACCGAGAAGTTCCTGTTGCGCCTCGCGGATCGCCGGGAGATCGAATCGGTCTTCATCCCCGACACGCCGGCGATGACCTTCTGCATCTCGACCCAGGTCGGCTGCGCCATGGCCTGCGCGTTCTGCCTGACCGGCAAGATGGGCCTCGTCCGGAACCTGACGGCCGGGGAAATCGCCGGGCAGGTGCGTGTCCTCGCCGGCGCCCTCTCGATGCGCGACAAACCATTCAACATCGTCCTCATGGGCATGGGCGAGCCCCTGCACAACTACGACGAGACGATGCGCGCGCTGCGGATCCTGAACGACGAGCACGGCCTCGCGCTTCCGCCCCGCCGCGTGACGCTGTCCACGGTCGGGCTGCTGCCGGCGCTCGAACGGCTGGCGCAGGAGCCGTTGATGCCCAACCTGGCCATCTCGCTGCACGCGCCGACCGACGCCGTGCGCGGCGAGCTCGTGCCCCTCAACAAGAAATACGGCGTGAGGGAGATCATCGAGGCGTGCGAGCGGTTTCCGCTCGCCCGGCGCCGCCGCATCACGTTCGAGTACGTGCTGCTCGCCGGCGTCAACGACTCGCCGGACGCGGCGCGCCGGCTCGCGAAGCTGTTGTCGGGCGTCAAGTCGAAGGTGAACCTCATCCCGCTCAACGCGGCCCCCGGCATTCCGTTCGAACGTCCCGACGACGACGTGATCGATCGGTTCGCGCGGATTCTCGCCGAGCGCGGGCTGCTCGTCTCGGTACGCAAGAGCCGCGGCCGCGACATCCGGGCAGCGTGCGGCCAACTCATCGTGGATAGTCAGAAGCGCTCGCCGGGACAAGCGCTTGCGAGCGCGCTCGGCGGCGAACCTTTGGCCATCACTTCTCGTAACGTCGAGGCATGATGCTGACGCGCGCGGCCGGGATCCTGTTCGCCTCGGCCATGCTGGTCGCGCCCATCGTGGCGCAGACGCCAGCCCCCAAATTCGAGTTCGAAGTCGCCTCCGTACGCCCCTCTTCGAAGAGTATGGGCGACACGGCTCCCGTAGCCCTTGGTCTTCGCCTGGACGGATCGCAGGCGCGGATCGGCGCCCTGACGCTCCGCGACTACATCGCGATGGCCTACCGCATCAAATCGTACCAGGTGATGGGAGCCGACTGGATTTCCACCGATCGCTTCGACGTCAACGCCAAGTTGCCCGACGGCTCCACCATCGATCAGATCCCCGCGATGATTCAGTCGCTGCTTTCGGAGCGATTCGGCCTGAAGTTCCATCGCGAGCCCAGGGAACTGCCGGTCTACATGCTGGTCGTTGGCAAGCCGCCGCTGAAGCTCAAAGACAGCCCGGTCGATCCGGACGCCCCCGCTCCGACGGCCGCCGTGAACGTCTCGGCGACCGGCAGCGCCGCGGGCGTGGCGGTCAACCTCGGCAACGGATCGTCCTACACGTTTGCCGGCGGCAAGTTCGAGGGGAAGAAGATTGCCGGGCGCGTGCTCGCCGACGTGCTGGAACGCTACACCGATCGGCCGGTCATCGACGCGACGGGCCTGAACGGCACGTACGACTTCTCGTTCGCGGTCACGCCCGAGGACTACCAGACCCTGCTGATTCGCGCTGCGGTGAACTCGGGAGTGTTTCTGCCGCCCCAGGCCCTGCGCATGCTCGACAACGGGGGCGATCCGCTGGGTGACGCCTTGTCCCAGCTGGGACTGAAGCTCGAGTCGCGCAAAGCGCCGGTGGATTTGCTGATCGTCGATCAGGTCCTCCGCACGCCAACGGACAACTGACCGCCGGTCACGCCACCAGTTCGCCCTCGTGAGGCGACCGGATCAGCACGCGAACCCGTTCGTTGCGCGGACGGCCGGCGGGAATCCGAAGCTTCAGATAGTTGTCGGTCACGACGCTCGAACCATCGTCGAGGGTCAGGCCCGGGCGGACGGTGCCGATCTGGGATTGCCGGAATCGTTCCGCCAGCCGCGCCGCGACCTCGCGAACCCGCCGCCCGCGTTCACGAACAACCGCCCCCGGCACCTTGCCGCTCATCGACGTGGCCGCAGTCCCCGGCCGATCCGAGTACGGGAACACGTGGACGTGCGTCAGCGGCGAGCGTTCGAGGTACGCCAGGAGCTGTTCGAAGTCGTTGTCCGTCTCGCCGGGAAACCCGACGATCACATCCGAGCCGATTGACGCGTGCGGGATCCGCCCGCGGATGAAGTCCACCAGCCCGTCGTAGTACGCGATCGTGTAAGGCCGGCTCATGGCCGCGAGCATGCCGTCGCTCGCGTGCTGCAGCGGAAGATGAAAATGCGGCGCGAAGCAGCTGCCTGCGACGAGCTCGACGATCTCGCGCGAACAGTCCATCGGTTCGAGCGAGCTGATGCGGAACTGGACGCCGCGGGCCGATCCGCCTTCGAGCGCGCGCAGCAGCGCGACGAGTGACGAAGCAGGCGACACGTCGCGGCCGTACGACCCCAGGTGAACGCCGGTCAGCACGATCTCTTTGAATCCAGCCGCCGAGATCCGCTGGACTTCGTCGAGTATCGCCGCCAGCGGCGTGCTCCGCGGCCGGCCCCGCGTGACCGGGATGATGCAGTACGAGCATTGCTCGCCGCATCCGGTCTGGACGCGCAGCGTGAAGCTCGTGCGGCCGGCGAGACCCGGTTCGATCGCGGCTCCGCACGCGCCATCGCCCTGCCCGTACCGGGCAGCGGTCGTCAGATCGAAATCGTCCGCAATGATCGGAAGGAGCCGCGGCTTGTCGTCATTGGGGATGACGCGGACTACGTTCGGAAGCGCGGCGATCTCATCCGGCCGCCGCGTCGCGTAACAGCCCGTGACCACAATCCGGGCGGCAGGGTTGTCGCGCGCGATCCGGCGGATGGTCTGCCGCGCGCCCTGATCCGCGGAGGCCGTCACCGAGCACGTGTTCACGAGAACCAGGTCGGCCTGATCCGGAGCGACCGGAACGGCGCCGCGGGCGAGGAGATCTTCTTCGAAGCCGAGTGAATCAGCCTGGTTGACCCGGCAGCCGAAGGTGACGACGGAGTATTTCACAGCGCCTTCCGACCGATGTCGCGTCGAAGCTGCATGCCGTCGAAATGGATAGGTGCCACGCCCTGGTACGCGCGCGAGATCGCTTCGGAGAAATCGCGGCCGCGCCCGGCAACCGTCAGCACACGTCCGCCGGCGGTGACCAGCTGACCGTCGCGAAGCGCCGTCCCCGCGTGATAGACGGAGACGCCGGGAACCGCCTCAGCCTCTTCGATGCCGGTGATCGGCTGATCCGACTCCGACGAGTCAGGATAGCCGCGCGAGGCAAGCACCACGCCGACAGCGCGATCGCTGCCGAGCCGGCATGCCGCAGCGAGCAACTGCCCTTTCGCGGCGGCCAGTAGCAGCGGCGCGAGGGGCTCGTCGATGAGCGGCAGGATCACTTGAGTCTCCGGGTCGCCGAGCCGGACGTTGAATTCGATCACTTTGGGACCATCGGCCGTCAGCATGAGGCCGACATAAAGAAATCCACGGAACGGATGTCCTTCCGCGGCCATCCCGGCGATGACCGGGTTGACGACCTCGCGCATGACACGCATCGAGAGCGCCGCGTCGCACAAGGGGCTCGGCGCGAATGCGCCCATTCCGCCTGTATTGGGCCCCAGGTCGTCGTCGAAAATCCGCTTGTGATCCTGGGCCGAGCCGATCGGCAGCGCGCGCGTCCCGTCGCTCAGCACGAAGAAGGAGACTTCGGGCCCGACCAGACACTCTTCGATCACGACGGTGTCGCCGGCCGCGCCGAAGCGGCGGTCGCGCATGGCGGCGACGAGCGCTTCTTCCGCCGTCGCCAGGTCCGCAGCGATCACCACGCCTTTCCCCGCGGCCAGGCCATCCGCCTTCAGGACGACCGGCATGCCGAACGCCCCCGATCGCACGACGCGCAGCGCATCGTCCAGCGATGCGGCAACGTGAAAGCGGGCCGTCGGGATCCGGTGCCGCGCCATGAACGCCTTGGCGAACCCCTTGCTCGATTCGAGTCTGGCGGCCGCCGCCGTCGGACCGCAAATGTGCCGGGCGGCCGTCATGAATCGATCAGTTACGCCGAGGCTCAGCGGTAACTCGGGTCCGATTACCGTCAAGTCGGCGCGCTCCCGCTCGGCGAGGGCCAGCAGGTCGCCGGGCGAGTTCAAGTCGACGGGGGTGATCGGCACGATGCGCGCGATCCCGGGATTCCCGGGGGCGCAGGTGAGGCCGTCGAGGCCGGGATCAGCCGCGAGGCGGCGGACGAGGGCGTGCTCGCGCGCGCCACTCCCGATGACCAGAACCTTCATTGTTTGAACGAGTTATGGCGTGTGACCGCGCTTCGGACCGGCAAGGGCGGGATGGGGACTATTTCGTTGACGTTGAAGGTGTTTGCGCCTAGAATCCGCCGTTACGTGATAGCCTAGCACATTTGAGTAAAGCCACCCGAAAGGGGTGTGAGTGACGTGGCTGAAGTGAAAATCCAGGAGGGCGAATCAATTGAAAGCGCCCTTCGCCGGTTCAAGCGGAAGGTACAGCAGGAAGACATCATCAAAGATATCAAAAAGCATTCCTTCTATTTGAAGCCCGGCGATAAACGCCGGGCCAAACAAGCGCTGGCCCGGAAGCGCAACCGTAAGAAGCTCCGACGCGAAGTCGAGTAAGTGCGGAGCGACGACGACCGACCGACGAGGTAGCGACCGATGGAGTTCCAAGACCGGATCCTTTCGTGCGTGGACTGCGGTGCGGAGTTCGTCTGGACGGCGGGGGAACAGCAGTTCTTCGCCGACAAGAACTTCAAGAACGAACCGAAGCGCTGCAAGGCATGCAAGGGCAAGCGCGCCAGCCGTCCGGCGGGTGCTGTTGCCAGGGAGCGGGTAGAAACCGTCACCCAGTGTTCGGCCTGCGGAAAGGAGACAACGGTCCCTTTCAAGCCGACGCAGGGACGCCCGGTCTTCTGCAAGGAGTGCTTCCAGTCCCGGAAATTCGCCGGGGCCGGAGGCGTCTAGCTTTCACCGGCCTATTTCACAACAACGATCAGCCTCGTACGCGCTGGCGGCCCCGTGGCCGCCTCGCGTGCGGGGTGTGTTAAGCTCACGGCGGCGCATACATTCTGGAGCGTTTTCCATGCAGATCGAGGAACGAAACGTAGGCGACGTGGTCGTGCTCGACCTCAAAGGCAAGGTCACGCTGGGGGCAGGCGACGAGCTGCTCAAGGATAAAGTCAACAGCCTGGTCAATCAGGGCCATCGGAAGATCATCCTGAACCTGGCCGACGTCCCCTACGTGGACAGCGCGGGCCTCGGTGAAATCGTCCGCACTTATACGACGGTCAGCAAGAACGGTGGCAGCCTGAAACTGCTCAACCTCACCAAGCGCATCACCGATCTGCTGGCGATCACGAAGCTCCTCACCGTGTTCGAAACATTCGACGCCGAGAGCGACGCGGTCCGGAGTTTTTCGGCATCGGCCAAGGTCTAACCGTCAGCCGCGCTGGTGGCGCGTACTGCTTCTTCTTCCATGGCAGCCTCCGGTCCTCCAGTGACCGCGGTACCGGAGCGCTCGCTTGCCTTCAACCTGCTCATCTCGCTGCGGCCGGGCCAGTGGACGAAAAATCTGCTGGTCTTCGCCGGCCTGCTGTTCGCCAAACGGCTGTTCGATCCGGCGGCGGTCGGCGACGCGATGGCGGCGTTCGCGATTTTCTGCGCGCTGTCGGGCGCGGTCTATCTGGTGAACGACATCCTCGATCGCGAGATTGATCGGCGTCACCCGACGAAGGCGCGGCGCCCCATCGCATCGGGAGCGCTCCCGGTCGCGATCGCCGCGTCGACATCGGCAGTGCTCACCGGCAGCGGTCTCCTGGGGGCCTTCGTCATCAACAGCAAGTTCGGGTGGGTGGCTGCCGGCTACCTCGCCCTGCAGGTGCTCTACTCCGCCAAGCTCAAACACATCGTCATTCTCGACGTGCTCACGATCGCGATTGGATTCGTGCTGCGCGCCGTGGGCGGCGCGTTCGCGATCGACGTCGAGATCAGCCAGTGGCTGCTCGTCTGCACGATCCTGCTGGCGCTGTTCATCGCGCTGGCCAAACGGCGGCACGAACTGGTGCTGCTGGCCGACGGGGCCACGGGGCACCGTCCGATTCTGGGCGAGTACAGCGCGTACCTGCTGGACCAGATGATCTCGGTGGTCACGGCATCGACGCTGGTCGCTTACATCTTTTACACCATCAGTCCCGAGACGCAGGAGAAGTTCGGGACGGCATTGCTCGAGCTGACGATTCCGTTTCCGATCTACGGAATCTTCCGGTACCTCTACCTGGTGCACCGCCGCGAGGGCGGCGGCAGTCCGGCCGAGCTGCTGCTCACGGACCGCCCGCTGCTGTCCTGCGTCGCGCTGTGGGCGGCATCGGTGGCGTTCATCATCTATCGGTAGGCGGGACGACAGTCCCGGCCCCAACACTATGGCCGACTTCAACATTCGATCCGATTCGGTCAACGTCGAGCAGATCATGGAGCAGATCCGCGCGCGGATCCGCGAGAAGCGCGGCGTCGACTACACGGAACAGCAGATCAGCGAGCTGGCCGCCGTCAAGATGGAGAAGTTCCTCGACGCGCGCGGCGTCCGCTCGGACCTGCTCGAGGAATTCCGCCGGATGCGGCCCCCGGTCGACGCGCCCGTGCGGCCGAACTACGTGTTCGACGAGACCACGCTGTTCGACACGCACCGCGCGCCGATCCGCTGGATCCGCCGCCTTCTTCAGCCGATCCTGAAGCTGTTCTTCAATCCGAACCCGCTGATTCAGGCCCTGCACATTCAGTCGCAGCTCAACACGATGCAGGCGCAGGCCGAGGCCGAGCAGCTCGCGCGCGGACCGGCCCGCGATCAGCTGACGTTCGAGGTGATGCACAACCTCGTTCTCGAAGCCACCCGCATGGGGATCGAGGTCAAGAACCTGAAGATGCGCGTCGAGTCGCTTTCCAGCCGCCTCGAGTTCAACGAGCGGCGGGCCCGCGTGCTCGAGAGCGCGGTGGTCTACAAGGCGCCGGAGCAGCCGGCCGACCGCGGATTCCAGCAGCCGGCCGCGCCGGCCCGCTCCGACTTCGAGAGCCGGCAATCCGAGCCGCGGCCGCAGGCCGACTACCGTCCGCGTCCGGAGCCCGTCCAGGAACGCCGCGCGCCCTCCGCGCCGCCTGCCGCTGCGCCAGCAGGCGCCCAGCCCGGCGCGCCGGAAGGTCCCGGCCAGCGCAGCCGGCGCCGGCGGCGCCGTCGCGGCCGCCGCGGCGGAGCATCGGCCGCGAGCGTCATGGGGGCCGGGCCGGTGCCGGGCGGATCCGCTTCCGTCCAGGCGGACGGTCACTCGGGCACCCCTCACGAGTCTGATCACGAGGCCGAGCCGTCGCCGTCGGACGACCTGCCGGATGCGGCGGACTTCACCCCCGGCGGCCCGGGCGATCCTGAGCCCGACGACGCGCAGTGAAGCTGGCGATCGTCGTTCAGCGCTACGGCCTCGCCATCAACGGCGGGGCCGAGCTTCACGCCCGTTACATCGCCGAACATCTGGCTCGTCACGCGGACGTGGAGGTGTTGACCACGTGCGCGACCGACTACGTCACGTGGCGGAACGAGCTGGCGCCCGGCGTGGAAACCGTCAACGGGGTCTCGGTGCGGCGGTTCCGCGTCAAGCATCAGCGCGATCCGCGGCTGTTCGGAAAACTGTCCGACCGCGTCTTCGGTGAGCGGCACTCGCTGGCCGACGAGCTCGACTGGCTCGATGCCGAAGGGCCGACCAGCCCGGCGCTGATCGAGTACCTGGGCAAACACGGCGGCGCGTACGACTACTGCCTGTTCTTCAGCTACCGGTACTACCACGCCTACCACGGCGCGCGCGCGGTGCCGTCACGCGCGATTCTGGTGCCGACAGCGGAACGGGACGCGGCCGTCGGCCTCCACATGTTCCATCCGGTCTTCCGGGGCGTTCGCGCGCTGATGTACAACTCTCACGAAGAGCGCGCGATGATCCAGGCCGTCTCCGGCAACGAGCACGTGCCCGGGATCGTCGTCGGCGTGGGATCGGACGTGCCGCAGAATCCGCAGGCCGCCCGGTTCCGGCAGAAGCACAACATCCGGGGCCCGTTCGCCATCTATGTCGGCCGGATCGATCAGAACAAGGGCTGCCCCGAGCTGTTCGATTTCTTTCAGCGGTATGCGAAAGAGCCGACGGGCCGCCTGTCCCTCGTGCTGGTAGGACACTCGCTCCTGCCGATTCCCCAGCACCCGCGCATCCGCCATCTCGGCTTCCTGGAGGACGCCGACAAGTTCGACGGCATGGCGGCGGCGGATCTCCTGCTCATGCCGTCCTACTTCGAGAGCCTCTCGATGGTGGCGCTCGAAGCATGGGCGCTCGGCAAACCGGTCCTCGCCAACGCGAAGTGCGAGGTGCTGAAGGGCCAGTGCGTGCGCAGCAACGCGGGCCTGTACTACGAGCGGTACGCCGAGTTCGCCGAGACGCTCCACGCCATCGAGCACAATCGCTGGCTGAGCGGGTCGCTGGGCCGGAACGGGCGCCAGTACTTTCAGAACAACTACGACTGGCGTGTCATCGAGCGGAAGTACCTGGACATGCTCGCGCAGCTGCAGGCCAACCCGGCCCGGCACACCATGGATCCCCTGCCCGGCCGCGCCGAACGGCGGCGCGACGACCTTGCAGCGGCCCAGGACGTGCTCGATCGCCTGCCGGGCTCGTCCGGTCAGGACCGGAGGCGCGCGTAGTGCGCATCCACCAGGTGCTCGCGACGCTCGGGTACGGCGACGCTATCGGCCACGAAGTGCTCGGCATCCAGCG
>Ga0070665_100005111_pt1 | contig 13604 bp, 12 predicted proteins | sample KBSS13metaG_FD_65862 | JGI IMG/M metagenome (GOLD analysis project Ga0070665, IMG submission 65862) | Switchgrass rhizosphere microbial communities from Kellogg Biological Station, Michigan, USA - KBS S1-3 metaG | ecosystem: Host-associated > Plants > Roots > Rhizosphere > Soil ... | reverse complement strand
GACATGCCGCTGGAGGAGTGGAAGCGCACGATCGAGCTGCACGTCGAGGCGCTGAACGACGCGACCCGCGACATCCCGCCCGAGGCGATGCGCATCCACCTCTGCTGGGGCAACTACGAGGGCCCGCACAACCACGACGTCCCGCTCGCGGAGATCCTCCCCATCGTCCTGCGCGCGCGTCCCGCGCAGATCTCCTTCGAGCTCGCGAACCCACGGCACGAGCACGAGTGGCGTGTCTTCGAGGACGTCGAACTGCCGGACGACAAGGTCCTCGTCCCCGGCGTCATCGACTCGACGACGAACTACATCGAGCACCCCGATCTCGTCGCCGAGCGCATCGTCCGGCTCGCGCGGCTCGTCGGGCGCGAGCGCGTCATCGCGAGCACGGACTGCGGATTCGCGACGTTCGCGGGGTTCGCGCCCGTGTTCCCGTCGATCGTCTACGCGAAGCTCGGCGCCCTCGCGGAGGGCGCCGAGCGGGCGAGCGAGGAGCTCTGGGGCTAGACCAGGCCGAGCTTGGCGACGGCGTCGCGCTCCTCGCGCAGCTCGCCGACGGTGATGTCGATCTTCGACTGGGCGAACTCGCCGACCTCGAGGCCCTGGACGATCTCGTAGGAGCCGCCGCTCACCCGCACCGGGAACGAGGAGATGATGCCCTCGTCCACGCCGTAGGAGCCGTCGGACGGGACCGCCATCGACACGAGGCCGTCGGCGCCGAGGACCCAGTCGTGGACGTGGTCGACCGCCGCGTTGGCCGCCGACGCCGCCGATGACGCGCCGCGCGCCTCGATGATCGCCGCGCCGCGCTTGCCGACGTTCGGCAGGTAGTCGTTCTCGTACCAGGCCATGTCGTCGACGACCTCGACCGCGGCCTTGCCCTTCACCTTCGCGTTGAAGAGGTCGGGGAACATCGTCGGCGAGTGGTTGCCCCACACGACGAGGTCCTCGATGTCGGTGACCGACACGTCGAGCTTGTTCGCCAGCTGCGCGTAGGCGCGGTTCTGGTCCAGCCGCGTCATCGCCGTGAAGCGCTCGGCCGGGACGTCGGGCGCGTTGCTCTGGGTGATGAGCGCGTTCGTGTTCGCCGGATTGCCCACGACGAGGACCTTGATGTCGTCCGCAGCATGCGCGTTGATCGCCTCGCCCTGCGGCTTGAAGATCGCGCCGTTGGCCTCGAGGAGGTCCGCGCGCTCCATGCCCTTCGTGCGCGGGCGCGCGCCGATGAGCAGCGCGACGTTCGCGCCGTCGAACGCCTCGTTGGCATCGGACGTGATGTCGATGGCCTCCAGCAGCGGGAAGGCGCAGTCGACGAGCTCCATCGCGGTGCCCTCTGCGGCCTTCAGCGCGGGCTCGATCTCGAGGAGGCGCAGGCGCACCTTCTCGTCGGCGCCCAGGAGCTGACCCGAGGCGATGCGGAACAGGACTGCGTAGCCGATGGCGCCCGCGGCGCCCGTGACGGTGACGGTCTTGGACATGGCGAGCAGCCTATGGGGCCGTGCGTCCCTGAGGCCGTAACCTCGACCGGTCCCCGAAGAGACCAAGGTCCATGAAGATCATCTACACCTACACCGACGAGGCTCCGGCGCTCGCGACGCACTCCTTCCTGCCCGTCATCGAGGCGTTCGCGCGCTCCGCCGGCTTCGGCGTCGAGCTGCGCGACATCTCCCTCGCGGGCCGCATCCTCGCGCAGTTCCCCGAGCGCCTGACCGAGGAGCAGCGGGTGCCCGACGCGCTCACCGAGCTCGGCGAGCTCGCGCGGACGCCCGAGGCGAACATCATCAAGCTCCCCAACATCAGCGCGTCGGTGCCGCAGCTCAAGGCGGCGGTCTCCGAGCTGCAGGACGCGGGCTACGACATCCCCGACTACCCGGACGAGCCGTCCACGCCGGAGGAGAAGGCCGCCCGTGCCGCCTACGACACGGTGAAGGGCTCGGCCGTCAACCCCGTCCTGCGCGAGGGCAACTCGGACCGCCGCGCGCCCGCGTCGGTCAAGCAGTTCGCCGCCAAGCACCCCCATTCGATGGGCGCCTGGTCGACGGAGTCGAAGTCGCACGTCTCGACGATGGACGGCGGGGACTTCCGCTCCACGGAGACGTCGGTGACCATGCCGGGGGCCGACACGCTGCGCATCGAGCACGTCGGGGCGAGCGGCGACGTCACCGTCCTCAAGGACGGCCTCGAGGTGCAGGAGGGCGAGATCGTCGACTCGGCCGTCATGCGCCGCGCGGCGCTCGACGCGTTCCTCGCCGCGCAGATCGCCGACGCCAAGGCCAAGGGCGTCCTGTTCTCGCTGCACCTGAAGGCGACGATGATGAAGGTCTCCGACCCGATCATCTTCGGGCACGGGGTCCGCGCCTTCTTCCCGGAGATCTTCGCGAAGCACGCCGACGCGCTCGGCCGCGCGGGCGCCGACCCGAACAACGGCCTGGGCAGCGTCCTCACGGCGCTCGACCGGCTGCCGGCCGACGAGAAGGCCGCGATCGAGGGCGAGATCACCGCCGCCTTCGAGAGCGGGCCCGACATCGCGATGGTCGACTCCGACCGCGGCATCACGAACCTGCACGTCCCGAGCGACGTGATCATCGACGCCTCGATGCCGGCGATGATCCGCACGTCGGGTCAGATGTGGAACCGCGCGGGCGACCAGCAGGACGTCAAGGCCGTCATCCCCGACTCCAGCTACGCCGCGCTGTACGCGGAGACGATCGACTTCTGCCGCGAGAACGGGGCGTTCGACCCGGCGACGATGGGCACGACGCCGAACGTCGGCCTCATGGCGCAGAAGGCCGAGGAGTACGGCTCGCACGACAAGACGTTCGAGATCTCCGCGCCCGGCACGGTGCGGGTCGTCGACGGCTCGGGCACCGCGCTGCTCGAGCAGCCCGTCGAGGCCGGCGACATCTTCCGCGCCTGCCAGACGAAGCACGCGCCGGTGATCGACTGGGTCGGCCTCGCCGTCTCACGCGCCAAGGCGACCGGCGCCCCCGCCGTCTTCTGGCTCGACGAGTCGCGCGCGCACGACGCGGAGCTCCTGAGGAAGGTCCACGCGGCGCTCGCGGAGCTCGACACCGAGGGCGCGCAGATCGAGATCAAGCCGGTCGCAGAGGCGACCCGCTTCACGCTCGAGCGCGCCTCGCGCGGCGAGGACACGATCTCCGTGACGGGCAACGTCCTGCGCGACTACCTCACCGACCTGTTCCCCATCCTCGAGCTCGGCACGAGCGCGAAGATGCTCTCGATCGTCCCGCTCATGAACGGCGGCGGCCTCTTCGAGACGGGCGCGGGCGGCTCGGCGCCCAAGCACGTGCAGCAGCTCGTCCGCGAGGACCACCTGCGCTGGGACTCGCTCGGCGAGTTCCTCGCCCTGGCGGTGTCGCTCGAGCTCCTCGCCGAGGCGGACGACAACCCGCAGGCCAAGGTCCTCGCCACGACGCTCGACACGGCGACCGGCACGCTGCTGGAGACGGGCAGGTCGCCGTCGCGCCGCGTCGGCGAGCTCGACAACCGCGGCAGCCACTTCTACCTCGCCCTCTACTGGGCGCAGGAGCTGGCGGAGCAGACCGAGGACCCCGCGCTCGCGTCGGCGTTCGCGCCGCTCGCCGAGGAGCTGGCGGCGAACGAGGAGACGATCGTGTCCGAGCTCAACGCGGTGCAGGGCGAGCCGGTCGACCTCGGCGGCTACTACTTCGTCGACCGCGAGAAGGCCGACGAGGTCATGCGCCCGAGCGCGACGTTCAACCGCGTGATCGACGCGCTGGCGGTGGCCTAGCCGCTACCCGCGTTCGCCCACGACGAGGTCCGCGACGCTCCCGACCACCTGATTCGGGACGTAGGGGAAGCGGTCGAGGTCGGCGCGCGTCGTGACGCCGGAGAGCACGAGGATCGTGTGCAGGCCGGCCTCGAGCCCGGCGACGACGTCGGTGTCCATCCGGTCGCCGATCATCGCCGTCGTCTCCGAGTGGGCGCCCAGCGCGTTCAGGCCGGACCGCATCATGAGCGGGTTCGGCTTGCCGACGTAGTAGGGGACCACGTCGGTCGCGCGCGTGATGAGCGCCGCGACCGCGCCGGTCGCCGGCAGCGGGCCGCCGGGGGACGGGCCGGTCGCGTCGGGGTTCGTCGCGATGAAGCGCGACCCGCCGCGGATGAGGCGGATCGCCCGCGTGATCGCCTCGAAGGAGTAGGTGCGCGTCTCGCCGAGCACGACGTAGTCGGGGTCGCGCTCGGTCAGCGTGTAGCCGACCTCGTGCAGCGCGGTCGTGAGCCCGGCCTCGCCGACGACGTGCGCGGAGCCGTTCGGGCGCTGGCCGTCGAGGAACTGCGCGGTCGCCAGCGCCGACGTCCACAGCGACTCGACGGGCACCTCGATGCCGCTCGCCCGCAGGCGCGCAGCGAGGTCGCGCGGCGTGTAGATGGAGTTGTTCGTGAGCACGAGGAACCCCTTGCCCGCCGCGCGGATCGCCCCGAGGAACTCCTGGGCGCCGGGCAACGGGTCCTCCTCGTGCACGAGCACGCCATCCATGTCGATGAGGTAGTGCTCGAGCTGGTCCATGTCAGCCAACGTAACCCTCCATAGACTCGCGGAGACGTGTTCGGCGGCGGCTCCATCCAGCTCGTGCGCATCTCCGGGATCCGCATCGGCGCGAGCCCGAGCTGGTTCATCGTCCTCTTCCTCGTCATCTACTTCCTGGCGGGGTACTTCCAGGACACGCTGGGCGGCACCCAGACCGAGGGCTTCGTCGTCGCAGTGTGCTCGGCGGTGCTCTTCTTCGCGTCGCTCATCGCGCACGAGCTCGGCCACGCGTTCACGGCCCGCCGCAACGGCATCGAGATCGACGGCATCGACCTCTGGCTGCTGGGCGGCCTCGCGCGCTTCAAGCAGGACTCGCGCTCGCCGGGCCAGGAGTTCGCGATCGCAGCGGCCGGCCCCGCCGTCAGCCTGCTGCTGGCGCTCGTCTTCGCCGGGCTGAGCCTCGCTGTCGCGGGGACGGACAACGCCATGGACGTCGCCTTCCTGCGCAACGGCGTCGACGTCAGCGCGCCGCTCGCGCTCCTGGTCTTCCTCGCGGAGATGAACGTCTGGCTGTTCCTCTTCAACCTCATCCCCGCGTTCCCGCTCGACGGCGGCCGGATCGCCCGCGCCGCGGTCTGGAAGCTGACCGGCGACCGCAACCGCGCCACGCGGGTCTCGGCGAGGTTCGGCCAGTTCGCCGGCTACGCGCTCATCGCCTTCGGGCTGTGGCGCGCGGTCGACGGCGGCGAGGGGATCGGCGGGCTGTGGTGGGCGCTCATCGGCTGGTTCATCGCCTCGGCGGCGCGCAGCGCCGTGGCGAACACGGCGTTCACGGAGCGCCTGGACGGGATCACGGTCGCCGACGTCATGGATCCCGCGCCCGTCGCGATGCCCGGCGCGACGCCCGTGGCGCGCGCGGAGGACGAGTACTTCCTGCGCTACCGCTGGGACTGGTTCCCCGTCGTCGACGAGGGCGGGCGCTTCCTCGGCCTCGTGCGCCAGGACGCGGTCTCCGCGGCGGTCGCCGCCGGCCACGGCGAGCAGCCCGTCAGCGAGGTCGTCGACGGCGACGCGTCGCAGTGGGGCGTCGCGGCCGAGGAGCCGATCGAGGCGCTCCTGGGCTCCGAACGGCTCCGCACCCTCGGTGCGCTCATGGCCGTGGACCGCAACGGCATCCTCGCCGGCGTGGTCACGTTCGAGCAGGTCCGGCGCGCCGTCGCGGCGGCGTTCCCCGCGCGCTGAGGGACCCCGGGAGGCGAACGTATAAGGTCCAGTGGGTCCCCCCGACGGAGCTTCGATGCCTGAACACGACGTCCTCATCATCGGCGCAGGCCTCGCCGGCCAACGCGCCGCCCTAGCGGCCGCGGAGGCAGGCGCGACGGTGGCGATCCTGTCCAAGGTGCACCCGGTGCGGTCGCACTCGGTCGCCGCTGCCGGCGGCATCAACGCGGCCATCAGCCTCGACGACCGCTGGGAGTCGCACGCCTACGACACGGTCAAGGGTTCCGACTTCCTGGGCGACCAGGACGCGATCGAGATCATGTGCCGCGAGGCGCCCGGCGAGGTCATGCACCTCGAGCACATCGGCGTCACGTTCCACCGCAACGAGAAGGGCGAGATGGACCTGCGCGCGTTCGGTGGCGCGTCCATGAAGCGCACCGCCTACGTCGCGGACATCACCGGCCAGGCGATCCTGCACGTCCTCTACGAGCAGCTCATGAAGCACCACGAGACGGTGGATCGCTACGAGGAGTGGTTCACCACCTCGCTCATCCGCGACGAGGAGGGCGCCTGCGTCGGGTGCGTCGCCCGCAACATCCGCACGGGCGAGATGGAGACCTTCCGGGCCAAGGGCACGATCCTGGCCCAGGGCGGCGCCGGCCAGTGCTTCAAGCCGACGACGAACGCCCTCATCTGCACCGGCGACGGCATCGCGCAGGCGTACGAGATCGGCGCCCCGCTGATGGACATGGAGATGATCCAGTACCACCCCACGACGCTCGTGGAGAACGGCTTCCTCATCACCGAGGGAGCCCGTGGCGAGGGTGCGCATCTCCTGAACGCCGACGGCGAGCGCTTCATGGAGAAGTACGCGCCGAACAAGATGGAGCTCGCGTCGCGCGACGTCGTCTCGCGCGCGGGCCAGACCGAGATCAACGAGGGCCGGGGCGTCGGCCCCGACGGCTCCGGGATCGCGCTCGACATCACGGTGGTGCCGAAGAAGCGCGTCCTCGAGGCCCTCCGCGAGATCGTGAACATCGGCAAGGACTTCGCCGGCGTCGACATCACCGCCGAGCCGATCCTCATCCGCCCCGGGCAGCACTACATCATGGGCGGCGTGAAGACCGACGTGCACGGCCAGGTGCCGGGCGTTCCGGGGCTCTACGCGGCAGGCGAGGTCGCCTGCGTCTCCGTCCACGGCGGCAACCGGCTGGGCGCCAACTCGCTGCTGGACACCCTCATCTTCGGCCGACGCTCCGGCGAGCACGCCGCGGAGCGCGCCAAGACGATGCCCGCCCCGTCGGTGGGCAACGACCAGCTCAAGGCCGACGTCGCCCGCATCGACTCGATCATCGCGCGCCCCCGCGAGGGCCGGCGCATCTCGGAGATCAAGGACGAGCTGGGCACCGTCATGAACCGCTACGTCGCCGTCTTCCGCGACGAGGCGGGCCTCGCGCAGGCGCACGACACGGTGCGCCGGCTCAAGGAGGAGGCCAGGACGGCCTACATCGACGATCGCGGCACGGTCTTCAACCAGGACGTGCTCGGCGCCATCGAGCTCGGGTACATGCTCGACGTGGCCGAGGCCATCGTCGTCGCGTCGCTGGAGCGCAAGGAGTCCCGCGGGGCGCAGTTCCGCACGGACTTCCCCGAGCGCAACGACGACGAGTGGCTGAAGCACATCGACATCTCCCGCAACGGCGACGCGACGCCACAGGTGTCGTACTCGCCCGTGACGATCACGCAGTGGCAGCCCGAGGAGCGCAAGTACTAGATGGCAGATTTCACCCTGAGGATCCGGCGCTACGACCCCGAGTCGGGTGAGGCGCCGTACTGGGACGAGCACACCATCGACCTCGAGCCGCACCGCTCCGTGCTCGAGGGCATCCTGCAGGCCAAGGCCCGCTTCGACGGGTCCATCGGCATCCGGTGCTCGTGTCGTGCGGCGATCTGCGGATCGTGCGGGGTGCGCATCAACGGCCAGCCCGGCCTCGCGTGCCACACCCACCTCGACAAGGCGCTCAAGGGCGCCAAGGACGGGATCATCGAGGTCGAGCCGATGGGCAACATGCCCATCATCAAGGACCTCATCGTGGACATGGACGCCGTCCACTGGAAGAAGGTGCAGCGGGTCACCCCGTGGCTCATCAACAAGCTGCCCGTGCCGGAGCGCGAGTACATCGTCCCGCACGAGAACATGGTCGACGTCACGCAGTCGATGGCCTGCATCCAGTGCGGCGCCTGCGTGTCCGACTGCCTCTCGATGGAGGTCGACCCGCTCTTCATCGGGCCCGCGGCGCTCGCCAAGGCCTACCGCTTCGCCGGCGATCCGCGCGATGCGCAGCAGGAGGAGCGCATCAGGGACCTGGCCGAGGATCCCCACGGGATCTACGACTGCACCCACTGCTTCAAGTGCATCGAGGCGTGCCCCAAGGGCGTCGCGCCGATGAGCCAGATCATGCGCCTGCGGCGCATCGCCACGCGGACGCACCACATCGTCGACCGCAACAACGGTGAGCGCCACGAGTCGGCCTTCGTCACGCTCGTGAAGGACCACGGCCTGCTCTGGGAGGCCGAGCTGCTCCCGCGCTCGCACGGCGGCGACAGCTTCTTCGGCAAGTTCATGCCGAAGGCCGCGCTCGAGCTGGTCGACTCGCTGCCCGTGATCGCCAAGGGCCTGCTGCGCCGGAAGGTCACGCTGGGCAAGTCGATCCTGCCGCCGAAGGACCTCCCCAAGGACGCGCGGGCGGAGATCACGAGCATCTTCGAGAAGGTCGACGACCGTGGCGAGCTTCGCGAGTTGAACCTGTACATCAGCGGCTACGACGAGGATCTCGAGGGCGCCGAAACGCCGAGCGCCTCGGCCGCGGCCGGCGCCCAAGGCCAGACGTCCGCCGAGAGCGGCCAGCCGGGCATGACCCCCGAGGAGTCCCCCACCCGATGAAGGTCGCCTACTGGCCCGGCTGCGTGAGCCGGGGTTTCACGCCCGAGCTGCATGGCTCGATGGAGCACATCGCACCGCTGCTGGACCTCGAGCTCGTCGAGCTCGACCGCGCGTCGTGCTGCGGCGCCGGGGTCATCGCCGAGCACAACCAGGAGCTCGCCGACACGCTGAACGCACGGACGTTCGCGCTCGCGCAGCAGGCCGGGTCCGAGCTGACGATGATGAACATCTGCTCCACCTGCCAGGGCGCGCAGACGGAGTGCCAGGAGCGCCTCGACGCGAACGCGCAGTACCGCGCGCTCGTCAACGAGAACCTCGCCGAGTACGGCCTCGAGTACGAGAAGGGCCTCAAGAACAAGAACCTCCTCTGGCTGCTCGTCGAGGACTACGGCCTCGACGAGCTGCGCAAGCGGGTGAAGCGCCCGCTGGAGAACCTGAAGGTCGGCCCGTTCTACGGCTGCTACATCGTGCGCCCGACTGACCGGCTCGGGATCGACGACGACTACCCGCGCGACACGTACCTCGGTCTGCTCATCGAGGCGCTCGGCGGCACGGTCATCGAGTACGCGGGTGCGCAGAAGTGCTGCGGCTTCCCCATCATCACGATGAACAAGGAGGCGTCGCTGAAGCAGGCCGGCCGCCACCTGGGCGATGCCGCCGACGCCGACGCGGACTGCCTCGTGACGCCCTGCCCGCTCTGCCACCTCAACCTCGACCTGCAGCAGCCCCTCGCCGAGCGCGTCATGGGCCGCGAGCTGAACATGCCGGTCCTGCACCTGCCGCAGCTGATCGGCCTCGCCCTGGGCCTGGAGCCGAAGGAGCTCGGGCTCGGTCGTCACATCGTCAAGCCGACGTCGGTCATCGACTGGACGACCTCGGTCATCGCGGGCGTCGACGACGGATCGGGAGCGCTCGCCGCCTCAGCGTGAGACCCGGCGGGCACCGCGCCCGTCGGAAAGCGACAGGTCTTGTCCACATTCAGGGGCAATGCCGCCATACTTCGCTCATGAGCGGTCCTCCGTTCAAGCTCGACCTCGTTGCTGAGGCCGCCGCCGCGCTTTCACGAGGCGGACTGCTTGGGGGAGCAGTCGTCTCGGCGGGGGCGCCGGCTGCAACACCGGCGCCCCCGGACGCGACGGCATGACCCTCGCAGCGATCCCGGTCCAGACGCTCGTCCTGCTGTTCCTGGCGATCACGGCCGCGTGGGTCGTGGTGAGCGTGGTCGTGATGCGCCGCCAGCGCCGCGACCGCGAGGTCGGCCTGCTGCAGGCCCGCCCGCGCCAGCACGACCGGCGCCTGGCGGCCGACGAGGCCGGCAGGTTCGTCCCGCTGGCGCCGGTGTTCGAGGAGGAGCCCGAACCCGAGCCGCAACCGGAGCCGGAACCCGAGCCCGAGCCCGAACCCGAGCTCGAGGAGCTGCCGCCGCATCCGTCGGACATCACGCCCGCGACGATGTACGAGATCGTGTGGTACCGCGAGGAGGAGCGCATCGCGTTCGCGTTGCAGCCCCTCGACGGCCGGGCGGCCGGGTGGGCGCGATATCGCTCGTCGTCCTTCGCGTGGCAGGAGGACAGCGACCCGCCCGCGAGCCTGAAGGCCGCGCAGAGCTCCCACGGGAGGCTGCGTGCGCGTCTGCGGCGTGAGGGCTGGCAGGCGTCGGGCCGTGGGGACAGCTGGTTCAGCCACCGCTTCGAGCCGCCGGATTCGGCGCCGCACGCACGCGCCCAGGACACCCCGGACTGACGCACGCCTCGGGCCGACGCGGTACACCAGAAGGGTGTTCATGCGGCGGCGCAGAGCGAAGGTCGAGGCGTTCGAGTGGCTGGCGCCCGGCGCGCAGGCCGGGACCTTCGCGCCGCTCACGCAGGTCGCGCGCTCGCCATCGGCGCCGCTGCGGGCCGTCGCCGGGGCCGCCCGCACGTACGAGATCGTCTGGTACCGGGAGGACGAGCACCTCGTCTTCGGGCTGCAGCCGGTCGACGGTCGCACGGCCCTCGTGCGACCCGTGCGCTCCGCGCCGTTCGCCTGGGACGAGGAGCGCGATCCGCCTGCCGGCCTGCGCGAGGCGCAGCGCGAGCACGGCCGTCTGCGCGAGACGCTGCTGCGCGACGGCTGGCGCCGTGCGGGCCGCGGCGAGCGGTGGTTCAGCCATCGCTTCCGTCCGCCCGACGAGTGAGCCGACCCTTGAGCGGAGCGCCCGCCCCTCGGACGGATGTTCAATGGTCCCTTTTCCAGTGTGAGGTCACCATGCGGGGCCGGACCCCATGCTGCGCGCACTCACACGCAAGAAGTTCCTGCTCTCGGCCGGTGGCGCCGTGTCGGCTGCCGCCGCGGGCGGCGCCGCGATCGGCGGCCTCGGCGCGATGGCCTCGGCGCGCACGGCGCCCTCGCGCGGGCAGGACCTGCGGGTCCTCGGCTTCCTGCTCGGCGTCGAGCGCATCGAGCTGGCGTTCTACGAGCGCGCGGTCCGCGCCGGCGCCCTGCGCGGTGAGCTCGCCGAGTTCGCCGCCGCCGCGCTGATCCACGAGCGCGACCACGTCGCCGCCCTCGAGGCCGCGCTCGGCAGCGCCCCGGCGGCGCCCGCCCCGTTGTTCGAGGTCGGCGATGCGCTCACGGATCACGACGCGTTCGTCGCGAAGGCGATCGCACTCGAGGACGCGGGCGTCGCGGCGCTGAACGGTCAGATCACGAACCTCACCCCCGAGCGGCTCGGCACCGGGTGCGCGATCGTCTCCGTCGACGCGCGCCACGCGGCGTGGATCCGCGACATCGGCGGGATGGCGCCCGCCGACGGCGCCACCGACGCACCGCTCGCCGCCGCCGACGTCCGCGCGCTGCTCCAGCGCCAGGGGTTCCTCGCGTGACCCGACCGCGGCTCGATCTCGCGGCGATCGACCGCGACGGCGCCGTCCGCGAGGCGGCCGACGCGACCTCGACGCGGGCCGCCCTGCTCGGCGGAGCGCTCGCCGCGATCGGCGCGCTGGCCCTCCCCTCCGTGGCCGCCGCCGCGCCGGCGCCGCGCGACCGCTCGGTGCTCACCTACGCGCTGTCGCTCGAGTACCTCCAGGACGCCTTCTACACCGAGGCCGAGCGCCTCGGCGCGCTGCAGGGGAAGGTCGCCGACGCCGCCCGCGTCCTCGGCCAGACCGAGCGCGCGCACGTGAAGGCGTTCCGCGCCCTGCTGGGGTCGAGCGCGCCGGCGCGACCGCGCTTCGACTTCCACGGCACGACCGAGGACGAGCTGGCGTTCCTGCACACCGCGGTCGCGCTCGAGGACCTCTGCGTGGGCGCGTATGCCGGACAGGCGACGCGGATCCGCTCGCCGGAGATCCTGCAGGCCGCGGTCGACATCCACAGCGTCGAGGCCCGGCACGCCGCATGGCTGCGCAGGCTGCTCGACGTCCGTCCGACCGAGGGCTCGCTCGACGAGCCGCGCGGCCGCCGGTCCGTGATCGGGACCATCGCCGCCAGGGGCTTCGTCGTCGACGCGTCCGATGCCCCCACGACCCACCGGCGGGCCTCGCCGCTGTTCACGGGATGAGCGAGCGCGCCTCCGGGCCTCTCTGGAAGCCGGTCGCGAGCGCGGCGCCCCCCGGCGGGGCGCGCTCCGAGCTGCCGCCGGAGGCCCGTGCGCGCCGACGCGCGCGGGCTCGCCGGCGCGGACTCGTTCTCCTGCTCATCGCGGTCGTCGCCCTCGCGGTCGTCGCCACCGCGTCGAGCGCCGTCGTGTCCGGCGCGGCCGAGCCGGTCTCGGTCTCTGCGCCGGCGCTGCGCACCGACGTCCCCGGCGCACCCGGCTCCGCCCTTGCCGTCCCCAGCCCGCGTGCGATGCCGACGCCGGCCGCGCACACCGCCGCCTGGGCGCCGGTCCGCCGCCCCACCGTCGCGCGCCGAGTCCCGCGCGGGCACCGGGTCACCCGCGTCGGGCTGCGCACGCCGGAGGGGACCACGAACCTGCTCGAGGTCATCGGCCGGCGCACCGACGCGCAGGGACGGCTCTGGGCCCACGTGCGCCTCGCCGTGCTGCCCAACGACACCACGGCCTGGGTCCCACGCTCCGCGCTGGGCGGGATCACGACGGTCCGCACGCATCTCTACGTCGACCTCGACGCGCGCACGGCGACGCTCATGCGCGGCGACGAGATGGTCCTGCGCGCCCCGGTGGGCGTCGGGCGTTCCGGGGCCGCCACCCCCACCGGCCGCTTCTACGTGCGCAACCGCCTCACGACGTACCGCAGCAAGGCGTACGGGCCGGTCGCGTTCGGCACCAGCGCGCGTTCGGCGGACCTCACCGAGTGGCCGGCCGGCGGCTACATCGGCATCCACGGCACCGACCAGCCGGAGCTCATCCCCGGCCGCGTCTCGCACGGCTGCATCCGGATGCGCAACGCGGACATCCGGCGCCTGGCCCGCCTCATGCCGATCGGGACCCCGGTGACGATCGGATGATCCGCGTTCGGTCATCTGGCGCACGGAAGCTGCACAGCTTTTTGCCCCTCCGGGCAACACTGCGCTGCACACCGAAAGATTGGGCATCGTGATCACACGGAGGAAGATTCTGCTCGCCGGGGGGACCGGTGCGACCGCGGCAGTGCTCGGCGGATTGATCGCCGCCGGGTCGGAGACCGCGCGCTCCGCCCCCTCAGCCTCACAGGACGCGGAGGTCCTGGCGTTCATCCTGGGCGTCGAGCGCATCGAATCCGGCTTCTACGCCGCCGTGGCCCGCACTGGGCGGCTGACGGGCGAGCTGGCGGAGTTCGTCGCGATCGTCGGCGGGCACGAGCGCGAGCACGTCACGTTCCTCGAGCAGGCGCTCGGCAGCGCCGCGCCGAAGGCACAGCCCTTCACCGCCGACGTCGCCGCGGTCGCGAACGACCCGCAGCGCTTCGTCCGCACCGCGGCGGCGCTCGAGGACGCCGTCGTCGCGGC
>Ga0070665_100005110_pt1 | contig 13605 bp, 17 predicted proteins | sample KBSS13metaG_FD_65862 | JGI IMG/M metagenome (GOLD analysis project Ga0070665, IMG submission 65862) | Switchgrass rhizosphere microbial communities from Kellogg Biological Station, Michigan, USA - KBS S1-3 metaG | ecosystem: Host-associated > Plants > Roots > Rhizosphere > Soil ... | reverse complement strand
GGCGACCTCGCCAACTGGATGGTGCCGGGCAAGATGATCAAGGGCATGGGCGGGGCGATGGACCTCGTCGCCGGGGTCAAGAAGATCATCGTCGTGATGGAGCATGTGTCGAAGAACGGCGATGCCAAGTTCATCCCCGAATGCACCCTGCCGCTGACCGGCAAGAACGTGGTCGACATGATCATCACCGACCTCGCGGTGTTCCACCGGCCAGATCACAATAGCCCGTTCAAACTGATCGAACTGGCGCCCGGCGTCAGTGCTGAAGAGGTACGCGGAAAGACGACCGCGCGTTACGTCGAGTAGGGCCGGGCGTGACCTAGCAGCACAGCAAGGAGGTTGCGCTAACCGCGGCCTTGCTGGCGGTGCTAGTCCTGCTCTTTGCGCAGATCGATTATTACTTCCGCCACTACAGCTGGTGAGCGGACCTATTTCGCCGCGGTGACTTCGACTGCCGCTGTGCGCACGGCCGGAACCGCGGAGCCATGGCTGGTCACCGGTTCATGACCGAGCTTGCCGAACAAAGCCTGGCAGGCCGCATCGACCAGCGGGCGTGGCTGCGACGCGCTGTCGGGCAGCGGCGTGCAGGCCGACGGGCTGCCCTGGGCATCGACGAAATAGGCGAGCTTCACCGCCGGGCCGGTCATCCCCGCCGGCAGCTGGTTGAGCGTGATCGCGAGGTCGGGTCCGAGGTCGCGCTGAAGCGCGCCGCGATCGGGGCGCTGCCACACCACCTGGCTGCGATAGACGCCATAAGCGGACTGCCCGTCCGGCCCCGAGGCGCGCGTGTAGCGCGCGCGTTTCACCGCCACCCAACAGGCCTGCCGGTCGAGCATCGCGAAGCCGCTCGACTTCGTGATCGTGCAGTCCACCGCGCGCCCGTCCGGCGCGACAATGACCGAGAAATTGGTGACGCCCTGCCACTCTTCCTTGAACGCCTTGGTCGGATAGTCGTCGAGCGTGAACCAGGGGAGTGGGGTGGCCGGGGTCGTCGCAATGACGGCGCCGACGATGAGAGAACCGATGATGCTCATAGCGGTCTCCTTTGACTGGGACGGACCCTGTTACTCCAACCGGCAGCCCCGTGAAAGCGGCGGGTCCCGCTGTATTTCGGCGTCGAGGGTCAAGCAGCGGGATTCCCGCTTGCGCGGGAATGGCGGTAGGGGAGTGAAATGCGCGCGCTCTTCTCCCACGCCCCCGGCGGCCCCGAAACCCTGAGCCTCGACGAGATTGCCGATCCGTCGCCGGCTGCGGGCGACCTCCTGGTCCGCGTTCGGGCCTGTTCGATCAACTTCCCCGACGTGCTCATTATCGAGGACAAATATCAGCTGAAGCCGCCGCGCCCGTTCGCGCCGGGCAGCGAGATCGCCGGCGAAGTGGAAGCGGTCGGTGAGGGCGCGACCGGTTGGCAGCCCGGCGATCGCGTCATCGCCGCGGTCGGATACGGTGGACTGGTCGAGAAGATCGTCATTCGCGCCAACCAGGCCATTCCGCTTCCGGTCGAGCGGTCGTTTGAGGAGGGCTCAGCGCTCCTGCTGACGTATGCCACCGCGATCCATGCCCTGGTCGATCGTGGGCGACTGCAGGCGGGGCAAACGCTGCTGGTGCTCGGCGCGGCCGGCGGCGTCGGCATTGCATCGGTCGAGATCGGCAAGGCGCTTGGTGCACGGGTCGTCGCCGCGGTGTCATCCGAGGAGAAAGCCGAGGCCGCGCGGGCGGCGGGCGCGGACCAAGCGGTGATCTACCCGAGCGGCGAATTCGATCCGCGCGCCCTGTCGCAATTGTTCAAGGACGCCGTGGGCCCGAATGGCGCCGACGTGATCCTCGATCCGGTTGGCGGTGACTATGCCGAACCGGCGCTCAGAAGCATCGCCTGGGAGGGACGGTTCCTGGTGGTCGGCTTCCCGGCCGGCATTCCTAGGCTGCCGCTCAATCTCACCCTCCTCAAAAGCTGCGACGTGTGCGGCGTCTTCTGGGGCGCGTTCGCGGCGCGCGACCCGCAGCGCAACGCGGCACATGTCGAGCAGCTGTTTCGCTGGTGGGCCGAAGGCAAGATCGCGCCGAAGGTCAGCGCGACCTATCCGCTCGAGCGCGGCGGCGAAGCGATTGTCGCGCTGCGCGACCGCAAGGCGATCGGCAAGCTGGTGGTAACGCTCGGCTGATCTATTCTGCCGGTACAGCTCCCGCGGGAATTTCGGGTTCGGCCGGTTTGCGGAAGGCCATTCGCCGGCCATAGGCGAGGCTCTTCCACAGCCATTCCAGCGGCCCGGACTCGAAGCGCTGCAGCCACAAGTTGACGGCGACGAGTTCCAGCGCGACGACCCCGGCCGCCAGCCCCATCAGGCCGGCGAATCCCAAGCGCCCGAACAAGCCTAAGCCCCATGGCGCGAAGATGAACCACATCATCAGCAGCGAAGTGAAAAGGTAGACCGTTAGGGGCATCTTTCCCGCCGCCCTGAAGGGATACAGCAGCCGGCGTCCACCAGCGCTGCGCAAGGCAAGCTGGATGAGCGACAAATGACCGATCGTCACGGCCAGGCGCGTCCAATCGTAAAGGACCGGTTGCCACAAGGGATCGGCGACGTTGTTCGCCCAGAGCGACGCAGTCTCGCCGCGCAGCGTCAGGCCGAAGCCGTAACCCACGACAAGCAAGGCCAGATACGTGCGGGTGGAAGCCAGGCCCTGAATGATGCCCCAGCGGAACAGCGCCATGCCAATGAGCATCGTCCCGACGATCTCGGCTTCGATGACCCAGAACCAGCCCCACAGTTTCTGCCATTGCTCGAACTGCACGTTCCAGTATCCGGCAAAACCAGAGGCGTAGGCCGCTTGCACCTTCCGGATCTTCTTGAGCTGCTCGGGGTGCTTGAGCGGCGGCGTCACGAACCGCTCGACATGCTCGCGATACTCTTGCGCGACCTTTTTATCGTTGGCGGTCACTGGACGATGGGCGGCAGTTGCGGCCGCTACTCTCTCGTACGTTGCCTTGTTGCCGACGTCTTCGCGGTACCCGCTGTAACTGTAGATCAGCAGCACAGTCAGAAATACGCCGCCGATCGCCAGCAACCATTTCGGCTTCATCGCTCGGAACGGAAACAGAAACACCGCGGCCAAGCCGTAGGTAACCAGAATGTCGCCGTACCACATGAGCACGAAGGCGTTGAACAGGCCGAAGGCGCAAAGGTATAGATTCCGGCGGTAATGCAGGTCCGCCACGGCGACGGGCCCATCAGGCTCCATGGCCTTGCGGGCCATGATCAGGATGCCGGCACCAAACAGCAGCTCGAGCAAGCCGCGCTGCGTGCCATCCATGAAGGTCATCTGGATCCACCAGGACCACGAGTCGGCATTCGTCCAACTCGGGATCCGCGGATCGTGAACGATGAAATAATAATTCCCCATCTCGGGAATGTTCATGAACAGGATGAACAGGATCGCGACGCCGCGAAGCACGTCGAGCGACGCAATGCGCTCGACCGTCGAGATCCGTTCCGTGCCTTGAAGTCCTTCCGTCATTGCCGCCCCCCAGCGCAATTCCGAACGCGCGACCTTTTGCGCGCGGAAACGATAGTTTGCAATCGAGCCCGCCCGTGCTGGACTGATCGGGGCGCGGCTCCTATCTCGCTGGCGAAACATCCACGGGGATCGCATGACCACCTTTGACGACCGCGAGCGCGCCTTCGAGACCAAGTTCGCGCATGACGAGGAAATGAAGTTCCGCATCACCGCGCGGCGCAACAAGCTGCTCGGCCAGTGGGCCGCGCGGCAAATGGGCCTCAGCGAGGCCGAGGCGGAATCCTATGCCAAGGACGTCGTCCGCTCGGACTTCGAGGAAGCCGGCGATCATGACGTGGTGCGCAAGGTGCTCGGCGACCTGACCGCGGCCGGCATCGAAAGCGATGAGGCGAGCATCCAGGAAGCGCTGCGCAACAAGGAAATCGAGGCGCGCCGCCAGATCATCGAGGCGACGAACCTGTAATGCCGATGGCCGCATCCGAAATCGAGCGGCTGATCAAGGACGCCATTCCCGACGCCGAGGTCACGATCCGCGACCTGGCAGGGGACGGCGACCATTATGCGGCGCGTGTGGTGAGCGGCAGTTTCGCCGGCATGAGCCGGATCAAGCAGCACCAGGCAGTCTATGCCGCGCTCGGGGGGCGTGTTGGGGGCGATCTTCACGCACTGCAACTGGAAACGGCAGTGCCCCAATCGGAGAATATCTAATGTCCGCCAACGACCGCATCGCCGAGCTCGTCAAAGCCAACAATATCGTGCTGTTCATGAAGGGCACGGCGCTGTTCCCGCAATGCGGCTTTTCGAGCCGCGCGATCGCCATCCTCGATCGGCTCGGCGCGGCCTATGAAACGGTCGACGTCCTCCAGGACCCCGAGATCCGCGCGGGGATCAAGGAATATAGCGATTGGCCGACCGTTCCTCAGCTTTACGTCAAGGGCGAGTTCGTCGGCGGCTCCGACATCATGATGGAAATGTTCGAGAGCGGCGAGTTGCAGGAGCTGCTCCAGGCCGCATAAACGAAAAGGGGCGGCTGTTCGCGGGACCAGAGAACCGCTGAGAGCCGCCCCTTTGGTTTGGCGTGGAACCAAGTGGACGCGGTTATAGTAGCAACGCGCGTGCCAATTCAAATAAATCGCTAAAATCTGCCGTTTTTCCGTAAACGAGCGATCGGCGTGCTGTGCCGACCGTAAGGAATTCCGACAATCCACCCCGTCCTATCGACCAACGGCGGAATCATGTGTTTACAAGTGTAGTCGATAGCGTCTACATATGTAATCGAACGGAGACGGTGGATGGACCCGCGCATCAGCGATGCCGAGCTTGAAGTCATGGAAGCGTTATGGGCTGCCGGCAGCCCGCTGACGGCGACCGAAGTCGCCGAGCGGATCGGCACCGATCGCGGCTGGTCGCTGGCGACCGTCAAGACAATGCTGTCGCGGCTCCTGGCGAAGCGGGCCATCGACCATCGCGAGGAAGGGCGGCGCTATCTCTACGCACCGGCCATCGCCCGCGAATCTTACGTCGGCAAGGAGTCGCGCCGGTTCGTCGACCAACTGTTCGGTGGCCGCCTGTCGCCGCTGGTCGCGCGCCTGGCGGAGGACGAAGCGCTCGACGCTGATGACATCGCCGCGATCGAGCGCATCCTGAAGGAGCTGAAATCATGAGCGCCTGGCTGCTCGGGACCCTGGTCGCCACGTCCGCTTTGGCTGCGATCGTGCTCCTGATCCGCGAGCCGGTGCGCCGATCCTTTGGATCCCGGGTGGCGTACGGCCTGTGGCTGATCCCCGCCGCGCGGCTGCTAATGCCGACGCTGACGACCGTCGTCGAACGGCCGGCGCCGACGGGGTCGGGATATCGGCTGATCGAAACGCAGGCGGTGGGCGATCCGCTGTTGTTCACGACAGTCGCGCAGCCATCGCTGGTCGAACGGCTCGGCGGCTGGCCCGGCATACTCCTCACGCTGTGGCTGGCGGTGGCAATCGGCCTGTTCGTCAGCCGCATGTTGGCCTTTCACCGGGATCGCCGCGCAATCCTTTCCGCCGGCGACGAAGTTGCGCGGTTCGGATCGGTGCGGGTCGTCCGCTCGCCGGAGGTTGCCGCGCCGATCGCTTTCGGGGTCATCGACCGGGTCATCGCGGTGCCGGCCGAATTCGACCGCTTGTACGGCGCCCGGGAACGCCGGCTCGCGCTCGAGCATGAGCTCGCCCATCACCAGTCCGGCGACCTTGTCGCCAACCTTATCGCCTTTGTCCTCCTCTGCCTCCAGTGGTTCAACCCGCTCGCCTGGGTCGCCCACGCCGCTTTCCGGTTCGACCAGGAAGCCGCGTGCGACGCCCGGGTGCTGGACAAAGCGAAGGCCGACGATCGTGCCGACTACGGTCGCGCGATCGCCAAGGCCGCTTCGGGACGGGCGCTGCTGTTCGCCAGCGCGCTCGATCGTCGCAAAACCCTGCACAGGAGGCTTCAGTCCATGCTTAGAAGTTCCAACTCAACCCAGCGTCTCGCCGGCCGGCTCCTGGTCGGCGGCGCGGTCGCCATTGCCGTCCCGCTGACCGCCAGCCGGGCGATCGACTATGTCGATGTGCCCGCGCCGCACGTTGCTCCTTCGTCCGCTGCGGGCCCGGTCATCGCCGACGCCAAGCCGACCGTTGTCCGCGCAGCGAGCGTGGCGCTGGCGGCTGCCCCAGCGGAAGCGGCGCATTCCGACCATCCGGCCGTCGGCGAATTGTCGCTCGACCGGAATGTCGTCACCATCGATGGGGTGACCAAGCGCTGGGAGGACCTCACCCCGGCCGAAAAGGCTCGCGTACGCGAGGCGGTCGCCAAGGCGCGGGAGGGACTGGCGAAGGCCCACTTCGATCGCGACCGCGCGATGCGCGACGTCAGCACCGCGATGGCCAGGATCGATCCCGAGAAGCTCCAGCGCGAGGCCGCCAATGCCAAGGCGAACGCGGAGCGGGCGTTGCGCGAGCTCGACGAAAATTCCGCCAACTTGCGCCGCCTCGGCCATGATCCCGAAAAGCTGAAAGCCGAGATCCAGCGCTCGATGGCGTCGATGCGCGCGATCGACGCGGAACAGATGAAGCGGGCGATGGAGGCAGCCAGGCCGGAACGGATGGCGGCGACCTTCGCCGAAGCGGAGGCGGCAATGCAGAAGGCCAAGGCCGAGCTCGATCAGATCGACGCCAGGCTGCGCGCAGAACAACAGTAACGCTCCCGAAGCGGTGCAAGGCTCCGGCCTCGCACGGCTTGGGGCGCCCGCGGCTGGGAGGCAGTCGCGGGCGCCTTTGACTGACGTCGACTGTCTCGTTACGCGGCCGTGGTGAAATACGCTGCCAATGGCACTTTGCCCGCCGTGCGGTGTTGGGGAGCGGGATGAGCCGCGACGATCCAGACCTCCGCCGCTACAGCGAACCGAAGCTGTTCTGCGACCTTACCCAGAGCTGGTCCGAAGTCGGCGGCGGCGTGCGCACCTATTTGCTGCACAAGCGCCGGCACATCCTCGAGGCGACCCCGCACCGTCACCTCGTGATCATTCCCGGCGCGCGCGACGACGTCGTCGAGGAAGACCGCGCGGTCACGGTCACGATTGCTTCGCCCCATGTGCCCGGCAGTCCCAATTATCGCTTCCTGCTGCGGAGCGGGGCGGTGCGTAAGGCGCTCGCGCGTTTTCGCCCCGACCTGATCGAGAGCCAGGACGCGTATAATCTGCCGTGGGCGGCGATCGGCCATCGCAAGCGCCATCCCGAGACGGCATTGGTCGCGGCCTACATGACCGATTTCCCGACCGTCTATTGCGAACGGCCCTTTGCAGCCGTGATCGGCAAGACTTTGGCGGGCCTCGCCGGGCGGATCTGCTATTCCTATTGCGGTGCGCTCTATCGGCGGTTCGACGCGGTCTACACGCTCAGCGAGAATGGCGGCGCCGCAAAGTTGCGCTCGCTTGGCATCGACAATGTCGGCGTGGTGCCGTTGGGCGTCGAAGTCGGCGAGTTTTCGCCCACGAAGCGCGACGCGGCGTTCCGCGGCAGGCTGGGCCTGGCGGAGCACCAACCACTCCTGATCTACGTCGGGCGGCTCGATGGCGAGAAGAAGCCCGACCTCGTGGTCGAGGCCTTCCGCCGCCTGCCGCGCGAGCTTGGCGCGAAACTCGCGCTGCTTGGTGAGGGCCCGCTCAAGGACGAGATCGCGGCGCTCGGCGATCCGAACATCATCATGCCGGGCTACGTCCGCGGCCGGACCGAACTCGCGCGGTGGCTGTCCAGCGCCGACATCTACGTGTCGGGGATGGCCGACGAAACGTTCGGCATTTCGATCGTCGAGGCGCAGGCGTCGGGGTTGCCGGTGGTTGGGGTCGGGGCTGGGGCGATGATCGACCGCGTGTCCGACGCCAACGGCCGGCTCGGGCCGGTCGGAGACGCCGAGGCGATGGCCGGCAACATCCTCGCCATCTGGAACGCAGACCGTGCGACGATGTCGGCCGAGGCGCGTGCCCAGGCCCTGCAGTTCAGCTGGGCGCGGAGCATGGAAGTGCTGTTCGGCGAGGTCTATCCGGCGGCGTTCGCGCGGCGCGCGGGCCGGGTTGCGCCAGCCATGGCGCCGGCTGCCGGGTCGCTTGTCAGCGCCCGCTAGTTCAAGACCGGTTCACTCGGCGCCCGGACAAGGCTAGCGTCCTGCCTTTCTGGGGAATTACGCTTGATCAGCTTTCTGTTTGTGCTCGCTCTGACGATGGCGTCGCTGGACGACCCGGCACCGGCCGCGGTCGTGCCCGACTGCGACGCGCATAAATTCGAGGCGCCGGTAACGACCACGGCGAATGGCCAGACCAAGCAGTCGAAGGTCAAGATTTGCGGCCATGTCGGTCAGACCGACGCGCAATGGGTGGATACGCTGAAGGACGCGCGCGCCAAGGTCCTGGCGAACTTGAAGATGCCGGCGAGCGTCAAGGAGCAGATCGTCCCGGCGCTCGACATCGAGATCGCCCGGCTGGCCAGTGCGAAGCCCATAGCGACGCCGGCCCCGCCCGCCGCTTCAACCATCCTCGCGCCGCTTCCTCCCGCGACAGCCGTGCTTGCGCCACCGTTGCGCGCCTCGCCGGTCACGCAGCCGCCGGCCGAATATTCCACGCTTCCGCCGCTGCCGGCCCCAATTTCGGTCGCCACCGTGGCCTCCAAGCCAGCACCGCCGCCGCTTCCCGCGCCGCGGCTGACGTTCCGCTGCATGGCCACGGATTCAATCGGCGCCGAGGGTCCGTGCGAAGAGCTTCAGCGCGGCATGCTGGTCACGGTCCGCGCCGACGAGGACATTGCGCGCGGGACGAGCCTGCGCTTCCTCCGCCGCGGCGACAATCGGGCCGAGATCGACCTTGCCAACCTGCGGCGCGGGCAAACGCAACGCTTCCCCTTGCCGCCCCGGGTCTGCCAGGGGGTCGGCGGTAGCCGCGTCGAAATCCAGGTCGTCCGCGCAACGGGAAACTCGACCCAGGTGGTCGATACGCGCGGCCCCTTCGACCTGCGCTGCTAACGGCCGGCGTGGACGCGCCATACGCCAAGCTAGAGCAGCTGGAGCCGGGGATCGCGCGCGTGCTCGCGCACAATCCGTCTGCGTTCACGTACTTTGGAACTCAGACTTACCTGATCGGCGAGCGCGAAGTCGCCGTGGTCGATCCCGGCCCGGACCTCCCCGACCATCTCGATGCGCTGGTCGCCGCCATCGCCGGTCGTCCGATCGCCGCGATCATGTGCACGCACACGCATCGCGATCACAGCCCCGCGGCGCGGCCGCTGGCCGACCGCACGGGAGCGCCAATAATCGGTTGCGCGGCGTTGGCGCTGGAGACCGTGGGGCCGCGCGCCGATGCGGCGTTCGACGGCGATTATTCGCCCGAGCGGGTGTTGGCCGACGGGGAGTCGATCGCAGTCGATGGCGAGCCGGCGGTCGCCGTCGCGACTCCGGGCCACACCTCGAACCACTTGTGCTTCGCTTATCGCGGGGCGCTGCTGACCGGCGACCACGTGATGGGCTGGTCGACGACGGTAGTGGTGCCGCCGGACGGCGACATGGCGGCTTATATGCAGAGCCTCGACAAGCTGCGGCAGCGCGATGACCGGCGCTACTATCCGGCCCATGGGCCCGCGGTCGAAAAGCCGCAGCAATATGTGCGGCACCTGATGGGCCACCGCATGCAGCGCGAGCAGCAGATCCTACGACTAATCACGGAGCGGGCGCGCGACATCGCCGGGATTGTCGCCGAGGCTTATCCGGGACTCGACCCGCGGCTTGTTCCGGCGGCCGGGGGATCGGTGTTCGCGCACCTTGTCGATCTCGAGCGGCGCGGGCGCGTTGTGCAGGACGGAGAACGATGGACAACCGCCAAACCAAGCTGATCGGGATACTGGCGATCGGGGTCGCCCTGCTTCTGGGCGTCGCCGTCGGGATGGCGACGGGTATCGGCCAGTATCTCTTCGGTGGACCGAAGCCTGAAACGATCGCCAGCGCCAGCCTCCAGTCGATGCGCGCCCAGAACCGGCTGATCGCCTTCGTTGCGCGCTATGTATCGGTGACGACGTCGACGAGCAGCCGCTTCGGCCTGACCGCGAAGCGGACGCTGATCCTGCCCGGCGACGTCCGCTACGAACTCGACCTCGCCAAGCTCGAAGCGAAGGACGTGACGTGGGACGACGCGACCCACACACTCAGCGTCCGCTTGCCCGAGGTCGAGCTGGCCGGGCCCGACGTCGATCTCACCGCGGCACAGGAATATGGCGAAGGGGGGGTGCTCAGCGCGCTGACCAACTCCGATGAGGCGCTCGACTCGGCGAACCGGGCAAAGGCCGTCGCCGACTTGAGGAAGCAGGCCTCCGGGCCCTTGCAGATGCGCCTCGCGCGCCAGGCGGCGCGCGCGGCGATCGAACGCAGCTTCGCAATGCCGTTGGCTGCGGCCGGCATAAGGGACGCGAAAGTTGTCGCGCGCTTCCCCACGGAAGGGACCGATGACGCTTCCTATGTCGACCTTTCCACACCATATAGCGAGGCGATCAAGGAAGCCGAGCGGCGCCGCGCCGCGCAAGGACAGAAATGACCGCACCCGTACAGAGTTTGAAGGGCGTCGACCTGCTCGCCGAGATCCAGCGCCTGAAGCGCGAACGCAATGCGGTGATCCTCGCCCATTATTATCAGAAGCCCGCGATCCAGGACCTGGCCGATTTCGTCGGCGACAGCCTGGATCTGTCGCGCAAGGCGGCGGCGACGAATGCCGAAGTGATCGCCTTCTGCGGCGTCCGGTTCATGGCCGAGACCGCGAAGATCCTGAGCCCGGAGAAGATCGTCGTCCTCCCCGACATGGACGCCGGCTGCAGTCTCGAGGACAGTTGCCCGCCCGATCAGTTCAAGGCGTTCCGTGAGGCGCACCCCGACCATATCGCGCTGACCTACATCAACTGCTCGGCCGCGGTGAAAGCCCTGAGTGACATCATCGTCACCTCATCCAGCGCGCAGGTCATCCTCGACCAGATCCCCAAGGAGCAGAAGATCATCTTCGGCCCCGACCGCCATCTTGGCGGCTATCTCGCGCGGACGACCGGGCGCGACATGCTGCTGTGGCCGGGCATCTGCATCGTTCACCAGGCTTTTTCGGAAACCGAGCTGCTGAAGCTCAAGGCCGAACATCCCGGCGCACCGGTCGCGGCGCACCCGGAATGCCCGCCGCACATCATCGATCATGCCGACCATGTCGGTTCGACCAAGTCGATCCTCGATTTCGCGCTAAATTCTCCGGCGCAGACAATCCTGGTCGCGACCGAACCGCACATCATCCACCAGATGGAGAAAGCGGCGCCGGGCAAGTCCTTCATCGGCGTCCCCGGCGGCGACGGTAACTGCAACTGCAACATGTGCCCCTACATGGCGCTCAACACGCTCGAGAAACTGTACGTCGCGCTGCGCGACCTCGAGCCGCGCATCGAGCTGTCGGACGAGATCATGGCGCGAGCCCGGGTGCCGCTCGAACGGATGCTCGAGATGGCCGGCCGGACGGTCGGGCAGGGCGACGTGGGCAAGCCCGTGATTACCCATCCGGCCGATATCGACCCATCAATCGACGGCGATTAAGGCGCGACGCGGGCGATCGCCTCCAGCGTCACCGCATTGTTGTTGGGCAAGGTCGCACAGCCCATTGCCGTGCGGGCATGGCGCCCCTTGTCGCCGAGCCGCGCGATGATCCGCTCGGATGCCGCGTCGATGACCTGGTGCACAGCGGCGAAATCGTCGGCGGCGTTCACCTGGCCCCGCAGCAACAGCACCGCTTCGACTTTCCCGGCAGTCTCAAGGAGCGCGAGCAAGTTGTCGGCGGCCCGGCGTGCCGCTTCACGCCCGTCATCCAACGACAGGTCGCGCCCGACCTTGCCGGTGATCATGTCGCCGTCGCGGGCCGAGCTGATCGCGGAAACGAAGACCAAATCGCCGGAGCAGGTGAAGGGTTCGTAGATTCCGACCGGGGCAGGCGGCTCGGTCACCCAGCCAGCCACAGCCACAGGGTCGCCGCCAGCATCCCGATGTTCATGTAGACGGTCGAGCTGAAGCCGAAGGCCCGGTACACCGGCTTGATGCGATAGCCGATCCAAAAGGCGGTGCGGACGATGACGAAGGTCACGGCGGCAGCGGCGACAATGCTGAGGCGCTCGATCGGCAGGACCGTTGCAAGGCCGAGCGAGCCGACCAGGAACAACAGGAACTGCTGCAGCGTGTTGTCGGCGACGCGGCCGTCGACGACCATCGCCGCGCTTTCCTTGCCCCGTGTCGGGTCGATCGCTTCGGACTTGAAGCGCGCATTGCCGACCGCGATCACCATCGCGAGGAACGGCAGGATGGCGATCACAGCCCAGCGCAAGGCGTAGGCAATCCGGTCGCCGGCCGTGTCGGCGATCGCCGGCGCCGGAATGAGGTTCGACAGCCCCCACACGATCAGCACCATCCCGGCGATGCCGGACGAGGCGCCGATCGCGACCGCTTTCTGGTCGTTGGTCATGAGTCCCCCGTCCCGCGCTTTTATCAGCGCGGGCGAGGCACACCAAGACGCGGAATTATTGGCCTTGCGGGCTGGTCGAGTTGGACGACGGCGCCTGCTGGCCGCCCTGCGCGCCGCCAGTCGAAGGCGGAGCCTTGACCTCGACCATCTTGCACACCTTGCGGCCGCCAAGACGCGAGTAGGAATCCTCTTCTTCCTGGTAGCAGACGCGCTTTTTGACGGTCTGCTGGGTGCCAGTGGCATTGTTGGGCTGAACCGGGGTCGTCGACTGGGCGAAAACCGGGCTACTCATCGCGCTGACCGCGGCCAGCACGACCAAAGACTTGAACATCGATTGCTCCTGAAATGTCAGCCGGCGCTTAGAGCAAAAAAACTCGCCGCAAGCAAAGCGATTTTTAACCTAAATCAGGCGCCTTGCCTCCGGACGGGACAGGCGGTGCGCCCGGATCGACGGGCCGAGCGGGCGCGTCGATCGTTGCCGTCGCCGCATGATGCTCGTCGAGGTGCCGCTTGATGATTTTGAGGTTGCGGCTGTTCGAACGGAAGAAAAAGTCGGGAATCGCCCCGACGAACGGGATCAGGCCAAGTAGCCAGTCAACGCCGACATTCCCGGCCATCCGGCTGATCTGCCACTTCGACATGCGGAGGTTCTTGGCTTCCCACACGATGTAGGCACCGAGTGCCGCGGCCGCGATGTCGCCGACTACGGGGACGACATCGAGGATCACGTCCAACCCGATTGCCTGTTTCGTTCCGGGGATGACAAACAAGCGCTCCATCAGCCGCTCCATCGCCTCGACTCGCTGGCGGACGGACGCGGGGTCAGTGCCGAGGCTGGGGACGGTGAAGCGCTGGTCGGGCATGCGTCAGGGACTCGATCGTTGTTCCAAGTCCGTCAGCGTATGCCGGGCGTAACGGTTCCCGCTGAAGCCCTGGACGCGAGCCGAGACGAGCGACCAGCGGATCGGCGCGGTTAGCGGGATGAACAGCTGTGCTTCGTCGATCTGGGCTGCGGCCTGGGCCAGCAGGGCCGAGCGCTGCGCCGGGATCAAGGTGTTGCGCGC
>Ga0070665_100005107_pt1 | contig 13610 bp, 15 predicted proteins | sample KBSS13metaG_FD_65862 | JGI IMG/M metagenome (GOLD analysis project Ga0070665, IMG submission 65862) | Switchgrass rhizosphere microbial communities from Kellogg Biological Station, Michigan, USA - KBS S1-3 metaG | ecosystem: Host-associated > Plants > Roots > Rhizosphere > Soil ... | reverse complement strand
AGCGCCGCGCCGTCGGAGCGCCCATGGCCCGGCATGTCCACGGCGTAGACGCTCATGCCGTGGTGCGCGAGATAGCGCGACTGCAGCGCCCATGCGCTGTGATCCTGCGCCGCGCCATGGACCAAGACGACTGCGGGTGCGTTCGCACTGGTCGTGCGCGTGCCGGTGTAGACGTATACCGTATCGTCACCCACCCTGACCTTCATTGGACTTTCCCGGCGGCGTACAGCGCACGCCCGAGATCCTCGATCAGGTCGTCGGGATGTTCCAGCCCGACCGAGAGGCGGATCGTGCCTTCGGTAATTCCCGCGCGCTCGAGATCGGCGGCCGACATGCGGAAATGCGTGGTCGATGCCGGATGGATGACGAGCGACTTCGCGTCGCCGACATTCGCGAGGTGCGAAAAGAGCCTGAGCGACTCGATGAAGCGTCGCCCCTGCGCGCGCGTACCGGCGAGATCGAAGCTGAACACCGCGCCTGCGCCGCGAGGGAGAAGCCGCGCCGCCAGCGCGTGATCCGGGTGATCGGGCAGGTCCGGGTAGGCGATCGCGGCCACCAGCGGATGCTCGCGCAGGAAGGCCACGATCCGCCGCGTGTTGTCGACGTGGCGCGCCATGCGAAGCGGCAGGGTTTCAACGCCCTGCAGGATCTGGAACGCGGTGAACGGCGCCATGCACGCGCCGAAATCGCGCGCGCCTTCGCGCCGCGCGCGAAGCAGGAACGCCGCGGTCGTCGACTCCTCGGTGAACACCATGTCGTGGAAGCCCGCATACGGCTCCGTGAGTGTCGGAAACTTTTCGCGCGACGATGGCGCGTCCCAGTCGAATCGGCCCGCATCGACCAGCACGCCGCCGATGACGACCCCATGCCCCGACAGGAACTTGGTCGCCGAATGCACGATGAGATCGGCACCGTGCTCGAACGGGCGGATCAGCCAGGGTGTCGTGAACGTCGAATCGACGAGGAGCGGTATTCCATTTGCATGTGCGATGCCGGCGACGCTTGGAATGTCGAGCACGTCGAGCCCAGGGTTGCCGAGCGTTTCCCCGAACAGCAACCGCGTCTCGGGACGAATCGCCGCCCGCCAGGCGTTCATGTCCCGCGGATCGACGAACGTCGTCGTCACGCCAAAGCGCGGCAGCGTGTAGTCGAGCAGGTTGTGGGAACCGCCGTAGAGTGCGCGCGACGCGACGATGTGGGCGCCGGCGCCCATGAGCGTGACGATCGCGAGGTGCAGCGCCGCCTGGCCGCTGGCCGTGGCGATCGCGCCGGCGCCGCCTTCGAGCGCCGCGATGCGCTCTTCCAGCACCGCACACGTGGGATTGGAGATCCTCGAATAGACGTGTCCGGCGCGCTCCATGTTGAAGAGCGCGGCCGCGTGATCGGTGTCGGGGAAGACGAACGACGCCGTCTGGTAGATCGGCGTCGCGCGCGCGCCCGTCGCAGGGTCCGGGACCGCGCCGGCATGCAGCGACAGGGTGTCGAAATCGAGGCTGCGAGGCTTGGGCATGGGCGCGGGAGATCGCGAGTGGAATTGCACGGAATGGTAGCGGAAAGCACGAAATCCGCCCTCCGATTCAAACACCGTCGCGAATTCATTAGACTACGTGCTGGCAACCTTCCCGGAGAACTCGATGAAACGCAAGGCCAGCGCACGGTGGCAGGGCACAGCCAAGGAAGGCAGCGGCACGCTGTCGGTACCGAGCGGCGTGCTCACCGACACGCCCTATTCGTTCGTCGCGCGGTTCGGCGACGGCAAGGGCACCAACCCCGAAGAACTGATTGCCGCGGCGCACGCCGGATGTTTCACGATGGCGCTTTCGTTCATGCTGAACGCCGAGAAATTCACGGCGGAGGCGATCGATACCGAGGCCACGCTCACGATGGATCAGGTGAACAATGCGTGGACCGTGACCGCGATGCATCTCACCACGCGCGCTCGTGTCCCCGAGATCGATGCCGCCAAGTTCGCGGAGATCTCGAGCAACGCCAAGGCTACCTGTCCGATTTCGCGATTGCTGAACGCGACGATCACCCTCGACGCGGCACTGGTGGCTTGACGAATTTTCTGCGCAGATAAGTGCGCGCGTGCAAGGGAACGGTGACGTAGCCTCCGGCCTTTGCGGCACGTTCGTTAACCCGCACAGGCAGGCTCGCTGGCGCACGGCTTCAATCGGATTGGATTCTGATACGTTTTGTTCGGCCAGAAGCGCCGCTCTTGATGGATACAGCGGACTTGGGACAGCGGAATTGCCTCGCCACGAGGGCAATGAGTTCGTCGTTGGCCTTGCCGTCAACGGGGGCGGCCTTGATCTGCGCGACCCAGCTGCCATCCTGGGTCTGCTCCAGCATGCTGAACCGAGCGTTGGGTTTGACTTTCACCTCGATGAATATGGGCTTTGCCATCGTTTGAAGCCTCCGTCCGGGCAGCAGCGAATGAGCGGTCGGCGACTTGTGCAGGGTTCCTGCGTTCAGCATCCGTGGGAATGCGTGCGTCGCGAACCGCGTGACGCGATTCGACCGGCGCGATAGTCATCTCGCCACGGCTCCCACGTCACGCGTTGGTCCTCATAAAGCTCTGCCCACCCCTTGGTAGTCGAACGAACGTTCGATACAATGCCAAGACCTTTCATGGAAAGCGGGTCGCGGGCAGCGCCCGGGAGGTGCCGCTCGCTCACCCAATCCCATCATGCCGTCGATCCGAACACCGAAGGGCACAATCCCGATCCTTCCGATCAAGGGACGCGGGGCGACGTTCAATCCGGAGAACCGCTTCCGGCGTGACGAGCGCGAGGTCGTCGACGACGGCTGGACGCCCACCGAGGACCAGGACGACGAAGCGCCACGGCCGAAGACGACGGTGACGATCCAGTCCGCCCGGACAATCATCGCCCGCAACGCGTCACCCGACATTCCGTTCACGCAGTCGATCAATCCCTATCAAGGGTGCGAGCACGGCTGTATCTATTGCTACGCGCGACCCTCTCACGCCTACCTCGACCTCTCGGCGGGCCTCGACTTCGAGACGAAGCTCTTCGCCAAGCCCAATGCCGCCGCACTGCTGCGGGGCGAACTCGCGAAACCGGGCTACGTCTGCGATCCCATTGCACTGGGCTCCAATACTGATCCCTATCAGCCGATCGAGCGCGAATGGAAGGTGACGCGCTCGATCCTCGAAGTCCTGGCTACGTGCGAGCATCCGTTCTCGATCGTGACGAAATCCGCGCTGGTCGAGCGCGACCTCGACCTTATCGTGCCCATGGCGGCCAAGCGGATGGCGCGCGTGTTCGTTTCGATCACCACGCTCGACCGCGAGCTCGCGCGAAAGCTCGAGCCGCGCGCCGCGGCGCCGCAACGCCGACTGGAGGCCGTCAAGGCGCTCTCCGATGCGGGCGTGCCGACGGGCGTGCTGGTCGCGCCGGTCATACCGCAGCTGAACGATCGCGACCTCGAAGCCATCGTCGAAGCGGCGGCGAAGAACGGCGCCATCTCGGCGGACTGGATCCTGCTGCGGCTGCCGCTCGAAGTGGCGCCGCTGTTTCGCGAGTGGCTGGACGCGCATTACCCGCTACGCGCTGCGCACGTGATGAGCCTCGTCCAGCAATCTCGCGGCGGCCGCGACTACGATTCAACCTTCGGGGCGAGAATGCGCGGAACCGGCGAGTTCGCCGCGTTGATCGAGCGTCGTTTCGCCCTTGCCGTCCAGCGCTTCGGGTTGAACCAGACGCGACCCCCGCTCGACCGGTCGCGCTTCCGTCCTCCGCGCGACGAAATCCGCCAGGGCGATCTGTTCGGCTAGCGGGCGCCAGCGGTCCATGGGAACGACCGCCTTCGGCGCTTGCGGCAGCAAGCCGATCGCGCTATCGTTCCCGATATTGCTTGCACATACATGGATCGTTGCGTTCCGTGGGAGCGCATGAGAATCGATGATTTCCGCCGCCAAGCGCACGCGCAGGACCCGATCCCCGCCTGACCCGTCCATGCTGGACACCTATGCGGCGCGCGGCGGCGAATGCGCGTACGGCAATTTGAAAATGATCGCGCGCGTCGTCAGCGCCGTTTACGAGGACGCGCTCCGTCCCGTCGATCTTCGGGCGCCTCAGTTGTCGCTCATGTGGGCGATTCTCGCGACGGAGCCGGTCTCGCTGTCGCGCCTGGGCCGGGTTTCCCTGACCGACCAGACCACCCTTTCCCGAACCGTGGAAAATCTGCGCCGGGCCGGATTCGTGACCGTCTCCGCGGGCACTGACGGGCGACGGAAGATGGTGGCGTTGAGCGCCGAGGGTCGAGCACGCTTTGCCCGGGCGATGCCGCATTGGGAAAACGCACAGCGGCGTATTGAGCGATACTTGGCCGTTCCGGAGATGACGGCGCTCGCGGGACGCGTGCGCAAATCCGCGCGCGCAGCATCCTGACACGTGCGACGCGGCGATTTCCCGGCGCTGACTACCATGAAGATCGCAATTTCTACGTGAGGTCTACGTAATGCGAACGCCCTGGGACGGACACGACAACGACAACCTGCAGCTGCCGCGCGATCCCCGCTACCCGCTCGATGTCGGGTCGCACGTTGCAGGCAGCGCATCCCGTCCGCTGTCGCGCATCGCGGTGAAGCTCGCCAACCGGATCGTCATCGTGCCGGTCGCGGACGTGCTGCGGATCGAAGCGGAAAACAACTACGTGCGCCTGTGGGCAGACCGGTCCTATCTGCACAAGGAAACGCTGACGAGGCTCGTCTCGCGCCTCGACCCCACGCAGTTCCTGCGCGTACATCGCTCGCATGTTGTCAACATTTCAGCGGTCCGCGAATTGCGGCCGCTCGCGCATGGCGAATACCTGATCGTTCTTCGCGACGACACGGAGATCACTTCGGGGCGCAGCTATCGCGTCGCGATGCAGGACGCCTTCGGACTCGGGCGCAACGGCATCGCCGCTTCCTGAAGCCGCCGCTCCGCCTGTGACACGTCGAGCGCGATCCGCCGCGGGTCGAACGTCAGATCCGGATGATCGTGCAGCTTTTGGTAGAGGAAGTCGACGACGACGCGCACGCGAGCCGGCGTAAGCGGTCGCGCCGGATACTGCAGCACGAGATGCGCGAACGATGAAACGCGGTCGACCAGCACGGGAACGAGCTGGCCGTCGCGAATGCGAGGCGTGGCGATGAATGTGGGAAGCTGCGCGAGCCCGTGGCCACCGATGGCTGCTTCGCATACGGCAAAGAGATCGTTGAGCGTCACCGTCGCCTGCGGCTCGTACGCAGCAGGCGCGTCCCCGCCGAACTCCCATTTGACGATGCGGCCCGACGCCGGCGAACGGAACGCGATGCAATCGTGGGCCGACAGATCGGCTGGGGTCGCCGGCAGGCCGCGCCGGACGAGATAGTCGGGCGACGCGCAGACGACGCGCGGCACGTCGGCCAGCTTGCGCACCACCACATTGCCGTCGGCGATCTGCCCGATCCGAATCGCGACGTCGAAGCCCTCCTCGACCATGTCGACGACGCGGTCGCTCGCCTGCACTTCGAATTGCAGGCGCGGATAGCGCGCGCGCAGGCTCCCGAGGAGCGGCACCACGTAGAGGCGGGAGAATCCCGTGAGCGAGAGGATCCGCACGAGGCCCGACGGCTCGTTCACCCGCTCGGCGATCGCCTCGTGCGCCGTCTCGAGCGCGGACAGCGCATTGCGCGTGGCATCGAAGAGACGGCGACCCTCCTCGGTCATGCTGAGGCTCCGCGTCGTACGCTGCAAAAGCCGCACGCCGAGGTGCTTTTCCAGCCGCTGGACGTTGCGGCTGACCGCTACCGTCGTGACGCCGAGTTGCCTTGCAGCGCCCGAAAAGCTGCCGGCAGAGACCGTGCGGACGAAGGCGACGATGCCACGCAGACTTTCCATGCCCACTCCGATTGTTGATGTGAGGTTAAAGGTCTATCCACTTGCGGAACCATGCCTTCGATGCAACCGATACGACGGCCTGCCGGTCTCTTCAGCTACCGGGCGGCACGTGACCACGTCGACACGGCCGTGCGGCACGTCGGATAGATCGACAAACATCGAAGGAGTTCGCAATGGTCAAGATTCGTTACGCATGGATGGCGATCGCAGCGGTGGGGGCCGCCGTCGCGGGCAGTGCCTACGCTGGCGGCGACAACGACATGAATCCGATGTACGGCGACTCATGGGCGGCGCTCGAAGGCGACGGCCACAGCGCGGGCGCGCGCGTGCCGGCCCCCACCGGGGCGTTCGTCGCGCACGAGATGGATGGACAGGTGCAGCCGCTGCCGTTCGCGGATTCGATGGCCCGGATGCAGGCGCGGATGCACGACGCGGCGCAGCACATGAGCGATTCGACGTGGCATGGTCAGGCCGCTCCGGCCGCCGCCCCGCGCCAGGCCGACGTGCACCAGGTCGATCCGTTCGAAGACAAGGCGGGCGGATAGGCGTCCGTCCGATCAGCGAACGCGCGAAGAATTGCGCGTTCGCGCTCGTGCCGCGCGCCGGCAACCGGCTGCGCGGCGGCCATGGCTTGCCGCACCGGGCGCCACCGGGCAGACTTGCGGAATAGCGCAAGAGCGCCACGCAGTCGACCGGGGATGGCAGATGGGGGAGTCGCAAGGAGCATCGCAGAAGGCGCACGACGCGCTCGCTGAACGGCTGGGCGCCTGCTACACGGGCGCCGTGCACGACGTGCTGCGGATGATGGGACACGACAACATCGTGCTTCCCTCCGACATCAAGGCCATCGCGCCCGGGACGCGGCTCGCCGGTCCGGTTTGGACGGTAGCCGGCCACATCGACCGCACGAAATCGCGTGACGATTGCCTGCTCGGATGGTGCACTCTGCTGGCGCGTGCGCCGGCAGGCCACGTCGTCGTATGCCAGCCGAACAATCGCGAGGTGGCGCTGATGGGTGAGTTGTCGGCGCAGACGCTCGCGGCGCGCGGTGTGCGCGGCTACGTGGTCGACGGCGGATCGCGCGATACCGACCTCGTCCTGGCGCAGGGATTTCCGGTGTTCTGCTCGTTCCTGACCCCATCGGACATCGTGCAGCGTTGGATTCCGGATCGTTACGGCGAGCCCGTCACCATCGGCACGGTCACGATCCGGACCGGCGATTTTCTGCTCGGCGATCGCGACGGCGTGGTGATCGTTCCGCACGAATGTGCCGAGGAAGTGGTGACGCGCACCGAGGAAGTCGTGGCGACGGAAAGCGACATGCGCCGCGCGCTCGTAGGCGGCATGGATCCGGTCGCGGCCTATCACAAGTTCGGCAAGTTCTAGGGCGACCCCCTTGTCGATGAGTGCCCTCATGAAGCTCGCGCCGCAGGACAATATCGCGGTGGCGCTCCGACCGCTTCGTGCGGGGGATCGCGCGACGCTCGATCATGTCGCGCTGACGATGGGACACGACATCGGCCTCGGCCACAAGGTCGCGGTGCAGGACATCGCCGCCGGTGAAACGATCCTGAAGTACAACTGCCCGATCGGCGTCGCAACGCGCGCGATCGCGGCGGGCGAATACGTCCATACGCACAACGTCGCGAGCAGCTACCTGCCGACCTACACGCTGCCGCCATGAGCGAGCGCAACCTCTTGCCGCCGCTTCGCGGCTATGCGCGCGCCGACGGCCGCAAGGGCATTCGCAACGTGCTGGTCGTCGCCTACCTGGTCGAGTGCGCGCACCACGTCGCGCGGGAGATCGCCGCGCCGTGGCGCGAGCAAGGCGTTCACCTGATCGGATTCCCCGGGTGCTATCCGAACGGCTATGCGCTCGAGATGATGGAACGCCTGTGCACGCATCCGAACGTCGGCGGCGCACTTCTCGTGTCGCTCGGCTGCGAAGGTTTCGACAAGCGCCGTCTCGCCCGCACGATCGAGGCGTCCGGCCGGCCGGTGCACACACTCGGCATCCAGCCGACGGGCGGGACGCGGGCGACGATCGCCGCGGGACGCGAATGGGTGGAGCGCGTGCATGCCGAAATTGCGGCGCAGCCGACCGTGGCGATGAGCGTCGACGAGTTGATCGTCGGGACCATCTGCGGGGGCTCGGACGCCACGTCGGGGCTGACGGCCAATCCCGCGATGGGGGTCGCCTTCGACCTCCTGATCGCAGCGGGCGCGCGCACGATCTTCGAGGAGACGGGCGAGCTGATCGGCATGGAGCATCTCATGGCGGCGCGCGCGGCGCGACCGGAGCTCCGCGAAGAGCTCGTGCGAAGCGTCGCCAAGGCGGCGACGTATTACGCGACGCTGGGCTATGCGAGCTTCGCGCCCGGCAACGCCGACGGCGGACTCACGACGATCGAGGAAAAATCGCTGGGTGCGTACGCCAAGTCGGGACAGTCGCAGATCGACGGCATCCTGAAGCCCGGCATCGAGCCGAAAGCGAAAGGCCTGTACCTACTGGACGTCGTCCCCGACGGCGAGGTGCGCTTCGGCTTCCCCAACATCAACGACAACGCCGAGATCGCGGAGCTGATCGCGTGCGGCTCCCACCTCATCCTGTTTTCGACCGGGCGGGGATCCGTCGTGGGCTCCGCCATTTCTCCCGTCATCAAGGTATGCGCCAACCCCGAAACCTTTCGGCGCATGCAAGAGGACATGGACGTCGATGCCGGCCGGATCCTGGAAGGCGCTGCGACCCTGCCGGAAGTCGGACGCGAGATCTTCGATCTGATCGGCCGCGTCGCCGCGGGCGATGCGACCAAATCCGAAAGCCTGTCGCACCAGGAATTCATCCTCACCTACAAGAGCTTCGGGCCGCTCGGCCCCGCGTGCCTGCCGGTCTGAAGTCGCGTGTTACGCTTTGACCGTATCCCATCGGCTCTCGCTACGAAAAAATGATGCATCGCCTGTCCATTCCGTTTGCTTCGGTCGTCGCCATGTTCTGCATCACAACGTCGCCAGTGCATGGTGCGCCGGCATCGCTCATGGATTGCGCCAAGGTGACCGGCGGCATCGATCAGATCGTCTGCAGCGACGAGAAGCTGGCGACGCTCGACCGCAAGCTGGTGGATGTGTATGCGCAAGCGTCGAAAGCGGCGACGACGCCCGCGCAGAAGAACCGCCTTGCCGCCGACCAGCAGCGCTGGCTCGAGACCGCCAACCGCTGCACCGGGGCGAAGGATCGCAACGAGTGCGCACGCGACACTTACCTGCACCGGATCGCGGACCTGCAGGCGCAGTTCAAGCTCGTCGCGGCGCGCGGACCGTTCAACATGGTATGCAACGACAAGCCGTCCAACGTGCTGTCGGCGCAGTTTTTCGAAACCGATCCACCCACTGCGCGATTCACGTACGACGAACGCGCCGTCACGGCATTCATCGCGCGCTCCGGCAGCGGATCGCGCTATGAAGGCCCGAATGTCAGCTACTGGGAGCACCAGGGCGAGGCATCGGTCGTATGGTTCGGCCAGACGATGAAGTGCCGCACGCGTTGACGCGCGTCGACCCGGTGGTGTTGCGGCATCACCACGGCGCCCTGCGCTTACTGGGCGTCCTCGCATGGCTCGGCGCCGCCATGCCTGCGCTCGCCGCGGATGCGGCGCCAAAAGCGGGCCCCTGCGCGTCGGCGGAGCATCGTCAGTTCGATTTCTGGCGCGGTAGCTGGGAAGTTCGCGACGCCAAGGGCAAGCGCGTCGGCTCGAACCGCATCAACGCGCTCTACCAGGGCTGCGCGCTGCAGGAAAACTGGAATGGCGCGGGCGGCCATTCCGGCACGAGCCTCAACGTCTACGACGCCGACACGAAGCGTTGGCACCAGACGTGGGTCGACAATGGAGGCGGACTGCTGCTGCTCGATGGCGAACTGGTGAACGGCAGCATGGTGCTCGCCGGCGATTCGAAGCCGTCGGGTGCCGACGCCAAAGCCACGCGGCAACGGATCACGTGGACGCCACTGCCCGACGGGCGGGTGCGTCAGCTGTGGGAGTCCTCCGAGGACCGCGGCGGAACGTGGACCGTCGTGTTCGACGGCTACTATACGAAACTACCGTAGCGCAACGCACGCGCGCGGCGCGTCCACCCACTGCGCGTCAGTGGCTCTCGCGGCCGACCTTCGCGCCGGATTTGCCGACGAGGAAATCGAGGTCGACGCCACGGTCGGCCTGCTGCACCGTCTCGCAATAGAGCTTCACCCAGCCGCGATCGCTGTGCGGCGGCGGTGCTTTCCATTTGGCTCTGCGCCGCGCCAGCTCGGTATCGGACACGTGAAGCTGCAGGCGCCGCTTGGATACGTCGAGTTCGATGGTGTCGCCGTTCTCGACCAAGGCCAGCGGACCGCCGGCCGCGGCCTCGGGCGCGGTATGCAGCACGACGGTGCCGTACGCGGTGCCGGACATGCGGGCGTCGGAGATGCGGATCATGTCGGTGACGCCCTTTTTGAGAAGCTTCGCCGGCAGCGCAAAGTTGCCGACCTCGGGAAATCCCGGATAGCCCTTCGGGCCGCAGTTCTTCAGCACCAGGATGTCGTCGGCCTTGACGTCGAGCTTCGGGTCGTCGATCCGCGCGTGCAGATCGTCGACGTCTTCGAAGACAACCGCGCGGCCCGTGTGTCGCATGAGCGCCGGCGTCGCTGCCGAAGGCTTCAACACCGCGCCGTTGGGCGCCAGGTTGCCTTTCAGAACGGCAATGCCCCCGAGCGGCTTGAACGGCTTCGACGCCGGCGTGATCACCTTCTCGTTGTAGTTGACCGCGTCCTTCACGTTCGCCCAAAGCGTCTTGCCGTTGACCGTCAGCGCCTTCTTGTGCAGATGCTCTCCGATCTCGCGCATCACGACCGGCAGGCCACCCGCATAGTAGAAATCCTCCATCAGGTACTGGCCTGACGGCATCAGGTCGACGAGGCACGGCATCGTGCGGCCGAGGCGATCCCAGTCGTCGAGCGAAAGCGGCACACCGATCCTGCCGGCGATCGCGAGCAGGTGCACGACCGCATTCGTCGAGCCGCCTATCGCGCCGTTGACCATGATCGCGTTCTCGAACGCCTGCTTGGTCAGGATCTTCGACATCCGCAGATCCTCCTCCACCATTCCGACGACGCGCCGCCCCGCCATGCGGGCAAGCACGCGGCGGCGGGAGTCGACGGCCGGGATCGCCGCATTGGTCGGCAGGCCCATGCCGAGCGCCTCGACCATCGACGCCATGGTCGATGCCGTCCCCATCGTCATGCAGTGACCGGCCGAGCGCGACATGCACGACTCGACCTCGACCATGTCCTCCTCGCGCATCGCGCCCGTCTTGAGCATTTCCGTGAATTTCCACACGTGCGTGCCCGAGCCGATGTCCTCGCCGCGAAACTTGCCGTTGAGCATCGGTCCGCCCGAGACGCCGATCGTCGGCAGGTCGCACGACGCCGCGCCCATCAGGAGCGCAGGCGTCGTCTTGTCGCAGCCCATCAGCAATACGACGCCGTCGAACGGATTGGCACGGATCGATTCCTCGACGTCCATCGCCGCCTGGTTGCGGAACAGCATGGTCGTGGGGCGCATGAGGGTCTCGCCTAGACTCATGACCGGAAACTCGATCGGAAAGCCGCCGGCGTCGAGCACGCCGTCGCGCACGTGCTGCGCGAGCTCGCGAAAATGCGCGTTGCACGGCGTCGCCTGCGACCAGGTGTTGCAGATGCCGATGACCGGGCGGCCATCGAACTGATCGTGCGGTATGCCCTGGTTCTTCATCCACGAGCGATGCACGAGCGCATCGCGATCGTGCAGACCGAACCATGCTTGCGAGCGCAGCTTGCGCTTGGATTTCTTCGGCATGCCTATTCCTTGTGCGTTGGCTTGACGACGGTTACGGGGAGGACATTGCAAATGGATCCCCGTGTCCGCGGGGATGACGATTGAGCGGTGTTGCGTGCATCGAGAAGGCGGGGTTCAGCAAGCAACTCTGTCATTCCCGCGAAAGCGGGAATCCATTTTGTTTCGTTGACGCCGCGGACTCGCCCCCGGCGCTTGCCTCGATGCGCCCGCTACGCGGCGAGACGCTGGCCGCTCTTCTGGTCGAACAAATGAATTGCGCCAGGATCGAGCGTCAGCCCGATGCGCTCGCCGGGGTTGACGTTGGGCCGGCCGTTGGTGGTGAGCGTCACCTGCGAGTCGCCCGCCTGGATCAGGAGCTCGGTCTCGGCCCCCATCGGTTCGACGACGATGATCTCCCCCGCCACCGCATTGGCGGATGCTGCCGCGATCGCGAGGTGCTCGGGGCGCACGCCGAGCGTCACTGCCTGTCCGTCCGTGCCCGGACCCCGCACGATCGGCCAGCGCGTCCCGCCGGCCGCCTCGACGTAGGTGTCGCCGTTGGCGCGGCGCAGCGTGCCGTTGACGACGTTCATCGCCGGCGAGCCGATGAACTGCGCGACGAACAGGTTGTCGGGCCGGTCGTACAGGTCGAGCGGCGCGCCGATCTGCTCGATGCGTCCGTCGTGCATGACCACGATCCGATCCGCCATCGTCATCGCCTCGATCTGGTCGTGCGTGACGTAGACGGTCGTCGTCTTGAGCCGCTGGTGCAAAGCCTTGATCTCCGTGCGCATCTGCACGCGCAGCTTGGCGTCGAGGTTCGACAGCGGCTCGTCGAACAGGAACACCTTGGGATCGCGCACGATGGCCCGACCCATCGCGACACGCTGCCGCTGGCCACCGGAGAGCTCGCGCGGATAACGGTCGAGATACGGGTTGAGATTGAGGATGCCCGCCGCCTTCGCGACGCGCTCGGTGATGACCGACTGCTCCGCCTTGCGGAGCTTGAGCGAGAAGCCCATGTTGTCGCGTACCGTCATGTGCGGATACAGCGCGTAGCTCTGGAACACCATCGCGATGTCGCGATCCTTGGAATCGAGATCGTTCACCGTCTTGTTGTCGATGCTGATGGTGCCGCCGGTGATCTCCTCGAGGCCCGCGAGCATCCGCAGCAAGGTCGACTTGCCGCAGCCGGACGGTCCCACCAGCACCATGAACTCGCCATCGTGGATGTCGAAGCTGATGCCATGGATGATCTTCGTGGTCCCGAAGGACTTTTCGATGTTCTGAAACGAGACGGATGCCATGCCTGACCTCTGCGATTACGATTTGACGGCACCGGCGGTGAGGCCGCCGACCATGTACCGCTTGAACGCATAGTAGATTGCCGCCGGGGGAAGCGCGTAGATGAGCCCCGTCGCCATCAACAGCTCCCAGGGCGAATCGTCCGCCGCAAGGAAGTTGCCGAGCGCAACGCCGAGCGTGATCTGCCGATCGTTGGACAGCAGCAGGAACGCGTACAGGTATTCGTTCCAGGCGAGCAGCAAAGCGTACGTGCCGATCGCCACCATCGACGGCAGCATCAGCGGAAGGTAGACCAGACGGAAGAGCTGCAGCGGCGACGCGCCGTCGATCTTCGCCGCCTCGTCGAGCTCGTACGGCAGCTTGTCGGACGCCTGCTTCAGTACCCAGATCGAATACGGCGCGGCAATCGTCAGCATCGCGAGGATCAGCGCCCACTGGTTGTTGAGGAGGCCGTAGACACCCATGGTCTTGTACATCGGGACCGCGAGGAATGCCGCGGGGATGAAATACGTGAACAACGCGAGGTTCATCACCGTGCGTCCGCCCTTGACCTTCAGGCGGCTGATCG
>Ga0070665_100005105_pt1 | contig 13618 bp, 12 predicted proteins | sample KBSS13metaG_FD_65862 | JGI IMG/M metagenome (GOLD analysis project Ga0070665, IMG submission 65862) | Switchgrass rhizosphere microbial communities from Kellogg Biological Station, Michigan, USA - KBS S1-3 metaG | ecosystem: Host-associated > Plants > Roots > Rhizosphere > Soil ... | reverse complement strand
CACGGGCGGACACCTCCGCGGCGACGACCACGATGTCGGTGGCGAGATCGCCCGCCAGTACCGGGCGGGGTAGGAACGCCTTCTCGACGGCGCCGAGCACGACGGCCAGGTCGTCGCGCGCCACCCCGCGCACGAGGGCGGCGACGTACCGGCTCCCCACCGCCAAGGGCACGCCGAGCACCGTGGCCGTGCTCAGCACCTCCTCGGTCGGGCGCCCTTCCACGAGATCGCGTATCAGCCTGCGGCGCCGGGCGGCGAGGTCGTCGGCGGTCACCGAGCGCAGCAGGGCGAGGCTCAGCACCTCGGCGCCGGTCGTGCACGCGGCGTTCACGGCGGGGTCGTCCGACCGCGCGGGTGGCAGGACCAGCACGCGACCCCAGAGCTGGTCGAGCAACGTGATCTCGCGCCTGCAGACGGCGCGACCCCCCGCATCCGGATCGGAAGCGGCGACCGGCGCGCCGTCGTGGGTGGTGACTACGACCGGGGCGCCGAGGTGGCTCGCCAGCTCGCCGACCACCTCGACGGGACCCGCGCCTTCGAGGAGGGCGTCGGCGAGCCGCTCACGCAGGGTGCGATCGTGCCGGGCCGAAGCGGCGGCGCGATCGAGCACCGCGGTCTGCACCTCCTCGGTCATCTCCACGAACGGCACGATCTCGTGCAGCACGACCAGCGCCAGGTCGCAGCGCCGCGCCGCCGCCACGAGGGCCTCGGGTGGCTCGGTGTAGGTCCAGCCCAGTTCGAGCGCCAAGGCCGTGACGCCGCTCGCCGCGAGCGCCTCCACGAAGGCCGTCTCCCCCACCGCCCCGCGGCCGAACAGCCCTTGCCCGGTGGTGAGCAGCAGCTCCCCACCCTTGAGCAGGAACGCCGCCTCGGCGAGCTCGCTCGTGTGCACCCAGCGGACAGGGCGGTGCAGGAGGTGGTGGCCGTGCAACACCTCGGGGCGCGCCCGCCGTACGGACGCGAGCTCCAGCACCTCGCCCAGCGTCAGACCCACGCACGCTCCCGAACACAACGTCAACTCAGCACCCGATGTGCTGGACACAACGACTATGGCATCGCCGGTGGAGCCCGGCCAGAATCGGTCGATGCCCGCGGTCCCCGCCGTCACGCTGCTCAGCGGCGGCACGGTCGTCACGATGGACCCCGCCCGCCGGGTGATCGAGGACGGCGCGGTGGCGTTCTCGGCCGCCTCGGGCCACCTGCTGGCGGTGGACACCGCCGCCCGCCTGCACTCCGAGTTCCCGGCCGCCGACGTGGTGAACACCAGCGGTCAGGTGGTGCTCCCCGGGTTGGTGAACACCCACACGCACCTGTTCCAGACGCTGCTCAAGGGGCTCGGCGACGACCGCGTGCTCTCCGACTGGTTCGTGTCCATGACCGGGCCCTCGGCGGTCGAGCTCACCGAGGAGGACTGCTACGCGGCGGCCCTGCACGGCTGCGTCGAGGCGATGACCACGGGCACGACGACGATCGTCGACTTCATGTACGTCCACCCCCGGCCCGGCCTCGGCGACGCGGTGGCAGGCGCGATGCACGACGCGGGCATCCGCGGGGTGATGGCACGGGGCTACGTCACGGCGGGCGCGGACGTCGGCGTGCCCGCGCCGCTGGTCGAGGACCTGGACGCCGCGCTGGGCGACGCACAGCGGTTGATCGACAGGTGGAACCGCTCGGCATCACGGGTTCGGGTGGGTCTCGCGCCGTGCATGAGCTGGTCGGTCGACGAGCCGACGCTGCGCGAGACCCGCGCCCTCGCCGACGCCACGGGCGCGCTGGTCACGATGCACCTGGCCGAGTCCCCTTTCGACGTCGACGAGTCGTTGCGCCGCTTCGGGATGCGCGACGTCCCGCTCGCGGCCGCCACCGGCCTCCTCGGGCCCGACCTGCTCGCCGTGCACTGCGTGCAGTGCACCGACGACGACATCGACCTGCTCGCCGCGCACGGTGCGGCCGTCTCCCACAACCCGTGCAGCAACCTCTACCTCGGCTCCGGCATCGCGCCGATCCCGCGCATGCAGCGGCGGGGCATCACCGTCGGGCTCGCGTCCGACGGGCCCGCGTCGAGCTCGAACCACTCGATGCTGCAGGCGATGAAGTTCGCCGCGCTGATCCACAAGGGCGCGCAGCGCGACGCGGAGATCATGACGGCCGAGAAGGCGCTCGAGATGGCCACCATCGACGGCGCGGCGGCCGTGGGCATGGCCGACGAGATCGGCTCGCTCGAACCGGGCAAGCGGGCCGACGTCGTGGTCGCCGACCTGACGGGCTTCTGCCTCACCCCGGTGCACCAGGCCGTCTCGGCGTTGGTCTACAGCGCCCGCGGCGACGAGGTGGACCGCGTCTACGTCGACGGCAGGCAGGTGGTGCGCGCAGGGGTTCCGACGCTGGTGAGCCCCACCGAGGTGCGCCGCCGCTCCGCCGCCGCGGCGCGCGCGCTCACCACCCGTGCGGGTACCGCGGCACTCGCCGACCGCCCCTGGCGCTCGATCGTCTCCCCGTGACCGTCTTTCGGAAGGAGCAGCCGTGAAACCGGCGCCGTTCGACTACTTCGACCCCACGACGGTCGAGGAGACCCTCGGCCTCCTCGGTGAGTTCGGCGACGAGGCGAAGCTGCTCGCGGGCGGCCAGAGCCTGCTGCCGATGCTGAACCTCCGGCTGGCCCGCCCGAGCAAGCTCGTCGACATCAACGGCGTGACCGCGCTGGCCCATCTCGGAACCGACGGGGACGACCTGCTCATCGGCGCGCTGACGCGCCAGCGCACCTTGGAGGACGCCGATCTGCCCGACGGGGCGTGGTCAGTGCTGCCGCGGGCGTTGCACCACGTGGGCCACGTGCACATCCGCAACCGCGGCACCGTCGGCGGGAGCATCGCCCACGCCGACCCCGCCGCCGAGCTGCCCGCCGCGTCCTGCGCGCTCGGGGCCCGCATGGTGATCCGCGGGCCGTCGGGGGAACGGGAAGTGCCCGCCGAGGCGTTCTTCCGCGGCTACTTCACCACCGCGGTCGGCCCCGACGAGCTGCTGACGGCGATCCGCGTCCCACCGTGGCCGACGCGCAGCGGGGCCGCGTTCGTCGAGGTGGCCCGCCGTCACGGCGACTTCGCCCAGGTCGGGGTGGCCGCCGCCGTGGCGATCGGCGACGAGGGCGAGGTGCGCAGGGCAGGGATCGCCGTGGCGGGCGTCGCGACCGAGCCCGTGATCGCCGTCGCCGTCGTCGACGGCCTGGTCGGGCAACAGCCCGCCGCGGCCCTGGTCGAGCAGCTGGCCGCCGAGTTCGCCGCGGGCCTCACACCACCCGCCGACCTGCACGGCACCGCCGAGTACCGCCGCCAACTCGTCCGCCACCTGCTCCCCCGCGCGGTCGACCAGTCCGTCCGCGCCGCGCTCACCTGATCCGGAGACACCATGGACGCCACCCGATCGATCACCGTGACCGTGAACGACACCCGCTACGAACGCACGGTCTCCGTACGGACGTCCCTGGCCGACTTCCTGCGCCACGACATCGGCTTGACCGGCACCCACGTCGGGTGCGAGCACGGTGTGTGCGGAGCCTGCACCCTGCTGTTGGACGGCGAACCCGTGCGCTCGTGCCTCATGCTCGCGGTGCAGGCCGACGGGCACGAGCTGACCACCGTCGAGGGCCTCGCCGGATCGCAGGACGAGCTGCACCCGATCCAGCAGGCGTTCTGGGAGAACCACGGCCTGCAGTGCGGCTTCTGCACCCCGGGGATCCTGATGACCACCTACGACTTCCTGCGCCGCGAGCACGCGCCCACCGCGTGCGCGATCCGCGAGGCGCTCGCGGGCAACATCTGCCGCTGCACCGGCTACGAGAACATCGTGCGCGCCGTGCAAGCCGCCGACCAGGGATGGGAGCGCTGACATGGGCGTCAAGATGGTGGGCGCGCGGGTGAAGCGCATCGAGGACCCCCGGCTCCTGCGCGGCGAGGGCGCCTTCGTCGATGACATCCACCTGCCCGGTGTGGTGCACATGGCCGTGCTGCGCAGCCCGCACGCGCACGCCCGCGTGCACTCGGTGGAGGTCGCCGCCGCGCTCACGGTGCCCGGCGTGCTCGACGCGTTCTCCGCCGCCGACCTGGGCCCGGACCCGGCCGCCATCCCGGTGCTGTTCCCCGCGGAGACCTCGAAGGCCACCCACCAGTACCCGCTGGCCCGCGACACCGTGCGGTACGTGGGCGAGGGCGTCGCCGTCGTCATCGCGAAGTCCCGGGCGATCGCCGAGGACGCGTGCGAACTGGTCGACGTCGACTACGAGGTCCTCCCGGCGGTGGTCGACGCGGTCGCCGCGATCGCACCCGGGGCGACCGCGCTGCACCCCGACGCCCCGGACAACGTCGGAGCCACGCTCGTCTACGCCGTCGGCGACGCCGACGCGGCGTTCGCCGCGGCCGACCGGGTCGTCGGTGAGCGCCTGGACATGCAGCGCTACACCGGCATCCCGCTCGAGACCCGCGGCGTCGCGGCGCAGCGGGATCCCGTCACCGGCGAGATGACGATCTGGGCGTCCAACCAGTGGCCCCACATCCTGCGCGGCATCGTGGCCGGGATGCTCGGCCTCGCCGAACGATCGGTGCGGGTGATCACCCCGGATGTCGGCGGCGGCTTCGGCTGCAAAGCCGAGGTGTACCCCGAGGACGTGCTGGTGCCCTTCGCCACCGCCCGCCTCGGCAGGCCGGTCAAGTGGATAGAGGACCGCAACGAGCACTTCCTCTCGCTCGTGCACTCCCGCGAGCAGACCCACTTCGTCGAGCTGGCCTTCGCCGCCGACGGGACGATCACCGGCCTGCGCGCCAAGCTGATCACCGACATCGGCGCCTACCAACGCACGCTCGCAGTGATCAACTCCTCGCTCGCGGGCAGCAGCCTCGCCGGGCTCTACGACATCCCGAACATCCACGTCGACGTCGTCTGCGCGGCCACGAACAAGAGCCCCGCCTCCCCGTACCGCGGGGCGGGAGCGCCCGAGGCGTGCTTCGCCCGCGAGCGGCTGATCGACATCGCCGCGCGGGAGCTGGGCGTCGACCGCGCCGAGCTGCGCCGCCGCAACCTCGTCCGGCCGGAGCAGATGCCCTTCGACACCGGACTGGCGTCGGTGGAGGCCGCGGTCATCCTCGACAGCGGCGACTTCCCGGCCGCGTTGGACCAAGCCCTCGCGATGGTGGATTACCCCGCGTTCGCCGAGAAGCAGGAGGCCGCCCGGGCCGAGGGCCGCCTGATCGGGCTGGGCATCTGCGTCTACCACCAGACCTCGGGCACGGGCCCGTTCGAGGGCGCGAGCGTGCGCGTCGACCCGTCCGGGCAGGTGACCGTGAACGCGGGCTCGGCCCCGCAGGGCCAGGGCACGGGCACGATGCTGGCCCAGATCGTCGCCGACGAGCTGCAGATCGACCACGAGACCGTCAAGTGCGTCTTCGGCGACACCGGGCGCATCGCGTTCGGCATCGGCACCTTCGCCAGCCGCAACGCCGTGATGGCGGGCACGTCCGTGCAGATGGCCTCGATCAAGGTCCGGGACAAGGCGTTGCAGCTCGCCGGGCACCTCCTGGAAGTCGACACCGCAGACCTGGAGTTCGTCGACGGCGCGTTCCAGGTCAAGGGCAGCACGCACGCCCGGCGGACCCTCACGGAGCTGGCGGCGGCCGCCGCGCCGGGCGGGAGCCGACCTCCGGGTATGGAACCCGATCTCGAATCGGTGCAGTACTTCGAAAGCACCGCGGCGCCCTACTCGTTCGGCATCCACATCGCCGAAGTCGAGGTCGACCCCGACACGGGGCAGACCGCGGTCACCCGCTACGCCGTGGTCAACGACGCCGGCGTGATCGTCAACCCGCTGGCCGCCGAGGGCCAGATCGCCGGTGGCGTGGCGCAAGGCCTCGGTGGCGCACTCATGGAGGAGCTGGTGTACGACGCCGACGGCCAGCCGCAGGCGACGACCTTCCTCGACTACATCGTGCCCGGCAGCATGGACGTGCCCACGCTGGAGATCCAGCACATGACGAGCCCCTCGCCGCTGAACCCCTTGGGGATGAAGGGAATGGGCGAAGGCGGCGCGATCGGCGGCCACACCGCGGTCGCCAACGCCGTGGCCGACGCCATCGAACACCTCGGCGTGCGCGTCACCCGCACGCCGCTCAAACCCTCCACCGTGTGGGAGCTCATCCGCACATCGCCGGGCTGGTAGGAGGCGTCGACCTCCGCGGGCAGGCCGGTGGCGCGAAACGGTATCCGAGACCGGGTCGGGCGCCTCTTCCTACGACCACGTCGATCCGGAGGAGCCCGCGATGACCACGCCCACCGCCCCTGCCGCCCGCCCGCAGCCCGACACGTACCTCGACACGCCCCACCAGCACACCCGCAGCTGCTTCTGGGACTACCTCGAATGCCGCTGGCAGTGCCCCCGGGCGACCCCGGCCACCCCCCACGACCCGACGCGGGAAGCGGACTGACTCAGAAGCCGATGGCTTCGCGCAGCAGCAAGACGATGCCCCGCCCGGGGTGGGGCTCGGCGTTGAGGACGAGGAGGCGGTTGACGGCGCTCGGCATCCCGTAGGCCACCTGCGCGCGGGCGCTCTCCAAGGGGAGGGCGTGGTCTTCGACGCGGCGCATCGCGGTGCTCAGGTCCGGCACCACCTTCTGCGCTCCGACGATCCAGATGGCGAGCGCCGCGCCGCCCGCGTAGGCGGGTAGCTGGCTCCCGCTGGCCGAGGCGGCCACGAGGGAGCCGGTTTCGGTGAGCGCTGCGACGCTGCCGACGACGACGTCGGGGCAGGCCAGCTGCCGCCGGATGTCGTCGGCGCGAGCGACGCGGTCCATGGCCAGTACGCGCGGCTTGACGGCCGCGTACCGGCCGCTCGTGTTGATGTCCGCGTCGATCCCGGACAGGCGCAGGGTTTCGCTGGCCGCGGTGAACACGCCCGCCCCCGCCGGGATGAGGTCCTTGACGCGCCGCCGCGCGGCGGCGACGTCGTCGAGGACGTCCACGGTGAAGCCGTTCGCCCGCAGCGCTTCGGCCGCCCGCTCGAGGCGCTCGGCGGGCGCGGGATCGGTGAACGAGGTCGGCCCGCCCGACGCATCGGGGGCCGCCCCCGCGAGCGGCGTGGTGTCGAGGTATCGGACCTCGTAGACGCGTTCGGTGAACTTCCAGCCGTCGCCGGTGCGCCGGTAGCGGTCGTGGTAAACGGCGAAGTTCAGGCCTTGACGACCGTCTCGCGTGCGGGCGAGCTCCTGGATGTAGGCGCGCCCGATCGCGGTGTCGCCGTCGATCTCGATCGTGCCCGGGTGCGTGGTCTGCACGAAGAAGTCCCACTGGGCCTGCAACCGCTCGCCGCCGACCCGTATCTCGTCGCGGCCGAACATCTCCGCGGGGACGTTGGGCATCCGCAGCACGCCGTCGGGGGTGAACAGCGACGCGAGGCGAGCGCGGTCGCGCATCATGGCCGCGTCGGTGAACTCGCCGCGCAGCGCTTCGATCTCGACGCGGTCGGCGATGGCCCGGAAGTCGTCAAGCGGGTCCGCGGCGGACCTGTTCTGGGACGGTGTTGGAACGAGGTTCATACCGGTTCGACGACGTGATCGCCCGAAGTGTGAGGCCCGGTCAGGCCGTCCTCCACGGGTGGAGCTTGTCGGGGTTGCGCATCGCCCAGATGCGCTTGATCCGCTCGCCTTCGATCTCGAACGCCCAGACGGTGATCGTGACGCCGTCCAACTGGGCGACCAGGCCGGGCAGGCCGTTGACGGTGCGTTCCAAGATCGTCCGAACCGGTGCCGCGCTGGCGAAGGCGAGGTAGGCGCGCGCGACCCGTTCGCCACCGTGGATCGGGTGCGGGTAGGCGCTGGCGAGGCCGCCGCCGTCGGCGACCGCCGTGGCGTCGGGGTCGAGGAGTCCGATCAGGGCGTTGATGTCCTTCGACTCCCACGCCCGCTTGAAGTCCCTGACGATGCGGGCCTGCCGAGCTGTCGCGGCGGCGGGCGCTCGCGCTTCGCGAGTGCGCCGACGCGCCGTCGAAGCCAGTTGGCGACAGGCCGCAGGCGTCCGGCCGACGATCTCGGCCACTTCGGAGAACGAGTAGCGGAACACGTCGTGCAGGATGAACGCGACGCGCTCGGCCGGGGTCATGGCGTCGAGCACCACGAGCAGGGCCATGTTGATCGACTCGTCGAGGGTGATCCGGTCGGCCGGATCGACCGTGCTCGGGTCTCGACGTTCGCCCACCCACTCCGCGGGTTCGGGCAGCGGCTCCGGTAGCCATTCGCCGACGTAGCGCTCCCGCCGGACGCGGGCCGACCCGAGCATGTCGAGGCAGATGCGGCTGGCGACCTTCGTCAGCCACGCGGCCGGTGTTGCGATGGCTTGCTGTTGTTCCCGGGTCATCGCGTGCCAGCGGGCGTACGTCTCCTGGACGGCGTCCTCCGCCTCGACCACGGAGCCGAGGAGCCGGTAGGCGACGTTGATCAGCTGAGTGCGCTCGCGCACTCCCGCGCGTGGCTCGCATTCGTTGATCATGCGAAGGCGCCTCCCGGTCGCAGGTCCCGGTTGTCTGACGGAACAGCCCGCCGGATTGTGAGCCTCACATCCGGGCGGACTGCGTCGTCGAAGAGACCATGACTACTCCGGTGGAGCTTGGCAACGACACCGCAAAGCCGCCCCTGGGCATCCGGCTGCTGGCTGCCCTCGGGAGCGAGCCTGCCTGGTCGACGATGACGGCCGAGGATCTCCGTGCGTTCCGCGAGGCGGAGAACCGCAAACGGATGTCCCGCGTCGCGCGGGTGATCACCGGGCTTCCGGATCGCCGCACGGTGATCCGGTGGCAGGAGATCGCGCTGACGGACCGTGTGGTGCGCGTCCGGGTGCACCGACCCTCGGCCGCCCGGCGAGACGACCTTCCGCTGGTTCTCCACGTGCACGGCGGCGGGTTCGTGGGCACCGCGGTGCAGTGCGACTGGGTGAACAGCCACCTCGCCGCGCGCCTGCCCGCGGTGGTCGTCTCCGTGGAGCACCGCCTGCTCGCCCCGGGGACTCCCTTGACCGCAGCGGTCGACGACGGCTGGGACGTGCTCGACGACGTCGTGCGGCACGCCAACCCGGTACGCCGACAGCCCGACCCTCACGAGAGCGCAGATGGAACTGTTCTTGCGGCTCGCCGTCCCGGAGGGAACCGACCCCCGGCCGCTGTCCCCGCTGTACGCCGACGACCTGGGCGCGCTGGCCCCCGCGCTCGTTGTCGTGCCGACCTTCGACCCGATGGCCGACCACGGTCGCTCGTACGCACAACGCCTGCAGGAGGCCGGGACGCCTGCCCGTCTGACCGAGCACCCCGGAGCCACGCACGCGTTCCTCAGCATGCCGGGGGTGGTGCCGCAGGCCAGGCCCGCACGTGCGGAGATCCTCGGGTTCCTCCAGCGCCACCTCGCGCGATGAGCTCTGCGCCCCCGGACAGGGGGGACGTCCGGGGGCGCAGCACCACATCCGAACCGACCCGCGGTCAGCCCTTGTTCAGCTCTTCGGTGAACATCACGATGATGCCGCTGGGGCCGCGGACGTAGGTGAGCTTGAACATGTCGCCGTAGGTCGCCACCCCGCGCAGCGGGTGGCAGCCGTGCCTCGCGGCGATCGCGAGGGCCTCGTCGATGTCGTCGACCACGAAGGCCACGCGGTGCATGCCGATCTCATTCGGCCGGGTGGGCTGCGTCTCGATCGCGTCGGGGTGGATGTACTCGAAGAGCTCGAGGCGACCGTTGCCGTCCGCCGTCTGGAGCATGGCGATCTTGGCGTGGTTGCCGTCGAGGCCGACGGCGGTGTCGGCCCACTCCCCGCTGACCGCATCCCGGCCGAGGACGGTCAGCCCGAGGTCGCTGAAGAAGGCGATCGCCGCTTCGAGGTCGCGCACGGTGATGCCGACGTTCTCGAGTTTGATGGGCATGCGTTGGACGCTAAACCCTGTCCTACTCCGGGTCGGACACCGTCGCGGCCGTCCTGAGCAGTTCGGCGAGCGCCACGGCGTCCCGCGCCGTGAGCAGCTCGGCCGAGGCGCCGGGGATCTGCAGTTCCACGGTGAGCGGTCCCCCGACCTCCTGCCAGACCTCCACCCGGAACCGGCCCGCGCCGCCCAACCGGGCCTGGTGCAGGTCCGCACCGCCGTTCGCGCGGTCGTCGAGATGATCGTTGCACCATCCCGGACATCCCGTCCGCGCACCTCGGGTCGGCGTCGACGCGGTCGGCAGATCGGACACGTCCACACCGCTGCCCTCGTTCCCCGGTCAGTGGAGACCATCGCTCACCGTGGCATTCGACGCCGCGCGCCCGATGGTTCGGGTTCTGCACGACGTTAGTCTCCGCGGCATGCAGGTGGCTGCCGACCTGGCGCTGTTGCGGGCCCACGAGCCGGTCATCCGCTACACCCACGGCGAGCTGTTCCTGCCGACCGCGGTCGGCCCGTACGTGCAGCGCTGCAGCCTGTGGATCCACGAGCCGGGCACCCCGCCCGACTCGGCCGAGCTGTTGGTCCCGCCCGGCGAGTTGAGCCTCGACGCGCTGGCGGCGCTCGGACGGGATCGGCGCGACCGCTCGCTGGAGCTGCGCTTCGTCGAGCAACGGCTCCGCGGCGCGGCGATGCGCGCGTGGCGCCGCGCGGACCGGCCCCGGCTGCGCGGTGCCGCCCGGCTCGCGAGCGTGGGGGTGTTGGCGCGCACGGTCGACTCGTTCCTGCGGCTGTCGTTGTTGCTGCGGGGCCGCACGCCGGGCGGCACCGCCGCGGCCGCCGAGGTGGCCGCGCGCGAGCACCTGGACCTGCAGCGCTGCGCCTACTACGGACGGGTGGTGCGCGACGGCGACTACCTCGTGCTGCAGTACTGGCTGTTCCACGTGTTCAACGACTGGCGCTCGACGTTCGCGGGCGTCAACGACCACGAGGCCGACTGGGAGCTCGTCGCGGTCTACCTCACCGACCAGGGCGAGGGCCTGCAGCCGCGATGGGTGGCCGCGTCGTGCCACGACCACGCCGGCGACGAACTGCGACGGCGGTGGGACGATCCGCGCCTGCTCCGCGAGGGCGACCACCCGGTGATCTTCGCCGGGGCGGGTTCGCACGCGGGTGGGTTCGAGGCGGGCGACGTCGTCGTGTCGGTCGCGCTGCCGGTGTTGCGCCGCATCGTCGAAGGGGCGGCCCGGACCTGGCGGCGGCTGGCCCCGTGGTCGCGCTGGTCACCGCCCGCCGGGGCGTTCGGGCTGCCGTTCGTGGACTACCTGCGCGGCGACGGCACCGTGGTCGGGCCGGGGCAGGCCCAGGCCTGGGAGGCCTGCGTCGTCTCCGACGCGACCCCGTGGGTGCGCGACTACCGCGGGCTCTGGGGGCTGGACACCCATGACGTGTTCGGCGGCGAGCGCGCGCCCGCGGGCCCCCGCTACGAGCGCGGCGGCGCCGTGCGCGCCTCGTGGGCCGATCCGCTGGGGTGGGCCGGGCTGCAGAAGGAGCCGCCGAGCGAGTCGGCCGCGGCCGAGGACCTGCGGGAGCGGGTGCGCGCCCTGGACGCGCGGGTCGAGCAGCTCGACCAGGTGATCGACGTCGAGCGGACGGCGCTGCGCGGGACCGCCGCCGAGCTGCGCGCGCTCGAGGAGCACGCGGGCCTGCAACCCCACGCGAGCGTCCTTCGGGCCGAGGTGCGCCGGGCCGAACGCGACCTCGCGGCCCGCTACGTGGAACGGGCCCGGCTTGCCGACGCGGCCGCCGTGAACCGGGAGCACCTCGACCGCCCGCCGCGGCCCCTCGCCCCCGACGCCCACCTCCGCCCGTCGCCTGCCGCGGCCGACCACCGGAAACGGCCCAGGATGCTGCGCGTCTGGGGTGCGCTCAGCACCCCGCTGCTCGTCGGCACCATCGTGGTGCTCCTGCTCGGCCCGCCGCTGGCCTTCCTCTCCAGCCTCGTGCTGTTCGTGGTGCTGTTCCTCGGCATCGAGGCCGCCGCCCGCGCACGGTTGCTGTCCTTCCTGGTCGGCGTGGCGCTGACCGCGCTCACCCTCGCGCTCGCCGTCGTGCTGGTCACCGGGCTCCTGCAGAACTGGCGGGTGGTGCTCGCCGCCCTGCTCGGCCTCGTGGCCCTGGTGCTGCTCGTGGTGAACGTCCGCGAGCTGCGCCGCTGATCGCCTTGTCAGAGTGCGGCGAGCCGGGCGGTGTTCAGGAAGCTTCTCCGAGGACCTCAGCCATGCGCGAGATCCCCGTCCGCAGGTCGTCGTCGCCCAAGGCGTAGGACAGCCGGACGAACCCCGGCGTGCCGAACGCCTCCCCCGGCACGACCGCGACCTCGGCGAGCTCCAGCACCGCCGCGGCGAGCTCCAGGCTGCTGCCCAGCCTCCGTCCCCGGATCTGCTTGCCGAGCAGCCCCCCGACCGCGGGGTACACGTAGAACGCGCCTTGCGGCACCGGGCACAGCACGCCGGGGATCTCCGAGAGCAGCCCGACGATCGTGCGCCGCCGACGGTCGAACGCGGCCCGCATCGCGTGGACGGCGTCGAGCGGACCGGACAGGGCGGCGATCGCGGCGCGCTGCGACACGTTCGCCACGTTGGACGACAGGTGGCTCTGCAGGTTCGTCGCCGCCTTCACCACGTCGGGCGGCGCGGCCATCCAGCCGACCCGCCAACCCGTCATGGCGTAGGTCTTCGCGACGCCGTTGAGGACCACGCAGGTGTCGGCGAGCTCGGGCACCGCCACGGGCATCGACACGGCCTCGGCCCCGTCGTAGACGAGGTGCTCGTAGATCTCGTCGGTCACGACCCAGATGCCGTTGGCCACCGCCCACCGGCCGACCGCCTCGGTCAGCTCGCGCGGGGCGACGGCGCCGGTCGGGTTGGAGGGCGAGCACCACAGCAGGACCTTGGTCGCGGGCGTGCGGGCGGCCTCGAGCTGCTCGACCGACGGCAGGTAGCCGCTCTCCGGCCCGGTCACGACGACCCTGGTGACCCCACCGGCCAGCGCGATGGCCTCCGGGTAGGTCGTCCAGTAGGGCGCCGGGAGGATCACCTCGTCGCCGGGGTCGAGCAGGGTGGCGAACGCCTGGTAGACCGCCTGCTTGCCGCCGTTGGTAACCAGGACCTGGTTCTCGGCGATGGCGTAGCCGGAGTCGCGCTGGGTCTTCTCGACGATCGCCGCCTTCAGCTCCGGCAGACCGCCCGCGGGGGTGTAGCGGTGGTTGCGGGGGTCGGCGCACGCCTCCTGGGCCGCTGCGACGATCGCCCCGGGGGTGGGGAAGTCCGGCTCACCCGCGCCGAACCCGATGACCGGACGTCCGGCGGCCTTGAGCGCCTTGGCCTTGGCGTCGACGGCCAGGGTCGCGGACTCGGCGATCCCGCCGATCCGCGCCGAGACGCGCGAACGACCCGTGTCGGGGCTCACCGCCATCACCTCCAGGTGTGTCAGGCCTCATGCCCTCGGGGAATACCGTCGTTCGGCCCGGCCTCAGCGGGGTCCTCCTCGGCGGGTGGGTCCGCCCGGTGCACCTGGACGACGCCGCGGTCGAGATCGATCGGGCCCAGTCGCCACGGCTGGGCGTCACCGTCCTCGCCCGCCTCGTCGGTGATCTTTCGGCCGGGGAACATCGC
>Ga0070665_100005104_pt1 | contig 13618 bp, 13 predicted proteins | sample KBSS13metaG_FD_65862 | JGI IMG/M metagenome (GOLD analysis project Ga0070665, IMG submission 65862) | Switchgrass rhizosphere microbial communities from Kellogg Biological Station, Michigan, USA - KBS S1-3 metaG | ecosystem: Host-associated > Plants > Roots > Rhizosphere > Soil ... | reverse complement strand
TGCTGCCGGCGTTCGGCATGCAGGGGAGCGCGACGGCGCTCAGCCTTGCCGCCGCACTGGCAATCGCGCCACTCTTCCTGACAACACGTGCGGGCAGAGGCGTCACGACCACGTCCGCCGTGGCAGCTTCGGTTCCCGCGCTGATCGCGGCCGTCGCCGTCGTCCTGTGGCTTCGACTGCCGCCGGACTACGTGCTGGGGCGCTCGCTGCACGGACTGTCGGAAGGCGAGCGGTTGCTGACGTTGCGCGAGGGCGTGACCGAAGTCATCGGCGTGACCGAGGTGCCGGGCCGGGGCCGCGGCCTCATGACCAACGGGCACCCGATGTCGTCGACCGCGCTGCTCGACCAGCGCTATATGCGCGCGCTGGCGCACATCCCGCTCTTGTCGATGCCGGCCCCCACGCAGGTCCTGGTCATCGGGTTCGGCGTCGGCAACTCCACGCAGGCCGCGACGCTCCATCCTTCCGTTCAACGTGTCGACGTCGCCGACCTCTCTCGCGACATACTGGGACACGCCGGCTTTTTTCTGGACGCCAACAAAGACGTGCTCAACGACTCGCGCGTCAGGGTCTACGTGAACGACGGCCGGCAGCACCTGGCGATGCAGCCTGCGGCGGCGTACGATCTGATCACGCTGGAGCCGCCGCCGATTGCGCACGCGGGCGTCGGGGCCCTGTACTCGCGGGAGTTCTACGAGCTCGCGCGCTCGCGGTTGAAGCCGGGCGGCTATCTCAGCCAGTGGCTCCCTGCCTACCAGGTGTCGCCGGAGACGAGCCTGGCGATGGTTCGGGCCTTCATCGACGTCTTTCCGCAGTGCGTGCTGCTGTCGGGAACACAAGCCGAACTGTTGCTCGTCGGCACGAACGGCGCCCGCCTCGAGATCGATCCGGAGCGCGTGGCCCGGGCGCTCGATCAGGCCCCCGGTGTCGCAGCGGACCTTCGGCGCCTCGATCTGGGCAGCGTGACGGAAATCGTCGGGACGTTTGTCGGTTCGGCAGACACACTGGCTCGTGCCACTCGCGACTCGCCGCCGGCGTCGGACGATCGTCCGCTTCAGGAATACGGCGTGCGCTCCGCCATCGGTCCGGGCACGAGCGGCGTGCCCGCGTCGATCTTCGACCTGGCCGCGGCCGCGACGTGGTGTCCACGATGCTTCGACGGAGAACGTCCGACGCCGATCGTGGCGGGGCTGGACACGTACCTCGCACTCCTCGACGACGCCTATCACGCGCCGGGGACGGGCGGGATGGCTCGGGGTCCGTACGGAGAGCGCCGAATCCTCGGAAGCGCGTACCTGGGCGCCGTCGTGCCCGACACCGACGCGGTTCACAACGTGATCGGCGTGACGCTCTTGCGCCAGGGCCGATATGACGACGCCGCGGCCGCCTTCCGCGAGGCCCTGAAGCAGAAGGCCGACTCGGTAGACGCCAACCGCAATCTCGGGACAGCGCTGGCCGCAAGCGGCCATGTGGCAGAGTCGATCGGCTACCTGCGTCGCGCCGTGCAACTCGCGCCTGGCAACGGCGGCGCGCAGTATGAGCTGGGAACCCTGCTCCTCGAGCAGCGCCGGTTCGCGGAGGCGGCGGACTGTTTGCGCGCGGCGGTCCGAGCCATGCCGGATGCCGCCGGCGCGCATAACGACCTCGGAATCGCGTTGGCGTCGCTGGGCGACCTGAGCGAGGCCACCGAGCACTTCAGGCGAGCCGTGGCGCTCGACCCGGCGTTCGACGAAGCCCGCCGCAACCTCGCGGCTGCGTCGAAGGCGCGGCCGCGTTGAGCGTCTCTATCGCGCCTCGAGCGCCTTGGTGATGGCCCCGCGGAGTGCCGGCGATTCCGGCGTCACCTCGCTCGGAAAGAACGCGACGACTTTGCCGTCCTTGCCGATGACGTACTTGCTGAAGTTCCACGCCGGCAGGTGGCCCGACGCGCCGAGGAACTTGTAGACGGGGGACTGATCCGCGCCAGCCTTCGTCACGAGCTTCGAGAACATCGGGAACGTCACGTCGTAGGTGAGCTTGCAGAACTGGGCGATTTCCTGAGGCGAGCCGGGTTCCTGCGCGCCGAAGTCGTTGCTCGGGAATCCGAGGACCGCGAATCCTTTCGGCGCCAGCTCGCGGTTCAGCTTTTCGAGACCTTCGTACTGCGGCGTGAAGCCGCATTTGCTCGCGACGTTGACGGCGAGCGTCACCTTTCCGCGGAATGCGCCCAGGTCGGCGGGCTTGCCATCGAGGTATGACGTCTTCAGATCGTAGAAAGAGGACACGGGCGCTCCTGATTGTTGCGCGGTCACCAAGGGTGCCGCCGCCAGCGCGGCTATTGCGGTAAGCGCAAGGGACAGCCCCGAAACCCGAACTGTGCTGTGGTTGATCATGGTAGCGTCTCCCGGGACATTGTACTGTTGCAGGGGCAGGGGCAACGTCACCTGAAGGCCACGGATTCCCCGGCCGCCCGCTGAGGATAGGGGAAATCCGGCCGTAAATCTAACGCTTACATTGGCAAGGCCCTTGCGGTATCCATATGCCGAGGGACACCATGCACATTCCCAAATCGGTATTTCCAACAGCTGTGGTGGCCGTGGCTCTTGGCCTCGCGTCACCCGTTCTGGCTCAGCATCGCCGTGGCGGCGGAGACGGCGGGCATAGTTCAGGTTCGAATCGCGGTGAAAACCACGCCCAGGCGATGCCTCGAGCGGCCCAACCCCCCGCGTCGAGACCGGCCCCTGCGCAAGCTCCCGCGCCGGCGCCGCAGCGTTCGGATTACGGTTCGCGGCGCGACGGCTGGGCGGGTTCGCAGCCGCGCGCTCAGGGCACTGCCGTGCCGCGCGTCAGTCCGAACGTGAGAAACGGCGGAGCCTACCGGAACGACGGCTACCGGAACGACGCCTACCGGAACGGCGGGAACCGGAGCTACGGGTATTCGAACAACGGGTATCGCAACTATTCGTACCGCGGCTCGTACCGCGGCGGGTACTACGCCCGGCCGCCGGTCCACTTCTATCACCCGTACTATTCGTTCCGTCCGCGCTTCAGCGTCGGGTTCGGATTGTGGCTGGGCTACCCGGTGCCGTACGCGTACTCGTACTACGACCCGTTCTTCTACGGTTCGTACAACTACGGCTACCCGGCGACGGTCTACCCGTCGAACCCGTATCCGGCCAGCCCATACCCGGCGTATCCGCCGCAGACGACGTATCCACCGTCGTCGGATCCTTACCCGGAGACCGTGCCGGATCCGAACTCGATCGGCGTTCAGCCGGGTCAGGCGAATCTCGGCGGCCTGAGTTTCGACATCACGCCGCGAGACGCTCAGGTGCTGGTGGACGGTAACCTGGTGGGCACCGTGGATCAGTTCTCGCCCAGCTCACAACCTCTCGGGTTGTCCCCGGGGCGTCATCGTCTTCAGATCGAAGCGCAGGGCTACCGGGCGCTCAGCTTCGACGTGGACATCACGTCCGGCCAGGTGCTGCCGTATCAGGGCGCCATGGAGCGGCAGTGAAGAACCGTCCCGGGGTGGCCGTCGTCACGATCCTGACGGCGGCCGTCCTCGGGTTTTTCTTTGACCGGCCGCTCAAAGCGGCCGGCCCGTCAGACAGCCAGATCAAGGCCGAAGTGCAACGTCAGTTCGCAAGGCTGGACCGCAGCGCCGAGCGGCTGACCGTGGACGTCAAGAACGGCGTGGTGATGCTGTCGGGAGACATTCCGACATTGTGGCTGAAGGAAGAGGCGATCCGGCGCTCGCTGAAAGTGGACGGCGTCCAATCCCTGGAGGCCGACCTGGTGATTCCCAGAGCGGAGAACGACGCGGCGCTCGGTCGTGAGGTCGCGAAGCGCATCCGCGACTACGACCTGTACACCGTCTACGACAGCCTCGAGGGCCGCGTTCGCGACGGACGCGTGCTGCTCGCCGGCGCCGTCACCGAGGACAAGAAATCGTCCGACCTCGTCGAGCGCATCGCCAAGGTGAAAGGCGTCCAGGCGATCGACAACCAGCTCGTCATCCTGCCCGCTTCCGAATCGGACAACCGCCTGCGGGTCGTGATCGCGACCGCCATTTACCGCGACGAGGCGTTCACCCACTACTCGATGGTCGATCCCCCGGTTCACGTGATCGTCAACAACGGCCACGTACAACTCGTCGGCTTCGTCCGCTCGCAGATTGAATTGATCAAGGCCGAAAGCATCGCTCGATCCGTCTTCGGCGTGCTGGCGGTGGAGAACCGGGTGCAGTTGACCGGCCGCGCTCAGGGCCATTGATCGCGACAATATTGTCCTAGTAAGCAGGCGCTCTGGACATTTACGTAGAGCGCAGGGCGCCTCGGAACGCCGGCCCGAACCTCGGGACGCGGCTGCACCTTTTGTCAGAACATATTCGTCTTCTTACTGGGCCTCAGACGACGAAAATGTCTCGGCAGCGAGCCCCAATCCGAATGTCAGTACGATAATTCCTTAGGAAATCCGCGCGACCAATTTCGGAGGCGTTGGCACTTTGCTTGTAGAAGCGACAGCCAGCCGTGCCGACGCTCCGCATCGGAACCGACTCTTCGCGTGCGCTGATGCGGTGGTGCGCCCTCACGATCGCCGTCCTCGCGATCCTGCCGTTCACGCCGCCGTTTTCGACCTGCGATCTGGGCGCACTCCTGGCCGATCGGACGCTCCAGAGGGAAGCGCCCGCGGAAGGAAAGTCGAGCGGGCCGTCGATTGCCGACGCGGTTTTTTTTCTGGAATCGGCGGGGGATGACAAGGAGCTCGTGAAGCATCTGTCCCTTGCCGCTGCACAAGTGCCCGTGCCCGCGACCGCCACGGTGGCCGGCCCATCGCCCTGGCTCGTGCCGATCGTGCACGAGCAGCTCAGCCTCGTCTCGTCTTCCATCCTGCGCGTCTAGTTCCCCGGCAGTGCCGTTCGCGCGTTCCGCGCCAGAGGCGCGGCCAGCCACGAATCCCTGGTGTGTGTATTGGTGTAGGAGACAGACATGCTCATGACGCAGTTCTATCGGCGAATTCGAACGAATCTCAGCGATCCGGCCATGCGCGCGAAGGTGCTGGCCCTGGTGGGAGGAAAGGTCATCGGCCTGATCCTCCTGCTCACCGCGATGCGGGTCTTCCTGGCGCCGGCTGTCTCGGCGCAGGCGCCGGCTGCCGGCCCCTCGCCGGAAATCAACGCGATCAACACGGCGTGGACGCTGGTGGCGGCCTTCCTCGTCTTCGGCATGCAGGTCGGGTTCGTGATGCTCGAAGCCGGATTCGCTCGATCGCGCGAGTCCATCAACATCCTGGTCGAAGGCATCGTGGACACGTGCATCTGCGGCATCACGTTCTGGGCGTGGGGCTTCGCGTTCATGTTCGAGCCGGGCAACGGGTTCATCGGCACCACGGGCTTCTTCCTGAAGGGCCTCGCCGACACCTACGGCACGACCGGTGTGCCGCTGCTCGCGTTCTGGGTGTTCCAGTTCGCCTTCGCGGACACCTGCTCGACGATCACATCGGGCGCGATGGTCGGCCGGTGCGGGTTCGTCGGCGACATCCTCTACAGCATCGGCGTCACCGGGTTCATCTACCCGATCATCGGACACTGGGGCTGGGGCCCCGACGGGTGGCTGGCGGTCATGGCCGTGCCGTTCCGCGACTTCGCCGGCTCGACGGTCGTCCACAGCATCGGCGGCGCGATCTCGCTGATTGGCGCCATCGCCCTCGGTCCGCGCCTCGGCCGGGTGTTCGCGCGTGACGGCGGCGGACCGCCGCTGCCGCACAACATCATCCTCGGCGCGGTCGGCGGTCTGATTCTCTGGTTCGGCTGGTACGGCTTCAACCCGGGCAGCACGCTTTCGGCGCTCGACATTCAGGGCATCGGCCGCGTCTCGTTCAACACGACGATGGCGGCGTGTTCGGCGGGCCTGACGGCGCTCTTCTATGGCTACGCGCGCGTCCAGAAATGGGACCTTGGCCTGACGACGAACGGCTTCCTGGCGGGGTTGGTGGCCATTACGGCGCCGTGCTACTGGGTGAGCCCCACGGGCGCATTCCTGATCGGCCTGGTGGCGGGTTTCGTCGTGGTCTGGGCCACGGACGCACTCGAGTACCTGCGCATCGACGATCCGATCGGCGCCGTGCCGGTGCACCTCGCGTGCGGCATCTGGGGCACGTTGTCGCTCGGTCTGTTTGCGACCGGCGCCTACGGCCTGCCGACGCCAACGGGTATCGACGCAACGGTCTCGGTGAAGGGCCTCTTCTACGGCGGCGGCACCGCGCAGCTCATGTCGCAGGCCATCGGGAGCGGAGCGGTCGTGTTCGCGACGCTCGCGGTCTCGGTTGTGCTGATGTATGCCGTCAAAGCCACCGGCACGCTCCGTGTCTCGCGTGAAGGCGAGCTCGAAGGCCTCGACCTGCACGAGCACGGCATGGTGGCGTACCCGGAGTACGTCATTCACGGATACACGGGCGGCATGCATCCAACCGAGGCGGCCGGGTCCGGCCCGGCGCTGGCGCCAAGCCCGAAGCCGGTGCACGCGCAGTAGAACGGTCTGCGAAGGAAACGGGCTCGACGCGGCCGGCCGCATGGCCGGCGCGTCGAGCACCGTTCTGTCAGAAACTCCTGCGGAGGTTCATGCCCGCGTAGAGCGAGGCCACCTGCTCGCCATACCCGTTGAACATCAGCGTTTTCCGCATGAGAAATTCGCCGATGCGGCGCTCGGTTGCCTGGCTGTATGAAGGCGTCGGCACGTCCGGGTTCACGTTGGCGTAGAAGCCGTAGTATTCCGCGTTGGCTTCCTGCCACGTGTTCAGCGGCTGCTTCTCGACGAATCGAATTCTGACGACGGACTTGATGCTTTTGAACCCGTACTTCCAGGGGACCACGAGGCGAAGCGGCGCGCCGTTCTGATTGAGCAGCGATTCCCCGTACAAGCCGGTGGCCAGCATCGTCAGCGGGTGCATGGCCTCGTCCATCCGCAGCCCTTCCCGGTAAGGCCACGGCAGGATCGCCGGGAGTCGTTGTCGCTGGCCGGCCATCTCCTGCGGCCGGAGGACGGTGGTGAATTCCACGAACCTGGCGGTCGATCGCGGCTGGAATCGCTGGAGGAAATCGCCCAGCGAAAACCCGTCCCACGGGATCACCATCGACCAGCCCTCGACGCACCGCATCCGATAGACCCGTTCCTCGATGGCGTGCGGCTTCAACACGTCCTCCAGGGTGTAGGTGCCGGGCTTGCCGCACAGTCCGTCCACCGTCACCGACCACGGCTTCGGCTTGAACGCCGGTGCGTTCATTACCGGGTCGCTCTTCACCGACCCGAATTCGTAGTAGTTGCAATACGACGTGACGGCTTGCTGCGGCGTCAGGGCGTCGCTTGTCGTCACGACACGTCTGGCAACGGCGATCTTGTCGCCGGGAACGGCCGCGTCGGCGTCCCTGTCGAAAACGCCGGCAAGCGCGGCCACCGCTACCTTTCCGGCCGACGCGAGGAAGTCCCGCCGCCGCAGGTACAGGTCGCGCGGTGTGATGTCGCTTGAACGGATGTCAGCGGCCGGCTTGACTCGCACGATGCCCTCCAGCCAGTTGCCGGGCCGTGATGGCGCCGATGGTCAGGCCCGAGACGGCCATGGCGGCGAACTCGAAGGCGACGTCGGCAGGGGCGTGGGGCTGCTGGAGCCCGCGGACGAGCACGCTGATCGCCGTGCCGTACTGCGCGCCGGCGATGGTCCGCGCCTGCACGTCGATCGCCACCGGGTTCATCCCGGCGAGCGCGCGCTGAATCAGGCTGTCCCACAGGACGATCGCGACCGGCAGCGACGCAGCCGTGGCCATCACCGGCCAGGCGGGCCGGTGCACACGAGTGCGCGCCAGCATCCACTGGCAGCTTCCGACGATGGCGCCGATCGCCACGCCGCAGCCGATTGGACCAATCGCGCCGGCGACGAGCGCGGCCAGGTGAAATCCGAGGGCCGTGCTCGCTGCGCTGGCGATGACCCAGGCGAGGCTTGCACGAAGGCGCAGTCGCAGGACCGCAATCTGCGCCAGACCCAGCCCGGCGCCGAGCAACGCGCCGTAGCTCCATGGCGCGAACTGCAGGCCTTCGAGGTACGGGTGGTAGAGGTACTCGAATCCGCGGGTCACGAGGCTCGAGGCGAGTCCGGTGCCGATGATGCCGAGCGCGCACACGGCGAGCCACCGCAGAACGTACCGACGTTGCCCGCGCATACACTCGTCGATCTGCTCGTGACAGACCGATCGGAGGAGATCGCCGAGCACGAATCGCCAGAAGGCGATCGGCGGTCGTCGATCGGTGCGGCGCAATTCGTGGAACGCCTCCAGGACGTCGTTTCCGTACGCGTCCCGGAATGCCTTCGGGTAGAACGCCATCAACGCCGCGTAGAAGCGCTCGGGCGTCATCACGTTCCCGACGGGGAGGGCAGCAGTCCGCGCTTGCGCGCAATCCTCACCAGATCCGACATCTGGCGCGCTTCGTCTTCGGCGACGGCCTTGCCCTTGCGCGTCAGGCGATAGCATCGCCGCCGTTCGGCGTCTGCCTCGCACTCGGCGATGAGCCCCGCGGCGGCCAGACGCTTGATGGCCGTGTAGAGCGTACCCGGGCCCAGGCGCAGCCGTCCTTCGGACATGGTCTCGACGTCCTGCATGACCCCGTAGCCGTGGCGGGTCCCGTGCTGGAGCGCGAGCAGGACGTGGAATTCGGCGCGGGTCAGCTTCGTGGCCATCGACATACGATATATCGACGGACGATATACCTACGGCGGAACGGTGTCAAGCCGGGCGTGCGGGGTGGTCAGCGCGTAGACGCGCCCGGCACCGTCGTCATGGCGAAGCTCCAGGCGTCCCTGATAGGAAGCGATCCGGCGTTCAACGCGTTCCCACTCGCCCGGCGGGTAGAGGTCGGTGTGCACGACCAGGTAGTCCACGTGGAACTCCGCGAGGGCACGCAGGCTGTCGTCATCGGGAAAGCGCGTGAGCCGATCGTACAAGGCCAGATGCGCCGGCGGCTGCAGGCCGCTCCACCCGTGGACGGTCTTCTGCCAGTGCTCCGTCGAGTGCAGCATGAACTCGGCCTGCCGCTTCTCGAACTCGTACACGCGCGACAGCGGCGGCAGCGGCACCTCGGCGACGGTGAACGGCACCGCCTGCCGGGCGAGCCAGCGATCGGCCGGCGGCGTCACGACGGCGTAAGGCGCGGTCGTGAGCGGCACGGCGAACTCGGCGACGAGCAGGACGCCCACGGCTGCCGCGGCGCCGAGGCGCGCGGGCTCGCGGAGATGCCTCGCCAGCCAGTCGAAGCCCAGCCCGCTGAGCACGCTCAGCCCGAGCATCGCGGGCAGCATGAAACGCGACGCGACGCGGATGAAGTTGAGCCCCGGCAGCCAGTAGACGAGCGGCCAGAGGCCGAACGGCGGCCCCACGGCGAGCCAGACACAGGACAACACGAGCAGGGCGTACACTCCCACGCTCGATTGCCGGACCGACGGGCCGGATCGCGCCCCGGCGACGAGCGCCGCCCCTGCGAGCAGCAGAGGGATGTAGCCAGGGAACAGGTACGCATTGGCCGCCCCGTTGATTTCCGCCCCGGGGAATAATCGGGAGAGCAGGAACGCGTGCACGTAGGACGGCGACGCCAGGAAGCTGGCCGGCCTGGTGACGACCCAGTCGGCGAGCGTGCGCTTCAACCCCATCTCGCCCTGCACGCGCACGTACGCCACGGCCATCAGGGCGACCGGCGCCAGGAACAGTGCGCCGGCGACGCCCAGATCGCGCACCCGTTTTCCGATCGCCAGGGGCTGGCCAAGCGAGGCGTGATAGCCGCAGAGCAGGGCGGCGGCGAACGCGAGAAAGACGGTCCCGTGGCCGCTCGTCAGCGCCTGGAGCGTGAAGAACGCCGCGGCCAGGCGAAGATCACGTTTGTTCCCGCCGTCCAGATAGGCGTGAAGGTAGGCGAGGCTGAACGGCACCCACTGGATCGTCGTCAGAAAGATCTGGTCGAGGCGAAGGAAACGAGGCGGGGCAAACGCGAAGATCAAACCGGCCAGCACCGCGCCCGCAGATTCCACACCTGCCCGCCGCGCCAGCTGGAAAGTCCCGAGCCCGCATAACACGCACGACAGCAGGGCGACGAGGTTCATCGCGAGCACCGGGTTGTGCGTCAGGGCCAGGACGGGCGCGGCCAGTATCCCGCTGCCGATCAGGTGCTCGGAGTACGCGAGCGTGCGGTGGAGCGGCGCGAAGATGTTGGCGTCGAAGATGGCCAGCGGCTGGCGGACGAGCGCGTGCGCGTCCCACGACAGCGTCCACAGAAACAGGTCGGTGTCCGGGCTGACGGTGAGCACGTGCCCGGCGGGATGCCTGACCAGCGGATAGGCCAGCAGGGCGGTGAGCGCGGTGTAGAGCGCCGCGACATGCCACGCGCGAAGCGCGTCGCGCGGGGGCACGCCGGAGGAATTCATCTAGGCCGGCGCGACCCTCGTGCTCTGGCTGGACACGCACTGCCAGCGGCCGGCGCGCAGCACGAACACGTCCACGTACCGGTAGATGACTTCGAGCTGTTTCCCCTTGCTCGGCCCGGTCAGCGTTTGCCGGAACCACACGACGGCCGTGTCGCCGTAGATCTTCACGGAGAACTCGTCCTGGACGGACGAGTCGACCTGCTTGTTGAACTCTTTCGCCAGCTCGATCTCTTTGGCCTTGTTCCCGAGGCTTCCGTCGCCGTAGGTCGCGACGAACTCGTCGGCGAGTATGTTCTCGAGAAACGGGATGTCCTTGGCCCGGAACGCCGCATCCCAGTCTTTTTCGAGCTGGATGAGGACCTGCTGATCGGAGCGAACCGGCCGGTTCTGCGCCGCGGCCGGCGTCGCCAGCGCCAGGGCCGGGGCCAGCACCGCAAACATCGGGATTCTCCAAGTCATACGCAAATGGTAGCCCGTTTCGCGCGCTGCGCAACCGGGAGGGGGTGCGGCCGGCGGTGCACCGGTTTTGCCCGCGCCGGCGCGTTAGCCAGTGAGATGGGCATCATCCCCGCCAACCGTCGCCTGCTGAGCCTGGGCCTCGAGGCCGCGCTGATCGTGTCCGTCCTGGCCCACGCGCCGCTGGTCGCCGCGGACGACGAGCCCTTCCTGCGGGTCAGATCGTCCGACCAGGTCATCACCCAGTTCATCGAGCTGGCCGCCAACCGGTCGCTCACGTTCCGGAATCTCGTGGCGCTCATCCAGGCGTCCAACGGCATCGTGTACGTCGAACCCGGCGAGTGCGGACACGGCACGCGTGCCTGCCTGAAGCTCTGGATGAGCGCGAGCGGCTCCGCGCGGTTTCTCCGTGTCGTCGTGAATCGCCGGCGGGCCTATTCGGACGCCGACTTCATGGGTTCGATCGGCCATGAGCTGCAGCACACCGTCGAAGCGCTGAGCGAACCGAATACCAACGACGGCGTCAGGCTGTACAACTTCTTCACGCGGACCGCGGTGTCGGGACAGCGGTTCGAGACGCCGGCCGCGATCGCCGCCGGCGATGCCGTCCGCCACGAGTTGCGCGATCTGCGCGCGCGCTAGCGCCGCCTGTTTCGTGTCTGCCGGCGGTCCTGAAAGGGCCGCCCTACTTGGTGCAGCGCGCCGACTGATTGACGAGGTCGCCCGGTGTGCGTCCGCGTTTGTCGCGGTACACCTGGTGGCAGTGCAGGCACGCGTTCGCGATCTGCTCGGTGAAGTCGCTCACGACTTCCTGATTCCGGGTTTGCGCCGCTTTGTACGCGGCGCGGCCGGTTTCGGCCAGCTCCAGCGTGAACTTGATCCAGTCGGGATCGGTGACCGGTACCGGCCGGCCGTTCTCGCATCGCCGTCCGGGTTCGAGCAGGAGGGGAGCCGACTCGGCGAGGGCAATTGCGGCGTAGTCGACGATCTCCCACCCCTTGTAGATGCCCTGTCCCCATTCGAACGTCGAAAACGCTTCGTTCGACTGGTTGGCCGGTCGCTTCGGCGCCGGGGCGGCCGGGTCGTGCGTCTGCACCGTGAATATCAGATTCGAACTGGGAAACAGGATGCCGCGCATGACCTGGTTCAGGTTGCCCGCCGGCGGAAACGTCCGCTGTCCGGCCGCAGACACTGTCGACGCGGGAGGCGTGGTGTAGCCGGCAACCAGCGAAATCGGCTTCTGCGCCTCGGCGTCGGCACTGAGCTCGGCGCGGCCGGCCGGGAACTTACCGGCCTGCAGCATGTAGGCCACGATGTCGGTGGACTGCGGGCGCGTCAGCTTCCCCGGGTCGTCCTGCGGCATCGTGTGCTGAATCTTGTCGACGAGCTCGGACACCGGTCCGCCCCAGACCGCGAGGAAGGCATCGCCGGCGAGCGGCGGCGCGTTCGCGCCCGCGAGCGCCGGCCCGTGGCACGATGCGCACTTGTCCTTGTAGAGGGCCTGACCGCGCCCGGCCTGCGCGCCGCTGTAGACGCCGTCTCGCGCGCTGCGCGATGGGGACTGGGCCTGCGCGTGGATGGCCAGCGCGGCCGCGAACGTACACGCGGACACCGGCACGACAAGTCGCATGAGACGCGAAGACATCGGCTTCCTCCGCCGATATCTTACGCTACGTTCTGACGAAGTTTGTCCAGCGCCGACCGCAGGCAGGCTCGCGTTTCGTCACTGAGATCGACGAACCGCACGGCGAAGCCGAACCCCGGCCGCCCGTAGACGGTTTCCGCGCGGACGGTGACGGCACCCTCGTAGGGCAGGGTCAGCCGGAGGGAGATCCGCTGGCCGATCGGCGTGTCGTAGAGCGAGTTGATGAAGCAGCCGCCTTCGCTGAGATCGTAGATGAGCAGCGGCGTGTCGATGAGGCCGAGCCGGCAGCCGTCGAAGGGGCCGGTAACCCGGTGGGCTTGTCTGCGGCTGACCTGCGTGGGGGTCACGGCTTCCTCGGGGTTACGCCACCGACGACGTCGGCAGTGCCGCCAGGTCGAACACGTTCGCCGTGCGGGACGAGGGCGCGGTCAACAGCTGGACGCCGTCGGTACCGGGCTCGCTGCCGAACGAACTGATCGAGGCGAAGAACTCGTGCCGCGCCGTCTCGTACCCGGCAAGCGGTGTGACGCCGGCGACGAGATAGACCTGATCGCCAAGGACAACGTGCGCCGCTTCCACGACGACGACGCCGAGATCCTGGAGGCTGCCGGTGTAGAAGCCCACCCACGCCGGGTGGTTGTTGATCGTGGACTCCTGGCCGTGGAGGGCGGAAAGCCCCACGGCCTCCATCGAGCGCCGGGCCGTTTCCCCGAGGTCGAGCTCCGTGCGGTTCTGCGGCGCGCCCAGGACAATGAAGCGCGGTCCATCCGGCGCGCGTGCGACGACGGCGCCCTGCTTGCGGCTCACGGCCCAGCCCTGCGGGAACCGGATCGACACCTTCCGCTGCGGGTCTGCAGGCATGGACGGTTCGGCCGTCCGAAGGGCCGCCGTCACGAAGGTACCGAGCGTGCCTGCCTCGACGGCCGACATTGGTCCGAACTCCAGGCCGGCGCGGTAGAGGAGCGACGTGCCGCCGGCCTCGTCGCGCGTCACGCGGGCGACGTAGGCGCGCACGATGTGCGCGTGCGCGCGGAACGCGATCTCGGGCGACACGAACATGGTGGCGTGCACCGC
>Ga0070665_100005102_pt1 | contig 13620 bp, 12 predicted proteins | sample KBSS13metaG_FD_65862 | JGI IMG/M metagenome (GOLD analysis project Ga0070665, IMG submission 65862) | Switchgrass rhizosphere microbial communities from Kellogg Biological Station, Michigan, USA - KBS S1-3 metaG | ecosystem: Host-associated > Plants > Roots > Rhizosphere > Soil ... | reverse complement strand
CTCGCCATTCCTCGCGCCCAAGCCGAGAGGCATAGTGCTCCCACACCGCAGAATGCGAAGGAGAGCGGGAATGAAGTTCATGGTGATCCTAAAAGGCGAAAGGTACTGCGAGCCGCGGTCCGCCACCCGGTCCTTCGAGATGGCGCGCTACAACCGTGCCCTCGTCAAAGCCGGGGTCCTGATCGCCGCGGAAGAGCTTCATCCGAGCGCACGCGGCGCCCGAGTCGAACGGACGAACGGAAAGACCACCGTAGCGCAGGGCCCTTTCGGCGAGGCGGGGGGAGTCATCGCCGGGTTTTGGATTCTGAACGTGCCGTCGCTGCGCGACGCGGTCGAGTGGGTCAAGCGCTGCCCGTTGGTCGAGCGGGCCGATGCGAAGTTCACGATCCGCCAGATTTACGACTTCGGCGATTTCGGCGCGACGGAAAGCCAGGAGCTCGATGAGCGCCGCGAGCCGCTCGTCGCCGCCTGAAGGTCGGTCAGAGGGCCGACATGGCCGCGTCGTTCGCGACGGCGAGTTGCGCGCTTCTTAGCCGGCGCACCGCACCTGGCGACTTCGTCACGATGCGTTTGAATGCGCGGCTGAATGCCGCCTTCGACCGATAACCCAACCGCTCCGCAACTTCGGCGACGGGCGTGCCGTTCTGGCGCAGAGACTCGAGCGCGACGTGCATCCGCCAACGCGTCAGGTAATGCATCATCGGCTCGCCGACGAGCTCGCTAAAGCGCGCCGCGAATGCCGAGCGCGACATCGCAACCTCGCGCGCCACCTCGGCGAGAGTCCACGCGCGGCCCGGATCGTGGTGGATCAGCGTGATCGCCCGACCGATCTTCGGGTCTTGCAGAGCGGCAATCCAACCCGTTCGCACGGGCGGGTACGCTTGGATCCAGGAGCGAATGGCCTGGATCGCGAGCACGTCCCCGAGCCTCGTGAGCACGGCCTCGTGGCCCGGCTGCAGCGCCTGCGCTTCGGCCGCAATAAGGCGCAGCGTGCTTTGCATCCAATCCATCTGCGGCGAATCCGACACGTCGATCACCATCGCGGCCGGTAACGCCTCGACGAGCGTACGCGCAAGCTGATCTGCGAACCGCACGGCACCGCAAAACAGTGTCGTGCGCTCGCCACCTTCGCCGTAGCGCAAGACCTCGTAGCTTTCGGTGACCTTCTCGCGCGCGAGCCGGCTCACATCTTGAGTCGGCACGTCGGGTGCGCTGCGCATACGATGCACGCAATCCCTCGGCAGAAGAACGAGCATCCCGTGCCGCAGCATTTGACGGTCGCCACCCTCTCCGACCTCGAGCCACGCGGTGCCTTCGAGCACGACGTGAAACCACATGTGCCCCGGCATGCTCGGAACCGTGACACCCCACGGCGCTGTGAGCTCGGAGCGGCAGTAGAACGTGCCGCTCATCCGCAAGAAGCGGAGCGCCTGCCCTAGCGTGTCGTGGGTCTGGCGAGACTCGGGCGTCGTTTGCATAGAACTCGAGTCTAGGTTCGCGACGATCGTGCGTCTATCAGCCTGGACGCACGAGCACAAATCACGGACTTCGGGTTGCAGCGGTTGCGCGCGGCGCGTTCACCCGCACCTCAGAGGATCTTGAGCTCGACCACGTCGTCGATGGGCTCGAAGCCGACGCGCGCGTACACCGCGTTCGAGACCGGATTCTCGACGTCGGTATACAAGAAGCAGCTTCGGCGCCCCGAGTCGAGCAACTGCCGGCTCAACGTGGCCACCGCAGTGCTCGCATACCCGCGACCGCGAAACTGCGGCGGCGTATAGACGGCCCCGATGCCGGCGGTGTTCGGCGTGTCGCGCACTGCGCTCACCATGCAGCGCGGCTGGCCGTCCACCCAGATGTACAGACGCTGCTGCTCGATGAGCCGCTCGGCCGCGTCGGCGCCGAGGTGCCGCGCACGCGTGTCGCGGATGAAGCCGGCCATCCAAGCACGCGCCACCGGCCCGTCGGGCGGGAGCGCGGCTCGCAGCGCGCCGGCTGCGGGAGTGCTCGGGAACGTCACGCGAGTCAGGGAATGCAGCCGCTGGCGCTGCTCGAGCCACCATTTGCCGCCGAACCGCGCCGTCCAGGCGTCCGCGAACGCGGTCGCCGTCGGCTCGGGGCCGGCGACGCCGGGAAGATTGAGATAGGTCTCGCGCAGGCTCGCGACGAGCGGCTCGATAGCCGCAGCCGGCAACGCGGTCACGCCGACCTGGTGTGGCGGCGTCCGGAACGCGCAACCAACCGGCGACGCGTCGTCCGCGCTGTTCGCGACCGCGTCGGCGTCCGTCGACCCTTCCTCGATCGTCGCCCAGTAAAGTGGCGCGCGATATCGATGCGTGCCGCTGAGCACCTGGTACGCAATTCCGAGCAACAGCCCGTATCGCTGCTCGGCGCGCAGCAACCACGGCTCGGCGCGAGCGAGGAACGCGCGCACGTCAGGGTATGTTCGGACGCGGATCACGGCGGCAGTGTAAAGCCGAAGAGCGACGAGAGCGCAGGTCCTGCCCCGCCTCGCAAATGACGAACCGAGTCAGCGAATGCTCTGCGGCTGATCCAACATCCCCTGCTCATACGTGCTCCAGCCCGACGGTATACCGTACGGCGCGCGGTGGAAGATCGCTTCGATCCTGCGGATCTTTCCGTCTTCGATCTTGAACAGCTCGCCGAGCTGCCAGGTCCAGTTGATGTTCTCGTGGTCGAAGAACGCGAACGCAAAAACGATGCCGCGCTCACGATCCACGGCGACGAAGCGGCGGTCGCGCACGCGCGACACGACGTTCTTCAGCGCCACCTCGAACTGCTTCTTGCAGCTCATTACTTCGGTGTCGCCGGTGACGGGATTGCGCATCGGTACGTTGGTCGAGTGGTTGCCGTTCTCGTAACGGTCGCAGTCGTCGGTGAACGGGTAGTAGCCTTTACCGTCGTTGCGCTGCAGGCCGCTGAAATAGTAGTTCGCCGTCTTGATGAGCTCCTCGCGCGATGGGCGCTTCGCTTCGGGGATCGCTTCGAGGAAGATCGGATTCGGCGAGCCCATCTTCTCGACGCGCTCGCCCGTCGACGACGGCCGCTCGGTGCGTGTTCCGTTGCTCGCGAGGCCGCCCTCGGGACGAATCACGAGTTGCTCGACTTCGGTTATACGATCGCCGACGATCTTCAGTCGCAGCACGAGCCCGTCGGTGAGATCCTCGTTGCGTTCCTTCTCGTGCACCGTGCCGAAAAACGCGACCTGCTGCGTCTCGACGTCCGGCACATAGAACTTGTAGGTTCCTTTCCCCGAGATCCGGAACCACAAGCCTTCGCGGCCGAGCGGCAAACGCACCCCGTTCTCGGTGAACTTGGCGTCGCGCTCAAACAGGTCATCACGCACGTTGTGCGCGACCATCGCGTCCAAGTAGCGATCGACGTAACCCTCGAGGCAGGCCCTTGCGCAGTGCTCGCTCTTCGCGGGTTGCCCGGCGGTCGGCAACGAAGCCATACCGATCAACAGACTGCAGGCAATCCCGACTTTTCTTGCTGTAGGCAAGGTGTCAGGAATACCCAATCGAATTCGGCTGCGCATCGTCCGTCCCCCTGCCTTTGAATTGGAGCTGGTTTTGTTCTACGGTCGCCCCCAGGCGGGCAGTGTAAACGGGGATATCCAATGAGTACGATCTCGCTACGCGTCAACGGCGCCACCCACGAGGTGGACGTCGAGCCGTCCACTCCTCTTCTATACGTGCTGCGCAACGACCTCGGGCTGCACGGCCCGCGCTTCGGCTGCGGCCTCGCGCAGTGCGGCGCGTGCACCGTGATCATCGACGGCGTCGCGATGCGCTCGTGCATCACGCCCACGTCCGCGGCGAGCGGCGAAATCACGACGCTCGAAGGGCTCGCGAAGGACGGCAAGCTGCATCCGCTGCAACAGGCGTGGATCGACGAGCAGGTGCCGCAGTGCGGCTACTGCCAGAACGGTCAGATCATGACGGCGAAGGCGATGCTCGACAAAAATCCGCATCCGACCGACGCCGAGATCCGCGACGGCATGGAAGGCATCCTGTGCCGCTGCATGACGTACTACCGGATTCAGGCCGCGATCAAGCGCGTCGCGCACGGCGCGACGGCGGCGACCGCGAAGGAAGGTGGCAAATGAGCACGTCGCTGCAACTGCCGAAAGCGATCGAGGACGCGCTGCGCCGCTCGAATCCCGCGATGTCGCGCCGCAGTTTCCTCGCGTCGTCGGGCGCGTTGGTCGTCACCGTCAGCATCGGCACGATTCCTGGCGGCCGCGCGCTCGCGCAGGTCGCGAACGGCGGCGCGGGACCCTACCCCGATCCCGACTTCCGCCAGCTCGATACCTGGATCGTGATCCACCCGGACAATACCGCGACCTTCTTCGTCGGCAAGACGGACGGCGGTCAAGGCACCGGCACCGCGTTCCGCCAGCTCATGAGCGACGAGCTCGACATCGCGTACGACATGACGCGGCTCGTGATGGGCCGCACCGACACGACGCCGGACCAAGGGGGCTCGGGCGGCTCCGACGCGATCGAGGTCGACGGCTGGCCCGCGCGCCGCGTCGCCGCCGAGGCGCGGCGCGTGTTGCTCGAGCTCGCGTCCGAGCGTCTGAAAGTGCCGGTCGATCAGCTCGCGGTGCACAACGCGACTGTCTCGCTGAAGTCGGACGCGAAGAAGTCGGTCACTTACGCCGAGCTCGTCGGCGGCAAGCGCTTCGACGTCGCGCTCACGGGGCGCAACGTCGACGCGACGACCGGCGCCGCGACCGTGAAGCCCGTGAGCGAGATGCGCGTGATCGGCAAGCCGATTGCGCGCTACGACATTCCGGCGAAGGTCGATGGGTCGCTCACATGGGCGGTGGACGCGAAAGTGCCCGGCATGCTGCACGCGCGCAACGTGAAGCCGCCGGTCGCAGGCGCGAAGCTGCGCAGCATCGACGAGTCGTCGGTCGCGAACGTGCCCGGGCTCGTGAAGGTCGTCAGCCGCGGCAACTACGTCGCGGTGGTGTGCGAGCGCGAGGAGCACGCGATCCAGGCGTCGCGGCAGCTGAAGTGCGATTGGGCGCCGCCGACCGAAGCGCCGTTCCCGTCGTCCGAGCGACTCTTCGACTACATCCGCGGCGCACAGCCGACTTCGAGCGGCGCGCCTGAGGTCACCGGCGATCCCGACGCCGGTCTCGCAGCCGCCGCGCGCGTGATCGAGGCGAGCTACGAGGTGCCGTTCCAAGGTCACACCGCGATCGGGCCCGCGCACGCGCTCGCCGACCCGTCGAACGACCAGCTCACCATCTACACGAACGACATGAAGTCGTACGGGTTGCGTAACGGCGTCGCGAAATTCCTCGACCTGCCTCGCGAGAAAGTGCGCGTCGTCTACATGGACGGGCCGCAGGTGTACGGCCGCACGGCGGCCGACGACGTCGGCTTCGAGGCCGCGTTCCTCGCGCACGAGCTCGGCCGGCCGGTCCGCGTTCAGTGGATGCGTCACGAGGAGACCGCGTGGGACACGAAGGGTCCCGCGTACACGTTCAAGCTGCGCGGCGGTCTCGACGCGAAAGGCAACCTCGTCGCGCTCGACTACGACGCGCGCGCGATCGACTACAACCACGTCGGCTACAACGTGCCCGACACGGTGCTCATTGCGCAGCTCATGGGCAAACGGCTCGAGAAGCCGGACCCGGGCCGCGCGGAGACGCCGTCCGTGATGTACGCGATCCCGCATCGGCGCATGCAAGCGAGCGTCGTGAGCCTGCCGCTGATCTGGGAGACGCCGCTGCGCACCGGCAACTTGCGCGACCCGAACGGCCCGCAGGTGACGTTCGCGTTCGAGTCGTTCATCGACGAGCTCGCGGTGGCCGCGAAGGCCGACCCGGTGAAGTTCCGCCTCGACATGATCGCGGCGAGCGACGAGGACAAGTCGTTCCGGCGCGCGCGCTCGCTCGCGGTCGTGCGCGCCGCCGCCGACAAGTTCGGTTGGGACGCGCGGCCTTCGCCGTCGCGCGGCAAAGCCAAAGGCGCGCTACTGACGGGTCGCGGCATCGCGTACACGTATCGCAACAACACGATCGTCGCCACGATCGCCGAAGTCGACGTGAACCGCGAGACGGGCCGCGTCTGGGTGAAGCGGCTCGTCTGCGCGCACGACTGTGGGCTCACGGTGAACCCGCTCGGCCTCCAGCGCACGATCGAGTGCGGCATGCTGCACGGCTTGAGCCGCGCGCTCTGGGAAGAGGTGCAGTTCGATGCCGAGAAGGTCACGAGCGTCGACTGGGCGACGCACCCGAGCCTGCGGCACTCGGACACACCGGAGCGGATCGACGTCGTGCTCGTGAACGGCGACCCGAACCCGTCGCGCCCCGATCTTCCGCACTACGGCGCGGGCGAGGCGAGCCACAAGCCGATGATCGCCGCGGTTGCGAACGCAATCCACGACGCGACGGGCGTGCGGCTGCGGCGCGCGCCGTTCCGCAAGGAGCGCGTGCTCGCGGCGCTGAACGGCGCGGCGAAGACCTAGGCGCTCACTGCGCCATAGGCGCGAGTGATCGTGCTCAGGGCTGCCCGGACGCGAACTCGAGCAGCACGAGATCACCGCCGGATTCCAGGGCGTCCGCCGAATACAGCAGCTCCCTGCCGTTCGGAGCAACCGTGAGACCGAAGCTCGTGCTGCGCGGCGCGGGCGCGATGTCGCGCGCGGCGCGGCTGGCGTAATCGAAGAAGCGAAACGCGCGCGGCCGCCCGTCCGCGCCGCAGCCGAGATAGAAGAATCCGTCGCTCACGGGCGCGATGCCGCCGAGTGACGGCACGTAGTCGTCGACGAGCCGCTCCTCGGGATTTTCGGCCGGCACGCCTGCGAGCGCGCGCGCAAAGACCCCGCGTTGCGACGACTTCGAATAAAGCAGCTGGCGACCATCGACGCTCTCGATCGCCGAATCGCCCTCGAACAAGCGCTCCCTCACACCGTCCGCGACGCGTATGCGCAGCAGGTAATCGACGGTCCCTACGTCCATGGAATATACGTAGAGGCCGTCCGCGGACCAGCTTCCCGGGCAGCAGCCGCTCGCGAGCAGGACCGGACGGCCCTCAGCCACGTTCACGATATAGATCAGCCGCTCGCGGTTCGGCGCCGACGCGTGGAACGCGATCCGCTTACCATCCGGCGACCAACGCGGATAGCCGGTGACGTACGCGTCGAGATCGGACAGCTGGCGTGGGCTCGAGCCGTCGGCATGCGCAACCCAGAGCGCGGTCTTGCCGCTCCGATTGCTGATGAAGGCGAGCTCCCCGCCGTCCGGGGAAAACCTCGGGTGCCGCTCGATCGAGGTCGACTTGGCGCGAGCAAGCGGTTGTCCGACTGCCGCGTGCGTCGCCGGATCGAGCGGCAGCGCCCAAATGTCGACGTCGGTCGGGCGATTCACGGCGACGGCGCGCGGCTTCCCGTCGTGCGCGCCGAGGGACACCGTCCTGCTCCCCGCTCCCGCCATGCTCGGCGGCAAGGTATAGACCACCCTGACGCTGCCGCCGACGTGCCATTCCTTGATCTGGCCCTCATCGATGAAATGCAGACGCTCGCCGTCCGCGGACCAGGCGAGAGAGTGAACCATCGCCGGTCCGACGCCCGGCAGCGGCGTCGCCGAGCCCTCCGGCGCGTAGCCGCTGCCGAGCGCCTGCAGCATGAGCGTCGGCAAGCGCTCACCGAGGTGGTAACGCGCGAACGCCAAGCGCCGTCCGTCGCGCGAGAACGCGGGCGAGGTGTCGTAGTCCCGAGCATCGCGTACCACGGGCCAGAGACGCACCGCGCCCGAATCGAGATCGAGGAGATGAAACGCGTAGCCCTGTCCGTCCTCGGACGTTTGCACTTGCGTCGTGAACAGCAGCGCCTTGCCATCGGGCGTCCACGCGAGCATCGGATAGCCGTCGACTGAAATCCAATACGCGAGCCCGGATGCGACCGTGCGCTCGGAACCGCCGAGCGCGGGAACGACGACGACGTCGAACCGAGACCGATCGAAGTTGCGGAGGAACGCGATTCGCTCGCCATCGGGAGACCAGACCGGATTGGAGTCGAGGCCTTCGGCTGCTCTCGTGAGCTCGAGTGGCGCCCCCGCGCTCACCTGCTGCACGTAAATGTCGCTGTGGCCTTGTCTCGTGTCCCAAGAGAACGCGACCCGCGAGCCGTCGGGCGATAGAGCCGGTGTTCCTTCGTCGCCGAGATAGGTGGTCACGGGCTGGATTCGGTCGACCTCGCCGAGCGCGGCGCCTCCCGTGCTCGAGTGATGGCCGAAGCCGAACGCACCGATCGCACCTGTCGCGAGGAGAGCCGCGCCGATGGCCATCACCCGCACGACCATCGAGCGCGGCTGTTCGTCCAGGCCGGGTACCGGATCGCTCGGTTTTGAAGCGCCGTCGTCTATGCGCTCAGCGTGGACCGGCGTCACGAACTGATAACCGCGGCCAGCCACGGTGACCACGTGGCCGCTGCCGATCGCGCGGCGCAAAGCGGCGATGGCCTGATTGAGATTGTTGTCCTCGACGACCGCGCGCGGCCAAACGGTCTCGATCAACGTGGCACGGTCGACGAGACTCCCGGCGTGCTCGACGAGGTAGACCAACGCGTCGAAGGCCTTCCCCGTGAGCTTCACGGGCTCGCCTCGCGCGTCGATCAGCAGCCGGCGCGAAGGCTCCAATTGGAACCCTGCGAAGGTGTAGCGCTCGCGAGAATCCGACCCGGGCATACCGGAGCCGCCGTCTCTATTTTCTTAGTGAGAATTCACGCCTTTTCATACAGGCGCCGTTCTTTTTCATGCGCTCGGCCGATTTATAGCAACAAAGGTCGGCTGGCAACAGCCTGCCTTCCGGACCACTCAACCAGGAGAAAACGAAAATGAGAACCTTCCCGCGAAAGAATGCCCCCGTGCTGGCCTACGCCTTGGGTTTCGGCTTTGTCGCGCTCGCCGGTCAGGCCAACGCGAGCTGTCTGAGCGGCCTCGTCCCGGGCGCGCACCCCGACAAGTCATCGATGCCCGCTGCCCCGGCCTCGACTTCGGTTCCACTGGTCCAGGCTGTCTATCGGCCAGGCCAAGAGGCGCCGCAACTCCTCCGCGTCGGCGATCGGGACGACAACAACGACGAGCCTATCGTCGGACTGTGGCAATTCGTGCTCAACGGCGGCATGGACTTCGGCACGCAGGCTTGGCACGCGGATGGAACTGAGCTCATGTTTTCCGCCGGGCGGGATCCGGCACAAGGCAACGTCTGCCAAGGGGTATGGCGGAAGATCGGTGCGCGGACTTACACGCTCAACCACATCGCGATGGGTTGGGACATGGGATTCGGCACCGGCCTTCCCCTCATACGGGTCCACCTGCACATGGTTGTGAAAGTCGACCGCTCCGGTAAGTCGTTCTCCGGAAGCGTGGATGGCATTGCGTGCCTCGAATATGACCTGACCACACCGTTTCTCGAAAGCGATCAGAATTGCCAGCACCTGCCGCCCGGTGGCGCTATCGTCGGTTCGTTGGTCCAGCCGGACTGACCGCCCGCTGCGCCGCCGCGCCCGTCGCGGCGGCGCAGCGATCGCGCGAGAAGACTACCGGCGGCTGTTCCTCGAGTAGCCGCGCTCCGCCGCGCTGCACGACGTGACGCCGAAGATTTCGCGCCGGGGCCTCACGTGCGCCAGGTGTCGCCGTTCCAGCCGTCGAGGTCGTAGTCGGCGAGGCAGCGGTCGACGAGCTCGATGCAGCTGTCGAGCGCGCCCGTGCGCCGCGCAAACTTCAACGCGTCCATTCGGACCTGCTCGTGGTTGCCCGCATAGTTGCGCTCGTAGAGCTCGTGCCGGCCGCCGAACTCCGTGCCGATCGCGTCCCAGACGAGCTTGAAGAGCTTGATTCGCTCGACCGCCGAGGCACCGCTGCCGCGGTAGTAACGATCGATCAGCGGGCGCAGCGCGGGACTCAAGAGGTCCTCGCGTCCAGATGGCGCGACGATCGGCGCGCCGCCGAGCACGTTCTCGAAGATATCCTTCACGGCCGGCCACGCGGTGGTCGAAAACACGCGGAGAGTCGCAGCGTAATCGGCGCGCGGGATCACCGAGCCCCCCGGCCCGGGCTGCGGCTCCGCCGCCATCGCGGTCGTCATCGTCCAGAGCAGCGTGCGCCACGCCACAACCTCGCCGAGCGCGGCCTGCACGCCGCGGAACTCGCTCGTGCCGTTCATCTCGAGCCCGCGCGCGAGGAGCCCGGTCATGAAGTCGAGCTTCACGGCGAGCCGAGTGCCGGCCTGCAAGTTGTAGCGGTTGAAGAATCCCGACGCGGGGTAGAACGCGTTCGCGCGTTCCACGTCGCGGTAGACGAGGAAGTTCTCCCACGGGATGAACGCCTGGTCGAACACGAGCACGGCGTCGTTTTCGTCGAAGCGGCTCGAGAGCGGATGATCGAATGGGCTGTGCGCGCTCTGTTCGTACGACGCGCGGCACAGGAGGCGGCTCCCGGGCGTGTCGAGCGGCGCGATGAACACGAGCGCGTAGTCCTCGGCCTTGCCTGCCTCGAGCGTGACGGAGCTGTTCTGCGCGACGAACGTCGCGTGCGTGAGGGCCGAGCCCGTCGCTAGCATCTTGGCGCCGCTCACGATCGCGCCCGCGTCCGTCTCGCGCACGACGTGCAGGTACACGTCCGCGACCTCGTGCACCGGCTTGTTGCGGTCGACCGGCGGATTCACGAGCACGTGGTTCAGGAACAGCGCCTTCGCGGCGTAGCGCCGATACCAGCGGCGCGCGTTCTCGTCGAACGGCGCGTAGAACTCCGGATTCGCGCCGAGCGTCGCCATGAACGCGGCCTTGTAATCCGGCGACCGGCCCATGAAGCCGTACGAAAGCCGGGCCCAGTGCGCGATCGCTTCGCGCGCCTCGAGCAACTCTGCCGCCGACCAGCTCGGCGCGAAGAATTTGTGCGTGCGGATGCCGAGACGGTCCACCGTCGTGAGCTGATCGCGCGCGGCAGGATCGTGCAGCGCGTCGTAGAGACGCGCAATCGAGCGCGCAGAGTTGCGGAACCCGGGATGCTCGGTGATGTCGACTACGCGCTCGCCGTAGAGATAGACCTCGCGGCCGTCTTTGAGGCTCGAGAGGTACTCTTCGCCCGTCAGGAGCTCGTCGGTGACGGCTCGCGGCTCGCTCATCGCTCTCTCCGTCGTGCAATAGCCGGCGGCTGCCGGCCCGTGCACGCGGCGAAGATCAAGGCCATGGCCGCGGCCGTCGTGAGCTTGCGCATCGTTCCCCCTCGGTCGCGCGATCTTTCTACGCCCTCGCTCGAGGAGGCGCAATCGGCGGCGCTGGCGGGCGGTGGGAAAGCGCCCGGCCGCGTGCGCTCCGCGGCCGGGCGTGAGGGCCGGAACTAGGCCGTCTTCAGCAGATTCTTGAACATTCCGGGCTGGTAGCTGCCGCCCTCGATTCGAAACGCGACGTTGAGCCGGTTGAAGCTGTTGATCGCGACCACCGCGAGCGTCAGCGCCACGAGCTCCTGCTCGCTGAAGTGCTCGCTGACCTCGGCGTACACTTCGTCGGGCACATGGCCGTCGGTCACGCGCGTGACCGCCTCGGTCCACGCGAGCGCGGCGCGCTCGCGGTCGCTGTACACCGACGTCTCACGCCACGCCTCGAGCATGTAGAGTCGCTGCTCCTTCTCCCCCGCCGCGCGCGCGTCCTTGCTGTGCATATCGAGGCAGAACGCGCAGCCGTTGATCTGCGACGCGCGCATCCTCACGAGGTCGAGCAGCGGGCGCTCGAGACCGGAGGTTTCGACGGGCGCGTTCAACGCGATCAGCGGGCGCAGGATTTGTGGGGACACTTTCGTGTAATCGATACGAGCTTTCATCACTCCTCCTTGTTTGCTTAGGTTCCACTACAAGACGAACGACGCGCACGCCGTGTGACAGCGTCGTTCAGCCCGACGAGTGCGAGCGCGAATCGCTCGGCTCGTGCGGGGGCAGGTCGGCGACCTTCACGTGGCGGAGCTTCTCGGGATTCAGCACGCTGTAGACGCCGAAGATCTGCGTTCCATCGGTGTGTAGAGAGACTACGGAGAACAGTCGGCCCGCGAAGAACAGCGCGACTCCAGGCTCTCGGTTGACAGTGATCCGGCGGAGCTCGAGCTGTGCGCCGGCCGGGCGCAGCACACCGAGTAGGAAGCGTGCGACGCTCGGGCCGCCGCGGACGACTTTGTGCGCAGCCTTCGCCTTGCCGCCGCCGTCCGAAGTGAGCGTCGCCTCGTTCGCGAACAACGCGACGAGCGCGTCCCGGTCGCGGAGCTCGACGGCGCGAATGAACGCATCGACGAGCCGCTCGCGAGCGGCGCGGCTTACCCGCGCGCGCGGCCGCTCGTCGCGCACCCGGCGGCGCGCACGACTCACGATCTGCCGGCACGCGTCCTCGCTCTTGTCGAGCGCGACCGCGATCTCTGCGTAGTCGGCCTCGAAGACGTCGTGCAGCAGGAACGCGGCGCGCTCCTCGGGCGCGAGCCGTTCGAGCAGCGCGAGGAACGCGACCGACAAGTCCGACGCGAGCTCGGTCGCGGCGTCCGCCGCGGGCTCCTCCTCGACGAGCGGCTCGGGCAGCCACGGGCCGACGTACGCGTCCCGCTCCGCGCGCCGCTGGCGCAGGCGGTCGATGCAGAGCCGCGTCGTCGTCGTCACGAGCCACGCCTGCGGCGCGCGCACGTCGTCGTTCGCCGCGGCGCCGTGCCAACGCAAGTACGCCTCCTGCACCATGTCGTCCGCGTCGGCTCGTGAGCCGAGCATCCGGTACGCGACGCCCCAGAGGCGGCCGCGATGCTGCTCGAACGCCGCGCGGCGACCGGCTGGATCTGCGGTTTGCACGCTCATGCTCATTAGACGATCGGCCAATGAGGTTTGTGACAGCGCGACCCCGCGCATGTTTCCGCGGAAGCGTCGTGCATCGGCGCAACGCCGCACGACGAGGACGCGACACCCCAGAACGCGGGCCGTTGCTACGACGGATAGTGATTGAAGGTGTAGTCTGCGATCACGCGCTCCTCGACGCCGTCGACCGCGACGAGTCGCACGCGCTGGTGTGCGTGCTCGAGCGTCCGCAGGAACGCAACGCTCGGCACCATCGTCACACCGCCCGCCTCCGGATCGAACGCGATGTCGTTTACTCGCATCGAGCCGGCCACCGAGTCTTGCACCAGGAAATCGAGCCGCCGCACGTCGTGCAGCGGCGCGCGCATGTGTGCGACGACGAGGTCGTCGTCCGGCGTCACGGTGCAGTTCACGCTGCCGCCGGGCTCGAGGTTGTACTCGCGCACTCGCAGGCCCGACTCCTTGAGCCTCCGGATGAACGCCGCCGGCAGCACGAAGCCGAAATCGCCGCGCAGCAGCTCGTTGCGAATCGCGGCGCCGAGCTCGACGATGCTGCGCAGCCGCTCGCTACAAGCAGCGCACGCGAACAGATGCTCGTCGAGCCGCGACTCCGTGGCTTCATCGACCTCGTCGAGCCAGTACGCGAGCAGATCCTGGGTCGGCGTCGTGCACGCGGCGAGTGTCACGCTTCGCCTCCCGCGGCTTCGAGGCAGCCGCGCAACCGCTCGAGGCCGCGATGACGAATCACACGCACGTT
>Ga0070665_100005099_pt1 | contig 13622 bp, 11 predicted proteins | sample KBSS13metaG_FD_65862 | JGI IMG/M metagenome (GOLD analysis project Ga0070665, IMG submission 65862) | Switchgrass rhizosphere microbial communities from Kellogg Biological Station, Michigan, USA - KBS S1-3 metaG | ecosystem: Host-associated > Plants > Roots > Rhizosphere > Soil ... | reverse complement strand
GCGTTTGATCTGATGGAGACAAAAGGTCGACGCGCGAGAGACTTTGGAGACCTGTCAGGATGGTTTTTCGAGGACGGTCGCGACCGCGATACGGAGCGCGCACCGATGCCGGCCAGCTCTATTTTTGAGCTCCCAACGGAGACCGCAAGCGAGTCATCAGCCTCGCGAAACTCGTCGTCATCCTGGTCACGCGACTGGCGATTCGTTGCCAAAATACGAATCTGCCACAAAGGTCTTATAAGGAACTTTATAGACCATTAACAATCCGTATGGGACATATAAAGGCGTTTGAAAGCCGTATAGACGCCCCACACGGAGAATTAAGTGGCGCGTCGCGAACGATTTTGCCGCCAATATCGGCGTATCTCGTTGATTTTCAACTGTATCGGCCGGGCGTAACGCTTGCTGTTCTGGCGGGCAGGATGTCTGACGTCACGGTCTCGAAGGTCTTACCGGGTAGGCGGGTGCAATTCATCGATGCCGCACGGGGCGGCGCGATGTTCTTCGTCCTGCTCTCTCATTTCGGCTTCACGTTCTTCCCAAATCAATTCGACCTGGCGCCGACCATCATGCGGTTGGTCGGGATGGTCGCGTCGCCCACATTCATCATCATCAATGGACTGCTGTTCGGCTTCCTCTATCGAACCCGCGTCAACAACCAGGATCGCTTTCGAGCGATCCTGGTTGACCGTGGCCTCTTTCTGCTGACGGTCGGTCACCTCGTCATCCTTGGATCGCATGTCTCGTCATATACCGTGCGGTTTCTCTCCATCACCGACACGGTCGGCGTGTGCATGATTGCGGGAACATGGCTCGTCGTCCGCCTTGATCGCCGGAATCGGCTGTTGTTAAGCCTGGCTCTGTTTGGCGTGAGCTGGCTCGCGATCGACAACTGGCAGCCGCACGCCATTCTCGCGGTCGCGATCAAGGAGACGCTGTTCGGCAGCCTCACGCCAACGATTTACTATTACGCGTTTCCGCTGCTGCCGTGGTTCAGCCTGGACCTTGCGGCGTCCGCGTTGGGCGACTGTCTCGGCGTGCACTACGAAAACAACGATACCGCCACGATGCGACGAGTCCTGCTGACGACGGCGGCAAGCGCCCTGACGGCAGCCGCGGCGCTCAATGCCGCGGCGCACATGGTGAGGCACTACGGCTTCGCCATGGCCGCCACGGCTCACGTGCTGGCCTCGCCATTCCAGAAAGAGCCTCCGTCCCCGGTGTATTTTCTGTTCTATGGCGCTCTTGGATTGTTCCTGATCGCGGCGTTCATGCGCCTTGCGGACGGCGAGTATGCACCCCGGCTCATGACCGCCGCGGCGAGCCTGGGCAAGACGTCCTTTGCCGTGTTCGTCGCCCAGTTCTACGTCTATTTCACTGTGCTGCCTTTTGTGCGACACCATCTGCCGTGGTCGATGCCGTGGGGGGTGTGGTTGCCCCTTTCGGTTCTGGTGATTCTCCTTCCAGCACTCGAGTGGCAGCGACGCGGCTTCAACAGGTTTCTCACGGTGGGTTACCTCCAATCGTGGCGCTTGCGATCGCGACGAGAGAGTCCGCCGGCCTTGGGCATGCTCGAACGCCTGTCGCACACCACCTGACCCGTTGGCCATTCGCCCAGACCGAGCGGTCTGGGACGATATCGAGAGGTTGACTTCAGGACGGCGCGGCGCCGTGCTTCCAGCGCGGTAAGTGGAGAAAAGCGGAAGAAATCAGGTCGTTTCCGGAGGGTTGGCTTGTTGGTTTTCGCGGTTCGCTGGTCCGCCCTGGTCTGATAGGCGGACCTTCTCGATTTGTCTGATCTCCGGGAGACTACCGTCGCGCGCCACAGCGACTTTTCCGGAGAGCGTTTGCTATTTCCTTAGCAAAATTACCTCAGCGGTATCGGTATGCGGCTTGCGTGGGGCCGCCATGGCAATCCCGCCCGCCTGCATCGGTGACGACAATATGAAGCCACGCCAATTTGGTAGTAGTTCGACGCTCGTTCGGGCGCCAGGGAAAGTCTTCGGCTTTCTCGGCCTAGCGCTCACGGCAACGCTCCTGCAGCCGATGAGCGCGTTCGCGGCCGCCCCGAAAATCTTGGTTGTTTCCAAGGACGTCAATTGCTGGCCCCAGGTCTCGGGACCGCTGTACCCGACCATCCAGTCGGCGATCAACGCGATGCCGGTCTACTTGAACGGTCAGAACACCATCATCGTGTGCCCGGGGACCTACCCGGAACAGGTGGTCGTGAACAAGAACATCACGATCACCGGGGCCCTGCGAGACGGGACCGACCCGCTCTCCGAAAACGGCAATTCCGCTGAAGCCAAGATCGTCGTACCGCCCGGAGGACTGCAGCGCAGGCAGTTGCTTTCGGGCAAGTGGGTTGCGGCGCAGGTGGTGGCCGACAACATCGCCGACGTCAACTTGATCAACCTGACGATCGATGGCCACGGCGCCGGGTGCCCGGTGGATCCGTCGCTTCAGCCGATTCCCTTCGCCGGTGTCGTCTTCTCCAAGGTCGGCGTGGCCGGCACGGGCCTCGAAGGCAATGTGAGCAAGAGCAGCATCCGCGCCGAGATCGGTTTCCAGCCTGACGGCGTGACGCATTGTTACCAGGGAGACGGGATCATCGTCGACGACAACTCGTACGTCACGATCGATTCCAACAGCATTCACGATGTCGATCTCTCGCCGATTCTTCAAACGGGCGGCATCACCAGGATCACCAACAACACGCTGAGCAGAACCTGGTACGGCATCTGGCTGACCGGCGTCGGGGCGACGTTCAATCCTGCCAACGTGGGCTCGACCGTCGCGGGCAACTACATCCAGAGCTCGACGGGCGCTGGCGTACATCTCGATGGATCGTCCAACGTCCTGGTGTCCCAGAACCAGATCACGAACGCCTTCGGCGCCGGGATTCAGGTCAGCCACGGCGGATCGGACAACGACATCGTTGAGAACCGGATTAACGATGCCTGGTGGGGCATCTACCTTGGAGACAACGGTCACCGCCGGATCAACGTGTCGTACAACACCATCGTCCATTCCACGACCGCCGCGATCGTCGACTATTTCTCGGAAGGCGACAACAACATCACCGACAACACGATCAACGACGCACCGATTGGCATCCAGGTTCATGTCATCCACAACGACGTGTACCTCCCCAATACCTTCTACAACGTCACGGTGCTGACGCTGGCGGTGCCCTAGGCCGAGTGTTTCGCGTCGACCTGCAAACGGATCTGATGACTGGGCCGCCGGGTTACACCGGCGGCCCTCTTTTGTACCCACGTCCAAACTATCTCGAAGCGGGATCGCCCTGCCCCGCGTCTTGTGCTTGATCGGACCGCTTCAACCAACCTTCTCGCCAGTACGGGTACACAGCTCGCGGACAAAACATCCGGTTGGTGCTGAGGTTTCCGCCGCAGGTGACGCCGTCGAGAATAATGCAGGCGTTGGGCAGCTTGATCAGGCGGCCCGTCTTCTCGTCAACGATCTTCTCGATCCGATCGAGGACCTTGAACGTTCCGGCCTCGCAATACGGGACCATTTCCACATCGAATGAAAGACCGCGATTTCGAAGGCTGGAGTTCAGAGTCTTCATGATCTCCTCCTTGGACCGCACTTGAACCATTTCGCCGGGCTGAAGATTCAAGGAGCTGTGCGGCGTCTTGTCGCCGGCCTGGCCGCACAAGTGCGGATACCGACGTCCTCGCCATCGGAGCGTGAACGAGTTCGCGACGGCGATGGCCCCGAACCAAATGAAGTTGCGCAGCGTCACGTTCCCTGAGGTGAGATCCTTCAGGTAGAAGCGAGGATCCCAGCGATCCCGTTTCCTGACCTCGGTGGTGGCCCTGACCACTTCGGTCGCCTGGCAGCGGTAGCGTTCCTGTTCGTCTCCTGCCTCCTTCGGCAGGCGAGCGGCGTGATACAGCGGCTCGACATCGCACGGCATGCCGACGGTTTCATTCGTGGATTTCGAAGCGGCTGCGCCGGGCTGCACCCGCTTCAGCCACGCATCCTTCCAGAACAGGAGACAGGATGCCTGGCATCCCCCATGAGCGCCGCCGTCGCAGCGGAGCCCTTCCAGGTGCACCGTATTCGTCATCCGGCGGATGACGTACTGATGGATGGTGTCGCAGGTCTTGTGCGCCGACTTGTACACGCGGAACTGCTTGCCGCAGAACTGCAGCATCTCCGGCATGAACGGCATGTTCTCGAGACTCTGCGTCTCGTCGAGGGTCGCCATGATTTCTGCGGCGTCGCGAACCTGCACCCATTCACCCGCTCGCAGGTTCAATCCGGATGCGCCGGAGCTCGCCGGTACGGCACGAGGCGTCGTCGCTGTCGTTGTCATTTTTGCGTGCATTTGGTGTCTTTTGAGATACAGACACTTCGCCGATCAACCGCGAACTGTCCTCGCAGGATGTAGCAAGGATCTGGCCCTTTTCGTGGCGCCGACCAGCGCCGGTGATCGCGGCGCCTCTTGCGGGCCGCTGAATCCCGTTCGACGGCGTCGGCGGCCGCCAAACCGAGCGTTTCAACGAAAAAAAGTCATCGACTCGGAGACCATCGGTCTGACAAACGGGGCCTGGAGTTCACCCGCCAGGCTGAATGTCGTCGTGACAGCCGCACAAAGATCCGGACAATCCCAAACTAAAGTCCGTCGTTTGGTGGACATTCGACTCTGCGCGGTGCCGCCGCCGGATGAACTGTTGGCACTTTACACGCTTCGTTTCAACGAGTTACATGGCATCGGCACCCTTGAAACGGTGTCGGACACATCTTTGCTGATTTCCTCGTCGTCCGACCGGGCTGCGGCGGCGACCGCGCCGAGCGCCTGAGAGTCGGATCGGCTTTCCCTCGCAACGTTTCACCTCGAACCAAGTCGCAATCATGTGACCGAGAGGGCGAAGCTACGCCAACTCGACGTCGTCCCTTAAATGTCCCCCTTGAAAACGTTGAGAGGTCGAATCAGAAACCGCGCGACGAGTGCGGGCGCTGGCTACTTCTCCTCGTCGGATGACTTTTCGTCCCGGACACTGCGACTATCGGAACGGATCCCGTCCGGACATGAATGTAACAACTCCGAGCGTCTCCATAACTCATTGATTCTATTGACTTCATCGGCGTCGAGCGAGAGTGATGCCGCACCCTCTTTTGATGGCGATCCATTTGCATCGTTGGGTCGACGAACCGGTATTTCAATGAAATTGGCTCGCCAACTCTTTCCGAGTAAAGACCCGCTGTCGAATGCGCGGACGACCGAGTCGCCCCGCGGTTTCGCACCGGAAGATCGTGAAGGCGTCGCCTTCAACGAGGAGATGTTCCAGCACTTGTTGATGATCGAGACGAAGCGGTCCGAGCGCTCAAACCGCCCGTTTCTGCTGTTGCTGCTCGATCTGAAAACGATCGCGGACCTGGAGCCGAGCATCGAGCCTGCGGTCGCCACGCGACTGTTTTCGGGGCTGTCCCAGTGTTTGCGCGAGACGGACTTCGTTGGCTGGTACCGCAAGCCGCTCGTCGTCGGCGCCGTGCTGACACAGCGCGAAGGCGCGACGGGAAGCGAGACGGCGCACATCGTCAACGAGAGACTCCGGGGAGCGCTGAACGTCGAGGCGCCGTCGGATCCTCTACATCGGCTGCAGGTGCGCGTCTATCGACGTCCACAAGGTTTAAGAAATCTCCGGAGCTGACCGTGGCAACACAGACTCGATCGTCAACCAGTTTTCCTGTCCGGCGGACGCACGCCGGCCCGCGTTCCGGCGCCGTTCCGGTCCACGCGCTGCACGCGCCGTTCATCTCGCGCCGCGGCGCAGACCGACCGACCGGCCCGCTTCGCGTGCAACAGGCTCGCACCGCGCGCCTGCCCGTGATCGACGCCGAGGTGTTCAAGGCTGTAGTGCTCCGGGAACGAAAGCGGGCGGACCGGCCCAACCGCACGTTCGGGTTGCTGCTCGTCTCGGCGGCTGACAGCGGATCGTCCATCGATCGGGGAACCTGGCGCGCCGCCACCGAAGCGCTGGCCGCCGCGAAGCGCGAGACCGATGTGCTCGGCTGGCTCGAACCGGAGGCCGTGCTCGGCGTGGTGCTCACCGAAGTAGAAACTTTCGATCCCGTCGTCGCCGAGGGGATCGTCACTCGCGTCCACGGAGAGATCGTCAAGAAGCTCGGCGCGGAGACCGCGTCCGAAATGTCGATTCGCCTCTACGTGCATCCGGGCCAGGCCGGCGGCGATGAAGGCCTGCTGCCGATCGAGCCGATTCTGCAGAGGCTGCGTTCGGAGCCGCGCCGCCCGGTTTACGAGGCAGTGAAGCGAACCGTCGACGTCGCAGGCAGCCTCTTTCTGCTGGCCGTGCTGTTGCCGCTGCTGCTCGTGCTCGCCGTCTTGGTGAAGCTCACCTCGAAAGGACCGATCTTTTTCAGACAGGTCCGCATCGGTGAACGCGCGAAGCCGTTCAGGATGCTCAAGTTCCGCACGATGCGGGTCGACGTCGACCAGACGCTGCACAAGGAGTTCGTCACCTCGTTCATCAAGTCGAGCGGTCAGGGACAGAAACCGGCGGCGAACGCCGTGTTCAAGATGACCAACGATCCGCGGATCACGCGCATCGGAAACGTGCTCCGCAAGACCAGTCTCGACGAGCTGCCGCAGCTCTGGAACGTCGTTCGCGGCGAAATGTCGCTGGTCGGCCCCAGGCCACCGATTCCCTACGAAGTCGAGCAGTACGCGTCCTGGCACCGGCGGCGGGTTCTCGAAGCCAAGCCCGGGATCACCGGACTGTGGCAGGTCAAAGGGAGAAGCCGGACGACGTTCGATGAAATGGTGCGTCTCGACCTTCGTTACGCCAAGAGCCCTTCGCTCTTGACCGACCTGAAGATTCTCCTGGCTACTCCGAAGGCGGTCATTGCTGGAAAGGGCGCGTGCTGACGCGCCCGCTCTGAACTGAACGACCGTCGGCATCAATCGCCACCCTAAACATGGAATCCCCTGTGAGTAACTATCTGTCCGTCGCCCCCGACGTGAAGTTGGGGAAGGACGTCAAGCTGTCGCCCTTCGTGAACCTCTACGGCTGCGAAATCGGCGACGAAACGAAGATCGGCGCGTTCGTCGAAATCCAGAAGCGGGCGTCGGTCGGCAAGCGATGCAAGATCTCGAGCCATACCTTCGTGTGTGAAGGCGTGACCATCGAGGACCACGTGTTTGTCGGCCACGGCGTCACGTTCGTCAACGATTCCTACCCGCGCGCGACGACGCCGACCGGCGATCTCCAGACCGCAGCCGACTGGAAGGTCGAACGAACGCTGGTGAAGAAGGGTGCGTCGATCGGCTCCGGGGCGACCATCCTTGCGAACCTCGTCATCGGAGAACAGGCCATTGTCGGCGCCGGCAGTGTCGTGACGCGCGACGTACCGGCGCACGCCATCGTCGCCGGAAACCCCGCGCGTGTGTTGCGGCAAATCACCCCGAACCATGGAGTTCCCAATGAGCAGTAAGTCAGGTTCCGCACTGGCGGTCGCCAATCCAGGGCTTCAGCCGGCCGGGAACAAGTTCGAATATCGTGCGCAGCAGAAACCGTCGGATGCGATCCGGTTCGGGGTCATCGGCTACGGCTACTGGGGCCCCAATATCGTCAGGAACATTCACGGCCTCGAAAACGGTCAGGTGGTCGCGGTCTGCGATCGGAGCCCCGACGCCCTGCGACGCGCGGGAAAGCTCTATCCGGGCGTGCATCTGACCACCGATTTCACGGAGATTCTCGAATCGACCGAGATCGACGCCGTCGCTGTCGTCACGCCGGTGTGGACGCACTTCGATCTCGCCAAGGCCGCGCTCGAGAACGGCAAGCACGTGTTCGTCGAAAAGCCATTTACCTCGACGTCGCAGCAGGCCGAAGAGCTGATCGAGCTGGCGGAGCGGAAGAACCTCAAGATCATGGTGGACCACACGTTCCTGTTCAGTGGAGCGGTCCGAAAGATCCGGGAGCTCGTCGACAACGGCTCGTTGGGGCGGCTCTACTACTTCGACTCGACCAGGGTCAACCTTGGCCTCTTCCAGCACGACGTCAGCGTCGTGTGGGACCTCGCACCGCATGACCTCTCGGTCATGGACTACATCATCGTCGAGAAGCCCGAGGCCGTCGTCGCGACCGGCGCCAAACATCTGAATGGCGTGGCCGACATGGCGTTCATCACCATCTATTTCCCCGGCGACATCATCGCCCACGTCAACGTCAACTGGCTGTCACCGGTGAAGGTTCGAACCACGCTGATCGGCGGCAAAGACAAGATGCTGGTCTGGAACGACGTCGATCCGGACGAGAAGATCAAGGTCTACGACAAGGGCGTGCAGATCACCAACGGACAGGGCGTGTACGACCTGCTGGTGAGCTACCGCTCCGGAGACGTCTGGGCCCCCAAGGTCGAACAGACCGAGGCCTTGAAGATCGAGCTGCAGTACTTCACGGACTGCATCATGAAGGATCAAACCCCGATCAACGACGGCGCAGCTGGTCTTCGGGTCGTCAAACTGCTCGAGGCGGCGGAACAGTCGCTGACCGAACGAGGGAAGCTCGTCACGCTCTAGCGCGGACCCTGGCGGCGGGAACCATCGACACAGCACGTCATTGACCGGATTCGATCGACGCACGTAACCCGAACGACGCTCCCCGGAGCCCTTCACACCGCCGTGAAGCAGGCTCCCGGGAGCCGACGGGCCCCGAAGACACGACCGCCAGGCAACCCAACGGCTGATTCCAAGGCGCACCTTGGGTCAAACACTGAAACCGCAGAAGTACAGAACCAAACACACGTGATCGGCGTAGCCGCGAGCACTATCGACCTGCAGATCGCCGGGGAGTTCTTCGAGCTCTTCAAGACTGCATGGGAACCCGCCGTTCCATCGCGCCGGTACTCGGTGGTGTTGAGCACCGACGGGCGGATCAGCGAACTGGACGCGGAAGTGTTCCTCATCTACCGCTCAGGAGAGGACGCGGTCGACCGCGCCGCCGGCATCGCCCTGGAACCGCTGACCGGTCCGGTTGATGTCGAATGGGACTCGTCCGCGTTGCCGATCTACGGCTCCGCCACCACTTTCGGAACCGCTGCCGGCGGGGCGCTCATCGCTCTTCGCGGACAGGCGCTCGACTATCGGCCCGGAACCAGCGTCGGGACCATCCGCCGCATCGGGTACGACCTCTTCCAGGAGATCCGGCACCTGTTGACCGCGGGGCAGCCGGCGTCGAAGGCCTCGATCCCGACATTGGAGCGACATATCGCTCTGCTGCGGCGCCTGCTGGTCGAGTCGAAGGTGCCCTTCATCGAGATTCTCCCGCGCCCGGACGGTTCTGACTTCATTTGCTGCCTCACCCACGACGTCGACTTCTTCGGCATTCGACGGCATCGGTTCGACCGCACGCTGGCGGGCTTCGTTCTGCGGGCATCGGTGGGCACGCTGGCCGACCTGGTTCGAGGCAGGCGCCCGCTCTCCGAGGCCGTCCGGAACTGGATCGCCTTGCTGTCGCTCCCGCTCGTGTTCCTCGGACTGGCGCCCGACTTCTGGCGCCCTCTCGACGACTACGCCGCTGTCGAAGACGGCCGACGCTCGACCTTCTTCCTGGTGCCCTTCAAAGGTCGGCCGGGGATTGCTCTCAACGGCAAGATCGAGCCGACCCGAGCGGTGCCATACCAGGCCAGCGAAATCCGGCAGGAGATTCGGGCTGCCGTGACACGCGGCAGCGAGATCGCGACGCATGGGATTGACGCGTGGCGCGATGCCGAGGCCGGCCGCCAGGAGCGGAGCCAGTTGACCTCGGTCACCGGCGGACAGACCGGCGGCGTGAGGATGCACTGGCTGTACTACGACACCGACTCCCCAAAGCAGCTGGAAGCTGCGGGGTTCGACTACGACTCGACCTGGGGATACAACGACGCGGTCGGCTACCGCGCGGGAACCTCGCAGGTCTTTCGACTCCCCGCAACCGAAAACCTGATGGAGCTGCCGCTGTCGGTCATGGACTCGGCGCTGTTTTATCGCGGCCGGATGGGTCTGGCCAATGCGGACGCGTTTCAACTCTGCGTCTCGATCGTGGCCAACGCCAGGAAGTTCGGCGGCACCCTCGTCGTCAACTGGCACGATCGCAGCCTTGCCCCTGAGCGACTCTGGGGCCGTTTCTATCGACGGCTGGTCGACGAAGTCTCGACCGGCGACCGCGTCTGGTTTGCCACCGCAAGCGAAGCCGTGGATTGGTTTCGCTGGCGCCGCTCGATTCGTTTCACCTCGGACACCAGCACCCGGATGGTCACGGTGACCGCAGCACCTCGCGACCAAAAGATGCCGGCTGCCGCGCTGCGGATCTTCAACCCCGCTCAAGCTCCGGCGGATCCCACCGAGGAACTTCGTTTCGACGGCCATGAGCCGGTAAGAGTGCAACTGTGAACGAAAGTGGAATGGTGAGAACGTCGGTGGCCGTCGGCGCGGCGGCTCGGGATAAGGGCGACGCGCTGCCACGCCAGGGCGAAGCCGTGGGCCGGGCCGCGAGAGGGCTCGTCTGCATGGTCGCGTACACCAACTACGCCATCGACGCGCGGGTCCGTCGGGAGGCGGAAACGCTCGTGACGAACGGCTTTCAGGTGTGCTGCCTCACGACCAACAACGGATCGGAACAGCCCACATTCGTCCTCAACGGGGTGACCGTCCGTGAGCTGGGCGTTCCGAAGTACCGCGGAAAGAGCACGGTCGCCTACGTTGGGTCATACGTTCGCTTCACGTTGGCGGCGGCCGCCGCCGTCCTGCGGCTGCTAATGAAGAACGAGCTCGACATCGTCCATATCCACAACATCCCGGATTTCCTGGTCCTGGCCGGCCTGCTACCGCGCCTCTTCGGCCGCAAGGTCGTCCTCGACATTCACGACTCCGTGCCGGAGACCTTCGCCACGAAGTTCTCGAGCCGCCCGATCCTCAAGACGCTTCTCTGCCTGGAAGAGAGAGTGAGTGCGTTTGTCGCTCACAAGGTGATCTGCGTGAATCATCCGCAGCGGGACACGCTGGTGGCGCGCGGGATTCCCAAGGCCAAGACATTCATCTCCATGAATATGGCGGATCCCTCGATCTTCGCGCGGCCCTTCGGAGAGGCGCGTCCTGAGACCGACGCCGCCACCTTCAATCTCGTGTACCACGGGACGATGGCGGAGCGGCTGGGTGTGGATCTCGTCATCCGGGCGGTGGCGCTGCTGCGCGCGCGCATTCCAGGTCTTCGTCTGAACCTGTGGGGACACGGCGACGACCTGGCCAGTTTTCAGCAGCTGGCGAAAGATTTGGCCGTCGAAGATGCGGTCCTCTTCAAGCCGAAGGGGTATCCGCTCCATGAACTGCCGATGCACCTCGGTGCCATGGACCTGGGAGTTGTGGGGAACCGGCGAAGCGTGGCCTGCGACCTGATGCTGCCGGTCAAGCTGGTTGAATATGTTTCCCTCGGCATCCCGGCGGTCGTGCCACGGTTGAAAACGATCGAGCACTACTTCTCCGACGACATGGTGGCCTACTTCGAACCGGAGAATGTCCAGTCGCTCGCAGATTCCATTTACCGGCTTTACAGCGGGCCGGCGGCACGTCGTCTGCAAGCGACGCGGGCGAATCAGTTCCTCCAGACGTATGGATGGGAACGGCAGGGCGCTGAATTCGTGACCTTCTATCGTCAACTTCTGGAGAAATGAAAGCATGAGCAAATTACGGTTCGCGTTGATCGGGTGCGGAAATATCGCCCGCAAGCACGCGCACGCCCTGAGCCAGTACCTGGACAACGCCGAGATTGGTGCCTTCGTCGATTTCGATCTCGCTCGGGCGCGCGAGTTCTCTGAAAAATACGGCGCGCCCGCCTTTTCGAATGTTCCAGAGATGATGAAGGCGGTGGGCGACAGCATCGACGTCATCTCGGTTCTGACGCCCAGCGGCGCGCATTGTGGCAACGTCCTCGACCTCGTCCAGTACGGCCGGCCGCTTGTGGTGGAGAAGCCGCTCGCCCTCAGGCTCGACGATGCCGATCGGATGATCGAGGCGTGCGACGCCAACGGCGTCAAGATCTTCGTCGTTCACCAGAACCGCTACAACTATCCCATCGTCAAGGCGCGCGAAGCGCTGGAACAGGGGCGGCTCGGACGTCTGGTGCTCGGCACGGTGCGGCTGCGGTGGTCTCGAGACCAGGCGTATTACGACTCGGCATCGTGGCGCGGAACCTGGGCGCACGACGGCGGTGTCTTCATGAACCAGGCGGTGCACCACATCGACATGCTGACCTGGTTCATGGGCAACGTCGAATCGGTCCGCAGCCTCGCCTCGACCCGCCTCGTGAACATCGAATGTGAGGACACCGGCGTTGCGGTGATCCGCTTCAACTCGGGAGCGCTCGGCGTGCTCGAGGCGACGACCGCCACGCGGCCGAAGGATCTCGAGGGCTCGATCAGCATCCTGGGGGAGAAGGGGAGCATTGTCATCGGCGGCTTCTTCATGAACGAGCTGCTGACCTGGAACTTCGCCGACAAGCAGCCTGAAGATGATGTCGTATTCGAGAAGTACGGAAAGAACCCACCGGAATTCGGCTACAACCTCGGCGAGTACCTCCGAGGTGTGATCACCTCGGTGCAAACGAAGAAGGCCGCCCTGGTGGACGGCTTGGAAGGACGCAAATCTCTGGAGCTGATTTCGGCGTTGTACGAGTCGATCGAGACCGACACCGACGTCCAGCTTCGTTTCCGGCCGCGCAAGTGCCGTCTGGGGTTGGCATCGTGAACACGTCCATCGTCTACGCAAACGTTGTCCTTGGAGAAGGGACGGTCGTCGAGGATTTCTGTATCGTCGGCGCGGCGCCTCGCGGGGCAAAAGAGGGCGAGTTGCCGACGACCATCGGCGACGGCAGCGTCATTCGTTCCCACACCGTGATTTACGCCGGCAACAAGATCGGGCGGAATTTCCAGACCGGCAACAAGGTGAATATCCGGGAGACGAACACCATCGGCGACAACGTCAGCGTCGGCACGCTGTCGGTCATCGAGCACCACGTGAGCATCGCCGATAACGTGCGGATCCACACTCAAGTATTCGTTCCGGAATATTCGATCCTCGAGGAGGGGTGCTGGCTTGGTCCCAACGTTGTCCTGACCAACGCCAAGTATCCACTCTCGCCGGGCGTCAAGGATTCGCTGGCCGGCGTGGTGATCCGTAAGGGCGCCAAGATCGGCGCCAACTCGACGCTCCTGCCGGGCGTCGTCATCGGTGAAAACGCTCTCGTCGGCGCCGGTTCCGTCGTCGTCCGTGACGTGCCGCCTGGAGCGGTCGTGGTCGGCAACCCCGCGCGCGTCATCAGTCAGATCGCAGACCTGCCCTATTCCAAAGTCGAAGCTCGCTAAACCGTTCGGTAATTCCTCTTTTAACGCAAAGGACTCACGATGCAGACGCTTGATACGACCGTGAACATTCCGTTGGTGAACCTGAAAGCGCAGTACGAGTCGATCAAAACCGAGGTCGACGCGGCAATCGCCGCGGTGATCGACCAGACCGCATTTGTGGGCGGGCCGTTCGTGAAGGAGTTCGAAGAAGCATTCGCACGCTACTGCGGCGTGAAGCACTGCGTCGGCGT
>Ga0070665_100005098_pt1 | contig 13627 bp, 11 predicted proteins | sample KBSS13metaG_FD_65862 | JGI IMG/M metagenome (GOLD analysis project Ga0070665, IMG submission 65862) | Switchgrass rhizosphere microbial communities from Kellogg Biological Station, Michigan, USA - KBS S1-3 metaG | ecosystem: Host-associated > Plants > Roots > Rhizosphere > Soil ... | reverse complement strand
CTGCGGCACCTCGAAGTACGGCCCGCCGTGCTCCCACTCGTCGAACCACAGCTCTTCCGTGCCGTAGTACATGGTGCGCGCATCGAAGATGCCGTCATGGTTCACGAGGCACTTGAACCGATCCGCCCAGTTGCCGGCAATCCAGTTGATCATGAACCCGCCGTACGAAGCCCCCGCGGCACACGCATTGTTGCCATCGAGCCAGTCGTACTTCGCGAGCGCGGCTGCGAGACCCTTCTGCAAATCTTCGAGGGGCTTGCCACCCCAGTCGCCACTGATGGAATCGGTGAACTTTTGCCCGTAGCCCGGCGACCCGTGGAAGTCGATGAATACGATGCCGTATCCGTGCCCCGCCCACACCTGCGGATTCCACCGGTAGCTCCAGGCATTCCCGAACGCGACCTGCGGCCCGCCATGAATGACGAACGCGACCGGATACTTCTGCCCCGGCGTGAAGCCGAAGGGCTTCATCACATAGCCGTACACCGTCTCGTCGTTCCAGCCTTTGAAGCTGAACTGCTCGTACTCGCTCATCTGGCGCTGACCAAGAATGTCCTGGTTCGCGTTGGTGAGTCGGCGCGTGTTGCTGCCGTTGGTGCGAGTGACATAGAGATCCGGCGGAGCGCCGAGACTCGCAAACGAGTAGACGATGATGTCTTTCGCCGCGGAGTACTCGAGCACGTCCCCGACGCCCACCACTTTGCGCGGCGTGCCGCTCTTCACATCGATCGAGAAGAGCGAGTGCTGGCCGATGTCGTCAGTGGTCGCGAGCAGCGTGTTGCCATCACCCGCCACACTGAGGCGATCGATCGAGCGATCCCACTTGTCGGTGACCGCCCGACGAGCGCCGCTGTTCGAATCGCGGAACTCCACGTGGAAGCGGTCGGCCTCGAAGGCAGGCCGATCCATCGCGAGATAGACGAGGTTGCCGTCCTTCAGGACGCGCGGCTGCGTGTCCCACGCCTTGTTCTGCTCAGTCAGCACGACCGGATTCGCCGAGCCGTCGGATTTCACCTCGTACACATCGAAGTTCGTCGACCAGGGCTCGGTGCGCCCGGCGATGCGTGCGGTGAACAGGATGCGCGAGCCATCAGCGTTGAACGCCCATTCCTCGTCACCGCCAAACGGTTTCGAGGGCACATCCGCGTCGAGCGACTTCGTCAGGTCGACGGGCGTGCCGGCTTTCCCGTCAGCGCCGATAGGGGCTGAGAACAGATGGGAGCGCGTGCCGTCGCTCCACGTATCCCAGTGGCGAATAAAGAGCTGATCGTAGGTGCGGCCGGAGGCTTTGGATTTTTCCTTGGCATCCAGCTTGTCCTTCGTGCACTTGGGATCGCAGCTCGGTGTTGCACCCGCCAGCACTTCCATCGAAACCGCGATGCGGCTGCCGCCCGGCGCAACGGCGAGCGTGCCGACGTCACGCGGATAATCTGTGACCTGCGTGGCCTCACCGCCGCCGAGCTGCAGGCGCCACACCTGCGACGAACCTGACCGCGTTGAAAGGAAGTAGATGAACTTGCTGTCCGCGCTCCAGCGCGGCGTGGTGTCGTTCGCCGGATTCTGCGTGAGGCGGCGGGGCGCAGGATCTTTCGCCGTCAGGTCGACCAGCCACAGATCGGAGCGGCGCTTGTCCTCGCCCAGATCGGTTTCGGCGACGACGTACGCGACATAGTGGCCATCGGGCGAGACCTGCGGATCGCTGACCCGCTTGAGCCGCACCAGGTCATCGGGCGTGAATGCGGTGGACTGGGCGAAACCTGCGGCGCAGGCCATTGCGCTGAGGAGCCCGAACCAGAATCGAGTCGATGCGGACATGAAGTGCGCCTCGCGGAGAAAATAAAGGCGCACATTCTAGTTGATTGGAAAAATCGCCTTCGGCGCTTTTTCCTCGAGGTTCAGCCCACTTCCGAAGAAGGATTCGTCCAGGGCTCCTTCTGAGCAGCGGCCACCCAGTCCTGCATCGGCGGGTCTTCGAGCGCCGCCGCCATGTACCAGCGCGCGGTATCCGAAATCTGCGCGCGATAGGTGTTGAACCGAAGCACCACTGGCGCATACATCGCATCCGCGATGGTGTACTCGCCGAACAGCCACGGCCCATCGTGCGCCTCGCCGAACTGCCGGCGGCAGTCGATCCAGATCTCATCGATGCGGTCGACATCGGCTTCGAGGTTGGGCGTCATCGGCGGGCGGCGGTTGCGCGCGCGGGCGTTGAACGGCCACTCGGTGCGCAGGTTCAGAAAACCCGAGTGCATCTCGGCGCACACGGAGCGGGCGAACGCGCGCGCGGTGCGATCCTTCGGCCAGCCTTTGCCGGTGAGCTCCGCGAGGTATTCGCAGATCGCGAGCGAGTCCCACACGGTGATATCACCGTGCTTCAGCACCGGCACGCGGCCGCTCGGCCCGAACTTCGCGATCTCGTCCTTGAAGGTCGGCGTGTCGAGCAGCAGCTGCTTTTCAGTGAAGTCGAGCCCCAGATGCTTCATCAGCATCCAGGGGCGCAGGGACCATGACGAGTAGTTCTTGTTGCCGATGATGAGCGTGAAGTCCGCCATGAGTCGCCTTGTGCTGCCGGTTCCGTATAGCTGAGCAATATTTGGGCCGCGCTCGTGCGCGCCGAAGATCATACGCCACAATTCGCCCGCATTTGCCCATCGAGACGCCACGGTCGCCGTTCACCTTGTGCCCGCTACATGACAAGGGAGATGCGACGATGAAACTGGGATCGGGTCCAATTCTGAAGGCACTGATGGTGGCGCTCGTGGCGCTGATCGTGCTCGCACCGGTCGAGATGCTGCGCGGGTTGATCGAAGAACGTGCACGCCTGCGGCAGGAAGCGGTCGCGAGCGTGGCTCGCGGATGGGGCGGGGAACAGCTCGTCGGTGGACCGATCCTGGCAATTCCGGTCACTCTCGCGCCGGACGGCAACCGCGCGCCGAGCACCGACATCGACTGGTACGTGCTGCCGGAATCGCTGACGCTCGAGTCCGAGCTGAAAGTATTGGATGAACGGCGAAAACTGGGTGTGTACGAAGTTCCAGTGTACGTCGCGAGCGTGCACGCCGAAGCCACGTTCAACATCGAGTCGCGCATCGCCGAGCTCATGCAATCGCAGTCCGGCGCGGTCGTGCATCTCGATCGTGCGCGCGTCGTCGTACCGGTGTCGGACTCGCGTGGCCTGCGCGAGATCCACCTGACCGGCGCCGGCGTTGCCGATCGGCCATTCGAGCCCGATGCGGGCTTCGCGATCACTGCGCTGAGCATCGCGCTCCGGCCCGATGCACAGATCGAGAAGGGATCGCATCAATTCGATCTCACGTTGCAGGTGGCCGGCACGCATTCGCTGTCGTTCCTGCCGACGTCTCGCTCGACGAGCGTCGCGATGTCGGGGAACTGGGCGGATCCGGGCTTCACCCGCGGATTTCTTCCGGTCGATCGCGGCGTGACCAACGGCCGTTTCAACGCGCGCTGGCAGGTGCTCGATTTGAATCGCACGTTCGGCAGCAGCTGGTTCGGCAACGCGGTCGCGTTGCCGGCCTTCCAGGAGTCCGCGTTCGGCGTGGATCTCGTGCAGCCGGTCGATCTCTACCTGCAGGCCGAGCGCTCAGTGAAATACGCGGGACTCTTCATCGCGCTGAGCCTGCTCACGCTGTTCGTGTGGGAGCATCTCGCGCGCCGCCCGCTTCATCCGATTCAGTATGGGCTGATGGCGCTGGCGCTGAGCGTGTTCTATCTGCTGTTGCTCGCGCTCGCCGAGCACGTCGGGTTCACGATCGCTTACGTGTGCGCGGCCGCGTCGCTGTGCGGACTCCTTGGCATCTACCTCGCCGGCGCATTCAAGAGCGGATTGTCGGGAAGCGGGGCGGGCGCGGTCTTCGCGGGCGTCTACGCGCTGCTCTATCTGCTGGTGACGTCTGAGGATTACTCGCTCCTCGTGGGCTCGCTCGCAGTGTTCGCGCTCCTTGCGATCGCGATGGTGCTCACGCGGCGCCTCGACTGGTACGCGGCAACCGCGCGTCCGCAGGAACAATAGGGCGACAGCTACGCGCCGCCGCAGGCGTCAGAAACCACGCTTTTTGACGCCGGCCGACTCGTAGGGTCTCGAAAAAAGCGCCGCAGGTGACTTTTTTCACGGTGGCAAAGTCTGGCCGCGGGTTTCGACGATGACGAATCTCGCGGCCAGCGCCATCACGAGCGGAATCACGCCGAGCCAGAACAGCGTGCGCACGATGATGTCGCTCGAGCCGCCAGCAGCTGCGGAGATCAGCCCGACGATGCCCGGGCCAAGCGCCGCGACGACGCGGCCGATGTTGTAGCAGAGCCCCGAGCCCATCGCCCGCAGGCGCGACGGGAACAGCTCCGGCAGGTAGAACACGAACGGGCTGAATACCCCGTAGATGCCGACGCCCACCGCGAACAGCATCCACAAGCGTGCTTCGGGAGACAGCGGCGCACCGAAGGTGATGAACAGCATTGCCGCCGAATAGACGAAGTAGGTGACGAACATCGGGCGCCGGCCCATCACATACGCGAGCGGAATGGCCGCAAGCGCGCCGAGCAGCCCGCCGAGGTTAAAGCGATTGGATGCCTGTGACTTCCACGCTTCGCTCAGCACCCGCGCAGGGTCACCCGTGATCCCGTGCTGAAGCGCGTATTCGCTGCCCAGCGTTCCGCCGAGCAGCGGCACGAAGGCGTTGCACGCCCACCAGGTGATGAGTGCCGTGACGGCCGCGGCGAGCCCGCTGATCGTGTTCTTCCTGACGGCAGGCGAGAAGAGCTCCGCAATCCGCGGCGGCCGGCCATTGCGAACCTGCTTCTCCCAGACTTCGCTTTCCTTGATGAAGAGCCGCGCCAGCACGGCGATGACGACGGGTGCCAAGCCGCACAGGAACACGTATCGCCAGGACGTTTCCGGCGACTCCACCATCCACACGCCCGCGATCTGATAGTTCACGGTGCTGGCGAGCATGATCCCCAGCGGCGACGACGTGTAGACGAGGGTCGCCGCGACGACCCGCCGATTCTCCGGCACGGTCTCGGCGACCAGCGACGCGCCGACCGACCATTCGCCGCCGATACCCAGCGCCGCGAGCGAGCGGAACAGCACCAGCATCCAGATGTTTTGCGAGAAGGCGCAAAGCGCAGTCCCGCACGCATACAGTGCGATCGTGGCGAAAAGCGCACGCTTTCGGCCAAAACGATCGGCGAACCAGCCGAACAAAAGCCCGCCGGCCGCCCATCCCACGAGCAGGATCGAGGTGAGCGCGCCCGTCCAGAACACCGTGGCCTGCCGCGCCTCGGGCGTTCCGGGCGTCAGCTTCAGAAGGGCGGGAACCGCATTGGGTGCGACGAAGTTGAATAAGAGGGCATCGAAAACGTCGAAACCCCAGCCGAGCCACGCGGCGGCGAGTACGACCCAGTGGTATCCGGAGAGGCCTAGGAAAGAGGTATGGGTGGGCGGCGCGCGCAAGGTGGGTTCGCTCATTGTCAGCAGTCTACCGGGTGAGCTGCCAACGATGAAACGTGATGGCTGGCACGGGATTTGGAGTAATCCCTACTGAACTTTCCGGGGCGAGAGCCGATCCAGAAAGTGAGAGCCACGAGAATGAAGCGAGGCCAGATGTCAGACCAGATGTCAGATGATTCCAAGTCGGACGGCAACGGCTCACCGCGAGTCGTCCCGGTAACGAATCTGCGCGAGTACTTTCACGACGCGCTCCACGGCGCGCTCGAGCGGCAGCACCTGGCGGTCGAGGATCAGACCGAACACTACGTCGTCAATCTCCTCACGCTGTTTGCCCGCTCGGATGCGCTGTACGAGCAGCAGCCGCGCCTGAAACCGCTGGTCGTGATGCTGACGGAGGCGCTGGAAGCGCCCACGCCCAGCGATCGCCATCGCTGCCTGCAGCGGCTCGGGGACGTCTCGCTCTTCATCGCCGGATTCTTCTCGCAGAGCTTTGCGCGCAAGCTGGTCGACATCGACTATCACATCGCGATGGGCGGTCGTGCGTACAGCACGCTCGCCGACGGCCTGGCCCGCACGCGCAGCCGGGTGCTCGGACAGGTGTTCGCGGAGCTCGCCGAAAAATTCCAGCCGATGGTCGACGCGCTGAACGACATCAGCGAGACCGCCTACCAGCACTCGGATAAGGACATCCTTCGCCTGTACGAGGTGTGGCTGAAGACGGGCAGCAAGCGTTCGTTCGACATCCTCAAGCGGCTCGGCGTCGATCCTACGCCCGCGGCGCGCACGGCCTTCGCGCACTAATGATCCTGCGGCAGCTTCAGGAACTGATTGGCGGCATCTACGATGTGAGCGTGACTCACGACGTGTACGACTTCCTCGTCACGAACCGCGATCATCTGCCCGAGGCTGCGCGGGATAGCTCCAGCGACGAGGAGTTGATCGTTGCGCAGGAGCCGGACGCGGTGGGCGTGTCGCTTTATCTCGATCCGGCACTACTGGAGCGGCTGCAGAAAAGCAGCCCTCTCGTGCGACTCAACGAATCGAACGTAGCGGATTACTGGACCGCGCTCGAAGGCGTCAGCCACTTCCAGTACTTCGCCTGGAACGCCGGGCACGACAAGCCCGTCACCCTCCTCGAGCTGGAGCTGCAAGCGGAGATCGACAAATACGTCGCGAGTTATCTGCTGCTGAAGCGGCAGTTTCCGGAACGCTTTCCAGTCGAGCTGCTGCACATTCTGTTCGAGCGCACGCGCATCGATCCGCGCCTGGCGCGGGGCCGGGAGAATCTCTATCGCGCGGCCACGCGCCACGCAGAGAAATTTTGCCGGCGCCTGGCCGACACCTTGAAAGAGTCCCGTCGGGAGATGGAAGACGGGGTCCTGGCGGAGCTGCGCCGTTTCTATCGGCTCACAGACGCGCGCAAGGTCGCTCACATCGAGCGACTTGCCGAAGCCGTCTGAAGACTATTCGGGTTCCGGCTCGCCGTTTTTCTTGCGCTCTTCCATCGCTCGCATGAGCTTGAGCCATTCAGAGAGCTTCTTCAGATCGCGCTTGGCGCCTTTCGGCCCTGCGGGCGCGCCAGGCTTGCCGCCGAATGTGTCGGGGCTGCGATCGTAGGGATTGAACGTGTCGTCGTTGCGCACTTCCAGCTTCACGCCGTTGCGCAGCTTGGTGTCGCCGCGGCCGCTGGCGCGCGTATCTTCGAGCTCGAGCTTCTGCCGTTCGTGATCGAGCGGGGCGTCGCGCCACTCGACGGACGCGCTGCCGCGGTCGTCGTGCACGATTTGTCCGATGCGTCGTCGCTCGAAACTCTGGCTGTCCGGGTTGTCTTCGGGAGGGTTCTGCTTCCCGCTGTGTCTGTTCACGGAATTAAGTTGTGATGGCGCCGGCCCCATTTCCGGCACGCTAACTATGAAGCCGCGCTGTCCAGCGCACTGAGCGACCCGTCACGAATTGACCAGATGTGACACGCCATGTCACCTCGATTTCGAGACATAACTCGCGCGTAGCACGCCGACCGCCGTTTTCGCGTCGTTGATGATGCCGTCGACGATCCAGCGGAGCGCTTCCTCCACCGGCACCCAGTGCGCCTCGAAAACCTCCGCCGATTCGGGCGCTGCCTCGACCGGCTCGAGCCCGGTGGCGAGAAACAGGTGCACGGTCTCGCGCAGAATTCCCGGCGAGGGCGTGCAGGTGCCGAGGCTTTGCCAATCACGCGCGGTGCGCCCGGCCTCCTCGATGAGCTCGCGTTGTGCCGTGGCAAGCGGCGGCTCGTTGGGTTCGAGCTTGCCCGCCGGGATCTCCCAAAGATATCCGCCAGCGGCATGTCGATGCTGACGAAGCAGGCAGATGCGCCCCTCTTCATCGAGCGCAACGATGGCCGCGCCGCCGGGATGATGAACGATCTCGAGCTGTGCGCGATGGCCGTTGGGCAGAGTCACATCGTCGACGGTCACCTTGAACATGCGGCCGTCGAATTTCGTAGTGCTGTTGTGTAGTGTCATGCGGGTCAGCGTACAGTTCGTTCATGACGCCCGGAAGAGTCATCGTCGTGACGGGGTTGCCTTGCGCCGGCAAGAGCACGCTCGCTCATGAGCTCGTTCGTCGCTATCGACTGCCGTTGCTGGCGAAGGACTTCATCAAGGAGCCGCTGCTCGATGTGCTTGGCGCGGCCGACGCCGCGGCGTCACGCAAGCTGAGTGACGCAAGCTTCGCAGCGATGTTTCGAATCGCTGCCGAGTGGGTGCGCGAAGGTCACGGCTTCATTCTCGAGGGCAACTTCCGGCCCGGTGAGCACGAACCGCTCCTAGTCGATGCTCTCGCGTCGGCGCAGCCGGCTCAGATTCTCTGCCGTGTGCCGGAGGAGGAGCGGCTTGCGCGCCTGACTGCCCGTGAGGGCGACACCACCCGTCATGCCGGGCACCGCTTGGGTGAACGAAAGAGCCAGACTGATGGGTTCCTCGACCTCCCCGGACCCCGGTTCGTCCATAGCGGTGAGAACGGCCACACAGTGCTCACCTCGCTCAATGACTGGATGCAGGTGGGTGAACCAAGTCGATAGCGACACTGCGGCGCGTTACGTATAGTCCCGGCGCATGTCGACTGCGTCACATCTCGCAAACCTGAACGCGCCTCAAAGGAAGGCGGCCAGCTTCGGCGAACCGCTCGCGAAGGGCGTGAAATCCGGCCCCCTGCTCATCGTGGCGGGTGCGGGCACGGGCAAGACCAATACGCTCGCGCATCGGGTGGCGCACCTCGCCATTCACGGCGTCGATCCGTCGCGCATCCTGATGCTGACGTTCACGCGCCGCGCGGCCGTCGAAATGCGCCGCCGGGCTCACGAGATCATCAAGGTCGCGCTGAACGAGCCGCTGGGCGGCGTGAGTCACTCGGTCCAGCAGCGACTGATCTGGACCGGCACGTTTCACTCCATCGGCAACCGCCTGCTGCGCCACTACGCGAAGCATCTGAAGCTCGATCCGCATTTCAGCGTGGTCGATCGGAGTGATTCGGCGGACCTGCTCGACTCCGTGCGCACCGAGCTGGGCTATGCAACCAAGGAGCAGCGTTTCCCCCGCAAGGAAACCTGCATGCAGATCTACTCCTACCGCGTGAACACGCAGAAGCCGCTCAAGGAGTGCCTCGAGCAGCAGTATCCATGGTGCCTGCAGTGGGAAACGGATCTGACCAAGCTTTATCGCGGATACGTCGGCCGCAAGCAGCAGCTGAATATCCTCGACTACGACGATCTGCTCCTCTACTGGCACGCGATGATGGGCGACGCGCGCCTGGCCCAGCACGTGAGCCAGCATTTCGACCACATCCTCGTCGACGAGTATCAGGACACGAACCGGTTGCAGGCGGACATCCTGCACGCGATGCGCCCCGATGGTTCGGGTCTCACGGTCGTCGGTGACGATGCGCAGGCGATCTACTCGTTCCGCGCGGCCGCTGTCGACAACATCCTCGGATTCCCGGATCGCTTCACGCCGCGCGCGGAAGTGGTGACGCTCGCGCAGAACTACCGCTCGACGCAGCTGGTGCTCGACGCGTCGAACGCGCTGATGGCGGAAGCGCCGCGCCAGTACCGCAAGCATCTCCTCTCGATTCGCGGCGAAGGCACGGTGCGCCCGGCGCTCGTCACGGTCGAGGATCTGCAGGTCCAGGCCGAGTACATCTGCACTGAAGTGCTGAAGCGCCGCGAAGCCAATGTGTCGTTGCGCCGTCAGGCCGTGCTGTTCCGGACCGGGAGCCACAGCGACGTGCTCGAAGTCGAGCTGACGAAGCGCAAGATTCCGTTCGTGAAGTACGGTGGCCTCAAGTTCCTCGAGGCCGCGCACATCAAAGACCTCATGGCCGTGCTGCGCTGGGCGGACAATCCGCGCAACATCGTCGCGGGCGCGCGCATGCTGCAGCTTCTGCCGGGCTTCGGCCCGGGCAACGCCAAGAAGATCATCGAGCTGGTGCAGGCGAACGGCTACTCGTTCGAGGCGCTCAAGAACTACTCCGTGCCGCAGGCGATGGAGATCACCTGGCGCCGCACCTGCGAGCTGATGACCAACCTCGCCGATCCGAGCCGGCAGTGGCAGGGGCAGGTGAATCAGGTGCGCGAGTGGTATCGCCCGCACTTCGAGCGCCTCTACGAGCATTTCCACACGCGCGTCGGCGATCTCGACCAGCTCGAGCTGCTCTCCGGTCAGTACCCGAATCGCGAGCGCTTCCTCACCGAGCTCACGCTCGATCCGCCGAACGCCACGAGCGATCTCGCCGGGCAGCCGCTGATGGACGAAGAGTATCTGACCCTGTCGACGATCCACTCCGCCAAGGGAATGGAGTGGGACACCGTGTTCCTGCTGAACGTCGTCGACGGCAGCTTCCCGAACGAGTTCGCGACCGGCAAGCCGGAGCTCGTCGAAGAGGAGCGGCGGCTGCTCTACGTGGGCATGACCCGCGCGCAGAACGACCTGCTGCTCGTCGCGCCCCTCAAATTCCATCTCACGCACCAGCAGCGCAACGGCGACGCGCACGTGTACGGCGGTCGCAGCCGCTTCCTCACGGACAAAGTGCTGAAGGCGCTCGAGCCGCGCACCTTCCAGGGCTCGACGATGGGCGATACCGCGCTGTCCGGCGGCTCGGACGATACCTCGCTCGATATCGGCGCGCGCCTCAAAGAGATGTGGTGAGTCGCGTCGGCTAGCGCTCAGCGCTTCGGCTTGACGAACTTGAGCGTGAAGCGGTCGCTCTCCCCGATGGCCGCGTACTTTTCCCGATCCTTGTCACCGAGCCGATAAGTCGGCGGCAGCACCCACACGCCCAGCTCGTAGTCCTTCGGGTCCTTCGGATTGGCGTTGATCTCGGATTTCGCGACGAGCCGGAAGCCCTGCTTTTCGATCAGGTCGATCGCGTACTGCTCATCGACGTAGCCCGCCTTGGCCTGCGGATCCTGCACGACGCCCGGCTTGCCCCGGTGCTCCTCGACGCCGAGCACTCCGCCCGGTTTGAGGGCGCGATACATGGAGGCGAACGCCTTCTCGGCACTGTCCCGCGCCATCCAGTTATGGATGTTCCGGAACGTGAGGATCATGTCGACCGAGCCGGGCGGCACGATGTCGCGACCGTCGGTGAAGAAGGGCACGACCGCGACTTTGTCGTAGAGCGCCGGCGTCGCCGCCAGCTTCGCCTTGTAGTCGGCGACCCGCTTTTCCTGGCTCGCAACACCCGGCGCCGCGTCCAGCACCGCGCCGTAGTAGCGGCCCTTGTCCCGCACGAGCGGTGCGATGATTTCGGTGTACCAGCCGGTGGGATCCGGCCAGACCTCGACGACGCTCATCTGCGGGCGCAGCCCGAAGAAGAGCAGCGTTTCCTTGGGATGGCGCCAGGCATCGCGCGCGCGATTCGTCTCGGAGCGATGCCCGTCGGCGAGGATGGTGTCGAGTGAAGCGCTCGTCGCGACCCGCGAGGTCTGGTGGCTGGCACAGCCGCCGACGATGAGCACGGAAGTCACCGCAAGGGTTGCCGCCCCCATCACAACTGCCCGCATGCCCGATGCCCGCATGGACGCTTCCTCATCCCGATTCGCTTGCGGTAGGTGACCCGCTGTGGGGTCAAAAGATAACGCGGGCCGCAAAAACAAAGAACCCCGCGCGAAGCGGGGTTCCTCGGAGCCGGTCAGGGCCCCGACCGAACATCCGGCGGCTCTTGGGCTAGGAGAGCCGCCAATCCCCGGCGTTTGCCGTCAGCGGCGAAACGGTCCGCCACCCTGGCGCGGGCGTTGCGGCCGTTCCTGCGCTTCGTTGACGCGCAACGGACGGCCATTCATGTTGAAGCCGTTGAGGCTCTGAATGGCGGCTTGCGCCTCGTTTTGCGGCATGTCGACGAAACCGAAGCCGCGCGGCTTTCCAGTTTCGCGGTCATTGATGAGCTTGACCGAGTCGACCTTCCCATGACGCTCGAAGAGGCTTCGGACGTCTTGCTCTGTGGCGTTGAAGGGGAGATTCCCTACGTAGATCGTCGTCATCCAAACACTCGCTTGCGAAAATGCGGACAGCGGCGAGCCGCACGAGACGGTCGCATGAACCGCGTGGAGACATCAAAACAGGTCAAGGCTTCAAGGCACACGATCGGCATATTTTTGTAGTCAATGCGCAGCGCTTGGGCCGGAGGCCTGCACCTTTGCGTTCGCGCGCCGAGGTATCGCAGCGGGGCGTAGAAGAAGTGGGCTCAACTCTCGCACTTTTACGAATACTCGTTGCGGAGACCGAACGCCCGCCGGATGCTACTCCCGCCCCCAAGGCCAAGTAAACAGCAGTGCGAAATGCAATAGGGGAAAGTCCGGTGAGGCGCCGGCGCCACGGTAACAACGCAAGAAAGTGGCCGGTCTGGTGGTACAGGTAGCCCTGTGCCTACAGATAGGCCCCACCCCCGTCGTTTGATTCCTGAGGTGTTTGGAGGAAATACCCCCGGGGGTGTACCTCGCGGGGGTACTGCGGTTGATACAACCTGTTGGTCTGACTAATCAGGCCGCAGTAATCAGACCGCCCCGGCCGGCTCGAGGTAGGCGTACCCGTTGAGTTCCCCTTCGTAGAAGCGCTTCAGGTGCTGGCTTTCCGAGAGGGTCATGCGTCCGTCCCGGATAGCCCGCTCGCAGTCCCGCGCGAGGGCGGGGTAGAGCTCCTCGACGTCGTACTCCATGTACTCCAGCACCTTGTTGGCCGTGTCGCCCTTGACGATCTCCTCGATCCACCAGCCGCCTTCGTCGTGCAGGCGGATGTGCACCACATGGGTATCTCCGAAGAGGTTATGCAGGTCGCCGAGGGTCTCCTGGTAGGCCCCGACGAGGAACGCGGCCAGGTAGTACTCCTCCCCCTGCTTGAGGTCATGCAGCTCGAGGGCGCGCTTCGGGTCCTTGAGAGACACGAACTTGTCGATCTTGCCGTCGGAGTCGCAGGTGATGTCGGCGAGCACCCCGGTGCGCGTCGGGCGCTCGTCGAGGCGGTGGATCGGCATGATCGGGAACAGCTGGTCGATGGCCCAGCTGTCCGGCAGTGACTGGAACACCGAGAAGTTGCAGAAATAGGTGTCCGAAAGAAGTGGCTCGAGGTCGTCGAGCTCCTCGGGCTTGCGATCGAGCTTGCGGTAGGTGTCGCGGACGCGGGTGAGGGTGGCCCAGTAGAGCCGCTCGGCGAGCGCGCGGAACTCGAGTGACAGCAGGCCCAGGTTGAACATCTGCAGGACCTGGTCGCGGGCGGTCAGCGCATCGTGATAGCACTCGACCAGGCGGCGCTCGGACACCGAGCGATAGGCCTCGCACAGGTCCTGCACCGGCTGCGGCAGCTCCTCGGTTCCGTTGTAGTCCACGCTCGGATCGCCGGTGACGCGGAACTTGTCGAGCGCGGAGGAGCCGAGCGCGTTGAAGATGAGCACGCTGTGATACGCAGCGATCGCGCGGCCCGACTCGCTCACGATCATCGGATGCGGAATGTCGCGGCCGTTGCACACTTTCGCGATTCGGTACACCACGTCGCTGGCGTATTCGTTGAGCGTGTAGTTCATCGATGAAGAGAAGTTCGTGCCGCTGCCGTCGTAGTCGACACCGAGGCCGCCGCCGACGTCGATGTATTTCAGGCCCGCGCCCATCAGCTTCAGCTCCGCATACACGTGCGC
>Ga0070665_100005097_pt1 | contig 13627 bp, 10 predicted proteins | sample KBSS13metaG_FD_65862 | JGI IMG/M metagenome (GOLD analysis project Ga0070665, IMG submission 65862) | Switchgrass rhizosphere microbial communities from Kellogg Biological Station, Michigan, USA - KBS S1-3 metaG | ecosystem: Host-associated > Plants > Roots > Rhizosphere > Soil ... | reverse complement strand
GACGGCAAGCATTTCGTGCCGCTCGACGCGGCCATCGAGACCATGCGCCAGACCGGCCGCGACATGAACGAGAAATACAAGGAAACCAGCCAGGGCGGGCTGGCGGTCAATGTCGTGGAATGCTGAGCCTGTGCATAACCCTGCGCGACATTGATCCCGCGGTCCGCCGGCTCTAAATCTCGGGCCATGGCCTTGAACCTGCTAAAACTCTGCGTCGGTTGCGACAGCGTCGAAGACCTTGAGGAGTGGATCACCTTCCGCCTCGACGAACGCCGTCGGGTCGGCGAGCCGCAAGAGCATTTCCACACCACACGCATGGTGCCGACGCGCGGCGACGAGCTGATCGACGGCGGCTCGCTCTATTGGGTGATCAAGGGCAACGTCCAGTGCCGCCAGCGGCTGCTCGAAATCCGGCCGTTCATCGATGACGAGGGCATTGGCCGCTGTCATTTGATGCTCGAGCCGGTGGTGGTGCCGACGCAATGGCAGCCGCGCCGCGCCTTCCAGGGCTGGCGCTACCTGAAGCTGAGCGACGCGCCGGTCGATCTCGGCAAGAACCAGCGCGCCATCCTCGAAATGCCGCAGCAGCTGCGGCGCGAGCTCGCCGAGCTCGGCCTGCTCTAAAGCTACCCGGACTCGCCCGGCCACTCGTGGTCAAGCTTGGTCGCGTCGTCGGCATCCTTGCCGGAATCGTAGCCGGCGTTCCAATCGCTATAGGCTGCGGTGCCGTGCTTATGGGGATTTTGATCCCGGCTCATACCGGTCTCGGCGGCCAGTACGCCTTCGTCGAAAGGGGGCATGGGACTGGTCCTTCAGGTTCGATGATGCAGATAGGCATCGCGAGCGTTCCGGCAACGGCCGCGCTCGCTATTGTTACCATTTGACGCGGAAGCTGGCGGTTCCCTTGAGCGCGTAGCTGTCGCCGAAATCGGCCAGGCTCGTCATGACCGAGCCTTCGCCGTAGATCGAATATTTGTCGTCGTGCCAATTGAGGCTGCCGCCGAGCCCGAGTTCGCCCCACAGTTCGTCATTCTCGTTGAACAGGTCGGTGCCGGACACGGTCATCACCGTGCCATGGTAGAATTCGTAGCGCAGATTGCCGATGCCGTAGACGTGACTGCGGCTCAGCCTGCCGCCATCGTCGTTCCAGCTTGCTTCGCGGTCGATCGCGAGGCCCAGCCGGCCAAGCAGGCTATCGCCGTCCGACAGCGAGACCGCTTCGCCTGACGGCCCCGTGAAATCGTCGACATCCACGTCTGCATAGACCAACTGCGCTTGCGGCGTGACCGCCCAGTTTTCCTTCACCGCAATGCGCTTGCCGGTCTCCACGCTGAGCGCATAGCCAAAACCGTCATTGCCGTCGGCGAGCGCACCCAGCGCATCCGAGGCGAGGTCGCTGTCGAACCACGTCGCCTGCGCCTGTGCGTCGATATAAAATCCGTTCTGCTGGTACCAGGTCGCGGTAGCGCCGATACCGTAGGCCTTGGTGTCGATGCCGCCATCGCCGACCGCCGAGAAGATATCCGTCGATGCCTGGCCGTAGTTGGCGATGATGCCGCCGATCAGCCGGTCGCCGTCGTCGTTCTCATGGAGAACGCCATCGATGCCGGCCTGCAGCTTCCATAGATCGGCATCGTACTCGGTTCCCGACGTCGACACATCGGGCTCATAATGGCCGTGGCGGCCGACGATGCGGCCCCAGATGCCGTTGCCTTGGACGGCGGCCGAACCGTCGGGCGAGGGCCCTGCTTCGGCAACGCCCGAGCCGTCGCCCTGCTCGATCATCACATTGCCTTCGCCGCTCCAGTAGCGGTTGCCGACGCGCTGCTGCAGCGTCGGCATGTCCATCTGGCCGAGCAGCGCTTGCCCATAGGCCTCGTAGGCCGGCACGCCGGCCTGGAAGCCGACCGAATTCAAATACCAGTCGCCGCCCGCCGCGCCCCAGAACAGGTCATACTTCCAGACGCCGCCCACGACGGGGCCGGACAAGGCAAAGGCGTCGGACGCTGATTGCGAGGCGTTGAGGACTTCAACGACAAGAATGCCTTCGCCTTCGTCGACGCGGCCGTTCTTGTTGAGGTCGGTGGCGGCGCCGGCGCCGCCTGCATTGGCGATCGAGATCAGCATGGGACCGTCGCTGCTGTCGGTCGAGTCGACGACCAGCACGTCGGCGATGGAGTGCGCCGGCGAGCCCTGGTTGAGAACCGCATCGAGGTGCAGCTGTCCGTCGGTCCGGAAAATGCCGCCGCCATCGCTGCCGGGCAAGCCGCCGCCTGAAATCACCAGCACGTCGCCGGCAACCGGGCCGCTGCCGCCGGTTTCACCGTCCTGCATGGTGATGATGCCGGTATTGATGAAGGTCGGCAGATTGAGGAACTGCGCCTGCTCGACGCCGGAAACGCCGGCGTCGTAGATGGCAGGCTGGTAGCCGCCGGTCAGGCCGGCCGGGACATACTGGCCCGCCGGGTCGACGCTGCGCGGGCCCGTGACGGTCGCGACGCGCAAGGCGCCAGCATTGGTGAACTGCGTGGCGGCGTTGGCGCCAAAGTCCGAAACCGCCACCCGCTCGACATTGCGGATGCCGCCGCCGTTGCTATCGGCGAAATGGCGCGCATCGAAAATGCCGAAATTGTCGAAGCCGAACTCGCCGCTGCCGAACCTGACGAAGCCGGCGACCTGGCCGTTGTTGGTGACTTTGAGGCTGCCGCCGACCAGTGAAAAGGTGCCGGCCGGAAACGGCTGCAGGAGGCTCGGCACGCGCGTGAACAGATCGGCCGATATGATGGCGCGGTCCGACAGCGCGCCGATCGTCCCGTTGTTGGTCAGCGAAGACGGCTGCAACAGTCCGCCGCCGATCACCACGCCGGCCGACGGCAGGCCGGTCCTGATGCTGAAGCTCGTGGTATCTTGCTGCCAGCCGCCTTCGACCACCGCGCCTCTGACAATGGTGACGTCGACCACGCCGGCGAATGACGATGCCGCGACAACACCCTGGCTGTAGCGGCCCGCGGCGTTGATATTGCCGACATTGGCTGCCAGATCGCCAAACACGCCGTTGGCGACAAGACCGGGAGAATCGTCGCCCGTACTGATCAAATTGCCGAGGCGGGTGTCGATGTCGATGTCGGCGGTCTGATATGCCGCAACGAAAGCTGCTGGCGACAGCGCGCCCGCCGTCTGCACGGTGGAGCCGCCATTGACGATCAGGTGCGCCAGCGCGCCGGGGATCGTGCTGCGGTTGGTCAGCGAGATGCCTGCGCTGTAGGTTCCCGCAGCCACCGGAACGCCAAGATTAGTGGTGGTCGCCGTGGCGTCGGTGGTGATGTGGCCGCTGCTTATGATCTCGCTCAGCGCGCCGGCATTCGACGTGGTGATGCCGGCCGACCCGATGCCGTGCGTTATGATCGTCGCCGCCGAATGCACGATCGTATTGCCGGGCCCTTGTCCGTTGGCGGCGAGGTCGCCGAACAGGCTCGATCGCGCGATGATGCCGTCGCCAAGAAAATTGTTGGTGACGATGGTCGTTCCCGACGAGGCATAGATCTCCGCGTTGCCGGCGGGGCCAATAAGCGGATCGGCGGCGATCACCCTGATGCCGTCATGGTCTTGTGCGAGCCCGCCGACCGTGATGCTCACGGTGCCGCGCGTCTCGATGCAGCCATTGCCGTTGTTAGACACGAACGGAGCAGCGCCACCGGGAAACGGCACGATGTGAATGCCATCGCCGCCATTCAGCGCCGTCGTGTTGCTCACAATGGTCGTGCCGCTGGGAACGATGACCCCGGTGCTGGTGATCGTGATGTAGGATTGGCCGCTCGGCAGGGGCTGCACCGGGAACGGCACCAGACCGGTCGTGCAGGCTGCGTTCGCCGCCTCAGGCGCCAGCCCGGCAAAGCAGGCGGCAAGCGCCAGCAAAGCGGTGGATCCCTGCGGACCACGGCTGCGACTTGATTTGATCAAGACCTTGCCCCTCGGCTGCGCGGTCAGTGAGCCTTCCAACGGCCAATATGTTCAGTGTTTACCAATCTGTCGATGACCCGCCCGGCCGGCAATCGAACTTTCACTTGCATCGAACGGCAGCGACAGGGTGCGACGGGCGAATGCCATGGGCCATCCTTGACGAAGCCGGTCGCGCACTCGCGTCAAGGACAGGAGTAGACTACCTTGCCGGCAAAGCCGCTTCGATCGGGGAAGGCGAAAGGCACGTATGGAGCGACGGCTTACCGCGATACTTGCCGCCGACGTGGTCGGCTACAGCCGCCTGATGGGCGAGGACGAGGTCGGCACGCTCGAGCGGTTGAAGAGTTGCCGTCGCGAACTGATCGACCCTGCGATCAAGGAATTCCGCGGCCGCATGATCAAGCTCATGGGCGACGGTGCGCTGGTGGAATTCGCCAGCGTCGTCGATGCCGTCCAGTGCGCTGCGGTGATCCAGCGCCGGATGGTCGATCGCAACAAGGGTACCACTGAGGCCCAGCAGATCCGGTTTCGCGTCGGCGTCAATCTCGGCGACGTCATCGTCGAGGGCGACGACATCTATGGCGATGGCGTGAACATCGCCGCGCGCCTCGAGGCAATGGCCGAGCCAGGCGGTGTCTGCATCTCGGGCACAGCTTTCGATCACGCAGTCCACAAGGTTGATGTCGGCTTTGCCAGCTTGGGCGAGCAGCGCCTCAAGAACATAGCCGATCCTGTCCGCGCCTATCGGCTGCTCCTAGACGCCGCAGCATCGGGAAAGGTTGTGGCCGCGCGACGCCGGCCGGGCTCCCGCATCATGATCCTGGCCGGCGCCGCGGCTCTGGCGATTGCAGCGATTGCCGGCGTTTTCGCGTGGCAAAGGTTCGCTTCGCCATCGCGGCCGTCCGTTGCAGTGCTGCCGTTTGCAAATCTCGGCGGCGATCCCAGCCAGGATTATTTCGCGGACGGCATCACCGAGGATTTGATCACCGACCTCACCAAGCTTTCAGGTCTCGATGTCATCGCCCGCAATTCCGTGTTCGCCTACAAGGGCAAGCCTGCGGCGCTGACCGATGTCGCACGCGAGCTTGGCGTCCGCTTCGTCGTCGAAGGCAGCGTTCGCCGCACCGGCGAGCAAATCCGCCTCAATGCCCAGCTCATCGACACGGCAAGCGGTGACAATCTGTGGGCCGACCGGTTCGACCGCGGCATGGCCGGCGTGTTTGCCGTCCAAGACGAGATGAGCGCGGAGATCGCCAAGGCGCTCGGCCTGCAGCCTTCGACGGTGGAAAGCGAGCGCATGGCACGCCCGCCGACCGAAAATCTCGAAGCCTATGATTATTTTCTGCGGGCTGAACAGGCAGCGCGGAGCGGCGGGCGGGCCGGGTTGCGTGATGCGCTTGCGCTTTACGACAAGGCAGAGGAGCTCGACCCCGCTTTCGCCGAAGCCTTCGCGGCCGACGCCGCCACGACCGTGTATATCTGGCGCGAGTCCTTCAATGAGATTGTCCAGAGCGCGCCTGCACGCAAGCGCGCCTATGAGAAGGCAAGCCGTGCGTTGCAACTCGACCCGGACCTTTCATCGCCCTACGCGATTCTTGGTATCATGCAGGTCGTGGATCGCCGCTACGAGGAAGCCATCGCTTCGGCCAAGCGAGCCGTCGCACTCGGCCCTGGAGATGCCGAGACACAGATCGCGTTGGGATATGTCCAGCTGTTCGCCGGCAATCATAACGAGGCAGCAGTTGCCGTCGAGGCTGCGCTTAGGCTCGATCCCAACCTTTCCCCTATCAACCGGCAAATTGCGGGTCTGGTCTTTCTCATTCAAGGCAACAACGAGAAGGCGATCGAAGCGCTCGAACGCGCCCGCGACGAGGCGCCGTTAGTCGGAGATTTCAGGATTGACCTCGCTGCGGCCTACGCCCGCGCCGGCCGCTTGCAGGATGCGAGGGCGGCCATCGCCGAGGGACTACGTTCCATGTCGACACCGGGGTCCGATTCATTGTCTGCATACCGGCTCAACGGTGCCCAATATCGTAACCCCAAGGATTTGGCTCTCATCATCGATGCGCTGCAACAGGCGGGCTTGCCCGAATGGCCGTTCGGCTTCACCGGTGAGGGGCAACAGCAGCTCAAGGGACCGGAGATCGGGTCCCTGGTCATGGGCCACACGTTACAGGGCCAGCTTGAACCCAGTCTCCAGCCAGCGTTCCTTCAGATTGGGAGTGACGGCAAGGCGGCTTTCCGCTCGACGACGCGGCTGGTCACCGAGACTGTCCATGTCGATGGCGATCTCTTGTGCGAGCAGAGCGAGAATATGTTCGGACGCCCCGACTGCGGACCTGTCTACAAACGCAGCGACGATGCCGGCAACGCCTATTCCTTCGTCAACTCAAGCAAGGTGTTTCACTTCGCGGTGGTTCAGTAGAGGCGCTGCGTCTATCGCACTCGCGTCACGGACAGGACTAGACTACCTTGCCTACGAAGCCGCTTCGACTGGGAAAGGCGCAGCGCAAGTATGGAGCGACGGCTTACCGCGATACTTGCCGCCGACGTGGTCGGCTACAGCCGTCTCATGGGCGAGGACGAGGTCGGCACGCTCGATCGCTTGAAGAGCTGCCGTCGCGAACTGATCGATCCTGCGATCAAGGAATTCCATGGTCGCATGATTAAGCTCATGGGCGACGGCGCGTTGGTCGAGTTCGCCAGCGTCGTCGATGCCGTCCAGTGTGCAGCCGCGATACAGCGAAGAATGGCCGGCCGCGATCAGGGCGAAGCACGGCAGATTCGCTTTCGCATCGGTATCAATCTCGGCGATGTCATTGTTGACGAAAACGACATCTACGGCGATGGCGTAAACATCGCAGCGCGCCTCGAGGCGATGGCGGAGCCCGGTGGGATTTGCATCTCCGGCTCGGCGTTCGATCAAGCGGTGCACAAAGTGGATGTTGGCTTCGCGGGGCTGGGCGAGCAGAGCCTCAAGAATATCGCCGATCCGGTTCGCGTCTATCGGGTTCTTCTAGATCCCGCCGCATCGGGAAAGATCGTAGCTGCGCCACACCGGGTCGGCTCCCGGGGCATGACTTTGGCAGGAATTGCAGTCCTGTTCATCGCGCTCCTTACAGGCTTTTTCGTATGGCAGAAGCCCTTTGGGAGCCAACGACCGTCCGTTGCAGTGCTGCCGTTTGCGAACCTCGGCGGCGATCCGAGCCAGGACTACTTCACCGATGGCATCACTGAGGATTTGATCACCGACCTAACCAAGCTGTCGGGTCTCGATGTCATCGCGCGCAATTCCGTGTTCCCCTACAAGGGCAAGCCTGCGGCGCTGACGGATGTCGCGCACGACTTGGGCGTTCGCTACGTCGTTGAAGGGAGCGTCCGCCGGACCGGGGCGCAAATCCGCGTCAATGCCCAGCTCATCGACACCACAACCGGCGATACTCTGTGGGCCAACCGGTTCGACCGCGGGATGGCTAGCGTGTTTGCCGTCCAGGACGAGATGAGCGGGGAGATTGCCAAAGCGCTCGGCATCCAGGCCTCGGCAGCGGAGAGCGAGCGCATGGCACGCCCGCCGACGGACAATCTCGAGGCCTACGATTACTATCTACAAGCCGAGACGACGGCCCGCAGCGGCCTGCGGGCCGGCCTGCGGGAGGCGCTTGCGCTCTATGAAAAGGCGGAGGGGCTCGACGCCACTTTCGCAGAAGCCTTTGCGGCTGACGCGCGCACGACCGTCTATGTCTGGCGCGCGTCCTTCAATGACGTTGTCCAGAGCGCGCCTGCACGTAAGAGAGCCTATGAAAAGGCAAGCCGTGCATTGCAACTCGATCCAGGCCTTTCATCGCCCTATGCTATTCTCGGGATCATGCAAGTCGTGAATCGCCGTTACGAGGATGCGATCGCGTCGGCCCAGCGCGCCATAGCAATTGGCCCTGGAGATGCCGAGACGCAGATCGCGCTGGGATACGTCCAGCTGTTCGCCGGCAATCATGCCGACGCGGCCACCGCGGTCGAGACGGCGCTCAGACTCGACCCCAACCTTTCAGCAATCAACCGGGAAGTTGCTGGGCTGGCCTTTCTTCTCCAAGGGAATGCCGAGAAAGCGATCGAGACCCTCGAACGCACACGCGACGATGCGCCCACAGTTGGCAACTTTCGGATTACGCTCGCTGCGGCGTATGTCCGCGGCGGCCGTTTATCAGATGCAAAAGCGGCAATCGCCGATGGGCTCCGCGTTATGGCAGGGTCCAGCTACTTGGACTCCGTGGCTGGGTGGCAGGTGACCTATGCATACTTCCGGAAAGCGGCGGATCTGGCGATCATCGTCAACGCGTTGCGCCAAGCAGGCCTACCCGAATGGCCCTACGGCTTTACCCCGGACGAACACGCCCAGCTAAAAGGCGCTGAGATCCAGTCACTCGTGCTCGGCCACACGCTGCAGGGCCAACTGGAGCCGAATGGCCAACCGGCGATACTGCAGATCGGAGGTGATGGCAGAGCGGCTTTCCGCTCAACGACCCAGTTGCTCACGGAGACAATCTATGTCGATGGCGATCTCTTGTGCGAGCAGAGCGAGAACCTGTTCGGGCGTCCCGACTGCGGCCCCGTCTTCAGACGCAAGGACGCGACCGTTGCAGGCTACTCCTATGCCAATTCAAGTAAGGTGTTTCATTTCACGGTAGCTCAGTAGACCCACACCTCTCAGTGATACTTATCGAGCTCCAGATTGGCCGCGACCTGCGGCCAGTTGGCATCGGCTTTCGGTATGTTTGCATCTGCATGCGCGGCGAAATCGTCCGCATTGCCAACGTCGTAGATGAGGTAAAGCTTGCCGTCGATAATCTTGAACGCTTCCGGATCGACATTGACCGTGACGCCTCCGCCCACGACTTCGCCGGCACAGTAGCCGCCATATTGGGGCGCGTACTTGACCGGTTCGCTCATGAACATTTCCTGGTGCTTCTTGCTGGCGAAATGCCAGGGTGTCCCCAGCCAGTCATAGGTGAACTCTTCGGATCCCTTCACCGCCTTGCCGTCGGTGAAATAGGCAACGGTGTCGTAGCCCATGATCGCCACGCCGCCGAAATAGCCGGTATTTACCGAATCGTCGCCCAAGGCCGATCCCGCGCCAGCGATGGCGGCTACGGCTGCGGCTGCGAACTTCAGAACCAGTCGTGATTTGATCGTCGTGCTCATCTGTATCCTCCGTTAGTCGTGGATCTCGTTGCACTTCGCAGCGTTCGTCTCGCCAAGTTTATCGGCCTGGCAGGTTGCACCGTGGCGTTTGAACAGTCGTATGATCTCGGTGTTGCCCTTCCAGAACGCGCGCGTCGTCGGCATGTAGCCATGACCCTCGGGGCGGTTCACGTCAGCGCCCTTCTCGATAAGGAATTCGGCTAGCTCAACATGGTTCTCCTCGCCAGCCACCATCATCGGCGTCACGCCCGCCTTGTTGTCGGCGTCTTCGAGCATGGCGCCTTTGGCCAGCAGCAGCTTGGCGATCGGCAGGCTGCCCGAGAAGGCTGCTGCGTGTAGTGCTGTGAAGCCACCAGCATTTCGGGCCATTACGTCGGCACCCTTGCCAACCAGGAATTCCGCGATGGCTGGCTGGTTGTCGAGGGCCGCAACGATGAGGAGAGTGGCCTGGTCGGGTGCCCGGCTATCGACAGCGGCGCCGCTTGCCAAGGCCTGCTCGACGGCAGCCTTATCGCCCTTGGCGACAGCGTCGAACAGCGCATCCCCCGCGGCTACCGGGGTCGCGGCGAACGCCAACACCAAGAGTGCCAACAATCCACGCATTCCCTAGCGGTAACACGCACCGGGGTCCTGTACAAGTTTTAGCTGGCGCTAATAAGCTCTTAGCAGCGATCTGCGCGGCATTGCCCACGGCGCTTTACCAAGCCACGAGGTTTTCGGCGAATGCATTGAATTTTCATCGGATTTGCCGCATTCTTGGCGTCGGGGTGTGGAGTCGGGTTGATGTTGCTGTCGGGCGTCGGTGCTGCAACTGACGGCGGAAAACGCCGCAGCGCGCATGTCATCGTCTGCGGCAACGAGAAGGGCGGCTCCGGCAAGTCGACGACGGCGATGCACGTTGCGGTTGCACTGCTCAAGTCTGGCCACCGCGTCGCCACGATCGATCTCGATGGCCGCCAGCTGTCGCTGACGCGCTATGTCGAGAACCGCCAGCGCTGGTCGCGCACCGCCGGCATCGCGCTGGCCGTGCCGCAGCATTTCCACGTGCCACCGTCGAAGCGCGAAACGGTGCTCGACGCCGAGAGCGAAGAATTCCGCCGCCTCACCGAAGGCCTTGCCGACATCGAGACCAGCCATGATTTCGTGGTCATCGACACGCCCGGCTCTGACACCTTCCTCAGCCGGCTGGCGCATCGCATCGCCGACACGCTGATCACCCCCATGAACGACAGCTTCGTCGATCTCGACGTCCTCGCTCGCATCGATCCGGTCAGCCACGAGATCATCGAGCATTCGCAATATGCGATCGCCGTGCGCGACGCCCGCCGCGAGCGCCGCCAGGCCGACAATTCGATCGTCGACTGGGTCGTGGTGCGCAACCGTATGGCCGACACCTGGTCACGCAACGAGCAGAAGATCGAGTCCTGCCTGCGCAGCCTGTCGATGCAACTGGGCTTCCGCGTGGCCGACGGCATTTCCGAACGCGTCGTGTTCCGCGAATTCTTTCCGATCGGACTGACCGCGCTCGACGATCTCGACGAGCATGTGCTCGACACCAGGCCGACGCTGGCGCATCTCGCCGCACGCCAGGAGATCCGCCAGCTGCTGGCGGCACTCAGGCTGCCGACCGACGAATTTGGCCGCAAGCGCATGGAAACGCGTCGCAGATACGCCGAGACGATCAACCGGCCGATCGCCATGCCGGATATCTTTGTCAACTGATCCAGGAATTTGGTCCAGGCTTGCACGGTCTTGCAAGCGTCCAAATCCCGTCACATCTTGATAGCCATGAACGACAAAGCGACCCCAGTCCGTGTTGGCGGCGCGACGACGCCGGCCAAACCGCGATCGGATGCCGGCGCCATCGACGCCTTCGTCAGCCGCGCCCGTGCGCTGGCCGTGTCGGGCAATGCAGGCCGCCTGATCCTGGCGCTCGACGCCACGATGAGCCGGCAGCCGACCTGGGATCTCGCCTGCTCGCTGCAGGGTGAAATGTTCGACGCCGTCGCCAAGGCGGGCGGTCTCAACGTGCAACTCGCTTACTTCCGTGGTCTCGGTGAGTTCCGGACATCGGCCTTCGTGGCGCGCACCGATGCGTTGAAGCGGTTGATGACCGGCATCGATTGCCGCGGCGGTCACACGCAGATCGGCAAGGTGCTGACGCATGCGCTTGCCGAGAGCAAGCGCGGCAAGATCGGCGCGCTCGTCTATATCGGCGATGCCATGGAAGAACGCGCGGACGACCTTGCCGCCATGGCCGGCGAGCTCGGACTGCGCGGCGTGCCGGTATTCGTGTTCCAGGAGGGGCGCGACGGCGTTGCCGAGCGCACTTTCAAGGAGATCGCGCGCCTGTCAAAGGGCGCGTGGTTCCGCTTCGACCGCAATTCGGCGGCCACGCTGGCGCGGCTGCTGTCGGCCGTCGCCGTATTTGCTTCCGGCGGCCTCAAGGCGCTGGAGGCGCGCGGCCGTGCCGAAGACCGGCTGATGATTGCGTCACTGCGCGGCGAACGCAAATGATCGACATCGTGATCGTCTTCGTCGTCGCGGCTTTGCTGCTCATAACGTTCCTGCTTAGCAGCCCCGCATCCCTTGCGTCGGCGATCCGCATGCTCGGCCCGGTGCTGCTCGGACTTGCCGGTTTCGCTGTCGTCGGCATCGGCAAGGCCGGCGCCGGCAGCTTCATGGTGGCGGCCGCGCTAGGCTGGTTCGCCGCGACCCACCTGGCCCGCCGCAAACCGAAGCCCACGGCCGCCGGCCGCTCGATGGTGCGGACCGCTGCGCTGGAGATGGAGCTCGACCACGAGACGGGAGCGCTGGAAGGGCTGGTGCTGGCCGGACACAGCGAGGGCAGGACGCTCGGCAAGATGAACGAGGCCGAACTCGTGGCGCTTTACCGCGAGCTTGGCGGCGACTTCGAGAGCCGCCAGCTGCTAGAGGCTTATCTTGACAGCCGTTTTCCCGTCTGGCGCCAGAACGCGAAGGCGGACAACGGCAATGGGCTGGGAGGCGCGCCAGGTTCTGGCGCCATGACTAAGGAGGAGGCCTACAAGGTCCTTGGTCTTGAAACGGGGGCTGCCGCGGCGGATGTCCGCAAGGCGCACCGCCGCCTGATGCAGCGCCTGCACCCCGACCTCGGTGGCTCGTCCTTCCTGGCGGCGCGGATCAACGAAGCCAAAGACGTCCTGCTCTCTGATCACCACTGAACTCCTTCGACGAAAAACACTTCCGGGAGATTTCAAAAAATTCGTCGCCAGCCTCATTCGAGGACGGCGTAGCAGGCGATTTTCTTTTTCTTGAGCTTGCCGCAAACATTCGACGCTGCCGACTTCGACTCGAAGCCGCCGAAGCGGACGCGGTAATAGGTGACGCCGTCCTTGTCGAACGGCACGGTATAGGCGGCGGCGTCGGCGAGGATCGATGACGCCTGCTTGCCTGTCTTGACCAGCATCGACTTGGCCTGGCCCTGGTCAGGCATCGAGGCGACCTGGATGGCCCAGCCGGACGGTGCGGAGCCAGTCGACGAGGTGCTGATTGGATCGACGGCAGCCAGCACCTTGGGTTTCGGCGTCGGTTCGGCATAGGCCTGCTCGATGCGTTGCCCGATCGTGTCGACTTCCTTGGCCGCTTTCGCCGCGGCCTTCTTGGCCGGCTTGATTGCCTTCGGCGTCATTGCTTCGGCGGCAACGACCGCCTCGTCCTGCTCGGGTTGCGACTTGGCGATGAGATCCTCGCCACCGCCGCGGCCGGATGCCTTGGGAAGGTATTTCTTGATGAGATCGGCCATATGGTTGTCACGGGCACGGCCGGTCTGGCCACCCATCACCACGGCCACGATGCGGCGCTTGCCGTCGCCGACCGAGGTCACGAGGTTGAAGCCGGAGGCGCGGGTGTAGCCGGTCTTGATGCCGTCGATGCCCTTGATGCGACCGAGCAGGCGGTTGTGGTTGGCCATGCGCTGGCGGCCATAGGAAAAGGAGCGCGTCGAGAAGTACCCGTAATATTGCGGGAAATGCTCGCGCAGGGCGAGACCGAGGACGGCGAGGTCGCGGGCCGTCGAATGCTGGCCCGGGTCGGGCAGGCCGGAGGCGTTCTGGAACAGCGTGCCGGTCATGCCGAGCTTCTTCGCCTTGGCCGTCATCATGCGGGCAAAGCCGTCCTCGGAACCGCCGAGATATTCGGCGATGGCTGCCGCGGAATCGTTGGCCGACTTGGTGACCAGCGAATAGATAATCGTCTCGACGCTGACCGATTTGCCGGCCTTGACGCCGAGCTTGGTCGGCGGCTGCGCGGCGGCATGCGCGGAGAACGGCACCTGCGTCGACTTCTTGATCTTGCCAGAGGCGAGGCGCTCGAACACCAGATAGAGCGTCATCATCTTGGTGAGCGAAGCCGGGTAGCGCGCCTCGCCGGCGTTCGCCGAAAACAGCGTCTTGCCGGTATTGGCGTCGATCACGATCGCCGAATATTTGGT